>Ga0228535_1000283_pt1 | contig 163544 bp, 167 predicted proteins | sample SJ1metagenome_FD_168457 | JGI IMG/M metagenome (GOLD analysis project Ga0228535, IMG submission 168457) | Enriched culture of PCE-dechlorinating microbial communities from Ithaca, New York, USA - SJ1 | ecosystem: Engineered > Modeled > Simulated communities (microbial... > Unclassified... | reverse complement strand
TTTGCAGTATTCCAACGTTAGCATCTATTGGTGATTGGTGTACGAGAAATCTCATTCAAGATGATAATATTCCAACACCCGCTTCTATTGCTAAAGGGATTATGGAAGTGACAATGACTCCGTATGGCGCCAAAAAGACATATTCACAACGAAAAACGATTGTTGAACCCGCATTTGGATGGATTAAAGAAAATCGCAATTTAAGAAAATTGCAGAGATGGGGAATATCACATTGTCAGGATGAATGGAGTTTGATTTGTTTAACACAGAATCTTCGGAAGGTCTGTTCAAGAGGGGAGTTGAAGAAATTCAGAGAAATGATCTTGCAAAGGAAGCGGGATATGTTCTGTAATAAGGGGGTGGGTATTAGAATACCTTATTCAATATTGTCTGATGCATTATCATCTTTGGGCAGAATGATCGGAGACAATTTTCTAAAGATGTTGATAAGAAAAAGTACTTACCAAAAATTTTCCAAATTTTTGTCATGCAACACCCTCTTCAGCATGGATGTTTTTGGCGATGTCATCATCATCTGCCATATCTGCATAGGTTGAGATGATGGTCAGGGGGTTTCTGATCCCATCGTTCAGAATGGCAAGTTTTGCAATGTTCTCCTGGATCTTATTCATCGCCTGTTGTTTCTCTTTCTCCAGGAGTTTTTCCCCGGTGATATCCCTGCCTTGTGCTATGGTTGCAATGGGACTCTTCCCGTCAGCGGCATAAATGGTTGCAGAATTCCATATAACCACCCGAATTGTTCCGTCGGCATGAAGAATTGGTATCTCAACTGTCTCCCACCTGACGCCGTCACGGGTTGTCTGGATGAGCCGCATGGCATATTCTGCATCTCTTTCAGGAAAGAGAATGTCAAGCGGTTTTCCTATGACCTCATCACGTGGTCTTCCGATGAGAATTTCAAACGAATGATTGATTCGGCTTATAATACCTTCAGGATCCCATACGATAATCGGAACATTTGAATATACAAACAGGTTTTCAAGATATGCATTAAGCTCATTCAGACTGTTCTCACGTCTCCTCCGTTCCGTGATGTCCTGAAAGAGGGTGACGAATTGGCCGATCTGTGGAGCATATGCAAAGACTTCAAAGTATTTTTGAAGCTCGCGGCTGAACTGCTCAAAATGGGCAGGTTTACCGGTCAGTGCGACCCTCCCGTATATATCTATCCAGTACGGCTCAGTGTCAGGGAGGACCTCAAGAACCGTCTTATTACGGATCTCATCCCCAACAAGTCCGGTTATCTGTTCAAAAGCCGGGTTTACATCAAGAAACCGGTAATCAACCGGAGCACCGGACTCATTGCAGATGATCTCATGTACCGCGGTCCCAACGATATTTTCTTCAAAGAGTTTCCGATATTTCTCCTCACTCTCCATTATCTTCTTATGAGCGGTCTGAATCTCTTCGAGCTGGTGGGTCAGTTTCTCTTCGGTATGGGATATCCGGTCAAGTGCAGCAGTCAGATCGGCATTCTTTTTTGTAAGCCGCCATTCTGAATTCTTCTTCTCGGTAATGTCCTGAACAATACCCACGATACGTATGGTATTGCACAGGTTATCCTCCTCAACACTGGCTACGGACAGCAGGATTCTGGGGGCGGTTTTATTGGCAGGAATTATGGAGTATTCAATATGGAAATCGGTCCCATCTTCTATAAAATTGTTGAATGCTTTTTGAGCCCGGTCCTGCTCACGGATACAGGCAAAGATATCAGATACCGGAACATCACGAGCAGGCCCTTCCATCCCATAGAGCCGGAGGGCCTCTTCTGACAGCCATATCACATCTGAACCGACAGTATGTTCCCAGCATCCTATCTTTCCAATCTCCTGGGCTTTCCTGAGTCGCTTCTCATTTGTCCGTAATAACCGTTCTGATTCACGACGTTGTATTGCAATATTGATTTTATGGGTGAGATCGGCAAACAACGGGCCTGGGGTGCCACCTTTTTGCACATAATAATCAACCCCGTGTTCAATCGCCTCAATAACGACCTCTTCTCTTCCCTTCCCGGTGAAGAGAATGAATGGTATGTCTCCAATATCTGACCGGATTATTTTTAATAACTCAATACCGGTCATTCCAGGCATGTGATAATCAGATATGACGGCATCATATCTTCCTGCCCGTAACTTTTCAAGGGCTTCTCTGCCTGATAAGGCTTTATCTACTTCAAATCCTGAATGCCTCAGAAATTTTACTGATGCGTCGGCTACCAGAGGTTCGTCATCGATGTAGAGTATGGTGGTCATATGTCTTGAGGGAACGATGCGACTTTGGCATACATGAATCTGTCAGAATTTAATACTGATTCTCTCATTCGGACCTCAGTCATAGAGCAGGATCGCGTAATATGCAAACCAGTCTGCACCACACAGAAAGGATTGCCGATGATTCATTCAGTTTTCCTGCAGGCACTCTGGTAATTCAGGCATTTTTTCGACGCTTTCTATGCTCACTCCATGACCCTATAGTATTACATAGGATGTTTGGTATATAAAAGAACCTGATTTCGTGGTAGTGATACACGAGTCCGGGAACGATACCATCAGTACCTTTTGCCTTTATGTATCACCATGAAAACCGATCTTGTCGGCTATGAGAAAAATAAGATTCAGGACTACTCCTGCAAGAGTAGCAAGGGACATTCCTTCCAGGTTTGCAGGACCCAGGTCGATCATGGTGCCTGATACACCGATTATCAAAATTACCGATACCAATACCATATTTCTCCCATGTGAGAGATCTACCCCTGCGTTCAGAAGCATCTGAATCCCCTGTGCTGCAATTACTCCAAATAGGATGAGTGATACTCCTCCGATAACCGGTTCAGGAATGCATCTGATTGCCACTGAAACCTTCCCACAGAAAGAAAACAAAATTGCCAGGACAGCAGCACCGCCAAATATCGCAGTACTATAAACACGGGTAATTGCCAGTACTCCGATATTTTCTGAATAGGTGGTATTAGGGGTCGCACCGAAAAATCCAGATAGAATAGAAGATACCCCTTTTCCAATAAGCATTCTGGGCAGACCCGGCTCTTTGAACAGATCCTTGCCAATGATAGTCCCCGTCACCTGCACATGACCAAATAATTCCACCAGGGTGACAAAGGATGCAGGAATGATGATAATAATTGCATGAGCAGACCATACCGGAAAATAAAGTGTTGGAATAGAAAACCAGGGTGCATTCAGAATTGGTTCCAGGGAGAACGAACCGGTAAGAGCAGCAAGGGCAGTTCCTGCGACAATACCGGACAGGATAGGAAGGATCTTGAGAACACCTCTGAATAATGTCATACAAATAATGGTAAACAGCAGAGTGAACAAGGAGATAGCAATACAATGCAGGTCAGGATTGTCACCGGCCAGGCCTGCATACCGTGCTGCTGTAGGGGCAAGACCAAGTCCTATGATAGTTACCACAGAATCCATAACCACATCAGGAAAGATGAGTCGTACCCATCCGGAACCTGCACGGTAGATAATGAGAGCGACGATAAGGAAAAAGACTCCGGATCCAATATATCCGGTTAGTGCTGCACCATATCCATATGACCCGATTATCATAAGGGATGGTGCAATATATACGAAACTGGACCCAAGATAGGCAGGAACCTTCCACTGGCAGATAACCAGAAAAATGAGAGTCCCAATTCCATTAAAGAGGAGAGTCGTTGCCGGATCAATGCCCAGAAGGATCGGGACGAGGATCGTCGCTCCAAACATGGCACACAGATGCTGCAGACTTAAAGGGAGGAACGTGGAGAGTGGCGGTATAACATCAACGGGGATGGGATCTGAATTCATTGTATTTCATTTTCGGGATTTCGGATATTATTCCCCTTTCTCCCGAGTGGGAGTGTGGATTGTTTCAGGCGATCAGCCATTACTCTCCGGTGGGGTGCATGGTCCGGTATACCCCTTTTGGCACAATAATCTCAAACACCGCTCCGGACCCGATACTCCCGGTTTCCCGAATGCTCATCCCGGTAATCTGAAGCACCTCACGGACAAGGAAAAGACCAAAGCCAGTGTTTTTTCCAAACCCACGCTCAAAGATCTGTTCTTTTTGATCAAATGGAATACCAGCCCCGTTATCCTCCCACCTTATAATCAGGGAGTCTTCCTCCAGATGGGTTGTGAGCATGATCCTGGTTACCCGCTCCCCATGCCGGAGAGTATTATCAAGAAGGTTACTGAATACCTGGGTGAACATGGGATCTGCATAGACTTCATAATCTCCGGTCTCTGATGTATACTCAACGTTAATCGGGATTGATAACCGGAGGGTTTCGAGCCGGGACCACTGAGGTTCGTGAGTGCCCAGGTTCTGATATACCCGGGTAAACTCAATCTGGCTTTTTATTGCCTGTGTTGCTGATCTGATAACATCGATCTGATGGAGTACGGAAGGGTCTGAAATATCCATCTCGGCAGCTCCCAGCGAGTTAAAGATGACCGTGGTTTTATTGATGATATCATGGCGGGTAATACTGGTCAGGAGGTTAATCTGACGGTTTGCATGCCGAAGGGCTTCTTCTGCCTTCTTCCGCTCAGAGATATCAAGCATGGCACCGATCATCCGGATGGCAACTCCCTCTGGATTTCGAAGGATGCAGCCCCGGTCCATCACATATGCATATACTCCGTCAGATCTCCTGAACCGGTACTCATCATGCCAGTTTGTGCAAGTGGGATCTTCCAGTGCTGCATCAAACCCTTCTGCAACCCGCTCCCGGTCTTCGGGATGAACCCGGTCAGTCCACCATGCCGCGGTTTGATCAGCAAACACAATATCCGACCACCCGAATACTTCTATCCCGACCTCATTCCAGCGTTGTGCATCGTTTATGACGTCAAAATCCCAGATGACATCATTGGTTGCCTGTAATGCCAGACGATACCGTTCTTCCTGCTGGTACAGTTTCTTCTCTACCTTCTTTCGCTCAGTGATATCCCGTGCTGTAGTAAATACTCCGGCAATCTCACCCATTTCATTCAGGTAGACAGAGGCATTGTAGAGCACATCAATAATTGCCCCATCTTTTTTCCGGATTGCAAGAGGATAATCACGGACCTCACCTTTTTCAAACACCATCAGATACCCGGCCCTGGCTTCTTCAGGTTCGGTAAAGTATTCTGAAAAATCAGTACCCACGAGTTCACTTCTGGTATATCCGGATACCGTTTCGGTTGCCGTGTTGACATCCGTGATCTTCCCGTCCCTTCCGATCGTTATCAGAGGGTCAGGACTGGTTTCAATCAAAGTCCGGTGGTATCTGCTTGCCTGTATCAGTTCATCTCTTGCCCGGCCACGACAATCGTACCATCTGCCGGTTTTTGGATGGATAAATTCCCCTTTCATGAGCCCAGTTGGATCCGTCTTCTCCAGTATGAACTTATTTGTGCAAAAGGAACAGGGGCTATCAGCATTATCATACATACAGGTGTGACATTTCTGGCCAATGACATTCCCAAAGATATTTCTCCCTTCTTCATTGATGTACAAAATATCATAGGAGTCTAAATCTGAAACAAAGATATACGCATCAACACTATCGAGGATAGAGTAGAGTCTGGCCTGAATCTCCTCAATATACCGTTCATACCCGCTGACCTGGGGGGATGATATAACCTGCTCCGGCCGGTCAGAGGATTGTGCTTCCGATGGGACTGGTGAACCGGGAGAGTAAGTGGGAACAAAATCAAAGGCCACCTTATCATGTTTTCTCAGATAATCCAGAATCTTCCCTGAATGAACCCACTCACGGTCAAGGTTGGTGACCATCTCATCGATTCTTTTTACTTCGTTCTGGATTTGAGCAGTTATTCGAACATCTTCGCTCATATCCGCATAGGTGGAGATGATGGTAAGCGGATTTCTGATACCGTCATTCAGGATGGCAAGCTGGGCGATATTCTCCTGGATCTGTATCGCTGCACGCTCTTTTTCCCGCTCAAGGAATCGTTCGGCAGTTACATCACGTCCCTGGGCAATCGTCGCAACCGGGTTTTTCCCGTCAGAATCATAGATAGTAGCAGAATTCCAGAGTACCGTGCGAAGCGTACCATCCTGGTGGACAATCGGAATCTCCACCGTCTCCCATCTGACTCCCTCACCAGTCTTCTGGATAAACCGCATCGAGCGTTCGGCTTCATCTTCCGGGAAAAGTATCGATAGGTGCCTTCCTTCCAGGTGTCCTGCCGGTCTTCCGGTGAGGATCTCAAAGGCATGATTAACCCTGGTGATGGAAAACCCGGTATCCCAGATGATGATCGGGACATTTGCATGGGTGATGAGGTTTTCCAGATAGGCGTTTGTCTCTAAAAGCTGGTACTCCTGCTGTTTTCTTTCAGTGACATCCCGTATAATGCGGACAAGACGTTCAGGTTCTGGCGAATATGCAGTCCCTTCATAGTATCTGCCAAGCTTACGGTTGAAATATTCAAAATGGATCTTCTTTTCCATTGCTGTTACATCACTACAGGTCTCAATCCAGTCATCTTCATTACCGGGAAATACCTCACGGACCGTTTTTCCGATAATATCAGATGCCTTCAGACCGGTCATCTGTTCATATGCAGGATTTACATTAATGAACCGGTAATCAATCGCTTTTCCGGTACTGTCACAGATGACTTCATGAAGAGCAATCCCTGCATCATTGGCATCAAATAATCGTCTGAACTTTTTTTCACTCACCATGAGATCTGAAGTCTGTTCAGAATATCGGGATGAAAGCCAGGTCACCACTCCGGCGACTAGTATAAATATGGCAATACGGGCCAAAGCAGAATAGACCTCTGACTGGTGGGGCCCATATACGGCGATGAGAAGGCCGTATACCCCGATGAGAACCAGTGAGAAGATGAACCCTCGCCGGAGGTAAAATGCACAGGCGATAATTATCGGGAAGTAATAGAGGTTTTGAAAGACGATGGTTATCCCATAGGTAAGCGACACAATGCTCAGCATGATCACAAAAAGAGACGTGAAAAAAAGTGAATAGAGAGGTATTTTGGGGTGAAGATTAAGTGATTCATGAAGAAGCATTCTATCGGGCCCTATGTATCAGATAGTACTGATATAGAATCCTTATATAGCCCGTGTGGGATAACTATTTCGGATTGTGCCCCTGCTCTATCATCCCAATATCAAAGAACCAGATCGCCCTTCACTTCTCCAAAGAAGAACATGACAGTGGTTGCCGTCTTTTGACTCTTCCTGTCTGCGAGGTTCCCGCTTTCATCAGGATGGATATTCCGGAGAATGGAGGAGTGTATGGGGGAGGCAAGGTTAAAGATGTGGGCGCTGTAAGTCCATTGATGGGGGGGGAAAATTAGTATCCTCTCCAAACCTACTATTACATGGGAGGGACATATGACAGCCACAATAACCGGAAGATTGACAAGTTCAAAAACAATTCAATTAGATTCTCCTCTGATTACTGATGAGACAGAAATTTTGATAAAATTAAAAAAGACATATCCCAGAAAAAAAATCATTGTTCCCGAATCTTATGTCCTGGAAATAGCAGATACTGATATCGAAGAGTTATATTGATGCTTTTCTCCGATATTGTGGATTGTTCCGTATTTATTGATACAAATATCCTGATTTATGCACATACGAATACCCGGTTTACACCTGCTTGTGAATATATAAATGACAAAAACTGATGTGAATATAAGAGAATAGAGGAGTATTTTGAGAGGATATTGAATGATTTATGAAGGAGCATGGTATCGGCTCTAGGTATCGGGAAGTACGGATATTGAATCCTTATATAACCCGTGTGGGATAACTATTTCGAATTGTACCCCGGCCCCGGGAGTGCCGGTTTCCCGAATGGTAAAGCCGCCTGCAGATACGATCTCCCGTGCCAGGTACAAACCAAGACCGGTATGCTCCCCGTACCCGTGATCAAAAATCATTTCTTTTTTTGCAGGATCTATTCCGATCCCATCATCCCTATAGAAAAGAACCAGATCACCGTTTACTTCTCGGGAGTGGAACGTCCCCTTTGTTACCGTCTTTCCATGTCTGATAGAATTATCAATAAACGTTGAAAAGACCTTTTGCAGGATAGGATCTGCAAATACTTTCAGAGATGGAAGAATGGTATTTTCAATTTTAATAATATCTGTGGGTACCTCTGCCTGAGCAGATTCAATAAGCGAATACACAGATATCCATGCAGAATTGGCCATCCCAAGCCCTTCATACTCACGGGTAAATCCGATGATCGATTCTATCCGATTTGTAATTTCATGGGCCTTTGAAATATAATCGTACACGGCAGACAGATCCTGTGTTTCAAGGGCTATCTCCTGGTATCCTTTCAGCATCAGCAGATTATTGACGATATCATGACGGGTCAGGCTGGTCAGAAGACGGATTTTATTATTTGACTGACGTAAGGCATCTTTGACCCGTCTCCGGTCGGTCACGTCGGTAATGAATCCCTCGAGGAATAAAAGCCGGTCATCTTCGGAAAATATACCCCGTCCCCGCTCCCAGACCCATCGGATTTCACCGGACTTTGTAATGATAGGGTATTCAACCTCGAACATCCCCCCGTTATACAGAAATTTCTGGACAGTCTCCCACAACGTCTGCTGGTAATCAGGGTGGACCAGGTCATTATATGAGATAAGGTTGTTGTGAATCAGGTCAGCAGGAGCATACCCGGTAACGGCAATACATCCGTCACTGATAAATTCCATAGTATAGTCAGCATCATTGGCACACCTATATACAAATCCCGGTAGATTGCTTATCATCGTGGCATGGGCACGTTCACTCTCCACAAGAGCTTGCTCAACGACCTTTTTATCGGTGATATCACGGATTATACCTTCTACACCAGCAATCGCTCCTGACTCATCATGATAATAATGACTGGAGGTTGACACATAAACAGGAGATCCGTCCTTTTTCCGAAGACGGGTTTCATAATTCCGGACAAACCCATTCGTGCATAATGAATGAAGAAATTCATCTCTATCATCCGGGTTGAAATAGAGGGTTTCAGCGATGGGTTTTCCAAGGATCTCATCTATGGAATCATATCCAAGTAGGGTCGCACCACTCGGACTTACCATAATGAGCGCTCCTTCAGGGTTTGACCGGTAATAGACATCCTGGATATTCTCTATCACACTCCGGTAGAGTGCCTCACTCTTTTCTAGTGACCGGATAGCACACTTCTTCTGGGTGATGTCAAGCAGAGAGGCGATGCTTCTTTTTTTGTTTGGAATTACCCCGATAGTAAGGTATATTTCTCGGATTTCTCCGGAACGGGTGATAAATCTGAACTCATAATGGGGAAGGGCACGTGATTCATCTTCCATCCTTTTTCGGTTTTCAATCCTCATCCAGGAGAGATCATCTGGATGGACAAAATCAACCCATCTCATCTTCCCTTCGATCTCCTCCCTGGTATACCCGCTCATGGAGGCAAAAGTATTATTAGCAAGGCTGATGATCCCGTCCTCTTCAAGAACTACAGTCGCTGTGCCAGTATTTTGAAAAACCGTCCGATATGATTCCTCACTTTCATGAAGGGCCTCTTCACTTCTCCGGAGGTCATCAAGATTCTGCCGGAGTTCTTCTTCGGTCGCAACGATCTCTTCATACGCAGCATGGAGTTCTTCAGCTTTAGTTCGGAGTTCCTCCTCTACCTGCCTCTGCTGAACCGCCTGACGGATTTTATGATAAAGCTCAGTAAACTGTGGTTTTGGATCCCCGCCTTTCTGCAGGTAAAAATCTGCCCCTTCATTTAAGGCCTGGATAACCACTTCTTCACGACCCCTGCCGGTAAAGAGGATAAAAGGGAGCTGGTTTCCAGATGTCCGGACGGTTTTTAAAAACTCAATCCCGTTCATCTCCGGCATTTCGTAGTCTGATATGATCGCATCATAGGGTTTGGAATTCAATTTTTTCAGGGCCTGCGGGGCTGAGCTTACGGTGTCAACAGAACACTGACCTGTGCGTTCAAGAAACAATTTTCCTAACTCAAGGAGTGTTGGCTCATCATCCACATAGAGTATTTTTGTCACTGCTTATCCCCTCCCTTATAATGCATCCTCCATATTCCAAACGGAATGGTAATTTCAAACCTGACACCAGTCCCCGGCTGGCCGGTCTCCCGGATGGAGATACCGGTAACAGAAAGGATCTCACGAATGAAAAACAACCCAAGACCGGTATTTTTCCCATACCCTCTCTCAAAGATCTGTTCTTTCTCCTCATATGAAATACCGGCCCCATCATCTTCAAACAGGATCACAGCTTCATCTTCATGTATCTGGCTTGAAATCTGAATCCGAGTGACGCCTTGGCCATGCCGTATTGAATTATCAACAAGGTTTTCAAAGACCTTGACAACCAGGGGATCTGCGTAAAGCTCAATATCATCAGCAGTATTGACGATATGAACAGAGAACCTTGAGAAAACAGCCTGAATAAGAGATGAGAGACGATGCCAAACCGGTTCATGAGATCCCAGATCCTGATATACCCTTGTAAATTCTATGTGAGACTGAATAAGCGAGATGGCGTGGTCAATATGCTTGAAATCTTGATCTGCCGGAGTAGTATCCACCTTTGATTTTGCGATCTCCAAAAAGAGCTGCACCGCATTGACCGTATTGAGTATATCATGCCGGGTAATCCCAGAGAGCATGTTCAATTGACGGTTTGCCTGACGAAGAGCATATTCAACTGTTTTCTGTTCGGTGATATCCGTTGCTATCTCAAGACGGACAATTCAGCCATCCAGCCACCTGATGGCACTATCCCGGCATTGATACCACCGTTTGGTGATCGTATTCTGAAATTCCCACGTTATTGTCCTGGTGGGATTGCCCGCTTCATCCAGAAGCAGGTGATTTGTGCAGAAACTACATGGCTGGTCAAAACCATTCTGAAGTGACTGATAACAGATCTTGCCAATCACATCTCCCCATATCCGCTTTCCGTACTGATTTATGAACAATATCTCATGGGTTTGCATATCAGCAACATACACCAGGGCATCAACACTGTCCATCACGGTTTTTAAGGTATCATGAGCCTTCCGGAGGGCATCTTCGGTTTGTTTTCGGTAGGTTATGTCACGGATGGACTCAATCGCCCCGGCTAACCAGCCTGATTTATCAAAGAGCGGGGATGCAATACTCCAGAGAATGACATCATTTCCTTGAAAATTAGTGATAATCGATTCTGATATGACCTTGCCTTCATCGTTTTTAAAATCTGCATATAATGGGGATATGGTATCATCATACCGCATCGCGAGGTCAATAAGGATGGGCCTTCGTTCCAGATAGAACGGGAGAGAGTATTCATAATTCCCCTTTCCGATAATATCAGATGCCTGAACGCCTGTCATCTTCTCAATTGCTTTATTCCATGCGATGACTGTTCCTTCCTTATCAATCACAAAGGTTGCATCGGGGAGAAATTCGATGATGTCATGGAGCCGTTGTTCTGACCGTGCAAGGGCATCTTCTGTACGTTTCCGCTCTGTGATATCTATCGCGATATGGATTGCCCCGGTTACTATTCCGTTTTCGATAACCGGATTGCTTCTGACCAGAAAATAGTGCCCGTCAGGAGTTGTCACTTCCCCTTCCTGAAATGTTCCGGTCTTTATTGCCTGCAATGCCGTACAGCCAGGACAGGGGCTGTCTCTTCCCTGAACAAACCGGTAACAGGCACCGGGAAAATTCTGGCCAGGTAACCCGTACCGGTCACATGTCGCCTGATTCACCCAAACGACATTTAAATCACGGTCAACATATTCAACTAATATATCCCTCAGCCCGGATAGTATTGCTTCCCTGATCTTCTCGTTATGTTTCCTCTCTGAAATATCACGGGAGATTGCCAGGGCAACTTCCTGGTTGTGTAATGTGAAAAGATGGACTGATACCTCAACCGGAAGTACTGAACCGTCTTTTCGTTGATGCGTACACTCAAAAGTAAGATGTCTCTTTGCAAACAGGGCAGGGGTGAGCCTTGGAATGAGTTCGTTACTCTCATTAGTATTGATATCGATAACCTGCAGAGAAAGAAATTCTTCACGTGTATACCCGAGTGTGCTACAGGCGGCATCATTCACTTCAAGTATCTTCCCAGGTCTCCCGTCCCAGTACCCCTGATTATCTGAAGGGAATAATAGATCTCAGGGGATCGATCACAACCATTGTGGATCTCAAAGGGCTGATGCATATCACCACCGAATCAGCGGGTAAGAAAAATTCGCGGATTATCGTCCTTGATCGGTCCATTACCAGCAAACCAATCGGGATCCTGGTAGATGATGTCTTCTCCGTCACCACGTATGGACAAGAAGACATCGACCGCGAGAACACCTCATCCAGCGACACTCACCGGGACATCATCGGAGTCATCAGGAAGAGAACAAAAAATGCCGGTGAGAAAGATAATGGTGGGCTTGTTGTCTGGCTTGATATCAGGAAGATGATCGGAAAGATAGAGGAAGATTTGTAAAGAGCGTATAGGATAGAGAGTTTATATCTTTTTTTTTCGTACTACCCCCCCCTGACATCATCAAGAAAAAATCAGGATTAAATAGATCGGCCCTCTCCCTGAATGCTACAATTGAAACGTTGCTCTTCAATGAATATCATCAGATATGGGTAAATTCAGGGCTGCATAGACCATCTCAGAAGCCGGACCTATGGGAACGAATCGTGTTGAATTTTGATACCAACGTACTATCATCAAAAACAGGAAAAAGGGATTATTAAATTGGGAAAAAAGTTATTTTGCTTCGTATTTCTTGATGACCGTAGTCAGTCGGGCTATTATATCCTTATTGAGATCGCGGACTTTCCTGGATGCGATCTCGTGTATTTTCTTCTGTGAAAGGTCGGTCTCTTTTCCAAGCTGAGTCTGTGTCACCTTCTTCGCTTGGGTCAGTGCATTAATCCGGTCTGCAATCTCTTTTGGGATTTCAATAATGTCTTCGAGAGCAGATTTTGATCCTGCTTTTGATGCTGGCTTTTTCGCGGCTGCAGCCGGTCGCGTAGCAGGTTTTTTCGCCGGAGCAGAAGTCTTTTTCGCTAAACCTGCTGATATTGCTTTTGATGACTTTACTGCAGATTTTACTGGTGCCTTTGCTTTTGATGCCACCGATGCGGGGGCTGGTTTCCCCTCTGACATCACCAGTTTTTTGATCTCTTTCATTTCAGCATCCAGGGACTGAATCATCTTTTCCATCTTCAGGATCTGTTTTGTCTGAAGATCAACAACCTTCTGAAGGTTATTTTCCGTTGCTGCCGATTTTGCAACCGGTGCCTTTGATGTAGTCTTGAAGCTGGCTGGTTTCTTGGAAATTGTCTTTTTGGTAGCTGGTTTTGTGACCATTATGATCCCCCCATGAGTCTAATGACGTATAATAGTGTAGTTTAAATTTTCTTAAACATTCCGGCCCCTGAATGCCAGATATCACCAATACATCAATAGAGACTTACCAAATAATAGAACGTGCTATTTTATATTTTTTTAGTATCAGGATAGGAATATTCCTTCAATTCTCAAACTCAGCATGAATGAAAAGAGTCGGGGCAATTCATCACGAAATTAATAGTTTTGATCAAATGCTATAAATTTCAGATATTATCAAATAATATTCATAATTATCCTTGTTTTTTTCACAAAAATCCAAGAGAGAGCAGAATGCGTGTTTCACATTCAGGATAAACATATTCAGGTTTTGCAAATTCCAATCTCCTGAAATCGAGAACTATATGGACAGTCTGAATGAGAACCACCAATAGGTTTTTTTATCCAAATTTTTATGTAGATAGATACCAATATGAGATATTTGCCCCTGATACAGAATAATTTCACTTTCTTGCTCAAAATATTGGCCCTCATGCTGATACTTGTACCTGGTTCCTGTGTGGGCTCCACGGATCCTACGGTTATCATAACCGGATACAAGATATCACCTGATGTCATTCTTCCCCATGACATGGGGACTATAGAGGTGACCCTTGCAAATACGGCCATGCAGGCATCAAAGACGAATACTGAGCCCGGCAGCCGGGAAGAAATGGTTACACAGTCAAAAACAGTCCCGGTCAATGCTTTTGTTGAATCCGCAATACTCAAGACCACCGACTTCACCGTGTTATCCGGATGGTACCAGGACATTGGTGAGATCGGTCCTGGTCAGTCAACAACTTTGACTTTCCTTGTAGAGGCCCCTGACCGTGAAGGGCTCTACTTCCCTGAAGTCTGGATTCGGGTCAGAGGAGCGGAGAGTGTAAAATATCCGATCCCGGTTAATGTAAATACCAGACATACCCTCATCAAGCAACCATCCATTCGCCTCTCACGGTCTGTACCCGTGAACATCACTCCGGGAAGTGCCTTTGATATAACACTTGATCTGCAGAATGAGGGACTTGCAACGGCCCATGATATAACGGTGGAGATAATTACTCCAAATACCTCGCTTTCATCGCAAAGTCCTGAACGACAGTTTATCCGTGAGCTGAAACCAGGTGACAGCACAACCGTGGCCCTTTCATTTCAGTCAGATAATGATATTCCCATCGGTATCAGGCAGATTCCGGTCCGCATCTCCTACCTGAATGCAGATGGTACCAGGCTTGTGCAGAATGAACAGATCGGGGTACTTGTTCAGGGAACCGGTGAACTGGGGATTGCAAAACAGATCCTTGATCCAGAACAGATATTTGTTGGTGATATGTTCAGCCTGGTCTGCAGAATAGAAAACACCGGAACTGACAAGGCGAAATCAGTCAGAGCTACGCTGGATATTCCGTTTGATGGTACCAAAGAGGCATTTGTGGGAACCATCGGGCCGGATAACGATGCACCAGCGGTATTCACCCTGAAAGCAACACAGGCCGGAGACATCCCCTTTCATCTGACAATTCAATACAAGGATGATTTCGGAGTTCATGAAGAGGTAATACCACTTCATGTCTTTGTTGGTGAAAAGAACGGTTCAGGGATGATAATCATTCTGGTACTGGTGGTCCTGGCTGGAGCAGGATTCCTCTACTGGAGACGGCAGCGTCAGCCCTGATCATGACAGGAAATCACCTTTCAGTCGCATTTTTCCTTGCTATACGTTCAATTGAGCGAGGGAACCGGTTCACCTTTCTTCTCACCGTTGCGATCATGGGATTGGTTTTTGTAAACCTGGTATTCCTGCCATCTATCATATCAGGGGTTGTTGTCAACTTTAACACCCAGTCCATCAACTATAATTACGGGAACCTGGTCATCGAGCCACGAGAGAGTACACTGTATATCACGGGTGTGGATGAGGTCAAACAGAAGATTTCCCAGATATCAGAAGTGATAGGAACATCACCCCGGTTCTCTGCCGGAGCTACGTACAATTATCATGGAACCCAGATATCCGGGCAGATAGTAGGGTTTAATCCCAGATATGAGCAGGAAGTGACGCTCCTGCATACCAGGCTGAAAGAAGGAGAATTCCTTGCAGAGGGAGATGGCGATAGTATCCTTCTTGGTGCTCAGCTTGCCGGCAATATTGATGAACGGAAAGATAAGACCGATTCACTCGGAGGAGTCACAGCCGGAGATTCTATTCTCGTGACCTTTAATAACGGGGTGAAAAGAACCCTGAAGGTAAAGGGGATTTTAGATACCGGTTCATTCGGGGTTGATCGGAACGGGTTTGTGACGCTCAAGGAAATAAACCAGGTATATGGCATATCTGATACTGCTACGTCAGTGCTGGTAAAACTCAGCCACAACGGGGAAGAAGAGCGGTATAAAAAAATCCTCATGGAGTCTGGTATTGCTCAAAAGATCCGGACATTCCAGGAGAAGGGACAGGGATTTGTAAATGATGCTATCCGGAGCTTTGAGATAATTAATGCCATCTCAACCATGGTCAGCCTGGTTATCGCAATCGTGGTCATCTTCATTGTGATATTTATAAATACCATCAACAAACGCCGTCAGATAGGGATTCTGAAAGCTATCGGGATTAATAAAAAGATCATTATCTATTCCTACATCATTCAGGTTCTGATAATCGCAACCTGCGGTATTCTTCTGGGTCTGGCATTAAGCTCAGGCCTTGTTGCTTACCTTACGATCAATCCGCTTGTATTTCCCGGAGGAGCGGTGTATCCGGTGGTAGAACCAGGTCCCATCATCCGAAGTGTCATCAGCCTGGCACTGGTATCGCTGATATCCGGATTTATCCCGTCATGGAAGACCGCAAATGAACCCATCCTTGATGCCATCAGGGGGCAGTAATGATAGAGGTAACTGATGTCACCCGGATATATCAGATGGGGCTGGTGGAAGTCAGGGCTCTTCAGGGAGTGAATTGTAGAATAGAGAGTGGAGAGTTCGTCGGGATCATGGGGCCATCAGGGAGTGGAAAATCAACTTTGCTGCATATCCTGGGCCTGCTTGATGAACCAACCGCAGGCACGGTCACTATTGACGGAATAGCGGTGGGAACGCTGAGTGAAGAGGAGAAGAGTGATTTCCGGCTGAACCGACTTGGATATGTATTTCAGGATTATGCCCTGGTCCCTGAACTCTCGGTGCAGGAGAATGTTGTTCTTCCTGCCATGGCACGGGGGATTTCGCCAAATGAATACCTGAGAGAGAGTGAAAAGATCCTGCACGAAGTGGGGCTTGGTCACCGGATTCATCACAGGCAGTATGAACTCTCCGGCGGGGAGCAGCAACGGGTCGCCATCGCCCGGGCCCTGATAAACCGCCCAAGTATTCTCTTTGCTGATGAACCCTGTGCCAACCTTGACTCGAATACATCACGGACTATTCTTAATCTGTTCCGTGATCTGAATGAAAAATTCGGACAGACCATCATCATGGTTACCCACGAAGACTGGCATGAAGAGTACATGTGCCGGGTACTCTATATGAAGGATGGACTTATCGAGGATGAGAAAGCGTGTAAAATGAGAAGAAGGGATGGTGTTTCTGAGAGTATATCAGATTATCTCTGATTCAAAGTGAATAATATTGCGGGACTGTGGATCAAATGTGATGCCTATCAGAAATTTCTTCCGGGGATCGGCGAAATATTTCTGAACATACTCCCTGTTATGAATTTGCTCAAGGGCTGATGTATTTTCAGGAGGTATATCGGACACTTTAAATTCAAAGATCCAGATACCGGTTCGTGTTTTTACTGTCAGATCAATTCGTCCTTTATTTGTCATATCTTCAGCAATTATCTCATACCCGAGACTTGCGAACCAGGAGTACAATATACTTGCATAAAAACCTTCAAATCCGGACATCTGATTTTTTCGGTACCATTCATAGGGAATCGAAGCGAAAAGTGACTCGATGAGAACTTTTAACTGATCAGCGTGTCCCCCTTCAAGAATCTCATACAGTCGGACCCGGGATTCTGATACAGAATATCCCAGAAGAGTATCAGAAAATAAGAGATTCAAGGAAGTTCTGACTTCAAGGTTCGGGTACCCCAGAACACAGGTAAATCCTCTCACCGGATCCGACGACCAGGTTTTGATCGTCAGGTACCCTGCCTGAAAGAGGAGGGTTTCAAGCCTGATATGCTCAGGATCAAATGAACCAAGAAGATCATCTCCTGCAATCAGCCCCTCATATTCAGCAGGAAACCGGGGATGTACGGACCATAGTTTTATGAGAAAAGAAGGTGTTCCAGTTTCAAACCAATAGGGTCTGAATACTTTTTTTGAAAAGAGAAGCAGGATATCAAACGGGTTATACACGTGTTCCCCAGTCCACGAATATCCGTCATACCACTCACGAACCTGTTCTATTGAATATTTGGAAAGCCAGGAATGAAAGATAGTGGAGATATCTCTTTCGGTGTATCCACAAATCCCGGAGTATGCACTGTCAAGGGTGATATCATTCAGATTATTCAGGCCTGAGAAGATACCGGTCTTTACAAATTTGGAGACACCGGTTAACATGACAAACTTCAAATAAGGATCGAGAGATTTTAATACCCCATAAAAATCTTTGAGAATGTCCCGCATCCCGATTGCAGTCTGGACATCCTCTACGGTATCGAGTATTGGCTTGTCATATTCATCGATGAGGATGACAACCTTTTCTCCGGCTGATTCATGTATTGATCTGACAATATGCGAGAAATTCCCAGACAATGACCCTTCAGAAGCTGAACAGCCCCACTTCCTTCCCCACTCATAAATTATCTCCTGAATCCCTGCTCTCAGGTCATCAGGAGTTCTGACGGGAAATGCAGACCAGTCTATTCGAAGGACAGGATATATACGGGTCCAATCCCACCCGGAATTCGGATCATCAAGGAACAACCCATTAAAGAGTTTCTTTCGTCCGGAAAAGGCACAATCAAGGGTGTCAATGAAGAGACTCTTTCCAAACCGCCGGGGCCGTGATAAGAAATAATATGACCCGTTCTTTACAAGGGAGGCAATGAAAGGAGTCTTATCCACATATGCAAACCCTTCGGTCCTCATCTTCTCAAATGACTGGATACCGATAGGGAGTTTTTGGACCTGTGCAGATGAATTCACGGGGTGACCTCCCGGTTATGCACACACCGATCACCTGCGAAGACAAGGACCCATCGTTTCACCTTTTTCTGATATGCCCATTCTGGTGACGATCCATACCGTGTCATCTGCTCTATTCCATCTTTCAATGCCTTTTTTATTGCCTCTGGTGAACTCTGACCTGATTTTATATATTTTAACTCAAAAAGAGCATAGTAATCCGGATGCCAGGGCTCCCGTGGTAGGAACGCAATATCGATATATCCACCTGAAATTTCATATTCTGATTTTACCAGGTACAGAGTACTCATATGGGCATAGGCGAATATGAGAATTTTCAGGTATTTTTCATCAAAGCCGATATAGTCACGATTGGAAAAAGCATGGAGAACCTCTTCAACAAGGGAAACCAGTTTATCACTCATCCCGGGAAAGATGATCTCTTCAGGAAATGCCTCATGAATGAGCATGTCAACTTCTGACTCAGTAAATCCCATCATCTCATGGAGTCTCGGGCTTCGGGTCAGATCCCGTGCGGTACTAAATCCACTGGTAAGACTGTCAAGCGTTATCGGAGATACACAGGTTGCGAAAATCCTGCCAACTATTGTCTTAGTCGCCTCTTTCAATACCTCAAACCATTTCCTGATAAAACCATTCCCGCCAAGGCTCTGGTGAAAGAGCTGTATGTCAAATCCAAGGAGTTCATTCGCAAAATGATCATACTCATCAATGATGACATATATCTGTCCATCAATTCTGGTAAATACCAGGGAGAAAAATTCTGCCAAAACGTCAGCAGGAGATGAATGGCTATGAAGAGTTATGGGAATATTATATTTTGCAAGAAACAGATTCAGATAGTTTTGGATTTTACGACTGAAACTCTCCACAAGTTCTTCTTCTGTGGTAGTTGATATTCCGGAGAAATCAAAATTCAGTACGTAGTATGATCCTTGTTTCGGAGTTGGTTCCTTCCAGATATCAGTGCCGGTAAAGAATTCATTAAATTGATCTTTTTGCAATCGATCATAGTAATTACTCAGAAGAGAGACAAACAGACTCTTTCCAAACCGCCGGGGCCGGAGAAAAAAAACAAACGGTTCCTGATTCTCTTCAAGAACCCGGATGAACCTTGTTTTATCAACGTACAGATATCCCTCTCTGGCAATGGTCTGGTAATTACTTATACCATAGGGGATTCTCTTTCCGGCCATTCTATATCACTATGGTTATCATGCTATTTCTATTATCAGGACTCACGAGGAAATCAGCCGGCAACAAAGACCCGATACACCTGATCATACACCTGAACTGCTGACCATACCCCGGTCCTGACAACACCCTTGCTGTTCCATACGTCATATACCGTTCTTCCGGCCCATGCATACCTGACAAGGTCTTTCACTTCACGGAATGTAGGAAATTCTGTCAGTACATTGTCAGGCGGGACTGAATTGAGCTCGTCATAATCCGAACACCAGAGGACATTCCCATCCAGATCCATGAGCACGGCAAATACATCAGAGTTTAAACCCGCTCTTTTCGCTGCAACCTCCCCAAAATTCTCATCATTCAGATGAATCATGAGATGTTCAATACCCTGACCTGTCCGAACAGGCCATATAACATCCCTTCCTGAAGATGTTATGTGACCGGTCCCAAAAGGAATCTCGTAGACTGATTGGTTGAAGATAAAGGGTCTTCGCTGATCATGAGAGAAATCATAGGGAATGTGAGTTCCAATAAGAGACGTATACGAATCATCAGAGATATGAGATATGATTCCATCAGGGGAAATCAGGGCTGCAAACATAATTGCAGGATTGTCAGATGTTATTGATGACAAAAGAGGTGTAATGTCATCACTACATATACCCGAATTCGCAAGCTTCAGCAATATGGTTGCTGCCTGCTCATCAATATCCATGAAAGAACCAAGAATAGCTTGCCGAAATGAGAGACAGTGAGTAACATAATGTTCTGAATCTGACATATCAGCAACAGATACCTGAACCATCAAAGCCGCCATGAAGAAGAGGAGTACCGGGTAGTTCATACTGGTTGTTTCAGCACCGGGATAAAAATTGTTTCCTGTTCTGATGCTTCTCACCGGTATTTCTGCTGACTCTGATGCATCTCCTTTACCTTCTCCCAGGTCGGAGTGATGAGAAACCTCTCGTCCATGTCCCGGACCATCCGGGTAAAATTCTTATAGGGACTGCAAATGTTGTGGTATCCAGCTGGCGTATAGCCGGGCAGAAGGATCCATCATACCAACCACCGCTTTTGGATCAGCAGACTGTCCTTCAATATCAACCTTTATCATATCCTGATAGAATTCATGTATAATGGATCAGTCACAAGAGCCTGAGGATTATTACCCGGATCGGGCATGTTCATTATTATCTGATCCGGCACTTTATATCAATCGTGAACTCTCCTGGATACGATTTAATCAGCATGTCCTGGACGAGGCAAAGGATCCGACACATCCCCTTCTGGAACGGATAAAATTCCTGGCCATCTTCGCCAATAATCTTGATGAATTCTTCATGGTCAGGGTATCCGGACTGCATCATCAACTGGCAGAGGGTGTCCTAAAGCTACCTCCCGATGGCCTGACAACGATGGAGCAACTGGAGCGGATAAATAATGACCTTGTTCCCCTCCTGAAAGAGCAGACACGGGTATGGTCAGAGGAGATAATCCCCGCACTGCAGAAAGCGGGAATCATTATTCATACCAGATTAACCCTTGATGGAACAAAGCGGAAACAACTTCGGAGATTCTTCTTCCGCGAGATATTTCCGGTACTGACACCACTCGCCTTTGACAAATCGCATCCATTCCCGTTTATATCCAACCTTGCACTCAATCTTGCAGTTATCCTCAAACGTCCGGGATCACAGGAAGAACTATTTGCCAGGATAAAAATCCCAAATACCTTATTCCCCCGCCTGATTGAACTTCCCGCCGATCCAGACGGAAAAGATATCTCAGGAAGACAGGAGTTTATTTTCCTTGAAGATCTCATTGCAGATAATCTTGACCTCCTCTTTCCCGGGATGGAGATTGTGGCTGCGTATCCGTTCAGGGTGACCCGTGATGCGGATATTGAGATTGAAGAGGATGAAGCTGATGATCTTTTGAGTGCAGTCGAACAGTCGATCAGCAAACGGTGGATCGGAACCCCGGTCAGGATAGAGATAGCGGATGATATGATGCCTGCTATCGTGGATATGATGGGGGCAAAACTTGCGAAATACCCACATATGTTCTACCGGGTCAGGGGACCGGTTGGTCTTGCAGATCTCTTCTGTATGATGAATATAGACCGGCCTGATTTGAAGGATACTCCCTATGCCCCGTCTGTGCCTGACCGACTGGAGCGGGATCCTGATATCTTTCATGCTATAAAACAGCGGGATATTATTCTGTTCCATCCCTATGAGAGTTTTCAACCGGTGATTAAGTTTTTAGAGGCTGCTGCACATGATCCTGACGTTCTGGCTATTAAGATGACCCTGTACCGGACCGGGACAAACTCTCCAATCGTGCAGGCCCTGCTGGATGCCCGTGAACATGGAAAAGCAGTTTCTGTCCTGGTTGAACTGAAAGCCAGGTTTGATGAAGAGAATAATATCGGGTGGGCACGGGCACTTGAACGGGCAGGTGCTCATGTGGTATTTGGGATCATGGGGCTGAAGGTCCATGCAAAACTCTGCCTCGTGGTCAGAAAAGAGAAGAGCGGGATTGTCAGGTATGTACATATGAGCTCAGGAAACTACAATGCCGTAACTGCCAAGATATACACTGATATCGGACTTTTCACCACAAATGAAGAGATTGCATCAGATGTTTCCCATCTCTTTAATGTCCTGACCGGATATTCACAGTTTAGTGCCTACCATCATCTCCTCGTGGCTCCCGGCGGGATTAAAAAAGGGATAACAAGGCTTATTGAACAGGAGATTGAGCGGCAGAAGGAACATGGAGATGGCAGGATTATCTTTAAATTAAACGCTCTTCAGGATGCAGGAATTATCCGTACTCTCTATCGGGCATCACAGGAGGGAGTGAAGATTCATCTGCAGGTCAGAGGGATCTGTTGTTTGCGGCCGGGGATTGAAGGAATATCCGACAATATAACTGTCACCACCATTGTAGGGAGATTTCTGGAGCATACACGGATATACTACTTCCATAATGGCGGGGATCCCCTGGTCCTGATGGGGAGCTCAGATCTCATGCCACGGAACCTGAAGCGGCGGATTGAAGTCCTCTACCCGGTCCTTGATCCTGGGATCAGGGATGAGATCATCAATACGATACTCCCGGTCCATCTGCATGATACCGTGAAGACAAGGATTTTGCAGGCTGATGGATCCTATGTCAGGATCAGCAAAGAGAGCGGAGAGCGGATGCAGGCACAGGAATGGCTGATAGAAAACCGGGGAGTCTGGAACAGAAATCTCGTGAAAGAAACGGTCAGATAAATATACGACAAAGGAGCGGGGACAATGGGACTAGATAAGATCGAGAAAAGACTTCCGGAGGACATTCTGGCATCTATTGATGAAGAGGCGATACGGTCTGGCATCACCCGCCAGGAGGCTGTTTCCAAGCTGATTCATAACGTTACGGCACAACGAAACGGGAATGAGACAGAACATCTGAAACAGGAAGTCAAGTCTCTTTCAAAGATACTTGCCATGAAAGATGATGAGATTATGTACCTGAGGTCTGAACTGACTGCGGTGCATAAAGGCCTTTCAAAAATGGCAGATTCACTTGCATCAGGAAATACCACCATTACTGATATTGAGCATCTCTTCCATCCGGTACAGGAGAGGGTTGATGAACTCTCTGGGAACTATGACACGTTAAAACAAGCATGTGAATCTGCTAGACACGTACCATATGAACAGCACATTCCTCTCATTATTATCGGAACCCTCGCCGGGCTGTTTGTCCTGTACCTGATCATTACGAAGATATGAGACAGGAACTGACAAGTACCACAGATTTATCAGCACATACTGACAAGTGAGAGGTATAGATTGACCATGACCATCAGGACCGGATTTCTTACCGGACTATGTAAAGATCCACGTTGAATATTGAATCATATGATACCAAAAATTCTGCCTCATTCTAAGGGTTCACTGAAAAGGAACCTCATGATTCTGTTCATCGGTATCATTTTCATCTCCCTGATCTCGGTCACCGGATATTATTATATCGAGACATCAAAGCAGATTGATGAACGGTTCAGGCAGAACCTTATTCAGACAGAACTGGGATTGAAGAGTGCATCTGATCGAATAACCAAAGGGCAGATGCTCTGGGAGGCAACATATAAAAAACCTCTTCTTGCCGTCACAAACCTGGTCCTCAAGGAGTATGAGCGGTCATCCCGAACTCCTTCAGAGATGAATTTTGATGATATCATAACCCGCATCGATCCGGCATATAAGGACCGGATTGATATCATGCTGATCAATACCTCAGGGGTCGCAGAGTATTCTACCAATAAAAAAGACTTATACCTTGATTTCAGTAAGTGGGGGCCGTTTTTTCAGACCATTACCGACATGCGGATGAATGATACGTTCCGGCTTGACCGGGCGGTCCGTGGGTTTAATTCAGATAATCCCTGGAGAATATTTGGATACCAGCCGACTCCCGACCACCAGTACCTGATTCAGACCACCTACAGGATTTATGATGATTATACAAAAGAGCGGAGTGAACTCTCCTTACATGCTCTGGTTACCCAGGTATTAAACCAGCATCCCTGGGTTCTGGCTTTGGATCTTATCGGGAGCACCGGTATGATCACAAGTCGGCTGGATGAAAATCCGGTTCAGGCTGATCCGCACGATGCGGAGATTGCACAGGAGGTATATACCACCCATGAAACCCGGGACTTTCCTGATGAGAGAAATCAGACACGTACCAGGTTCTTTTTTATTGAGAGTGGTGATAATGTAAGTCCTGCTTCTGCGTATATTGATCATGTCGCAAAGATAGTCTATTCCACACAGCACTACGAGCAGGAGAAAGGATCTCTGTTTACACTGGCAATATCTCTGATTTTAATTGCTATCATCCTGGCCTTTGCCCTTGCATACCTCCTGTCGAGGTATATCTTTTCACCGGTTGACACATTGCTTGCAGACCTTGACGAAATTTCCAGAGGAAACCTGAATCATCAGATAAGACCGTCGCGGCACCTTGAGATAAACAGGATTAATGATGCGGTATCCAGGATGGTTGAATCCATACGGGGCAGTATCAGATCGCTTGAAATCTCTGAAAAAAGATATTCCACCCTGTTTTCAAATGCGTCAGATGCCATCATACTCTGGAATGGGGAGAGAGTTATCCATGCAAATCCTGCTGCATTCACCTTATTTGGATGGGATGAAAATATCAGAGAAAGGGCCGGGTCTACACCAAATGAGATAATAAGATGCATCTTACAGAGAAAAAATCCTGAAGAAGACGAATGGAACATGAATACAGATATCTCCGGCAAAGGGGCCTGTACCCTTAATATCAGGCTGGTCAGGTTAGTCCTCGAGGATCTTCCCATGGATCTCATTCAAATCCGTGATATTACCAGGGAGACCCGGATGCATGAGGAGATCCACCGGCTCGCAGACATTGTGAAAAACACACAGGCTGGGATCATGGCCGGACCAGTACATGCCCCTGATATTGTAAATAATGCATATGCCCGTATTCATGGATGTACCCAGGAGGAAGCGATAGAGGGAGGATTTTTCGGATTTATTCATCCAGATTACAAGGAGGATATTCCGGTCTGGATACGGATTGCAACCGAACGAGGGCATATGACCGGAGAGGCGATACGGGTTCGAAAGGATGGATCCGAATTCCCTGCATTACATGATCTGACCATCGTGACAGATGCCCATCATGAGCCCTATCTTATTTTAAATGTCCAGGATATCTCTGATCAGATCAAGGTATGGAATCTCACTCTTGAGAAGGAAGCACTCTCCGATTCATTAAATCTCCTGTCCGGTATCCTTGACAGTCTGCCGGATCCCACCTTTGTGATCGATATCTCCGGACATGTCCTTGCATGGAACAAGGCTATGACGGTCTTCTCAGGAAGATCAGAAGAAGAGATCAGAGCAGGGAAGATGTCACATGCACAGGCAGTATATGGTGAAGACCGGCCCATGCTTATTGATAAGATAATCCGACCTGACCTTGATATTTCACGGTATTACACCAATGTCAATGAAGAGAATGGCATTTACTCCGCTGAAGTCATCAATCATGACCGGGAAGGAAAAATACGATATAAATGGGCGATAGCCGGACCGCTCTATGATTCCAAAGGCTCAATGATTGGAGCCATTGAAACCATCAGAGATATCACAGAATTAAAAGAGGCCATGAAAAAGGAATCTGAGCTGGCAAATAAACTGATGCTGCTCTCTTCCCTGACCCGGCATGATATCAGGAATAAGGTGACGGTTATTGACGGATTCCGGTTCTTTGCAGAGAGTGAGACAGATAATCCGAAGATAAAAGAGATACTTGCCCATCAGAAGAACGCCATTCAGGATATTGGAAAACTGATCGACTTTAGTAAAGCATACCAGGAGATCGGCATTCACGAGCCGGTCTGGCATAATGTTCGTGAATTATTTGAACGGGCCGTTCGGCAGGTGTCAATTGACCTGAAGGCCGTGTGTGACATTCCATCCCTTGAAGTCTACGCGGATGCCCTCATCTACCAGGTGTTTTATAATCTGGCAGAGAATTCACTCCGCCACGGGGATCATGTCACGACTATCAGATTGTATGTAGATCTGTCTGGGGAATCGCCCCTGTTCATATATGAAGATGACGGACAGGGAATTGTGGATACGCAAAAAGAACAGATATTTCTACGAGGCTATGGGAAAAATACCGGTCTTGGTCTGTTTCTTATCAGGGAGATCCTGGCAATCACCGGAATCACCATTGTTGAACATGGTATCTATGGTCAGGGAGTCAGATTTGAGATGAAAATACCTCCCGATCACTTCAGATTCACTGACCTGATGGAGCAAAATTTATAACCTGAACCATGGCCGATCATCTGTCAGAATTTGCCCGACAAACGAGTTCACTGACAGGAACAAGAATCCACTATGATGAAGGATACCAATTCTGAACCCGGCAATACTGCCCCATCAGAGGATTTGCAAAAAACACTGGACCTGGTGAACAGACGGCTTGAAGCAGTATACATACGGTGGGAGGCGCTCTTCAAATCTCTCCCAGACCCGGTTATCATCGGGGACGATGAAGGAATACTCGTTTGTAATCCCCGGTTTGAAGAACTCACCGGGCTTACATCAGAAAAGATCGTGGGACTTCCCATCCCCCGGCTTCCCATATGTACTGCAGATAAGGAGGATTGTAAAAACCTGATAGAACACTGGAATCATCCAACACCTGGAGGGGAGAGGTTCATCTTCCGGTTCTTTAATCCGGCCGGAAAGCGGATCGCTCTTGATATGCAGATCAGGTTTATTGAAATGGAGCAGTCCATGCTCAGGTTCTGCATCGGACGCGACATAACCCGTGAACTCGAACTCCTTTCAGAGCAGGAACGTGCAGTTGCACAGATAGATAAGAATATGGCTCAACTTGCCGCGTTAAATGATGAGATTAAAAATCCGCTCACGTTGATCTCCATGAGTGCCGGACTTGTGGATGGACCTCACCAGGAGCAGGTCCTCAGAGGAGTGCGGATGATAACGTCAATTGTTGACCGGCTTGATCAGGGATTTACCGAGTCTGAAAAGGTCAGGAAATTCTTAAAGCGAACCATTGACGGGTTTATGGAGGATCATAACCACCTATAACCTGATTGCGCCCGGAAGGTTTTATCACCCCTTCTTTTCCACTGGAGGAAGAGACCAGAAGGGTTCGATCATCTATTCCTTACTCTTTTATCTTTTTATTATTCCGACTTTTTGGAAGCACGACCGTAAACGTGGCACCTTTTCCTATGCCCGTGCTTTCGACAGAGATGGTTCCACCATGAAGATCAACTATCTTCCTGACAATCGAAAGACCAAGCCCTTTCGATTCCGGATCATGCCGGGAGGCGTCGGATATAAAAAACTCATCCCAGATTCTATGGATATCATCAGGATGAATACCAATCCCCGTGTCCTGAATGGAGATCTCATGCCCGGTTGGCGTTTCATGATAGCGAATGGTGACCGTTCCTTTAAAGGCATTAAATTTTACAGCATTGTTTATAAGATTTCGAAAGAGCTGATGTGAATACACCCTGGACAGATGAAGGGAGACATTCGGCGGAACATGATTGTAAAATATTAACTCCTTCTCTTCTGCCATAAATGAATTTGCCTGAATCTCTTCATCTATCAGGGACTTAAGGTTCATCTCCTCAACGTCATCAATGGTATGATGGCTATTAAGCCTGATAAGTTCCAGGATATCCTCAACCATCTGCTCCATATATCTGAGACTTTTCTGGAACATATCAAGCAGACTTTGAGAATCTGGATCGCTTACCGCCTCTTTTACCAGCGGGAGAATGGCGACCATGGGAGTAAGGGGTGTCCTGAGATCATGGGCCAGCTGGTATATGAACTGATCCTTCTGGATCAGAAGTGATTCAACCTTTTGTGCACGTTCCTTCAGTTCCTCATTCAGCTTGCGGATCTCTACTGTATCTTCTGATACCCGGCCTTCCAGATCAGAGGTCAGCAATGCAAGTTCTTCTTTTACGTGTATAAGCTCCTGATTCTGTACAGCAAGTTCTTCTGCCTGCATCCTGGCCTTCTCTTCAGCGACCCGCAACAATTCCCGTTCCCTATCTTTTCTCATCCAGAGAATTGAAAGGATGATGACAAGCAGACAGAGTAGGGCCGTGATAATAACCGGAATAAGGACCGCTTTAAAGACACCACTCTCCCAGGATGTCGCATCAATGTCTATGCCAAGGACTGCACGGACCGTTGTGTCATCCGGACCATATATCGGCACAAGGCCGGTCACCCATCGCCCCCATCGATCTGAGAGCGGGCCTTCAACACTCTCCTGCGGATGGGTGAACATATCCCTGATTAATCCGGATGCCTCGTGGTATCTCTGACCCGGATGAGAGTACATAACCGAAGTATCCGGTTCAGAGTCTGCCAGGAATACCAGTTCTCCATCAGGATTCTTCCCGAGCAGGTAAACAAACCGGGTCAGGGGGCGGCTTTGCGCCACATCAGTGAGATATTTTTTTATCCGGCCATATGCAGGTGAGTTCAGGTCAGATATCGTTCCCTTAAGTTGATACAGATCTTCCCTGATTATTCCCACTGACGCAATCCTGGTATCGGTGAGAAGGCCCTGACGCATCTCATCCTCTTTTATTGAGATGCTGATAATCGTGAAGAGAGCACCAAAAATAAGCAGACCTACCAGTGAGATAATAACTACCTGCAGGAATCGGTTCATTCTGGTATATGACAGATTACCCTGTCAAGTAGATATGGTGTATGGTTTGATCCGGATTTAGAGGGAGGGAACAGGGAATGCCTGGATCAGAAACCAAATCCCAAAGAGGACCAAAATAACCCCACAGAGCACAAGAATCCCCTGATACATACGATTGCAGAGCATCATCCTACTCCGGTGAATACTGACAGATACCAGGGTGAACCATCCTAGATCTGCTGCCCAGTGACCGGCGATGAATGCTGCAAGTCCGGCAGGGCCCTGGGAAAGAGAACTGATAAGGAGGGCGCTGCCAACGGAGAACCACCATATCCAGAAGTACGGGTTTGACACACTGGTCAGGAGTCCGGCAAGGACCGGGCCTGATGAGGATTCCATGCTGATATCAGATGAGATTGCTGCTTTACGTGCTCCGAAAAGAGTCAATCCACCAAACAGGATCAGGGCAGAACCGCCGATTCCCGCAATGGCTGGGCGGAGAGTTTCAGGAAATGATGAGATACCGGCGGCGATGAGCACAACAATGACCATCTCAGCAATGACATGTCCAAGAGTTACCCGCGGTCCTCCAGTCCAGCCAACATGAAGGGCAGACCGGATGGTTGCAATCAACGTCGGACCCGGGGCGAGGGCACCGGTAAGACCAATAATAAAACCCATCAGGGCAAGCTCTAAAATACTCATACGAACTGCCTGTACCAGTACAATGACCGCATAGTTTTGGAAGGATTATTATGAAACAGGTAATTCCAAAGCCTGTGCACTATCTGCACTTCATACCGAAGACCAAATTTTCTGGATTCATACAAAAATTTGGCATTACACTATAATCCTGATAGCTCATCAAGTATATGCAACCATCCGGTATGCGATGGTCCTTCCAGTCTGTATAGCAATCCCTATAAGTAAGACTCCGGGGTATCAGTATACGCAATGATGATGATATATACCGACGGGGCATCGCGGGGGAACCCAGGTCCTGCTGCCTGTTCATATCAGATAAAGGATGAGAATGGCAACCGGATTGCTGATTATGTCTGCTTTCTTGGTCAGACCACAAACAATGTCGCAGAATATACAGCCATAATAAAAGCGCTCACGAGGGCAGCTGAAGAGACAAAAGAAGCGATACATGTATACTCAGATAGTCAGCTGGTCATCAGGCAGATAACCGGGGTATACCGGATTAATAAACCTCATCTGAAAGCCCTGTATGATGAGGTTATGGTTCTTGCATCCCGGTTCTCACATTGTATCTGGGAGTATGTACCACGAACCCATCCTGATATCGGGTACTGTGACCGGCTGTGTAATGAAGAACTGGACCGGCACCGGTAATGACCCACAGACATCACTCAGAATTATCACCTCGGACGAAGAGGTATGTACCATGGTACCCCCGGATGCCAGGCTCCTGATAGTCGATGATGATCCCGCGATTCGGGAATTTTTGAAAAACCGGCTCATGATGGAGGGCTATGAGGTCTCGGAAGCAGAGGATGCAGAGAAGGCATTGGAAAAACTGGAGGAACACCCGGATACAGACCTCATCCTCCTGGATGTTATCATGCCTGGTGCTTCTGGGTTTGATCTTCTCCGAACTCTGAAAGAAGACAGACGATACTGCCAGATTCCGGTCATCATGGTCACCGCGCTCGGCCTTGTTCAGGACAAGGAACTTGCTTTCAGACTTGGTGCAGGAGATTACCTGACCAAACCTTTTGATACCCGTGAGATGCTGGCACGGATCGGGACCCATATCACACTGAAAAAGAAGAATGATGCGATCACTCATACCAACCAGGTACTCTCAACCATCCTTGCAACCATTCCCGGTATCGTCTACATGAAGGATGCAGACAGAAAATTTCTCCATGTGAATCACCTGTTTGAAGAGATGTGCGGAATTTGTGGAGACCAGATAATCGGAAAGACCGGGGATACCCTGCCTGAAAGAAAACTTGCAGAGGCGTTTAACCGGTCAGAGGAACTCATTTTTACCCATGGCATCCCGTTTCTGGAAAATGTTGAGGATATCTCTTCGAAGACGGGCGAAACGAAGAACATATTCTTCCGCCGTCAGCCGGTCAGAACTCCTGACGGAGAATTAAACGGGCTTGTAGGAGTTGGTATTGACCTGACTGAACAGATCCAGTTAAGGAATATACTGTCAGATCGGGAGGCATTTCTCTCCACCCTTATGAACTCGTTTCCGGCACGGATATGGGCGGTTGATGTGAACTATCATTTTACCCAGCAGAACATGCATCATGCAACCAGATGGGGGAGCCTTATCGGAATTTCAGTAGATGAGATAGAGACCGACAGTTCGGTCAGGGAGGAATGGAAGAGGCGGTGTGATGCTGCACTAGCCGGGAAGATAGATTGTGCAGTATATCCCTGCGGAAATAAGGATAAATGCAGGGTTCTGATATCATGGACGGTCCCTATCATCGAAGAAGATAAAAAGACCGGAGTGCTCGGCATCTCTTTTGAACTGGATGAACAGACCATCCAGAGCATAGTACTTACAAATTCAGAATGTCAGGGTGATGAACCTGCATATATGTGACGGGCGCCGGATATGGTTCAGGTTTTAGTCGTCGACGATACCAGGTTCATGCGAACCATTCTCGTAAATATTCTTACTGAAGAAGGGTTTGAGATAGTCGGTGAGGCAGAAGACGGTCAGCAGGCAGTTGAGTTATATCTGAAGACAAAACCTGATCTGATTCTTATGGATATCATCATGCCAAAAATGGACGGGATGATGGCTTTAAAGGCCATCCTTGGAGTAAACCCTGCTGCAAAGGTGATTATGGTGACCGCCATTCAGTCTGTTGAGATGGCAAAACTGGCATTCAAATGCGGAGCTTTGAGTTATATTATTAAACCATTTCAGAAACAGGGAATATTACAGGAGATTGATAAAGTTCTTCATCAATAGCCGGGGGATATCTATAAGAAATACCAATACCAAAGAAACATTATAATCCCCTGCAGTTCCCGTACCCCCAGCACCCCCCGGAGATGACGAGTCCTGAATCCAGAAACCTCCACCCCAATATCAGTTCTATTTGTCGATGATGAACCGAGTATGGGCGATATTGCCCGTATTTTTCTTGAAGACCGACTGGGAGGGTGTGTCGTAACCCAGGTAACAGATGGTGAAGATGCCCTGGAACATATACATACCCACACATATGATGCTATTGTAGCGGATTATGAGATGCCAGGGCTTGACGGATTACAACTCCTCCGGACCTTACGGGGCAATGGTGACAATACACCCTTTCTTGTCTGTACCGGTAAAAGCAGGCATGAAGTAGTCATTGAAGCCCTGAATGCCGGTGCTGATTTCTACCTGCAGAAAGGGGAAGACCCCCTTGTCCTGTTTACTGAGATGAAGCAGATGATCGTCCAGGCAGTGACGCGAAGACGATCAGAGAAGGCGTTGGCAAAATCCCGAAACCTTCTTGAAGAGATCATCGATTTTCTCCCAGATGCAACGCTTGCCGTTGATTCATCACAGCGTATCATCGCATGGAACCGGATCATGGAAGAACTGACCGGTATCCCGCCTGCAGCGGTGCTTAATAAATGCCAGGATTTTTCAGAATGTACCTACCGGTATCCCGGCGTCTCTTCTCTTATTGAGAGGATCCTGATTCTTGGAGAACGGACAACAGGAGATCCGGATAACCACGGAATTGAAAACAGGATCATAACCGAGGAGTACTATGGCCATGTCGGGGAGGGTGATGATACTGATCGGTATTACCGGATCATGGTCTCTCCTATCCTTGATGCAGATATGCAAAAAGTCGGGTTCATCGGATCGGTCAGGGATATAACCCTTCAGAAACGCTCTGAATATGCACTTCTTGAAAGCAGAGAGAACTTTCGTGCACTTGTTGAGAACAACACCGATATTGTCATGAGATTTAACCCGGAAGGAAGGCATCTGTATGTAAATCCTGCAGTTAAGCCATATATTCCATTCCCTCCTGAAAACCTCATCGGAAAGAAGTACGGAGAACTGGCCTATCCTCCACGACTGGCTGATGATTGGGACGCCCTCATTCAGCAGGTTATAGAAACAGGAAAACCACATGAAGCAGATATCTCATTCCAGTCACCGAAGGGATTGGTAACCTTTAACTGGCGGCTTTTTCCGGAGTTTGACATGGAAGGAAAGGTTCGATCTGTCCTCTCCATATCCCGTGATATTACCTATCAGCGAGAGTTTGAACAGGAGAAACAGGCATTACTTTCTCAGATAGAGAGAAATCTTGGCGAATTTGCTATCCTCAACGACGGAATCAGAAACCCTCTTGCGGTCATCACCGGCTGGCTGTCCATGATGGATCTCCATGAAGAGGAGCGGTCAACACTCATGCATCAGATAAGGCAGATTGACGAGATGATAACCAAGCTGGACCGGAGATGGGTCGAGTCAGAGAAGGTTCTCGGGTTTTTTACGACGCCATTACGCAATCCAGGCAGGGTATCCGAACCGGTCTTCAGAGTGAGCATGTGTGGAAGATATTGTATTGCTGCATCCCCCGGTGAACTGGCAGAGCGATACCATGTATCAGCCCCTGCATTCTTCTTCCCCAGGTTTAATGTTGCCCCTTCAGAACCGATTCCTGCAGTCATTTCCCATCAGAATCATACCGAGATATTGGTTGGGAATTTTGGTTTCTCACAAGGGCTGAAAGGAAGAGTCATAAATGCCAGAGTAGAGAGTATTCAGGAAAAACCTCTCTTCAAATCCCACCTGCAATCAGGACGATGCCTCATTCCTGCTTCCGGATATTATGAATGGAAGTCGGTCGGAGGAAAGAAAGAGCCATGGTACATCTATCTTCCGGACGTTCCCATCATATCTTTTGCCGGCCTTGTACGAACCATGCATGCAGGTCATGAGATGGTAATCCTGACCACAGAAGCAACCGGGCCAATACAGGAGATTCATTCCCGCATGCCACTGGTCCTCTCGCAGCAGGGAGAAGAGGAATACCTTGCAGGGAAACATCCGGCAGAGACAGAGAGGTATGACAGTTCAGAGTACCGGATGCACCGGGTATCAGATCTGGTAAACAAGCCGGGCAGGGAAGGGCCGGACCTTATCAGACCTGTGGCCATGAATAATGCCCAGAGAACTCTGGACATGACAGAGCCGGAGTAATTACTGCTGATTGCCTGGAGTATCACACCTGATAGGAAGGACTATGGTAAAAGTAGTTCCCTGATCAGGACCGTCGCTTGATGCAATAATGGTCCCATGATGTTTCTGGACGATCTTCCGGCAGATTGCAAGACCAAGGCCAGTTGAACTCTTATCATGCCGTGATCGATCTGATTTATAGAACTCTTCAAATATCGAAACCTCCTCACCAGCCATGAGCCCTATTCCGGTATCCTGCACCGTAAGCGTTATGGTATCATCATTTCTCTTCACCTGGATCCGGATGCATCCGCCTGACGGTTTTGAAAACCTGATAGAATTTGAGATAAGATTATCAATCAGTTCCTGGATAAGAATCTGATCTCCCTGAATGATACAGCCTTCAGGCACCTCAACATGAGTTTCGATATGCGCCTGCCTGAGTGACATCCGGTTGATCTCAAGAACTGACCGGATGGTCTCTGCAAGATCAATATCATCACATTCAGGAATATAATCCAGTGAGTTCAGCCGGGCTAATTTCAGGGATTTGGATGCGATATTCTGAATATGCCGGGCATTTCTCTCAATGATCCGGACCATGTTCGCATGCTCCTCACCATCAAGTTCATCAAGCCGTGGTAAAAGCCCGAGGATGGGAGTCAGCGGAGTCCGGAGATCATGACCGAGCTGCATGATAAAATCATTCTTCTGCTCTAAAAGCCTCATCACCTCTTCAGTTCTGGTCTGCACTATCCGATCAAGATCTGCATTGATTTGAAAGAGCTGATCCCGCACTGCCTCAAGCTCTTTTGTCCGCTCTTCCATCTGCAGGGCATATAACCGTATCTTCTGCTCATTCTCTTTTCTCTTTGTAATATCAGTGACAACACCAAATGACCCGGTATACCGGCCATAGGGATCAAATGACGGTGATGCTGATATCTCTGCAATAATCTGGCGATTCTTTGCAGTAACCAGGGGAATTTCATATCGCTCTGACAGACCACTCTTCCGGTTCTTCATCTTTTCGCGAATAATTTCGTGATAGGAGGGATGAATGATATCAAGTGTACTTCTCCCGATAAGATCTTCAGGAGAAGCCTCCAGCATTTCAGCCATCCGGGTATTGACAAAGGTTGTCTTTTCATCCTGATCAACAATCCAGATACCTTCATTCAGCTTCTCCACAAGACGCTGATACTCCTCCTTACTCTCCCTGAGATGATGTTCTTTCTCCTGAAGACTGGATATCAGATCATTGAGATGAGAGATTAATAGGTTCAGACTTGTTTCAAGTTCAGAAAATTCATGACTCCCTGAGTAGGATACCCGGTGATTCAAATCGCCATGGGCTATCCGGTTAATATCATCAATTATCCGGTGAATCGGCCTTGTGATATGATAGGCAAGCAGATATGCGATGAAAAATCCGAGCAGCCCGGCAATAAGAGCAACGAGTGCATGGAACAACCGTATCGAGTCAAGATGCCGTTGCATGACAGTGGTATCATATTCAATCCGTGCAACCATGTCAAGCATCGTTCCCGATGCCGTCTTATCATCAGAGATATCAATAAAATAATAATATGTTTCAGAGGAATTCACCGGATCAGAGATTTTTATCCGGTCGGCACCCTGAAATGCCTTCTGAATATACTGAATAGCTGCTGGATCTGATGATCTCTTCTGATCATCCATGCTCCACAGCGTCCTGAACATGGAGTCATATAATGTCACTGAACGGAGGTGAGGTGTTTCATTCACAAAGGCCCGCATAACATTGGCATAGGAAAAATTCCTCCTGTCTTCAGTAAAGTCGCGGATATAATATGAAATTTCAAGAAGATACCGGTGATCCGGAGTGGGGTAATAAGCGAATTTTCGTGATTCTTTCACCGAGCTAAATCCATATACCGCCCGGTCGGCTTCGAAAACCGAACCATTTCGTGTCCGGGTGATTACTTCGTATACATTCGGCCATTTTTTAAAATCAAGACCGATATCTCCTTTATAGGTAGCATCAATCACGATCCCGTTCTCATTAATAATATAAACATCCGCAATATCGATAACGTCCGGGCTGAACCTGCTTTTTATTTCCGTCACATTCATCCTGGCAGGATCGCCTCCGGACTGATTATACGCGTCCAGAACTATGGAGAACTGGTCTTTCATGGATTTATCAAAGGTATGATCAAAGAGCAGGAGGCCCTGATTAATCAGTTGCAGTGAGCTCTTCAGATGGTGCTCATTATGTTGTACTTCACTCTCCCAGATGTCATGCAGATGCTGATTTGTCTGCTCATAGGTAATGACAGACATCAGAACGATAAGAAAAATGAAAACAGTGGTCAGGATTATCATTACCAGTACAGGAAAAGAAAATCTGATACGGGATATTTTTCCTGGTTTTTCAGAACTGTCCGACACTGTTCTTCCTGGGGGATTTATTTGAGTTTCTTCTGTAAAGAACGTATTTATCCGTTCCAACTACGATCTCTGAGAGGAACTGGCATCGGGCCCTGATACTATGATAGAGATACCGGAAAAGATATGCCTTGTGTCCTGCAGGTATGCACGGATATGTTATACCGCTTTAGGGACGGTTTTTGTTATCACGGCAGTTATAGGGATTTTCCTCCCGCTCATTCCAACAACCCCCTTTCTCCTGCTGGCCGTTCTCTGTTATGCCAGGGGATCAGAGAGGTTTTATACCTGGATCATGCATCACCGGATTTTTGGTCAATATATTAGTCAATATAACAGCGGGAAAGGGATGTCCCTGAAGTCACGTCTGGGAACAATCCTTCTGCTCTGGGTGGTAATTGGATGCACCATTCTTTTCTGGATCAGATCTGACATCATCCGCATCATTCTTCTGATCATTGCACTATCAGTCAGTGTCGGGCTCTATATAATGAAACCACAGCCATGGAACCAAGAAAAAGAATGAAATCTATACTTTCTTCTTCGCAAAAAACGGCTTGGCCGCTTTACATCGCGGACATACCCAGGTATCAGGTATCTTTTCAAACAAGGTTCCTGCGACAATGGCATGCTCCGGATCTCCAAACCGCTCATCATACACGTATCCGCATTTTGTACACACCCATGCTGCCATATCTGAATATCTGTCGCCCGGGGTAATGAAGGATCCGAATCGAATAGACCAGATTTGCAATACAGATTATCTGATACACATGTTCACCTGTTTTTCACTTTCACCCCATATCAAAATATTATATACCACTTGTGGTAAATGCTCATGAATCTGTTTAGAGAAAAAGGATTGACCCTCAAGTAAGAGAGATATTCCTGACCTGAAGGAGAGAGATGTTAAAGCAGGTTTTTGTATGTCAGAGCTGCGCAATGCCGCTTGTCAAAGATGAGGACTATGGAACAGAGAAGGATGGCAGCAGATCGTCTATCTCCTGTACGTACTGCTACCAGAACGGTGAATTCACCAACCCTGATGCAAACGTGGAAGGGATTGCGGAACTTGGGTGCCATGATCTCACAGATGTATGGAATGCCCATGGATAAGGCCAGGATGTTCATGACCGGTCAGATCCAGACCCTGAAGCGATGGAGTGGGAGAATTGTCCCTAACTGTCAGAGTTGTGGTATGCCCCTCTTTACCAGTGCTGATGCCGGGACAGAGAAGGACGGGCAGGAGAGTTCTACCTATTGTATCACCTGTTACCGGAATGGAGTATTTACCGAACCTGAACACACTCATGAAGGAATGATTCAGAACTGCACTCCGATGCCTGCACAGATGTTAGATCTGAAGCCGGAAAAAGCAGAAGAGATGGTCAGGGTATTTACCAAAGATCTCTCCAGGTGGAAGTAAATTACCCAAGTGTCACAACTAGCATTGCTTCTGCATCCTGCAGTGATCCGGTGGGATTCCCGTAATAATATGAGACAGTATCTCCGGCCATGAGTAAGTAGAGATTCAGACCATCGGTTTTTGGTTCTGCATAATCTTCCAGAAGTTCTCCATTTACTCTGACAAACCACACTTTTGTTGCTGTGTTGAAAAATTCATTAATTCCTTCCAGAATTAAGATGCCTCCCTTATGCATACCACGGTCATCTATGCACAGATTCTGTATCTTTTTATCTATAAGAAGCATGTGAAGGACCCCGAGCGGGGTGTTCACTGGTATCTCGTACTCAATCCCAGAACTATCAGTGACATTTACTGTTCCCTCCGGGAGGGCAAGTACACCTGAATAGAGCATCCGGTTATCCTCTTTCTCTGCAGCGGGTGTTGGTTTAGGGAGTTCTTCAACCAGATCCGTGATATTGGAAATATTTCCGGTTTCATTCACCGGTTCCTTCGTGGGTGTCAAAACCAGGGGAACTTCTGCCAGGGGAGTGGGAACAGGACTCGGAACAGCGGTGGCCTCTACAACCGGAACAGCAGTAGGAACAGGACTCGGAACAGCGGTGACCTCTACAACCGGAACCACGGTGGGAACAGGACTCGGAACGGCAGGAGCATCTACAACCGGAACAGCAGTGGGAACAGGACTCGGAACGGCAGGAGCATCTACAACCGGAACCACGGTGGGAACAGGACTTGGAACAGCGGTGGCCTCTACAACCGGAACCACGGTGGGAACAGGACTCGGAACAGCGGTAGCATCTACAACCGGAACAGCAGTGGGAACAGGACTCGGAACGGCAGGAGCATCTACAACCGGAACAGCAGTGGGAACAGGACTCGGAACAGCGGTGGCCTCTACAACCGGAACCACGGTGGGAACAGGACTCGGAACGGCAGGAGCATCTACAACCGGAACAGCAGTAGGAACAGGACTCGGAACAGCAGTAGCATCTACAACCGGAACAGCAGTGGGAACAGGACTCGGAACAGCAGTAGCATCTACAACCGGAACCACGGTGGGAACAGGACTCGGAACAGCGGTAGCATCTACAACCGGAACCACGGTGGGAACAGGACTCGGAACAGCGGTGGCCTCTACAACCGGAACAGCAGTGGGAACAGGACTCGGAACAGCGGTGACCTCTACAACCGGAACCACGGTGGGAACAGGACTCGGAACAGCGGTGACCTCTACAACCGGAACAGCAGTGGGAACAGGACTCGGAACAGCGGTGACCTCTACAACCGGAACAGCAGTGGGAACAGGACTCGGAACAGCGGTGGCCTCTACAACCGGAACCACGGTGGGAACGGGGGTTGATACGACAGGCATCTGTGAAATAACATACTGGCCCATCATGGCAGAAGGAGAGACAAATTGCATCACCCCATTCTTGCTCCCCACCTGAACCCAGATAAGGGCTTTTGCAGCACTGGCAGGCAGGGTCGGATCACCGTACGCGAAAAGAACGTCATCTCCATCCTTCAGGAGATAGGTATTCAGACCTTCTACAGAAGGAAGAAGGTATTCTCTCAGCTGAACACCATTCACCAGGACAAACCAGGCATCATGTTCAGTCACCTGATATGAATTTACCCCGTCAAGGGTGAAAATACCCCGTTTATCAATCAGCTCATCCCCAATCCGATAACTGGAAATCATACCAGTCCCGGCCAGTGCCTGGATAATCCCCACCGGTGTCATAGCAGGAATCTGATACAAAGCCCCTGAATCAGCTCGAATTGACACATTTCCATCCCCATATGGAATCTGACCGGAAAAGATCACAACCTGATTCTGCACCTGCTGAACAGGATTTCCTGCACTACAACAGGATGGCAGGATCATACAGAACATAAGAATGATCAGGATACCCGGTACCCATGCCCTCATACTACCCCTTTCCCTCATCTGGTTCCCATCTCCTCGTATATCACATGCAATGGCTGTAAGAATGGTAGTCGGCTGAATATATAAGCGATTTGGCTGATGCTCTGATTTTCAAACAAAAAGACGGTGTTCTGTGAGAAAAAACCGATCCATACAGGCAACTTTTATATAAAGCGGCAGATATTGATAGTGTAGATACATGGAATTCGAGGCATCAGGATTACTATTCAGGAAAGTCGCCCTCCCTGACTACCTGCCTGGATCCTTGGTCCTGCATCCTATGCCTGGCAGGTACGAAGACATAGGGACCTTTCTATCAGAACTGGAAAAACGAAATATTCAGACGATAATCTCTCTTCCCTGCTTTGATGAGATTGCCAGCATATCTCCGGAGTACATGAAACTAATCGGGGACGAAGATCGGGCAATTACCATCGACTGCTTCCCGATTTCAGATTTCGGAGTTCCGGAGCGCCCTGATGACCTTCTGAAACTGGCAAAAAAATATGCAGAATACCTCAAAAAAGGAGATTCTATCCTTGTTCACTGCCGGATAGGGATAGGAAGAACCGGGCTTTTTGCTGTCGCTCTGCTCATGGCATCAGGAATTGAAAGACCTCTTGCGGAAAAGATAGTGCGGAGTGCAGGAGCCGGGCCGCAAACCCGGACCCAGGCTGACTTTTTACTATGGGCAGAACAGGCACTGAGAGAATAAACCCCCGGATTGCCAAATACAGAAAAAGTAGGATTTCAGGCCTTCTTCTGCTGTAGGTACCGCATCTTCCTTGAGAGCATCAGTCCGACAGAAGGGTCACCACCTAAAGAGAACGCCCGCTCATGGGCAACGGCAGCCTCTTCAAACCGGCCTGCATTTTGTAACGAATCCCCTTTTAAAAACCAGGCTTTGGCATTGGTATCATCAAGAGCCAGAATCCGGTCAAATGCTGCCGCAGCGGCATTATGATCTGCAGTCATCCAGAGCAGCTCTGCATACAACGACCATGCCTCAGTACTCTCCGGAGTTTTATCAATGAGCCGGCGAACAAGTGACAGTCCTTCTGCATATGAATCAGCCTCATAGAGGGATTTTACCCTTGCCAGCATCAGACCGGGATCATCAGGGATCTGCCGGAGTGCCTCTTCCACCGCCTGGGCTGCTTCATCCTCTCTCCCAAGCGTCTGTTCAATCTCTGCCTTCAATTTCCAGGCTTCGGCATTCTCCGGGTTCTGTTCGATAACCTGATCCAGCGGAGGTATTGCCGTCAGCAACTCACCGGATTTAATCAGACTTTGTGCATACCTGAAGAGAAGATCCATATCATCCGGACGATAAAGGATCGCCTGGGAGAGGGCAGCACTTGCAGATTCATACTTCCCCTGATGAAACAGAGCCTTCCCTTTCATCTCCCAGATCTCAGGATCATCCGGAACCACTTCAAGATACTGGTCAAACCGTGGAAGAGACATGTCACATTTCCCGGTCTTATACAGGGCTACCCCCAGTTTTCGTATGAGATCTGGATCATCCTGTAGGAACTCTGCTGCTTTCAGGTAGGATTCACAAGCCTGATCATATTGCTGCAGACTATCATGGGCCGCCCCTTTCCGTTTCCATAACTCACCATTCAGCGGATCAAACCCGAGGACCTTGTCGATAACCGATATGGCCTCCGGATATTTCTCTGCTTCATAGAGGACAATCGCCTGCAAAGATAAGAGTTTTTTATTATTCGGGGCATATTTACACGCCTCAGTAAGAGCATTCGCAGCCTCATCAAACAACCCCTGGGCACGTTCAATCTCTGCCCGCATCCTCCAGAGATCAGGATTCTTCTCATCCTTGACCAGCAGGCGGGTGACACGACTATATGCTTCCCTGAACTGACCGGTGTGATACAAAGCACGCATGTATCCGGTAAGAACCTCAGTATCACTCGCATCAGGCTCACTGATGGCAGCATATGTCTGACAGGCACCCCGGTATGAACCCAGAGCAACCTGGATCTTTGCCTTCAGTTTTAATATCTCATTGTTTGACGGAGAGAGATCAAGGGCCTTTCCAACAGACTGCAGGGCATCTGCATACGCCTTCCTGGTATGCTGGACATCCGCAAGCAGATACCAGGCATCAGCAGACTGATCATTTAACTGGAGCGAATGTTTCAGAATAAATTCTGCTTTCTGAAGTTCATGTAATGCGACAAGTGCCTTCCCATGATAATACCAGGCCTGATCATCATCCGGATGATTATCCTCCACTCCCTCAAATGCGGTTATTGCCTCGGTAAACTGATAAAGCTCAAGGAGGGTCAGACCGGCCCAGAAAAGGGCATCAGTATGGTCCTTGTCCAGCTTTAATGTCTCTCTGAAATGATGCAGGGCTGCCTCATATTGTTTCAACTCATACTGAGCGACGCCAAGAAGGAAGAGAACCTCTGCATCAGGTCCGAACAATTCAATAAACCGCTCTGATGCTTTGATAAGTTTCTGGTTTTCATGTTCATAGGCAAGAGCATTCAGGTATATCAGCCAGCTGTCAGAGGGGATCGGACCGAATTTACATGCACGCTCAAACGAATGAACCGACTGATTATATTCTCCCAGCTCAAAGCTGGTAATCGCATGGTTAATCCATGACTCCGGCTTTGCATTCTTTGTCTCTGCAGCATGTTCGAATGATTCAAGAGCCGCCGGGTGACTGTCAAGCAGCCGGAGAGCAAGTCCACGCTGATTCCAGGCGGTTGGGTTTTCAGGATCAAGTTCCAGGGCTTTTTCATATGCAGCAATTGCTTCCTGGTACTGTCCGCGTTCAATCTGGGTATCCCCAAGCATGATCCAGATGTTTACTTTCCGGGGACTGAGCTGGGCTGCATGGGTGTATGCAGCTGCTGCCCGGCTGAATTCATACTGGGCAACGGCGACCATTCCGATACCAACCCAGGAGTTGACATTTTTCGGATTGAGTTTTAAGGACTGCTGGAAGGATTTCATGGCATCCTTGTACCATTTAAGCTTATAGAGGGCAGCACCATGATTATGCCAGACGGAGGGATTGTCTTTTCCCAGTTGCAATGCCCGGTTAAATGCCTGGAGAGCACTATCATACTTCTTCAGATGCATCAAAGTAAGGCCATGATTATTGTAAAAGGTGACCGACTCCTGGCCTTCATTGATGATCTGGTTTAATATATCGGTGACGGCAGCCTTATCATCAGATAACTCGGCTTTCAGGATTGAGTACGAGTACCGGGTATCAAGATCCCAGGGTTCAAGCTTCAGCACGTGCTCATATGCACTGGTAGCCTGAGGGATATCACCTGAATCTGCAAGCAGGTCTGCTATCATTCGCCAGGCATCAGCATAGTCCGGATCGATCTTTAGGGCTTTTTTCAGGGCATCGATCGCCTGTTCCCGCTCTTCAAGATGGACAAGAGTGTTTGCAAGGCCGAAAAATGCAACCGGATCATCTGGATTTATCTCAATGGCAAAGTAATAGGCATCAAGTGCGTCGGTATATTCTCCAAGCTGGACATGACAATAGCCTTTTAAAACCCAGACTTCCGCCTGTTCCGCCCCCCAGTCAATCGCCATGTCAAGGTCGGTGAGAGCTTCACGAAACTTGCCAAGTGCAAGATAGCAGGCACCCCGGTACATCCATCCCTGATCATTCTCAGATTCACGCTCGACAAGCCGGGTTAAAACAGGGATGGCCTCTTTATACATGCCGACTTCATGCATCGACATACCAAGGCGAAGCTGGGCCTGCAGATTATCCGGATCGTACTTCAGAGCGTTCCGGTACATCTTCATGGCATCCCGGTGACGCTCCTGCTTTGCCAGAACTATTCCGGTCTGATACCAGAGTTCTGAGTTTTCAGGATCGATGCGAAGACCTTCTTTGAATGCATAGTACGCACGGTCCTGCTGATCCTTTTTGAGGAACGCCATCCCCATTGACAGCCATTTCTGAACTTTATCGGCCGTTCCAATCTCTTTTGCCAGAATTCTCCTCCAGGCTGACCTCTACCGGAGATACTCACTCTCTAAAAAATCTGCATATGATAGGTGGATGACATGATACATTAAAGTACACAAACCCTGGAGTCCTGGTCCTGACAGGGAGGCCTCAGTCTTCCCCCTCATTGCCCGAATTTACCTTTCTTTGGGTATAAAAACGGTTGTATCCGGTCTCCTGCATCATCGCCAGGGATGAACACAAGGAGGGGAAGATCCATCCTGCTCTGCCTGCCGATACCGTGACAGAGTACCCCTTCCAGAACAGTACCCTCAAATCAGACTTACAGCAGACTTGAAGGGTTGGATCTGCCTGAACCTCACACTCTTTCAATGGTGCAGGTTATCCATTCCTGGTTAAAGGTCGGGGAATATTTATTGTAAAAGTTTATTGCCGGTTCATTCCATTCAAGCACCTGCCAGACCACCCCGTTCAGATTCTTCTTTCTGGCATCATCAAGAACGGCGTCAAATAGCATCTTACCAATTCCGCATCCCCTGAACTCTTCTGTTACGATGATATCTTCAAGATACAGCCGTTGTCCTTTCCATGTGGAATACCGGATATAATAGAGAGCAAATCCGACAATATCATCATCGACTTCAGCAACGATCCCCCACCAGACCGGACAGGGACCAAACCCGGATTCTTCGAAATGCTCTAATGATACTTCAACTTCATGCAATGCACGTTCATATTCTGCAAGCTCCCTGATAAGTTCAAGGAGTTGTGGGCAGTCATTACGAACTGCAGGTCGGATGGTTATGCTCATTCGTGGGTATATATTTAGACCGAATCACTAAAATTATGACTGATATAAGTGTTCAGGAAATAATAATATCACAGGGAACAAAAGGATACTCAAATAAAGGGATATTTTGTGGATGAAATCAGAAGTTGTTACATTATAATACATTTTTTCTTGGGAGGATATTATGACATCAAAAGCAATCAGGGCAACATATGATGGGAAATCATTTCAGGCCTCTGATCCGGTTGATATTGCGCCGAATAGTGAATGCTTAATTTATATCGAAGAGACCTAGCAGAAAAAAAACAGAGGACGCTATAGATTTTTTATTCAGTATTGCAGGAACGCCCAGGGTCCTGATGATCAATCGATTGAACATGACCACTACCTCTATGGGACTTTGAAAAAGGGAAAGCGTGAATAATTCATTAAATTCGTTTGCTGATCTTACCGATGTGCTCATCCGAATCATCCATCAGGCTGTGGATATTGAAAAAACACCGGTGGATATAGGGTATGGTGATGTTCTTTCTGCATCTGAAATCCACCTCATTGATATTGCCGGCAGATATCCGCAGGAAAAACTCTCTGAAATCGCAACACGACTTGGCATCACAAAAGGGGCAGTCACCCAGATGGTCCAGAAGCTAGAGGAGAAGGGGTACGTAAGGAGAGTCAGAAGCACTGAAAACAAGAAGATGGTATTCCTTGACCTGACTCAGAAGGGAATGCGGGCGTTCCAATGGCATACTGATCTCCATGCCCGGCTTTATGCAGACTTTTTAAAGGAGATATCAGATATGCCGGAAGAGCAGATAACGGGGGCGATATCCATCCTTCGGTGTTATGAAAAAATCCTCCAGAGAAGCATGGAGATCAGGGATAGCCCTCCAAATTCTGAATAGGTCTCTTTTCCTTACCCTGAATAATTTGAAGGGGTAGTAGGTATTATTATAGTTTAGTGACTAAACTATTGTAAGACTATGATACAAAATCCAGATCTCATCTTTGCCCCGATCACCAAATCTGACAAAGAATCTGTCATCGCCCTGTTCAATTACTATATTGAGCATACCAATGCTGCATTTCTTGAGACGCCTCTCCCGGCATCGTATTTCGATACATTATTGCCGGTGATTGAGCAGTACCCGTCGGTATCGGTAAAAGAGAACGGAGCACTCATCGGGTTTGGGTTTTTACGCCCTCATAATCCCATGCCGGTATTTCGATATACTGCAGTCATCTCATACTTCCTCGACCCTGCATATACCGGGAAGGGGATTGGATCATCGGTGCTGAATTACCTGACAGAAAAAGCTCAGGAGAAGGGCATTAAATCTATTCTTGCAGAGATATCATCCCTCAATCCGGGAAGTGTCAGGTTCCATGAGAAACACGGGTTTATTCACCGGGGACGGTTTGAACGGGTGGGTGTGAAGAACGGTAATGAGTTTGATACGATCTGGATGCAAAAATCTTTGTAGAACTCGTTATCAAGCGTGAATACAGAATCACTAAGATATATTGCGGATCTAGCAGAACCATCCACATCCTTTTCAAAGATTTTTTTAATCAAAAACAAAAAATTTTACAGTTCTTCGATGATCTTCATCCAATCCTTACCTGTTTTTTGGGCAACATCTTTGATAATATTGGACAGGGTCCCTACTTTTAATGGATCGTGCAATGGAACAGTAATTCCGAACAGTTCACCGTGTACCACTAATTCTAGACGAACATGACTTCCTGTTTGTCTGACTTTTTGAAACCCTATTGAAATAAGGTACGAGATAAGATCATTTCCAGATATATTTCGAGGTACTTTCATACGGCGATAACAACATCCTTTACAATATGGAGTCTAATCAGACCGGGAATATCATCATCGCCAAAATGACACATTACCGCATCACGGACCATATCTCGAAGTTCATCAAGAGTATCGGCCTCTGTATAAATTGAATGAGTCACCGAACGAGCTACATAGCCTCCTTCATCAGATTCTTCTACAAGAAAAATGATCTCGGTATCTCTATGTTTTTCAGTAATAATCATGTCAAATTCATTAGGGTACGCAAATATAAAAGATTTATACATATAGAGATGAAAACTGGTTAAAATTAGTAGTACTTAAAGAAAGGGGCCATATTTTTTCACCTTCAATAATAATTAATCAGTCGAATTGTAACAAATGTATTGACACATGCTCATCCATCAAATCATCTTAACAAGGGTAATGGAACCTTGAACCGTCACAAACATACCCATACACAAGTCTCCCGGTTCATTTTCCTCTTTTTGTGCCAAACGATTCATTGACCCGTATGAACATGGTATCAGCAATTCCCACTAGTAACCTAAAGTCCGCCATTGACTTCAGTCCCTCAATAGGATTACACACTGTCATTATCTCATTTTCAAAAAATTTATCGGGATTATTTCTTTTTCCTGGGAAAGTTGAGTTATAGTATCTTTTCAGAACGGATTTGAGATATGGTCTCTTTTACAACTCTTTGATAGTCGCCGCGATTACCATCAAACTTCCCGAATTCTTCCTTTCTGAAAATAAACCGAAATTGGACTTATATTATTTCTGAATTATAGAATTTTATTGGGATATGATTCGCATAATACGAGAAATCTTTGTCTAATGTATATATTTTAAGGTCTGCTTCAGTTGCAATAGCACAAATTAAAAAATCAGTAAGTGAGCCCTGAACTCCTGCCTTCCTACAGATATTGAAATATTCTGCTGCTTTTTCATAAATCTCTATTTTTAATGGCATATCTGGATAATGCGACAGATGATTTTTTAATTTTTCAAACTGTGCTGCTGATGAAATTCCGGATAATAATTCCTGCCTAATTGGTCCAATCATCACAACTCTTCCATCATGTATTAACTCAGTAAGATTGTGAATGATCTGTAGTTCTTTTTGGGTGTGAGAACCTGCCCTTCTCAAAGCGAGAGACCAGACAGAAGTATCAACAAGAATTTTCATTTATGTTTCGATATTTTTTATAATCGTAGTCTTCATCATAATCGACGGTCCCAAATTGGGAGATTATTTCGATCTGTTTTCTTCTTTGAATATATTCAATAAGTGCTTCGGTAATAACCCTTTTTTTAGTTTTTACTCCCCCAATTCGCTGTGCTTCCTTGATTAAATCATCATCTAATGCCAGGTTTGATGCCATAATTACACAATCTCCTACACATTACGTTACACATACATGTGAAGGGTGGAGAGAAAAACCATTCGTTGTGCATTCCAGGTACCAGAAGTAAGGAGTGCGCCATTCATCACCTTTTTCCGGAATCCAACCCGTTCAGGCAAGTGCCGGGATGGTATCTGTCCAGATCTCGATGGTGGCAAGCCTCATCAGACTCATACCTGGTGACCAATACATTGCCCCGCATTGGTGACATTATACAGTTCACTATTCGCTGCATGACACCTGATCGGATTGTGGTAAAAATCGCATATCAATTCTTGGAAAACTGTGTGAGGGAACCTAATCCGGTTATCTGGTAATTGCAGGGATACATCTGCTAATTATTTATACAATAACGATATATAAAAGATAGATTATAGGCAATAGCCAAATTTTTCTGTATGCAGAGGGATGAGGGATGGAACGAGTGAGTGTATCGTGGCTTTTGAGAGCTTGTCTGCTATTCATGCTCATTACCGCAATATGGGGTGGAGTACAAGCCGAACAAGGATCTGATTATGTACCTGGTGAGGTCATCGTCAGATATGCAAACCTTGGATCAGGAACAGCGGTTGCATCTGTTGCGTCTTCACTGAACGCCCAGATTGGGGCTGAGACAATCTACACCGATGAGGTGATGGGAATAAATGGGATGCAGGTGGTAAAGGTCCCGGATACAATATCAGTACCGGATGCTGTTCAGTTTTACAAGTCAAATGAACATGTGGCCTATGCTGAACCGAACTATGTAATCACTCTGCCAACACCATTGGGGAAGGCAGAGAATATCATACAGGGACTGGACAATGAAACACCAGGGATGACAATTCCGAATGACCCGGATTTTGATCTCCAGTGGGGTCTGTATAATACCCTTAACAGTAGTGCAGGCAGGGCAGATATCAGTGCTCCTGAGGCGTGGAATATATCCACCGGCTCATCTGATGTCATTGTGGCAGTCGTTGATTCGGGTGTTGACTATAACCATGAAGATCTCGCGGCTAACTGCCTGAAAGGATTTGACTTTGTAAACTATGATGAAGACCCCATGGACGATAATGGACACGGGACTCATTGTGCAGGGATCATTAGTGCAGTCACGGATAATTCAATCGGAATCGCCGGAGTCAGCTGGAATTCAAAGATTTTACCAGTAAAGGTCTTTGATGCCACCGGTGTCAGCAACACGGCCCTTGAGATCATGGGAATTGTGTATGCCAAGGAACAGGGTGCAGACATCATCTCCTGTTCATGGGGATCTCATATCTACAGTGAGGCCCTAAAGGACGCGATTGACAGTACAGATGCACTCTTTGTCTGTTCTGCAGGGAATGACGGATATGATAACGATGAAATACCCTATTATCCGGCAGGATATAACTCAGCCAATATCATATCTGTGGGTGCAAGTGATGAGTATGATATGCTCACCTGGTTCTCCAACTATGGTGCTGTTTCTGTTGACCTTCTTGCACCAGGTGAAGACATCTACAGCACCCTTCCGGGAGATTATGGGTTCATGGATGGAACCTCAATGTCTGTTCCTTTCGTATCCGGTACAGCAGCACTTATCAAGAGTGAAAAACCCGGCTATGATGCAGGCCAGATAAAGAATCTGATACTTAACTCTGTTGACCAGAAATTCTGGCTGAATTCAACTTGTGCGACCGGGGGCAGACTCAATGCATATAAACCGCTCAGTCTTGTCCTCCCCTTAAATGCTGATTTTAAGGCAGAACCGGTATCAGGAACTATACCCCTGAACGTCCAGTTTGTTGATATGTCATCAGGTGAGCCAGAAACCTGGCACTGGACATTTGGTGACGGGTTTGAATCAACGGTGCAGAATCCCACCCACCTGTACATGAAACCAGGGAAATATTCGATAACCCTCACTATCTCCAAGGAAGGTCTCAGCTCAATTGCAGAGAAAGAGAATTTCATCCATGTAAAACCACCCTATCAGCCGGTGAAGGCATTCCCTGACGGAAAAGGAGGCTTTTACCCAGTTCCGACAGATGCGGACGATGACGGACTCTTTGAAGACATAAACGGAAACGGATGGCTTGAATACGAAGATCCAAAACTCCTCTTTGACCAGATCCTCTTTGCCATGAAAGAAGAACCCATCGGTCAGTTTGACTTTGATAAGAGCGGTTTTATCGGGTTTGGTGATGTTGTGAAATTATACCAGATGGTGTAGGTGATGCAGATGAAACAGACATATACTATCGGAGTGTTTGGTGCACTGATCCTCATTGCCGGCCTTATTGCACCGGTGTCAGCATACTCACTCCTCTTCTTTAACCCGTCAGTTGTCGAATCCAACCCGGGGGAAGAGCCGGCTATAGATCTCATCATGGAAGGATGTAATGCAGGAATTTCGGGATATGCCCTCTACCTTACCCTCGATAACCCCACCGTCGCTTCATTTGGTGAGATCAGCTTCCCCTCATGGGTCTCCATGAATACCGTTGAACATATCAACAGTACGACCATCCTTATTCAGGGGGCTGACCTTGGAAACCAGGTTGAACCGGCACTGTCCATAGCAAATCTTGCGACCGTGAACATTCATGCTCTGACCGCAGGGTATGCAACATTGAGTGTCGAGCCGGTTGTCATTGATGATGACAGAAATGGCCGGTATGATCCAGTCAGTAAGACTGCAAGTATCGTTATATCAGGAGCCGGTCCGAATCCGATGATTCCCGCATCACAATAGGAGAGATACATGAAGCAGATATTTGCATATGAAGAACAGGCAGGGCGGATTGAACTATTTATAAGAATAGTGTACTCGTTTGTCGTCGGGATTGTTCTGATGATTTACGGATTTATCGCAGGTATCTGCATGCTCATCCAGTTTCTGGTAATTCTTATCCTTGGCCGGAGATCACGAAGCCTTTCAGATTTTATCCAGGGGTATCTGGAGTATTATGTCCATATCCTCCCGTATACCTCTTGTATGACGGATGAACGGCCGGGGATCCTCCCCTCACCAGTGAGTATCTACGAGGAAGAGAAAGTTTAATTGCTGTCTCTGTGAGACTCTCTCACATGGCAGGCATTATTATCGATGCCAAGGTTGACCGGATCCAGGTACCGGAAAACCTTCGATATTTTCGATTAATTGAAGAGCAACAGGAGCGGTGTGCGGAGAAAGGGTGCCAGGAAGAGTTTTTTAAGTTCGGGCTTGGACAATCTCCCTTCCCGGTTCCGGCACCTCTCCAAAAAGCGCTCTCCCTTCACAGCGGTATGGGATCATACGCTGACCCGATTGGGAACATAGAGGTTCGTGAAGCGGTTGCATCCTTTTACAAAACACGATTTGACCTGGATGTTGAGCCATACCGGGTGACAACCGGGCATGGTGCGAAAGGACTTATCTTTTCAATCTTTACGCTGATAACCGGTTCAGTCATCGTTCCTTCTCCCGGATGGCTCGGGTACCTGCCTCAGCTCCGGATCCTGAATGTTCCCTATTACCGGCTCTATACCCATGGTGTCAATAACTTTAAGATCCGCCCGCAGACTCTGGAGGCGATGCTCAAGGGACTGGTAAAAACCCAGCACCTGCTCATCCTGAATAATCCGGGTAACCCGACCGGGGCACTGTATACCAAAGAGGAACTGAACGATATTGCGAATGTATGCAGAAAATACAACACCTTCATCCTCTCTGATGAGGTATACAGTCTCCTGACCTATGATCCCGGCTCATTTGTGAGCATGGGAAAGATATACCCGGAGGGCACTTTTGTCATTCACAGCCTGTCTGCGGGTATGGGGGCAGGGGGATTCCGGCTTGGAAGCTGCATTATGCCTGAAGGAATCAGCCCATCTGCCATTCGTGATGTCGCAAAGATTGCTGCAACCATCTATACCAGTTCTGCCGCACCACTCCAGCAGGCAGGTATTGCTGCATACCGGTCCGGAGAAGAGATGGACCAGTACCTGGAAGCGGTCAGAAATATTCTTCGGATCATGACCAGCAGGCTTGCACACATGTGCGGAGCCATTGAGGGCATCAGAGTCACGGTCCCCAAGGCTGGATTTTACTTCATGGTGGATATGAATCCGCTCACAGATGCACTTCAGAAAGCAGGGATTATGTACTCCAATGATCTGGCCCCTGCTCTCATATCACATCCCTATCATATCGCGACCGTCACCGGTGAAGCAATGATGGCCCCGTATGGTGATTTTTTCATACGGTTTGCCTGTACTGATTTTGACGGAGAATCAACTCTTCTTGAATACCTGGAAAAACCCCCGGCACCTGAAGAAGAAGAGGCTTTCTTTGAAAAGTATGGGAGAAGGATGATTGAAGGGATGAGAATGTTTCAAAAATGGGTCGGTGATATCAGGGATGGGACATTCCGGATGCCGGCCCTGTAATACCTCGTATCATTTTTTACCGGTTCGTCACAGTCTGATCTCGTAGTCAGGCTCTGCATATATAACTGAAGTCTGATTTTTATATGCCTGTACTCCTTCAGACGGGGTCATGTTCCCGGAAAGTTCAACCAGATGCAGCCCGGACAAGCCTTCGGGGGTGAAATCCCTGAGCAACGTTGCATTCAGTGATGCATGAGTCTGGTTTGCATACACAGAAAGGTTTGCACCATCTGGAAATGCTTTGACATTGAACTGGACAAGCAGGCGGGCTGGTCGCTTCGGTGTGCCGTTTTGTGTGAGGGAACCAGTATCAGGAGTTACATTCTTCCCTTCTATGGCCCCGGTGTTGCTCTCAATCGTATATACAACATTCCGCTCAGCATATTTCACATACGGAAGGCTCTGGTAATATGCAATGCTCTCTTCCAGAGTCATCCCCGGCGGTAGCTGAACCAGCTGGAGTCCGGGAAGTCCGAGCTCATTATAGTCCGTCTTCACTGTTGCCCCGATATATGCATGAGAAGCATTGGCAGCCGCCTGCAGGGCTGTTGTATTCCAGAGTTCAGGGTTAAACCGAACTAAGAGTTCACCCTGCATTGATTCATTCTGTACATCCCCGACAGGTGTTGTCACCGTTTCCCCTTCCTTTTTTACAACACTGAGGGTATCTGCAATAACAAATACCCCGCAGATGAGAAGTAACCCCATTACCAGCATAAGACCCATAGACCTTTGCATAAAGAGGATATTAGGAGCCTGGAGATAATAGGCTTGCTGTATCAAAAGAATTTCTTCTGAAAAAGTCAACAGATCAGTATGACTGGTACGAATGCCGGCCCTGTATACCGGTTTTCTTCCTGCATGCATATCCTTCCGCCCTCATTTCTGGATGAACTCTTCAGGGTATCAGCCGTGCCCGGGATCATCTCTTTTGCAGGCGGACTTCCTGATGCATCACTCTTTGATCTACAGGGAATCAGGCAGGCAACAGAAGCAGTCTTTGATGAGCATGGGAGAGCAGCCCTTCAGTATACCACCACCGACGGGTATCGTCCCTTACGGGAGATAATTGCCCGCCGGTATTATACGCGGCTGGGACTTTTGGTCAGCGCTGACGAGATACAAATAGTAAATGGGTCACAGCAGGCTCTTGACCTTATGGCAAAAATACTGACCAGCCCTGGAGACTCGATCCTAATCGAACGCCCCGGATATCTGGGTGCCATCGAAGCCTTTTCATTTTATAGCCCTGTTTTTTCTCCGGTTCCGCCCGATGATGAGGGACCTGACCCTGACTATCTTGCCAATATCATCAGGACAGAAGACCCGGTTTTCTTTTACGGGATTCCGAATTCACAAAACCCGTCAGGATGTACCTGGTCAGATATGCGACGAAGGGAGGTGGCTGACATCCTCTCCGGAACTGACTGTCTGCTCTATGAAGATGATGCCTTTGGAGAACTCTTCTTTGACGGAAAGCCACGCCAGCCGGTGATGAAACACCTGCCAGACCAGGTCATGATGAGCGGATCATTCTCAAAAGTAGTCGCCCCGGGACTTCGCATCGGATGGATTCGGGCACCCAGACCTGTTCTGGCCGCATTTAACCGGGCAAAGCAGGCAGCAGATCTCCACTCAAATCTCTTCTCCCAGATGGTCCTGACCGAGTATATGACCAGAAATAATCCTGATGAGAAGATACGTGCGATGGGACGGGAGTATGGAGAGCGATGCCGGCTCATGACCGACCTTATTGAGGATATGCTGCCCGATACCGTCGGTCACACGAATCCTGTCGGTGGGATGTTCCTGATGCTGACCCTCCCGGATTCCATGCATTCGATGGAGATATTTGAGAAGGGTATTCAGGAAGGGGTTGCAGTAATGCCCGGTGTTCCCTTTTATGTTGATGACGGCGGATGCAGAACCATCAGACTGAACTTCTCTGCCTCCTCGAAAGAGCAGATAGAGGCAGGTATGAGCCGCCTTGCCCGGGTGTTCCGGAATATGGGATGACCAGTCTTCTGATGACTTGAAATAGAGGAATCAGCAACATGTACATCATGGACAGCCGGACTGAGAACCGGGCAGAAGATCCGGCCAAGAAGGCATATATTGAGGGCCTGAAACGATATCGTGACGGCGATATGAAGGAGGCCTGCAATTATTTCACAAGCGCTATAGCAGGGGGTATTACTGATTTTGATATTCTCTACTACCGGGGAATGTGCCACCTTGATGCCGGACGGTATGCGGAGGCATTGACTGATTTTGAAGTGCTTATCAGACAGTATCCGGACAACATCGAGTACCTCTTCCGCCGTGGATTTATCAGATATAAGACGGGGGATATACCGGGAGCAATTAGTGATTTGACGATGGTGCCTCCGGATCACCCGGACTTTTCCATTCGGTGGCATTACCTTTCGGTACTCTATTATAAAACCGGAAATTATGATGCAGCACTGGAAGCGATAGAAAAAGCGCTCTCACTCTTCCCGACCATGCCAAAAGTCTGGTTTAATGCAGGCATCATCATGCAGGCCGGAGGGCTGTCAGACCGTGCAGACCTTGCAATATCAACGGCGGCACGACTTGAGCCAAAACTTGCCAATGCAAAAAGAGAAATTCTCGAATAAATCTGAAAGACAGGAAATACGGGTAATCAGGAGTACTCAACTCTCCTGATCATATTTTTTACAATGACGACAAGGATAGCCGAGCCGGCGAGCGAAGCAGCCATAACCGCCCAGTGATAGAGCGGAGCCACTCCAACCGCCAGGAGCACGATAAGGTTTATGGGATTAGAGGGGAAGGCCAGGATGAGCAGGAGCACGATGATAACTGCTGTCGAGAAGATGAACTGGGCCTTTGTCCGATCCCGGTAATACACGGCGATGGTTGCAGCGATAAGGATGAGAGCCGTTGATGCAAAGACAACATGAAGCAGGATCTCAATAAGCGACGCAATCTGAATGCCGTTTATCGTCAGCAGAACCAGCCATAATGCCACCTGCACCGGAATTATCAGGATACATGCGAGAATTTTCCCGCAGACGATATCTTCCAGAGTAGCCGGGGTTGTTCGCAGGGTGTCAAGGGTCTGTTCCTGGTACTCCTCCGTTATCAGATCAATGACAAGCCCGGCAGATATGATAGCCGGCATAAAGAGGAGCATTGGGATAAGAAGCCCGTAGATGAACTCGTAAAAAGTGTTCTGGGCGACCGGACGGGAAGGGTTTACCGATACCGGTCTGAAGTCAAGCCGGTCTTTCCTGATATCACGAAGTATCTCCTCATATTCGAGCAGGATATCCTTTATCTTCACCTCAATAACCGTGGACTGGATATCATTACTGATGGTATACAGCGTGACCACCACCGGATCTTCTCCATCAGGAGGGTCTTCAGAAGGCCAGACAACTGCCGCCAACTGGCGTTCTTTCAGGGCACCAAGAGCAACGCCCGGATCCATCCGGTAGGGCATGAAAGAGGGATCACGGCTGAAGAGATCAAAGAGGATGGTGTCATTCCCGACAAATCCAACCCCGTACTGAATCCCGGTGATCCGACCATATACCGAAGGATCATACATCGCAGACAGGCCGACCATCAGGAATGATGAGAACAGAGCGATGAAGAGCTGAAGCAGTATCGCAAGGATTATCGTCTTCTCTGAGGTCAGACCGCGGATCTCCTTTCGTGCAATGGCAGTCACCAGTCGCTGATTCACCATACCCACCCCCGGAGCATATACAGATTATAGATAGTATGCATCACGGTTGCAACAGTAATCCCGATAGGAAACGCATTCTTCCCCCATATCTTCACTACTGCACCGGTGCAGAATACGGTCCCTGAATGGAGAAGAAACGGCACCCAGAGGAGGCCCAGAGACATAAAGAGAGCCGCCCCGAAGATGGAATCAGCGATCTGCGAGATGGTCACAAAGAGGAGCAGCTTCTCACCAAGGAGAAAGCCAAACCCGATAAGAAGTGACGCAAGGACGACAATCTTCCAGGTCAGGGGGGGATACCGGTGCGAAATTAGTCCGACAAAGCCTGCTGCCTTTACCAGTTCCTCGGTCATCGCTGCCAGTACCATGATAAGAATGAGGGAATAGGGCATCGGGAGGTTGAAAAAGAGCACCAGATACATCATCTGGGCCATAAAGACGAAGGGGATAGTCATCACCGAGATGAGGATGAGGGAGAGATACCAGTACCTGTTTGAGATAAGAGCACCAAGGTAGAGCGCCAGTGCATCAAGGAGTCCTTTCTCAGTAAAGAGCTGCTCTTCATGAAAGTTTCTGATACAGACACCGAAGAGGATGAGACTGGTCAGGTAAAAGAGGGTGGTTGAGTAGATATAATCCGTCAGGGTGTATCCGGTCCCGTCAATCACATGAACCACCAGCGTTACCGGGGAGAGGAGACTGACAATATGGACATTTGCAAAGATGCTGGGGAAGAAGAGGTATGATGTCGCGATGGTTGAGAAGAAGATAGAGATAAACGAGAGTTCCTTATAACTTCTGGCCACCATCCCGATGAAGAGTGCAAATGACAGGAAAAACAGGATAACGGGTATAAGAGGCAGGATTGCGAGAACATCCGCCTTCACCGTGAAGAGAATTGCAACAACAATCAGGATCATCCCGACTGCATAGGGGAGCATCTTCCCAAGTACCAGGATGACTGGCCTGACCGGTGATGCAATAAGCGCTTCACCCTGACGAAGGGTCCGCTCATTCATGATACTCATCATGAAGAACTGGGATGTGAAGTAGAGCGGGAATATAAAGACAAAGATGAAGATGATGGTATCAAAGGGCAGTGGGGGAGAGAGCATGGAAGGAATCCGCAGTTCTCCAAGAGCCTCCTGCTGGGACAAAAGATTAGTATATCTTCCCAGCTGATCAGCCCCCCGGGCCGCCTCTTCCTCAAGCTGGAGACGAAGCTGTTCCATATCTGCAGGGATGATCCCTGAAGGAGGAATGATATCTGTCTCAATATTTTCTGGTTCAGGCGGAGTCGGGGATGCGGTTCGAGGTGCTGCCACCTGCTGACCGCTCTGGGTTGCAAGAAAGTCGAGCTCGCTGACAATGTACTCACTATCAATCCAGACCGGATAGGCCGCAAACAGGTCGGTCTGCTGACGATAGATGTAGTCCTGATACGCCTGGTAATCCCGCTCAAAACTCTTCTGGGCTGCCGCACCTTTCTCCCCGTTTGCCCGAAGGAGAGACCCGGCACGGATAGCAAGATCAAGCCCCAGTGACCTGATATTGGTACCGTCTGACGGAAGGGAGTAGACAACATACCGGGGATCGCTGCCAATGATGTCCAGGTACATCTGACTGTCCACCCCGACCCGGTAGATTCCATCCTGCAGATGAATACCTTTTTGTGCTGTAAACCCACTGACACCCACCAGGAGAACGAGCAGCACTATGGCAACCGGTAAAAGGTCCCGGGTCATGGTCCCCTGAAAGCGTCTGATTTCCCATATCGCAATGGTAAGAAGCTGTGAAAGAGCCTCCATTGGGTGATAGTTCGCCGGGATGGTATATCAAAGCTTACCGTAACACTTTAACGTAGTGAAGACAAGAGGAGGATACATCACTATGATTGAAGCATCGTCCTTAACGAAGATGTACGGGGATGTTACCGCCCTCTCCGATGTTTCATTCACCTGCAGAGAGGGGGAGATATTCGGCATTATCGGCCACAACGGAGCAGGAAAAACAACGCTCCTGAAGATCCTGTCAGGTCTTATCCTTCCCACATCAGGCTCCCTGGTTATTGGAAATCTGGATCTGGTATCAGATCCCATGCAGGTACGTTCACAGATAGGATACCTGCCTGAGGAGTCGCGGCTGTATGAAACGATGCTCGTCCCGGATTATCTCCGGTTCTTTGGAGAAATTTACGGGCTTGACCGGTTAACCATTCAGGCACGGGCTGATCTTTTGCTCGCCCAGTTATCCCTCCAGCCGGATGGGAAACAGATAGGAAACCTCTCGAAGGGGATGAAGCGAAAGGTTGCCATCGCCCGATCCCTTATTCATGACCCTTCGATCCTTATCTATGATGAACCAGGATCTGGCCTGGACCCGATGACAACCCGGTTTATCATTGAATATTTAAAACAACTCAGAACTGAGGGCAAGACCATCATCCTCTCTGCCCATAACCTGGCCCAGGTTGAAGAGATATGCGACCATGTCATGATTTTAAAGCGGGGGAAAGTGGTGGTGTTTGGCACGATGCCTGAACTGCGCGAACAGTTCGGATCCATCAGGTACGAGATCTGGTACATCTGGCCGGAAGATTCAAAGCCACCCATTCAGGCAGACCAGTCAGGAAATCTCTGGATGTCGGTCGCTCACTCTATAGAGGCACTCAATGAGATAACGAGCACTATCAGCTCCGGCGGTGGCACGGTTGAGCGAATCGAATCCAGGTACCCGTCTCTGGAAGAGATTTTGGTTAAAATTGGAAAATGATTTAGTAAAAGATCCTGGCCATCTCATAGAGTTCAGGATCAACCTTCTTCTGGGTAATGGCATCGCTTAGAGGAATCGGAACTATCTTGTCCCCATGGAGAGCGACCATTACGCCATAATTCCCCTCATGAATCTGCTGAACTGCTTTAACACCGTACCTGGTTGCCAGAACACGGTCATGGGCGGTCGGCGACCCACCCCGCTGCACATGACCAAGAACGGTGACACGGGTTTCTGAACCGACCCGCTCTTCAATGGCCCTGCCAAGCAGATGACCGATACCACCCAGCTGTTCATGCCCGAACTCGTCCACTTTTGAAGAGGCCGTTACAAAGTTATTCATATCGGTGGGTTTAGCCCCCTCGGCGATGACCACAATGGAGAACTTCTTACCCCGTTCCCGCCGTTTCTTCAGGCCCTCACAGACATCGTCAATATCAAAGGGCACTTCAGGAATCAGGATCTGATCTGCTCCACCTGCTATCCCGGCAATCGTTGCAATCCAGCCGGCATGACGTCCCATCACTTCAAGTACCATGATGCGGTGATGGGATTCGGCAGTGGTATGGAGCCGGTCTATGGCATCGGTTACAATGGATACCGCAGTATCAAATCCGAAGGTATAGTCGGTTCCGGAGAGGTCATTATCTATCGTCTTTGGGATGCCCACCACAGGGATATTCATCTGGTGCAGCCGGGTTGCAACACTGAGCGTGTCATCCCCGCCGACGGCGACGACGGCATCAATCCCGAACCGCTTCAGATTTGAGAGCATTTGCTGGGTCTGCTCCTCACTCTTCAGGGGATTGGTCCGTGATGTCCCAAGGATAGTCCCCCCCTTCGGCAGAATACCGGTTACGGAAAATTCTGTCAGGGGCTCTACTTCCCCTTCTACAATACCCTTCCATCCATTCCGAATCCCGATAACCGAATAGTCATAGAGATGTGCAGTCTTTACCACTGCACGAATGACTGCGTTCAGACCGGGACAGTCGCCACCGCCGGTCAGAATCCCGATTGTTTTTATCTTCCGAGTAGTATCAGCCATGATAAATCTTGATCGCATCTTCCACACTGGCCCCATCCACGGTTATGGCGTAGATGGCATTGCACATCCGAACCGCTTCATCAAGTGGTTTCTGATGGATATTTCTGCCGGTTGCATTCCCGCTGCATCCTCCGACATGGATCTGTTCCCAGAGTTGGGTCAGGAACGTGGCAGCATCAACACTGGATCCGCCTGCACAAACAACCTTTGTCCGTCCTGCAGCAAGGGTTGCTTCCCTGATAAGTTCTGCAGATGATGCACCTTCTCCTTTCGGCGGGTTTACTTTCACAAAGTCTGATCCAAGACATGCGGCAACCCCGGCTGCTCCGGCGATAAGATGGGGATCTTTCTCATTCCCTACCGCTTTACCCCGTGGATAGATCCAGAGGACCGTGACAAGACCATTCTGGTGTGCTTCAAAGATGGCCTGTGCAGCAGCACTGAGCATCGCCGACTCATATTCAGAACCCAGGTAAATGGTGTACCCGATACCCAGGATGTTCAGTTTACTGCATTTTCTGAATGCAACAACCTGGTCAATGGTGTTGATAAGATTAGAGAAGGGTTCATGTTGTGCTGTCGGTACCAAGTGGGTCTTGGAATTGATCTTAATCAGGTACGGGATATTAGGATAGTCTGCACCATATTTTGCGATAAGTCCCAGCTGAGTTGCAAAGCACCCGATTTTTGCCTTCGCTGCTATTCTGAAGAGGTGTTCAGGATCATGGTCATCCGGGTGAATCCCCTCGCCATAGAAGTCATCATTCAGATGCTCAATCTTCTGGTCACCGGCAAAAAGCATCAGCCGACCAGAATCGTGAGTTATCGTCTTCAGATTACGAATATACGTATCCTGCTCACTTTTTGGTACGTCCAGAGGAACAGCAAAGCCTTTGCTCATGCCTTTTCTCTCATCTTTTTGACAGATAAATATTCCTTTGAGATGTCAGAGAAGATGAGAAAGAGAAAATATCCGGAACCGGTTATCTGACCTGAATCACTTTTTCTTCGCTGTTCCGCAGCCGTGTCCGAATCCACGTCATGGCATCGAGTTTATTTTTAAATGCCGCAATATTTACCTGCTCGCCATCTTTGAGGTGGGCCCTCAGGATTGCTTTTTCAACAACAACCTGCCCTTTCCGTTCCTTCGTTACTTCGACGACCAGGAATTTCTGAATATAGTCCAGGTTTATTACCTGGGTTCCGACATCAAGCCATTTGGGCATATATGGTTCCGACTATCAGGGAAAAGGGAGGCGCTTATTCTGCTCTCTGCAGAACCCTCATTTCATAATACGATCTCGTGCCTGGTTAATAAACTCTATACCCTCTCGCCTGATATCCTCGCAGATCTGCATGACCTCTCCGGTTATCTGGTCAAGTTTTCGCCCAAGATGCTGTCTTCCTTCCTGGGTGCCGATGAGATCGCTCCCTGCAGCCAGTAATTCGTCAATACCCCTGCCGATCTGACCTGCAGCAGAACGGATCCTGGTTTCAGGATCTTCCTTTTGGTCTGCAGAAGATGGTTCAGGAGCTGCATCCTCTACCCATCTTCCCTTATCGAAATGTCCCCCTGACTCTCCCATACTACTATGTCTCTTTAGTGAATTTATCAATCCTTGTGTTAGCACATGCTCTTTTCCGGTCGGCAGGTTAAAAATCAGACAGGGATCTTTGAACCGGATCGGGATGAATAAGTCCGGAAAATCTCACTCCAATCAGCCGGACCGGGGACCTATCCCACATCTCCGTAAAAAGCCCGTCAATAGCGCATTCAATCACCCTGACCTCACGGGTTGGCTGCATCAGGGTCACCGATTTTGTTCTCGTTATAAAGCCGGTATACCGGATCCTGATTCCGATGGTGCGCGAGTATATATTCTGTTCCTCAAGTTCATGACATAAGGAGAGAATCATTGTATGCAGTGAACCCAGGATCTCATCAGGCGATGTCGAATCCCGTAAAAAGGTATGTTCACGGCTGATCGATCTCCTTTTTCCAGATTCCCGAAGGCCTTCGCGATCCTGCCCCCTGGCAATCTGATGAAGCCTGACAGCATGCGAACCAAACATATCCTGCAATGTCTGGATATCACACCGGGCTATATCACCAATGGTCTCTATTCCGGCATTGATCAGGACCTGCGCAGATTTTTTCCCGATCCCGGGAATTGATCCCACAGGCAGCGGTTTTAAGAATGACTCGAGAGTATCGGGAGACACAACCGTGAGACCGTCCGGTTTCTGCTGTTCGGATGCCATCTTTGCATAGATCCGTGAAGGGGCAAGTCCGACAGAGCAGGTCAGTCCGACCTGGTTTCGTATCACCTGCTTTATATTGGCAGCATGGTGTGCAGCCAGTTCATATGACCGGTCACAACTGAGATCAAGGTACGCTTCATCAATAGACACCTGCTCAATCTCTCCGGCTATCCCCCGAAGTATCTGCATAATTGTTGCTGAAACCTGCGCATACGTAGCCATATGGGGAGGGATAAAGATGGCATGAGGGCAGAGGTGATAGGCCTGTGATATCGGCATAGCGGAGTGGATACCAAATGCCCGTGCTTCATAGGAACAGGTGCTCACTACCCCGCGACCCGTCCCCTGCATGGGATCTGCACCGATGACTACTGGTTTTCCTGAGAGATCAGGATTGTTCCGTATCTCGACCGAGGCATAAAAAGAGTCCATGTCAAGATGCAGAATGATCTGTTCGTTCATCATCTCCGGGTGTATTCGTATCAGGTTCTCATCCATGATGTTTGAGCCTTTGTATACCTGCCAAGAAGTCTTCCGCGAAAGTGAAGCACATTTTTTTAAAGGTCATAATTGGCACCATGAGAGAAATTACGACAGGAAATGACCCTTTTCAAAATCATGAAATCGTGGTTTTTCACTTTCACCCTGTTTCATTAAATTTCAAATACCCCTGGACATGACCTGTATAGTGTGCAGAAACACACCGGAGCGGTACCCCTGAAACATAACCCCCCAAACCCCCCACATGCCGGATCTCCGCACCCGGCATATATCTGCTCCGGAAGCACAACTGCACACAAATATACCCTATATATCCCCATCCCTTAACCCCCCACTTTTGGTTTTTTATGAATTATATCAAAGACGAATGCTCATGACCTTATATGACCCATATATGAGAGAACAACACCGCCCAGCCGGGCAATAATTTTGATATGAGGAAAATATGACTGAAATCAATGGTTCCGGATGCACGCCGGATAAATGTCAGGGTTGTACAGGTTGTGGAGGAGAAGCAATTGAAAAGATCACCCTCCGGGTTGAATGGAAACATAAAGGTGTAACCCCCGAAGACCCTGAAGCTATCTCTACGATACTGCATGACCTGTCCGCCGAACTCATGGTCTCCGGTGTGGAGCTGATTTATATCAATAATACCTATGAAGAAAACATAAAAGAGAATTCATCAACATTCTTCATAAACGGGCACCTCCTTTCTGATATTGTAGACCTTCCAGAAGGCCCGGTGTCAAAAGAACTCATCCGTAAGGGTATTTTCCAGGCACTTCTCCGGAATCTCTGAGAGATAACCCTTATCTTATTCTTATTCTATAATCACCTTCAGGAAAAACCATGGAGAAAAAACTCCTCCCTGAATTTGAAGGATACCGGATTTTACATGAGCAAGGGATATCAATACCGGAGTACTCATTTGTCACTTCCCATGAAGATGCACTGAAGGCGGCAGAGAAACTGGGATATCCGGTTGTTATCAAAGTCGTCTCTCCCCAGGTAATTCATAAATCAGATGCAGGGGGAGTGGCCCTGAATCTCTCCTGTCCTGATGCCATTCAAACCGCGCTGATACAGATGGACATCCGGGTGAAAACCGCAGTTCCCGATGCAGAGATATCCGGATACATGGTTGTCCGGGAAGTCCCTTCAGGGACTGAGTTTCTCATAGGCGGTAGGATTGATCCATCCTTTGGGAAGATTATCACCGTCGGGATGGGTGGAATCCTGGTAGAATTACTCCATGACTTTTCCATGAGGGTGTTACCGGTCTCACCTGATGAATACCGGGAGATGATCAGGGAGATGAGCGGGTATAAACTTATCACAGGATTTCGGGGGAGAAAACCGCTTGATGAAGATGCCCTGGTCGAACTTCTGCAAAAAGCGGGCACAATGTTCTTTGAAGATGACCGTATTATTGAGTTTGACATAAACCCGGTCATACTCTATGAGAAAGGAACATATGCAGTAGATGCACGGATGTACGTGCGGTCAGGGGAAGTGCCTGTGGTACAGGAGCGACCTGTGCTCCCCCCGGTTCCCGATATTCTGCACCCGAAATCCATCGCGGTTGTAGGTGCATCACGAAACCCGGGGAAAGTCGGATATGCCGTCTTTCGAAACCTCCTGAACTTTAAAGGAAAACTGTATCCAGTCAATCCCCAGGCAGAGGATATCCTTGGTATTCCGGTTTATAAGACACTCTCTGATATTCCTGAACCTGTCGAGATGGTTGTTGTTGCCATCCCTGCACCAAAGGTCCCTGAGATCATCCATGAGGCCGGATCCAGGGGGGTAAAGGTTGCGGTCATTCTCACCGCCGGTTTTCGAGAGATCGGGGAAGAGGGAAAAAAGATAGAGGACGAGCTGCTTCGGGTCGCACGGGAGACAGGAATCAGGATTGTCGGTCCGAACTGTCTGGGGATTATCATCCCGCCACTGGAACTGAATGCCACCTTTGATGTCCAGTCCCCCCTGTCCGGTCAGATTGGATTTATCTCCCAGAGTGGTGCGATCATCACCACCGTCCTTGACTGGTCCATCTCACGCCGTATAGGATTTTCATCGGTCATCAGTGTCGGAAACCAGAGCGATATGGGATTTATGGAGTACCTGCAGGTTCTGGACCAGGACCCGACCACCTATGCAATAATCCTGTATGTTGAGGAGATCCGTGACGGACGGGAATTTATACAATATGCTGCAACGATGCGTGGCAGAAAACCGGTCATTGCATTAAAATCCGGTTCATCTGTCCGTGGACAGGAGGCCGCATCATCACATACCGGTTCGTTGGCAGGAAGTTTTGAGACGTACATTGCTGCGTTCAGACAGTCAGGCGTAATACCCGCTTATTCATTGAGTGAAGCATTTGATATCGCAAGGCTGGTGGTTTCAGAGGGGTACCCCCGGGGAAAACGGACGATCATCCTGACCAATGCCGGAGGTTTCGGGGTTCTTGCAGCAGATTATGCAGAAAACTACGGGCTTGAGATGATCAATCTGCCTGAAGTAGTGTACGATGAGCTAAACCGGCTGCTCCCTGATCTCTGGTCACATAAAAATCCGGTTGACCTGCTTGGTGACAGCAATGCATCACGGTTCGCCCGCGTCTTTGATATCCTGATAAAATACCAGAATTTCTGGGATATCGCAGTGGTCATTACCGCTCCGGTCGCCCTGATGGACCCAAAAAACCTGGCTCATGAGATGATTCGTCTCTCCCGGTTCACCAGATCCATGGTTGTCGGGTGTCTCCTGGGTGGAGATTCAATGAAAGCAGCCATCGATATGCTGGGCGAAGCTCACATACCAAATTACCAGGATCTTCAGGATGCCTTCAGGGCAGTTGGTTCAATCATCAGCTCCTGTGTGGTGAACGGTTGCGTTGAAGAAGAGTAAGAATAATTAATTTTTTGGGAGTGGTTTCAGACCGCCGAGAGTGAAATTAATCTCTTTTTGCAGTTCATCATATTCCTGCTGAAGACGGAGGAGAAAACCAGAATACTCATCGGGTCCGTATGTTTCATTATCTTCGGATGGGTTATGATTCCCATATCGCTCTTCCAGGATTACCAGGAGTTTTTTTGCGACTTCTATCGTCCGATAGAGCCGTGCAAGCCTGCGGATCTTCTCCTCCGGATACCCGGCGCGCAATCCATGACTGATTATTTCTTCAATTGATCTGACTTTGTCCAAAGCGCCATTGATATGGTCGATACACCGCTTTGGAGTGATAGGTTTCAGGATGTAATCTTCAATACAATAAGAGAACTGCTCAGCTTCCCGGTAGGTCAGGTTTTTTCCGGTCTGCATGATGACCGGGATATGTTTGACCTCTTCTATTCTTTTCAGCCGGTTAAGTGTCTCCCATCCGTCCATAGGTTCCATCATCATATCAAGGAGGATGAGATCAGGACGGTACTGAGTACTGAGGAGATCCAGACACTCCTGCCCGCCAAGAACCCCTTCAGTTTTAAACCCATATTTATTGAGGCCTATAACAAACAACTCATTTAAGGCGGGTTCATCATCTACGATCAGCACGTTCGGAGGCATGAGAGTACCTGTCTAATGTCACTTGTATGCTATCCTGTGCATTAAATAATACCGGATGTTGATACCGGGAGAAACCTCCCGGATAGGAAATATGCTGCACCAGAACCTTATATGAGTGGTGCAACACATTCAGGGTCCTGAAAAAAGCAGATCAAATTCATCTTTTGCAGCAATATCATAAGACAAACTGATGAGTAATATAATGAGGCTGTTTACCAAATTTTCTCGTCCGAAGGAAAAAGACATATGATTCAGGATACCCTTCAAGCACTTAGATGAACCGGGTTTTATCATGGTAAACACATTCCTCTTCCCGGATCATGCGATAATTACGGATACCGTAGGGTATCTTGAGAAAGGGCATTGATGATAATAATTTTTCATCACTTTTATCATCTATCAGTACGGTATCTCCCGGAACTCCGGTTCCTTTTATGGACCCTCATATATACGAATGTACAACATACAAACAAACCCAGACCATTTATGATCAGAGAGATAAGAGGATGAGTCATCGTCTGGCCGATGAGATTTGCATGTACTGCCGCAATAATCAGGGCAGGGTACACAAGAATATGAATATATCTCCACCGGTTCTTCAGTACCATTCTGACCAGGCCTGCACAAAAAGCCAGATATAGAAGAATTAAAGCAGTACGTCCACCGGTTGCAAAAAAGGCATACAATGATGAGAAATCAGGAATGAACACTCCGGGATCAAGAGCAAGATATGCGTACAATACCGGATGAATGGTGATCAGAATCAGACCACTTATGGCAAAATAATGGTGAATTCTGATAAAAGGTCTCCCGAACTGAGACTTCACCGCACTTTTCTTCAGGTTGAGCAGAGCACCAAGTGATAATGAGATAAAACCCCACACCCCCGCAATACGGAGAAGAGTATATAATGACCAGGATGTTTCCTGTCCGGCTATAACAAGCAGGGGTATTCCATACAGCACCAATATCCCAAAGAGAAGAAGGAAGCGACGATGATAGTGCATATAGTGTATGTAGTCCCTTATCCGTATGATACCTGCGGATTCATCCATGGAGAATATATGAGCCCTGATTCCATTCTCTAAGGGTATTGTGTGGTATGAGAGACTGGAACACCGCAAACCTCATTCAGTTTTATATGACTCTCCGTGATGCTCACGGACTGCAGCACTGGTGGCCGGCAGATACTGCATTTGAAACAATAATTGGTGCGATATTAGCCCAGAATGTATCATGGAAGGGAGCACGCCAGGCGGTGTGTGCCCTACAGGAAGCGGGCCTTATGGATGCAGATATGCTCTATCAGGCCGGCCAGGATACCATTGCTCCCCTGATCCGTTCCTCCCGATATTATAACCAGAAAGCCAGGAAGATCATGACATTTCTGAACTGGTTTCTTGAGACTTGTGATGGTGATGTATCCAGAATGGCATCCCTTCCGACTGATCAGGTCAGAAAGGAACTCCTAAACCTTTCCGGATTCGGACCGGAGACCGTTGATTCAATCCTGTTATATGCCCTTGAAAAACCGATCTTTGTGGTTGATGCTTACACCCGCCGGATTGGGGGACGGCAGGGCTGGTTCGGAGAGCATGCATCATATGATCAGATGCAGGATTTTTTCATGAACCGGTTATCCCCTGATGTTCCATTATATAATGATTATCATGCCCAGATCGTGTACCTGGGAAATAAACTCTGTAAAAAAACACCCTTGTGTTCTATCTGTCCGGTACGGGATACTGGGATCACACAATGTCAGTATGGATGTACAGCATGAACATGACATACACTGAGATCTCCCATGAGTGAATATCGAGCAATTCTTGCTATCTCTCCGTCAGTCAGATATACCATCAGAAGATTCTGGCCATTAAAACCTGGACAGATACTTCGTCTTCTCATCATCTCTTTCTTCATCGGGGCATGGATTACCGGTCCCTTCCCCCAGGATCTCTCGTATGGCGACTTCCCCTGGCTTTCAGGGCTATCAGGTAGGAGTAAAGTAATGAACGAGGCATCCCTGATTGGGACCGTCATGAGTGGATTAATGCTGATATTACTCGTATATGCTCTCTTCAGCTCGATCTTTCAGTTTATCTTTGTCGACTATCTCTCATTAAAAACGAAGGAGTTGCTCCCTTCATTCAGGGCACGGGCAGGAATGGGTATCAGGCTGCTCGGATTTTACCTGGGAACCATTCTGATCATCGGCATCTGTGCGGTGATTGCCATAACGGGTATCGCTGTTCCGGTCCTTGTATCTCAGCCTGATAATCCGGCAGCATTCTTTATCGCCCTGATGTACGCACTGGCAGGACTTCTCATCCTGATAATTCCGGTCTGGATTCTGACCATTATCACAACCGACTTTATTGTACCGGTTATGATCGTTCATACCTGTGGAATCATAAGGGGATGGAAGATATTCCTGCAGGAGATCACAGGGATGTGGGATGAGATGGGCATATACCTGATGATAAAGATAGGAATTAATATTGGAACGGGAATAGTCCTGGCTATTCTTCTGGTCACGGTTATTGAAGGACTCGGGTTTTCATCACACCAAATAATACCCGGAATGTCATCATCCCAGGAATTGCTGAGCACCGCATATATCCTGCCATTTCTCGTTATGGCCATGATAACTCTCGTAGTAATGACTCCGGTTGTGACCTTCCTTCGCTATTATGCCCTGGTATTTTTACATCTCCTGTCAGAGAAATACTCCCTGCTCCCGGATCATAACCCCTGAACAGAAGAGGGCAGTACCTCAACCCGGCATATAAGAGAGAAGGGATCATACCAGCAAAGCAGGGGAACCAGGATGATAAGGATAAGACACAAACCAAGAAAGATCAGATCTGACCGGAGAAGCGGCTTTTCTTTGATGAAGATATAACTGTCACGCCCATATCCCCGGCAGAGCATACTGGCATAGGTCCGCTCTCCCTGCTCAAGTGACCTGATGAACATTGATCCCATCATGTATCCCATGTTCACAATACGATACCGGTAGGGAAGCCGGTGATCAAATGGATCAAATAACCGGGTCTTTAATGCATCGGTGACCTTCCGGTAGATGATACCAAACACAAAGAGATACCTGATCATCATACCCAGAGCGAGAATAAGTTCAGGAGGGACTTTGAGCCGCCCTGCTGCTTCAAGAAGATCCTGCAGTGATGAGGTCGAGGACAGGAGAACGATAAATGAGTAACAGACCAGAAATTTCACCAGTAATATCGAGGCAAATTCAACCGATTCATAATATATATGAATCCCCAGGGGCAGTTCAAGGAGTGAATGGTAGTCAGTATAATAGCGGTTTTTAAAAAAAATCTGAAACCCGCAGAGCATAAATCCAAACGGAAGAGCAAGAAGAAGCCGTCGGAAATAGATGAGCGGAGAGATTTTTGATAATGCCCAGAGAAGGAGAAACAGAAGAAAGAAGACTGCTGATACGGTATAGACAACCGGTGAATAGGGAACGGCAACAAGAGCCACAATAGCAGCACAACAGACGATGATCTTCACCCTGGCATCAAGTGAATGAATGACACTCTTCTGTGATGTCACCTGCTCCAGGTCAAACAAGTCTTCTATCATGCAATCTTACCAAAGGCTTTTAAAAATGAGGTCTCAGCCTCCTGATACGTATATCCCATATCAATTGCAATGCCCTTTGACCGGAGTGAAGAGATGAGTTTAGGCAGGATAGGAAGATCAAGGCGGACACTGGACAGGAGATCGGGGTGTGAAAAAATCTCGGCAACTGTTCCTTCAGCAACAAAGGATCCATTATTCATAACATAGATATATTCTGCAAGTTCTGCAACCAGGGAGATATTGTGGGTTGAGAAGATCACCGTCATCCCGTACCTGACGGAAAAATCACGGATAAACCTGATGATCTCCCTGACTCCCTGCGGATCCAGTCCTGCAGTCGGTTCATCCAGAACAAGGACCTGGGGCTCCATCGCGATAATACCCGCTATCGCAACCCTTTTTTTCTCACCACCGGAGAGATGATGAGGAACCCGTGTCCGGTACTCTGAAAGACCGACGGTGCGTAATGCTTCAGATACCCGGTGCTTTACTGCCTCTTCGTCAAGACCCATGTTTATGGGACCAAATGCCACATCCTGCTCAACAGTAGGAGAAAAGATCTGATCATCAGGGTTTTGAAACACAAGTCCCACAGTCCGTCTGACCTCCCGTATATTCTCTTTGGTTATCGGCTCTCCCCGGATCAGGACTTTTCCACTGGTAGGCTTTAACACGCCATTGAAATGTTTAAAGAGAGTACTTTTTCCGGCTCCATTTGGCCCGATGATAGCGATTCGGGTGTTCCTTGGTGCAATAAACGAGATATTTTTCAAGGCGTCGATATTGCCTTTATAGGTATGACAGAGATCCTGGGTCTCGATAATATGCATGGTGTGGTTGTCTCCTGCTCTGAAATAGCAGAGAACCTGGAATGATCTTCAGGTTTTCAGTACTATGGATTACAGTTCAATTGATAAAATTATACTGATCTTATTTTCGTATGAAAAGGGAAGAAATAAAAAAGAAAATTATTAAAATTGTAATTATTCGAAATTTTTGCTCAACCGTATAGCATATGATGCACCCATCACAATCAGCATGGTAATGATCGTCCCGACAACTATCGCAATAATACCCCCGGTTGAACCCATCTCTTCACCAAGAGAATAGTCAGGCATCGGTGATTCATAGGTATATGAACCAGTTCCAATCACTTCAGGATCACCTTCTTCCGGAGAAAGACCAGTCAATTCCTTCTGTCCTGATACCACAAGCGCAGTGCTCTCAAGACCGTCCGGATCGCCTGAGGCAAGGAATACTGCAATGGTCCCAATAAGAAGAGAGATTAGAAGACCTGCAATAATGAACGTCTTATTATCAATCATACTGATGCAACTCCTACAGAGGTATCAACAAGATCAGGACGGGCCATGGCAAGAACATAGATGATGACCGCGGTCACTACTCCTTCAATGACACCAATAATTGCATGATAGATTCCCATAGCAACAAGTCCGGGGACCAGCGGGAAGGTCCCTGCAACGGACATCTCAACTGCACAGGCAAGTGCCGGGATAAGACAGGCCAGCCATGCTGCAACTGCACTTGAGAGATATGGATTTTTCACAACTTTTAACAGACCCTGGAATGTGTAATACCCTACAAATCCACCGATAACACCCATATTCAGGATATTCGCACCCATGACAGTGATACCGCCATCCCCAAAAATAAAACCCTGGATGATAAGAACGAGTGTCAGGATAAAGACTGCGGCAAACGGTGACCCAAGAACAATGGCTGCCAGGGCACCACCTACGAGATGACCACTTGTTCCCATCGAAACCGGCAGATTAAAACTCTGCAGTGCAAAGATGCCGGCTGCAAGGACTGCAATCAGGGGGATTTTATCCTCGTTTAATTCAGACCGTGCCCACCGGATAGCAAGGGCAAGAAATACAAGGGCAATAATCCAGTAGACTGCTGCCTGAGGAAGTGGAATAAATGCGTCTGGAATATGCATGGTATAACCAGCATAATATTAGTACGATTATTATTAAGATGTTACGAAATTGTTACTTTTTTAAAATTATAATGAAAAGTTAAATCGCAGATTATAAAACTGGCTATTTCATGAAATCATACTATCTGAAAACCGGTATTTATCTTCTGGAATAAGAAGGCAGAATCTGGCACCTCTTCCCTTCTCTCCTGATTCGTAAATGGTAATACCGGAGAGGGAGAGGATCTCCTTGATTAAGAAGAGACCAAGACCGGTGTTCTTTCCATACCCTCTCTCGAAAATCCTAGTTTTTGCATCCTCTGCAATCCCGGCACCGTCATCCTCCCACACCAGCAAAAGCCGGTTATCCGGTTGGATCTCATAACGAACGGATATGGTGCTGACATTCAGGCCATGACGGAGTGTATTGTCAAGCAGATTTTCAAAGACTTTTGGCAGAAGCGGATCTGCATACATCTCAATGGTATCAAGTTCTATGTTCACCCGTTTCCCTTCAAAGTCAAGTTTTCTGATAATATCACCAGGTTTTTGCCAGACCGGGGAGTGGACACCGATATCCTGATAATTTCGTGTAAATTCGATATGCCTCTGGATAAACCCGACCGCATGAGCGATTTTTTCAAGGAGGTGTTCAATATCAGGATCAATTGAATACTCCTGAAGGAGAGCCAGGTAACTCATGATGATATGAACCTGGTTTAATATGTCATGCCTGGTCACATTCGAGAGCAGGTTGAGTTTTTTGTTTGCTGATGCCAATGCGTCAACGGTACCTTTCAGTGTCTCGGCATACCTGGCTAGGTCCTCTTCATTCCGTTTCCGTTCGGTGATGTCGGTCAGGACTGCAAGAACCGCCGGGCTTCCCTCATACAGAATACTGGTTGCCTGGACTTCTGCATCAATGAATGAATTATCAGACCTCATGATCCTGACTTCATAGGGCTCCAGCCTCTCCCCCCGGATCCTTTTTTCAGACTGAACCTTCACGAATGAACGCATTTCGGGAGGGATGAAATCAAGGATGTTCTTTCCGATAATATCACCATTCACCGTCCGCATAGCCCGGGAAGAACTCTCATTTACATACAAAATGGTCCCATACTGATCATAGATCATGAGATAGTCGGGAAGACTGGTCACAAGTCCCCGGTTAAAGTTCTCACTCTCCAGAAGTTTCTGCTCACTCTCTTTTCTTCTGGTGATATCAGTAACCGCTCCGGCCATGCTCGTTGGAATTCCGGACTCGTCATAACCGGTTATCTTCCCTCTCAGATAGACCCATATATACCCTTCCTTTGGATTTTTTATCCTGAACTCATGCGATACCGCCTCATGCACCCCCTGTGAAAGTGACGCAAAGACAGATTGTAACATATCCCGGTCATCATCATGAACAAACCGGAGGAGTTCAGAAAGGGGATATTCCTCCCGATCCAGGGAGAGACCAAGCATCTGATTCAGACGATGCGAAATAGTGAGAGTTTCGTTGTGAACCTGGTAGAAGAAAAACCCGTCATTACTGGCATCCATAATCCGGGCAAGCTTCTGTGTCATTCGACGAAGTTCTGATTCGATCTGATGTCTGGCGGTAATATCCTCAATCAGAATATAAAACCCATCTCGCATCCCGGAGACTGAAAAGGTAACAGGAGTCACCATGATTCTAATTTGCAGGGTATCAGACCCGGTTGTCCGGGAATTGTAAAAAGACCTGATCCGTGAGATATCATAGGTCATTTCAGCCGTGAATGCTTCACGGTTTTCAATCCTCTTCTTAATTGAATCAGGGATATTTGGATCATCCTTGTAGGAGTATCTGACAAGGTCGAGGGGATCTATGATACCAAACATAGACACCGCTGCCGGGTTTATCTGAATCATGGTGTCATCAGGATCAAAAAGGATGATGCCTATCGGGCAGGTAAGAAAGATTGCATTCAGCCGCTCTTCTGACAGACGGATCTCTTCCTGGGCCAGCATAGTTGATGAAATGTCACGGCAGAGGCAGAAATAGGCTTTTTTCCCATTCCATGAACCTGATGTAATTCTGGTTTCCATCACTATCCGTGAACCATCCGCCTGGGGAACGGCATATTTTATCGGCTGGTAATCATATGCTGCTTTTTCAAGAGGGAGTAAGGTAAGATACGGGGTCTGACTCTCCCGGATTGGACGCCCAATCAGTTCTTCTTTATAAAGACCCGTTTTTCTGACGACCTCCTCATTTATCGCGAGGATGGTTGTGGTGGTTTCATCAATAACAATAACCAGGTCTCCAATCGACTGAACCAGATTTTCAAGGTTTTTTCGTTCTTCGACCAGTTGTTTCTGATCATTGAGACGTTGCAGCCCGTTTCCAATCTCCCGTCCGATACCAAGCAGAACCTCCTGCTCTTCTATCGACACAAGGGCCGGTCTGCTGCTGGTCAGATGGATAGAACCGATTATTCTCTCACCAGAGAGGACCGGGATAAATGCTGATCCGGCAATACCCCACTTTTTTGCAAATTCGGGCATGATGTATGAGAGATTATTGGTAAAGAGTGGTTTTCCCTCGGTATAGAGAAAGGCATAGTCGTCCGGATGTATCTCTGTGGTTTCAAGAATAAACTCCTGGGAGAGTCCTGAATTTGCTACCATCACCGGTGTTTTTTTATCACCGGAGAGAAGGTAGAATGCACCTCCTTCAAAGTGCAGAACAGAAATGAGGGCTGATAATGAGAGATCACACAGGAGAGAAGCTGAACTAGCCCTGCCTGAAAGAGAGATGATCCTGCTGAGTATCTCAATTTTCCGTGCATACCGGCGTATCTCCTCTTCCTGATTTCGAAACCGGGTGATATCCTCAAATGCCCAGAGTATCCGTTCTTCTCCGCTCTCTTCTGAAAGTCGTCGGGAAAATCCTCTTATTACCCGTTTTCCCGGCATTTCAATATCCCTGCAGGAGATATCAGGGTTTTTACAGACATCCGGATTCCATGTGTAGAATGGATGTTCCAAAAATCCTGTCGATACAGAGAGAAAGTCCTGAAGCGTCGGTGTACTTCCGGTTCTGGGCAGATCCGCAATGATATCAGGGCCCCAGATATCGAGGAAATGTTTGTTGTGGTATAATATTTCCATATCTGTGGTTCTGGTGACGCATATGCCAAAGGGGAGCATGCTGACGATCTCGGTCAGGAGAGATTCGGTCCAGCGAAGACGCTTTTCGGTCTTTCTCTGGTAGGTGATATCCCGAAGGATGCATTGGATATAAAGAATATTCCCCTCAGTGTTCCTGATGACACTTCCATCTACCAGGACGGTTACCGGGGCATCCTCTCCGTCAATTAGTACCAATTCAAGACTGTGTTGTTGGTTGGAATTGAGCACCTCTGTCAGACAGGCAAAAAACAGTTGTTTTGATTCATCTGTAAGAATATCGTTAAATGGAAGACCGATAACCGACTCCCGGGTACGCTTCATCAGGGAGAGCCAAGACCGGTTTACCTCGGTAATCCTCCCATCAGGGCTGATGACCATATGTCCGATCGGGGACTGGTCAAAGAGAATCCTGAACCGTTCCCGACTCTCCTGAAGCTGCATTTCAGCCCTGACCCGGGGAGTAATGTCCCTAAAACTATATACGGTTCCGATTATTCGTCCATCACACTGCTGTGGACGGATGAATATCTCCAGGACCCTTCCGTCAGGACAGTGCAGGGTGTGCCGCCTCTGGGACCTTGGCTCATCTTTGGTTTTGGCAATCTCTGCAATGAGAGATGAGTCTGATATCACATGGGAGAAACGGTTTAGAAACTCCTCAACGTGGGTGTTTTTCAGGTCATCAGAAGAGATGTCCCATAAAAGTAAGAACCGTTCATTGAAATTGGTAACATACCCTTCCCGGTCGGTGACCAGGATACCTTCTTCTGTCGCTTCAAGGGTTGCCCGGAGCTGGGAAAGCATCCGTCTATTCTCTTTGAGACTATTTAGAAGTGCTTCATCTGCTTTCTTCTTCTCAATAAGAGAGAGAATCTGCATCTTCAGCATCTGAAACTGAAGAGCAGGATCCTCACCTTTCACCATGTAAAAGTCTGCCCCAAGGTTTAATGCCTGGATAACAACCTCTTCACATCCCCGTCCGGTGAAGAGAATAAAAGGGACGGTATTGCCCTGTTCCCGGAGAAGTGAGAGAAAATCTATGCCATTTGTTCCTGGCATCTGATAATCAGAGACCACGGCAGAGATATCATGGTGAGTCATCACCTCAAGAGCTTCTCCGACAGATCGTACACCAATAACCGTGAAATCTTCATCCTCAGAGAGATACTGACTGATTACTCCAAGAATTTCCTCTTCGTCATCAACAGCAAGGACGGTAATTCTCTCTGCAGACAGCTTCATTGCTACGAGATTTACCAGATTATATAAATAAGTATTCCAGAGACAGGATGGGTTTTGGATCCGGTCAGGTGGAATTCATTCATGTAATCAGAATACAAACCTAATACTCGTATGAGATCGAACAAGCCAGGGCTTCTCCTGCTTATCCTGTTCATTATCACCCAATGCGTTCTGCCGGTTCAGGCAGTTCCTCCACTTCCCGCAGAATATTACGGAAATGTCCTGATAGACGGAGCACCAGCCCCGGTTGGAACGACTATCACCGCCTTCATCCGGAATATCCCGAAAGGTTCCATCGTTACAGACATAGATGGTTTTTACGGCGGTCCGGGCCTCTTTGATCCCAGGCTGAAGGTGAACCTGACCGAAGAAGAAGTTCAGGCAGGAGACCAGATCATCACATTTCAGATAAATGGTATCCCTGCATCACAATCTGTCCTCTTTGAACCAGGTACAGCACAGCAGCTTGATCTCTTTACCGGAGAACCAACCGGGGAGATGTCTGCTCCTGTCATGACACCCATACCAGTGCAGACTGAACCCACAATGGAAACACCGCAGACGGGAGATAATTATTCCGAGCCTCCGGAGTCTGATTCAGGATCTGAACCGGCCATACAATACGGACTTGAAAATGATGAAAAATTCACCTCTGATGATGGTATGGCTGCGATTGCATTCAATAAAAATACTCTCCTCTTTGCACCATCCGGACAGTTCCTTGAGGAAGTCAATGTAAGCTCACGAACGATTGCCGATCTGGCACCGATCAGCACAAACCGCTCACTGATGTTCTCCGGATATGCATACGAGATCACCCCGGAACGTACATACTTTAACCCGGAAGGCGTGTTTTCCATTCAGATCCCCCTCCAGCGGATATCAGACCTTATGGCATTAAACCCGCAGATATACCGGTACTTACCACAGACGGCATCCTGGGAGCAGGTCCGGACCACATCAAACCAGTTTACCGGTGTTGTTAGTGCAACAGTCTATGAAGCGGCAATATATGCCTTGTTCCTTGAAAGTAAGAATGCGTATGCCACACCACAGGTAACCGAAACAACTGTCCCGCCAACACTTGCGCCAATTGCCGGACACCCCCCGGTACCGCAGACTCCTTCCTATCCACCCCAAGGCCCGGTTTCACAGGGACCGGCACCATACTCCCCGGCATACCAGGAACCACATACTCAGGTAGCAATGGTGACACAGGTACCGGAAATGCCGGCTGTTCCCTCGGCCCCGGAACCCAGCCCGGTGGAGCCGGTTCAGACTCTTGTGCAGGAGAATATGCCACAGCCCACGGAAACATCACAGCCCATGTCAGAGATAACAGAGGAACCAGCAGCTCAGGTCACAGGGCCATCACCATTCACGTTCTTTGGGGGTCTCGTGGATTCAGTGAAAACATCCCTGTCCGGACCGGTTGGTCTGATATTCGGTCTGGTTCTCCTCATTATCATCATCAATGCACTCGCATATCTCATCTACACCCGGTGGTGGCTGGTCAGAGATCCATGAATGCCAAAAAAGCCTATACCGCCGCCACGGCTATCAGGGACATACAAAGAGGACGGCCTGAAAAGGCCTTAAAACCCCTTGAAAAACTTATCAAAGACGCTCCGGACAATCCGGCATTATGGAACCTGAAAGGAGTTGCCCTTGGGATGATAGGGGATCATGAAGGATCACTTGCCTGTTATGAAAAAGTCCTCACCACAGACCCCGATCCTGCCGTGTATTGGAACAATAAAGGTCTGGCTCTGCAGAATCTGGGACGGTATGCTGAAGCTGAGGAGATGTATAAACAGGCACTTGAGCGTGACCCGGAGTCCCTTGAGGCACGATATAATCTTGCAAATACCCTTCAGTCACTCGGACGGTTCGAAGAGGCCCTGGAATACTACGAAAAAGTCCTCTATGACCGGCCGGATCATATCCTGACCATGCTGAATATGGGAAATGCCCTTGCAGCACTGCACCGGTTTGAGAAGGCTATCGCCATGTACGAGGAGATTCTGGAGATAAACCCGGAATATCCTGATGCTGCATATAATATCGGGCATACGTATGAAGAGCAGGAGGATTTTGATAATGCTGCGGTATGGTATACTCGGACACTGGAGATCGATCCTGACTACCATCATGCCAGGGAACAACTCGATCTCCTGAAAAAAAGATGATCAAGCAGAACCAAAACTGGACAGAACATGGACATACACATCCATGCACTGGTTCAGCATCCGGATAGGAACATTCTCATTGATGGCATGGAGCAGAGAGAGGTCACCAGGCCCGTAATTAATAACTTCAGCCCCGGTCTCCCTGAGATGCCGTGCATCACTAGCCGCCTGCGTGACACCAGGCATCGCCTTTTCTCCATGAACTGACTCTATCCCGGCACATACCAGGTCATAAAGCCTGCCTGGACGACTGAGTGTGGGAGTAACACGTTCCAGCACATCAACACTACTGAGTGAAATGTATGACTCTATCATACTGATAAGCCGGGGGATGTCACAGCCCCATGGGATTCGCATATCTAGATCTAGTTCGCATCTCTGGGCGATGACATTGATACGCTCTCCGCCGGATATATGACCAGGATTGTATGACACCCGGCTGAGAATTTCTGCTGCTTCTTCTTGTGATATCGAAAGAAGGGATGAGAGTGAGTTTGTGGTATTGTTAATCACTTCGGACACCAGGGGATCCTGTGACCAGGTCATCGCGTGAATCTCTTTACAATACTCCAGAAACGAGCATGCCTGCATTATGGCAGAGTTACCAACCACAGGATGCAGTGACGAATGGCCGGCATCTCCGGTAAAGGTGATATGAAGTCTGACAATCCCTTTCTCTCCGATGACTGGTGACAACACAGGCGTAGGCTCTGCAATCAGACAGGTCTGTGGGCGGAGATACCCCTTTTGAACCAGATACTCCATACCGAAATCCCCGTTTCCCTCCTCATCACACACAAAGGCGATGTCAACCGGTGGCTCGATGCCATCATTCAGCACTTTTTCAAGAGCACATAACAGAGCGGCACAGCCTCCTTTCATGTCTGTTGAGCCACGTCCGTGAACGACCGTATCATCTATCCTGCCGGAATAGGGAGGATACGTCCAGTCATCAGGAAGAGCGGGGACGACATCCACGTGCCCGCACAAGAGCAACGTATTCTGAATGTTTTTAGACAGAAGATTATGTTTTCGCCCTTTTTTCAGAACCTGAGTTTCTATCCCGATATGTGAGCAGAACTCCTGCAGACAGGAGATGACCTCGTCGGTGTACCCAGGGGGATTTTCGGAACGAATTTTTACCAGCTCAGAGCAGAGACGGGCTACATCCATCATCAGTTACCTCTCAGCACGTGTCCATGTACTGGGCATACAGGTGTGCCATTGAGGACCCGTTATAGATGGAGGCCAGGTACGCCTTATCAAAGACCTCATCAATCATCATCATTAAAACTGCAGGCGGTGTTGGTTTTTTGTCATTTGGATCAAGGACAATCCTGAATGAACGATACGATGCCATATCAGAGGGATCATAAATCTTCTGAATAAAGAGCGGGAATTTCTCATACTCGTCCGGATGGTTTTGACGCAGCCAATTCATGAATCCGTCAAACCGTGCCAGATTTCCCTCCAGAGTCTTATCTTTCCGGCATTTCATATATTCACGGGAGAGCATATTCCGTGGTGAGTCCGCATTGTACGCAAACAGGGAGATGGTGTAATCAAGATGTGCCATGGCATCAAAATACCAGAAACTCAGGTCAGGGTGAAAATCCGACATGTTCTCCAGTATCAGGGATTTTTCATACAAGGTTTTTAGAACCTTTTCATACTCGTTATTCTCAAGCATGATCACAAGATTGGTGTTCAAACCATAACCATTTCCGCATAGCTACTTATTGTATGGCTCTCTCTTCTTTGCCGCTGCCAGAAAGAGTTGCTGAAGTTCTACCCCGCGTTTGCCCCTGATATCAACCAGATTATCATCCCTGAGCAGACAGGGTTTGAGTTTTCCGTCAGATGTCACCCGCATGCGTGTGCAGTGATTACAGAAGTCTGAATTGTGCCAGGGACGGACAAATTCTATCTCAGCACCTTCATAGCAGTATTTTTTCCGATGATGCATCCTCCGGGTGATGACCTTGCGCGAATGAAGAGCAATCTTCTCTTCCAGTTCTGACAGGTCGGCATGCAACGGGCATCCTCCCAGGTCCATAAGCTCAATGATCTGCAGGATCAGGTGCCGATCACCGGATACGAGATGGATGAAATCATCGATCTCACCCTCATTTATGCCTTTGAGCAGAACCATGTTGATCTTAATCGGCGTGAGCCCGGCATCACGTGCGGCTTCAATCCCCTCAAGAACGTCAGATAACAGGCCGGTTCCGGTAATACTCTTATAAGTTTCCGGATTTAAGGAGTCCAGACTGATATTCACCCGGGCAAGTCCGGCATCCCTGAGATCATGGGCAAGAGATCCAAGAAGAGTTCCATTGGTCGTCATCGAGGACTCAATCCCTGGCGGAACAGAACGGATAATCTCCACAATGTCCTCACGAAGCAGAGGCTCCCCTCCGGTAAATTTGACGGTCCTGATACCGATGTTTCCCGCAACGTCCAGGATTGCTCTGATATCCTCAAGAGACAGCGGGGTTTCAGGTTTCGTCTCCCCTTCCCGGTGACAGTATACACACCGCAGATTGCATCCTGAGTTTACCGAAATACGCAGATTAGAGATGGGCCGACCATAGGAATCATGCAGATCCATCTGAAACTGACTCCTCTAACCCCTGATGAGTGCCGATGAAATTCTTCGCTATGATATACATTTCAGTACTTCCTTTGCGGGTGGTATGCGCCTTATATGTCCGTACCGAGTAAAATTCCTGTTTTACCCGGTTATACAGCCAGCTAAAATCCTCTCCCTGGAATGACTTCATAATCATGTTCCCGCCCTGCTTGAGGAGCTGCCGTGCGACACCGAGCGCCATCTCATTCAGCTCGATAGCTCTTGCCTGATCAAATGACCGCTGGCCGGAGAGCTTTGGTGATGCATCACACACAATCCCATTCACTTCAGGCATAAGTTCCCGAATCTGTGCAATTACTACCGGATCAGAGAAATCACCGATGATGGTTCTGACCCCTTCGATGGGCAGAATGGGATTGAGATCAACACCGACAATAACACCATTTGTCATTTCACGCAAAACCTGCAGCCAGCTCCCGGGAGCTGCACCAAGGTCAAGGATATTATCATCCGGACGAATAACCGGGTTTTTCTGAATGATCTCCTTCAGCTTCATCGCCGCACGCGAACGATACCCTGATTGTTTTGCTTTCAGATACGCTTTATCTTTGCCCCATTGTGAACCCATAAAAATTATCGACCTGGACTTTCCTCAATAATATGCGAACCCGGCACATATATCTGTGTCAAATCACAACCTGAATGCATAGGGAGCGCAGATGCTGAAAGCAACGATCAGTGCAGATATATTCAAGGATACCGTTGATGCCCTCTCTGCTCTGGTAACAGAATGCAGGCTTCATTTTTCTGAGACAGAAGTATGGGCACGGGCGGTTGATACAGCCAATGTGGCGATGATCATCCTTACCTTAAAAAAGGAGGCATTCAGCCAGTTCGAGGCAACAACCGGAGAGATCGGTTTAGATATCGCAAAGCTGAAAAATACCTACTCCATGATGGGAAAGGCAAGTGATATACGCCTGGAACATCAGGAAGGAGCAAATAAGATAGAAGTCACCTTTGAAGGATACCATTATTCAATTACGCTCCTTGACTCAAATACCATCAAAAAGGACCCGAATGCACCAGGTATTCAGCTTCCAGGTCAGGTGACCATATCCGGATCTGAACTCTATAATGTAATAAAATCAGCATCCATCGTATCAGACAAGATCTGGTTTGCCATCGAGCCGGAGAAGAAGGAATTTGTCCTGTATGCCGAGGGTGATTCTGATAATATCAGGAGAGCGTTTTCAGCCGGAGAGGTAATCGCCTCCAACTGGGAGCCAGCAAAATCGCTCTTCTCCATTGATTACCTGAAGGATATGGGAAAAGTGATGAGCCATGCCGAGAAGGTAACCATTGATCTGGGCGTTGATCATCCGGTCAAGTTCTCATTTGAGATTGCGGGTGGAAACGGCCAGGTTGAGTACCTGCTGGCACCCCGGATTGAGGCTGACTAAATGCATGGTCACCCTTGATCGAAAAGATCTGGCAAAATATCCTTTTTTGAAAGAATCCCAGTCATACATCGGGACCATCAGTAATTCACTTGATACCTTCCTTGAATCTGCAGGCGGGAGGCTTGCAATCAGGGAGGCAATCACAACACTTGAGCATGCGCTTTCCTTCACAGGCAGGGAAATCCCTCCTCTCCCCGACATTCCGAAAGATCCGGAAGGAGTCACCATCATCATCGCGGCATACCCGGTCAGCAGGATCATGGTCTCCTGCGCCCAGGATCGGATTTTCATCGACCGGCTGGTACGATACCAGGCATGGACTGTCTTTGCCTTTCTCCAGGATGAAGACCCGGAGGTGAAACGGTTCATCAGAAGATCCATCGGCCTTCCCGAGACCGGGAATGAGATCTCTGTAGTAGACTATATACCGGTTGCCTCGCGGATGCCTCAAGAGAAGTGGAGACTTATCAACCGGGTAGTTGTCAAAGGGAATGTACAGGTGGCTCCTGACGAGTATGATGAGATTGTAAGAGAGCGCCTCAGATACATTATGGCCAGGAACCTGCCACTCAAAGTCCCGTCATCTGTCTGCGAACTGCTCAGGCCGGCGGTTGAAAGGATTAAAGCGGAATGGCAGAAGAGGGCACTTGAAGAGTTCGGCCAGGTCGAGGAGTCGGCATTTCCCCCCTGTATGCAGGCGATACTGGGGGCCATAGCCGGACAGGGACATCTGACCCATATGGCACGGTTTGCAATCTCCGCATTCCTTCATAATATCGGCATGGAAAATACCAGGATTATCGAACTCTACGGGTCGGTTCCGAACTTTGATCTCCGAAAGACGCTCTACCAGGTTGAGCATATCACCGGACGGGGAGGGACAAGTACCGAGTACGTCTCCCCCCTCTGTTCGACCATGAAGACGCACGGGATTTGTGTGCATCCGGACAATCTGTGCAAGAAAGTCACCCACCCGCTCACCTATTACAAACAGAAGAAACGTGACCTGAACCGGAAAGGAAAGCCATCCGGTGAAAATGCGCCCAAACAGGCGGAAAAAAGGAAGAGCGAAAAACCAGAGGGGCAATCAGGCACTGACGCCTCTGATAGCATACCCTCCCGCGCTGATAGTGATCACAAAGAGGAGCAGGGCACCTAGATATCCTATTTCACCAGGAAGGACTGCCGGGAGTAGAAGGATGAGTACAAGAAAAACTATGAGACTTCCAACTCCAACTATGGCATCAAGCATCCATCGTTTCATAACTTCAGTACTTTGCGTCATCTCCCCGGTTAAGGGTTTGGGGGGCCGGGCATCCGATACACGAAACCCAGGGATCCAATGAATGAAGCATTGAAAGAAAAAACCAGCAGAGAACTCCAGGAAGCTGCCGAGCGAATATCTCATGAGGTCGCTTTGGAACTTTTACCAGATGAGGGTATGGAACTTGTCTATGCCCGTCACGGAGCCCGGACACCGGATGATGTCGGATCTTGCCTTCTCTTTCGGGAGGTTGAAGGAATATCCCGTCCTTCTATCAGGTTTGAGCACCCATCACTCATGGTTTCAGGAATCCTGACTGCGATCAGGTTCTCTCCGGAGATCCGATCGGCCTGCAGTATCAGGCATTCAGAAAAACTAAAGAGAATCGCTGAGGATATGCTGCTTGAGACCTGGACCTGTACTGCAGGAAGTATCCCCCCCGGAGTCTCCACCATGGACTGGGCGGTTGCATTCTGTAGCGAGCAGGATTCTGGAGTTCCCGATGTCCTGTTCATTGAAACAGACGGAAAAACCTTGGCACAGGCACGATTGTTTGGTGAGAGACCAGGATCGGTTGCAACAAATCTTATTAAGATATCACAGCGCATTATTGATGCAACTCACTGAGAGAGATATATCATGGGAATTAAACCGACTTATATCAAAAAAATCGGGATTGAACTCCTGGAGTTCCACGAAGAAAAGTTTACGAACGACTTTGACGAGAATAAGAAAGCCGTTGCAAGCGCAACCAATGTTCCAAGCAAGCGGGTCAGAAACAGAGTTGCCGGATACATCACAAGAAAGATAAATACTGGGAAATTCAAAAAATAATCCTCATGTTTGAGGGTGTTTTCCCCGCTTTGATTACTCCTTTTCAAAGAAATCACGGAAAGAATCTGGACCTTGATGGCCTTCGTTCCAACATAGCGCACCTCGTTGCCGCAGGGGTTCATGGTGTTGTTCCCTGTGGTTCAACCGGTGAATCTGCAACTCTTTCTTTTGCCGAACACGAACAGGTCGTCGAGGTTACTATGGATGAGGCAGGCGGAAAGGTTCCTGTCCTTGCCGGCACTGGATCCAACAACACTTCTGAAGCGCTCCGGTTTACACGGGCTGCAAAAGATGTCGGAGCAGATGGTGTCCTTGTCATCAGCCCGTATTATAATAAGCCAAACAGGTCAGGTCTTATTAAGCATTATACCGCTATTGCAGACCTGGATATTCCTGTGGTTGTCTATAATGTCCCTGGCAGAACCGGGCAGAATATTACTCCGGATATTATAGCAGAGCTGGCAAAACACCCAAACATCGTAGGAGTCAAGGAGGCATCAGGAGACCTTGGTCAGATATCAACCATCATTGAACTGACGAGAGACGAAGATTTCGCCGTTATCTCCGGCGATGACAACCTGACGCTTCCAATCCTCTCCCTGGGCGGGAAAGGAGTCATATCCGTTGCAGCAAATATCTATCCCCGCCCCCTGATTGAGATGTATGAAGCAACACAGAAGGGAGACTACGAGACTGCACGGGAGATCCATTTCAAATATTCACCCCTCTTCCGGGCGATGTTTTATGAGTCAAATCCGATCCCGGTAAAGAAGGCCGCAGAAATTCTGGGAATGGCTGCAGGACCACTTCGTCTGCCCCTTGACGAGGCATCAGAGCAGACAACAGAAAGACTCAAAGAGGTTTTATCCAGATATGATTAAAGTCGTTATTTGTGGAGCATTTGGCCGCATGGGGACCATCATCGGGGAGATCATATCCAAAGAGCAGGATATGCAACTCGTCGGCGGGGTTGATATAAAAGAGGGGACGTTCTTTGGAGTTCCGGTCGTGACATCAGACAAGTTAGCAGACTTTCTCTCGTCAGTACAACCTGATGTGGTCATAGACTTTACGGTCGCACCGGCAGCAGCACAAAATGTCCCGGTTGCAGCCCGAGCCGGATGTGCAATAATTCTTGGAACGACCGGCCTTACTCAGGAACAGCGGAAAGGAATTGACGCCGCGATTAGAGAGGGAAAGGTCCCGGCGGTCATATCAACCAATTACTCAATAGGGATGAACATTCTCTGGACGCTTATCAGGGATGCTGCCAGAAAACTTTCAGATTATGATGTTGAAGTGATCGAGGCCCATCACCGGTATAAGAAAGATGCGCCAAGCGGGACGGCCCGGACCATCCTGCAGATCCTTCAGGAAGAGATCGGCCCACGTGAAGAGATATACGGGCGCGAAGGGATGACTGAACGAAGCTCGGAGATCGGAGTCCATGTTATCCGTGGAGGAGACATTGTCGGTGACCATGCCGTCATGTTTGCAAGCAATTTCGAGACCGTCACTCTCTCTCACCGGGCATATGATCGCTCCGTGTTTGCTGAAGGCGCAGTCAGGGCTACCCGCTGGGTATTTGGAAAGGAACCGGGGATATACGGCATGAAAGACGTTTTAAACCTTTCATGACCTTTCGAAACCTATTTTTAAGTATTTCACCAAATTTTTGAGGAGATATCAATGACCGCAATTATTGATAAAGATAAATGTACCGGTTGTGAAACCTGTGTTGATGAGTGTCCGGCTACTGCTATTACCATGGAAAATGAAAAAGCCGTAGTAAACAATGAACTGTGTGTCGACTGTGGCTCCTGTGTCGATGTCTGTCCGGCAGAAGCCATCACCATGGAATAAATCCCACTTTTTTCTCACTCATTCCCTTTGGATCATCCCCGGATAATTGACACTTTTACACCTGCCCTGCACAGCATTCTTCGTCCGGACGAAGGTATATCGTTTGTTTCACTCTGATTATCCTAAAAACCAATGTAGTGCACTATAATTACTGGTTCAGATATATATACGAGGTATGGTTAGTGTTGGAGTCCTCGGCGCTACCGGCGCTGTGGGCCAGCGTTTTGTCCAGCTCCTGGCTGATCACCCGTATTTCGACCTTACGGTTCTGACCGCCTCTGAGCGGAGTGCAGGAAAAAAGTATCGCGATGCAGTAAACTGGCGACTTGATCTTCCGCTTCCGGAAACTGTCGGAGATATCACAGTCACTGATACCAGGGCCGACTGCCTGAAAAATGTAGACATTGTATTTTCAGCACTTCCTGCTGATCTTGCAACGAAGGTTGAGGCGGATTGTGCAAAAGCCGGTATTGGTGTGTGCAGCAATGCCAGTTCCCACCGGATGATGCCTGATGTACCCCTTGTCGTACCTGAAGTGAATGCTGATCATCTGCGGATGATTGAATTACAGCGCGACGCGGGAACTGACGGATTCATTGTGACAAATCCGAATTGTTCAACCATCATGCTCACCGTCTCCCTGGCGCCTATCCGGAACTTTCATTTCACTGACCTCAGGGTCGCAACCATGCAGGCGATCTCAGGAGCAGGATTTGAAGGCATACCGGGAATGTCCATCTTTGACAATGTCATCCCCTATATCGGAGGGGAAGAAGAGAAGATGGAACGCGAAACCCTCAAGATCATGGGAACATTTGACGGAAGCGAAGTTGTAAATGCCCCGTTCTCTGTCAGTGCAAGTTGTAACCGGGTCCCGGTCATTGACGGACATTCCATGGCAGTATGGCTTGACATCAAGGAACCGGTGGAGACAGTTGCAAAAGCATTCCAGAACTGGAAGTGCCCACTGAAGGACCTTCCCACCTTACCAGAGAAGTCAGTTGATTTCATGACCCAGCAGGATCGTCCCCAGCCACGTCTTGACCGTATGAAAGGGAGAGGGATGACCGTCTCTGTCGGAAGACTCAGACCAGGTATCCGGTACATTGCTATGGGACACAATACCATCAGGGGTGCTGCCGGAGCCTCAGTCCTGAATGCAGAACTGATCTGTGACCGCGGGTACCTGTAATACCTATGGCCAGCATGGAGAACGACAATATCGTATTTGTGGGCAACAAACCGGTCATGAATTATGTTCTGGCTGTTGTCACACAATTTAACAACGGAGCAGGGGAAGTGATTATAAAAGCACGGGGAAAAGCAATTTCACGAGCCGTGGACACCACTGAAATAGCGCTGAATCGGTTTTTGCAGGATGTGGAAAAAAAATCCATCCTCACTTCAACTGAAGTTGTCGACACCGAAAGTGGAAAAACCCAAGTATCATCAATTGAAATAATCCTGATCTCCAGAAAATAAACAACGTCTCTTTTCTTTCTGACAAAAGAATTTAAGCAGCTATTGCTAAACCTTTTAAGAATGAAGATCGGTCTGGTGATGCTGATCGGGTACTTCCTGATCCTGGTGTCCCAGTCATACGCCGCCACCCCTGATTCAGAAGGGTACCTTCGTATTGAGTCAGTTACGATATCATTGATGCCCGGGTATGCCGACGTTCACGTGGAATACGAGTTGGAAGATGCATTCAGGGTTCTTGCATTTATGTTTGGGGAAAATGATATCAAATCCAGGCTTCTGCAAAAACTTGCCTTCTCCAATGTAAGTGTACTCTCGATGAACTATACGGCAGCAGACCTGCAGGTGTATGATGTTCAGCCGGTTTATGGCGACGGACTTTACTGGTTCCCGGCCCACAGTTTCGGATGTGAAATTCCGGAGGTCGTGATCAGCACCAATCTGTCAACTGAAAAGTATGAGAATATCAGTGCCCTGGAAAACGGGATTGTATATTACTAATACATCCAAACAAGTACTATGGCACCAGATCTCATCAGTTTCTCTCTTTTCGCCCTTTCATCCATCCTCATCGTGGTAAATCCTCTTGGTGCCCTGCTGGTATATAACTCCATTACCGAGTTCATGGATTCCAAAGACAAACGCAAGGTGGCAGCCTACGGGTGTCGTATTGCAGGAGCAGTACTGATATTTTTCACCCTGTTCGGCTCATCCCTCCTGTCACTCTTTGGGATAACCATCAGTGCCTTTACCGTCGCCGGCGGGGTTCTGCTGTTTGGTATTGGTATGGAGATGGTGTATGCACGGACCTCGCGGGCAAAGGTAACGGCAACGGAGAAATATGAAAGCATCGATGCTGAGGACATTTCATCAATGCCTCTTGCATTTCCGATGATATCAGGACCTGGAACCATCACAACAGTTATCGTCCTCTCTCAGGATACCCCGATATTTTCTGAACCGGTGGAACTTGGAATCATCCTGGGCTCAGTGATCGTGACCATTCTCATCACCTATATTGTACTGATATCCTCTGAACAGATAACAAAACGGATCGGCCAGCGTGAATACCGGGTTGTCAACCGTCTGATGGGCATTATGCTCATGGCCATCGCAGTTCAGTTTATCATCAACGGAATCTCGCAGGCATTTCCGATGCTGACCGGTTCAGCAACCTGAACCTTTTTTAAAAACGGGTTTTACGCTTCTTCCATTGCTGCATAGCACTGCCGGAAGAGTTCCCTGGTTTCAAGAGCCTCGTCCCGGTTCACCTTCTGGATGGCAAATCCCACATGAACAAGAACAAAATCTCCAACCGAAACGTCAACAAGGTCAATGCGGATATCCTGTCTCAGGCTTCCAAAATCGACAAGAGCAGTATTGTCATCACGAATCTCAAGAATTTCTGCAGGAATTGCAATACACATATCGGTTAATCCTCTTCTCCGGGATTATCGTACCCGGTTTATGATCATTTTGTATCCGTATCCTATATACCTGTGTAAAGGGTATGTATCTTTACGGTATGCAGAAAAAAAGGACCTTTCAAAAGCCCGTGATTGTGATCAGCCGGTGTATCGAGCATGATCCGGTCAGGTATAACGGGGATATGATTTCAAGCACTGAAGTTGCCGCTATGAAACCATATGTCACCTTCATCCCGGTATGTCCAGAGGTTGAGATAGGACTGGGGATTCCCCGGAGCAGTATCAGGATAGTCAGAACAAAGGCAGGAGACCGGCTTATCCAGCCCACCACAAATGAAGACCTGACTGACCGCATGAACACATTTACTGAGGGATTTATAAGCAGTCTCCCATCCGTTGACGGGTTTATCCTGAAAAACAAATCCCCAACATCAGGTATCTCCAATGTGAACATCTACCCGTCAGTTGGAAAATCAGCTGCCATTGAAAAGGGACCAGGATTTTTCGGGGGAAGGATCCTTGAGACGTTCACTGATTATCCGATTGAGGATGAGGGGCGGATACGAAATCACAGAATCCGCGAACATTTCCTGACCAGAATATTCATGCTGGCAGATCTCCGGAACGTCGAGTCAGTCGGGACAATGGCAGCACTTGCAAGGTTTCACTCGGAAAATAAACTCCTTCTCATGGCATACAGCCAGAGCAGGCTCAGGGAACTTGGGGGGATAGTCGCAAACTCTGACCGGAAAAGACCTGATGCGGTCCTGAAAGAGTACCGCCGCGCCCTCCTTACAGCAACCCGGCTCCCTCCCCGGTATACCTCACATATTAATGTATTACATCACTCGTTTGGTTATATCAGTGAAAATCTGAATCCTGATGAGAAGGCATTCTTCATTGACCGGATTGAAGCATACCGGAAGGGAAGACTTCCCTTATCTGCCGTCAGGATGATTCTGCAGACCTGGCTCCTCACATATACATCCGATTATTTGAAAAATCAGACCTGGTTTGCACCATATCCGGACGGGCTTGTGATTCTGCCTGCCGAAGAACTGGAACGGGGACGGAATATGTATTGACGGAGAAGATTTTACATCGTCTGTACCATAAAGGTGCAGTTTGATGAGAACGAGATGGAATCCCCGTCTTTTACCTCATACCATTTGTCTGGAGAGATCTTTTTTCCCTGTATATAGGTGCCGTTTGTCGAGTTTTCATCCCTGACCAGCCACTTCCCGTTAAAATATTTGAATGTTGCATGCTGACGGGATACGCCGTTATATTGCTGAAGAAGGGTCCTGCCTACTGCATCCCTGCCAACGGTATCCCCATGATGAACAGTAATTGTGGCTCCCGGAGACATTGAAAGCGTGAGAGGAGTGACCTCCCTGATAGTCCTCCCCTCATCAAACCCGATATTGGCAAACCGTCTGTCAGGCGGTTTTTTTACAATACCTTTTCCTTCAATCTGCCGGATGGTCTTTCGTTCAACCGGCTTTTTCCCCGAGATGTCTGAAAAGCACCGCATACAGATCATCTCAGTCGCAGGATTCGCCATCCCACATGTATCACAAATTTTTTGAAGCACCATAATTACATCCGGGCATTCACACCCTGGAGAGGATGACCTCCCATCCTGATTCACTATCTGAAATATGAGTTATTATTACTTTTTCTTCAGGAGTAAATGTTTCTTTAATAAGAACCCTGGAGAGGGGGTGAATGAGCATGACCTCAACCCGCTGACCGATACTGATACCTCCTCTGCTCAGGTCCTGACAGCAGTATTCTTCCACCATCTCCCTGACAGACGGGCTTATCATGAGGTTAATCGTGAACATCAGGGAGATCTTCTCAAATATCCTTGTGAGCATGGCATCGAGAATCTGTTTTGCTGCGTCAGGCTGGATACTGCGGAAGATGATGGTATTTCCCCTGATAAACCGTGAGAAATCAAGACTCTTCTTCTCTTCAAAGAAGAGAGTGATACTCTCACCCGCCGTCCGTTCACGGGCCAGATACTCCTTGTTGGTCTCTTCTTCACTGTGCGAGTGCTGGTATGCATTCGGACAACACCCGGAGAGACGGAGGGTGCAGATGATAAAACATCCGGAAAAACTGATGAGCATCCCCTCTTCGGTGATTATCTGTCCGTCCCGGATGATGGTAGATATGAGTTTTAATACATCAGAATGCGCTGATTCAATATTTTCAAAGAGCACAACTGAGTATGGTTTTTGTTTGATTTTTCCAAGAAAACTGCCATTATCCATTGAGGAGAATGCCAGCATCCGCATACATGCATCATCATCCGAGTAATCACTCATATTCAGCGAGATCATATCCCGGTCCGGCCCAAGGAGCAGGTCCTTTAATGCACATGCCAGAGTCGTCTTTCCTACTCCCTCATGCCCGGCCAGAAGGACAAATCCCCGTGGCTGGGAGAGCTCCGGAGGATACTGAGAATAGGAAAGACCAAGGTAGGCCTGGTTTAACAGATTGCATACCCGTTTTATGGCATGTTTCTGCCCGAATACACGGGCGCCCAGAAAATTGGCAGCATCTTCTATCTGCTTTTTGTCAACCGTCTTCCAGAAATTATCAGCAATTCCGGATGAATACTGGACAACCGCCTCATGAAGATCAGATACAGACAATATCTCACGCCGCACCAGGGAGATCAGGGAGATTATCTCGTTCGCCTGGAGATCATGGGTTCTTTTCACCAACAACGAGAGCGATTCCTTCTTTTCAGACTCCTTTTGAGATTCAAACTGGGGAACATTTTTCGTCAGCGATTCAAGCAGGGCACGACGAGTGTTAAGATCCGGCCGTGGAACCACAATCTGCCTGACTCTGGTATTATCACGGGTATACCAGGTGGGCAAAGAAGCATCCCGGTCATGAATCCAAATAAGAAGGTTGAACCGGGGATACGAGCTTCCGGCCAGGAGTCTAGGCTCTGCATTCTGACAAGTACAGAACAGATTAAAGAAGAATTTGTCAGAGGCGGCATAGCGTTCGTCATGCCGGGTAATCTGGTTCAGAATTATGGCAGAGTACGCGGTCCGGTTATCCACACTCTTTTGTAAGATTTCAACGGTCCTCTCAAGTGATGGAGGCCCGGTCTTCTCCACCGACAACACATCTCCCAGGATGGCATGAATAGTATCAGGATCCCCATGCAGATGCGAAAATCCTACAAATGGTTCCAGCCCCAGGATGATATCATACCCCTCTTTGACCAGGATGGTGCGGATATAATCTTTAAGCCGTAATGTAGTGAGATTGCCATCTATCTCAACCGGATACACATCCAGGATGTTACCGGTAAATGTAAACTGCGGGGTTACCGAGAGAAATCTAACAAATTCCGTAGTCCATTTCGGTAGGCTGAACATGTGGGTCACCTGAACATTTCCTGAGATATTTCATGGCATGATACCAATTACCGGATGATGAAAAGAAATTCCCAGTACTGAAGATAGTATCTCCCTGGCATTTGAAGCTTATTATACTCTATCCATTATCTTCATACCAGGGAGACTTGGATCAGGGATAGAAAGAAGGTGTACAGAAAAAATCCTTACTTTATTGCCAGCATCCGTTGAGCCCATTCGTTCTCAGGGTCAATAACCAGGATCTTATCAAGGTACAGCCTTGCCTCTGCTTTTGCTCCACGCTTTAACAGAATGAAAACTTTGATTCGCAAGGCCTCAATTATCGTCTCATCCTTTTCAATAACCCCGGTGATGTATTTGTCTGCTTCTGTATAATCCCCAAGTTTCAGATAGCATCGTGCCGCCTTGACACAACTTTGCAGATGGTCAGGATGATTATTACAGATATCTAAAAATGACTGCAATGCTTCAGGGACTCGTTCGATTGCATACAAAGACTCCCCTTTGTAAAACAACGCTTTGGGAAGGCCGGGATATGTAGCAAGGATCTTATCACATATCTCGATTGACTCCCAGTACCTCTTTTGTTTGAAATACAGCCGCGCAAGACCGATCTGAGGTACAGGCTGGGCGATATGGACTATCGGAACCTGAAGATATTTCTGCTCAGCCAAGGCTGGGTTTCCAGTCTCCTCCAGATGTTCACCGGTAAGCCAGGTGATGAAGGGATCATCAGATGTCTGAATGACTTTATGTGACAGGCAAAATCCGGCTTCATGACTCCGCTTTAGTTTAAAAAGACTCACTCCCCGCATTGCCCAACCCACAGCACCGGCCTTGTCCATCTCAATCAGACGCTCTGATATTGAGAGAGCAAGGGAGAAGTTGTCCTCAAGATAATACTGGACATACTTCTCTTTCCAAAAAGTTGCAGTTTCATTCCAGGGATCAGACGAGATGGAGATCAGGTTCTTTTCATACTCTCGGGTCAGGGCGGTGTAAAACCTGAACCTGGGCAGACCTTTTCTCTTATTAAAAAGGAGCGTAAGAACCCTGATATCAAGGTTGTAAGCCTTCTTCAGAAGAAGTTTACCGGACTTTTCATCCTGCAGTTCTTCAAATGCAGAGGCAAGGGCAACAAGGAGATCAGGCTCAATCACCTGGGCGGCCAGGGCGTGTTTTGCCGCAGCTATCATGTCCTTCTTACATTCATCAGCATCTGATTTCGCAGACAATTTGATGAAATTCTGATAAATGGAGACGATGGCAATTACTGACTTGGCACTCCATTCGGTAGGGATTCCGGCAAGCTCCCGCTCATGAAGAATTTTTGCATACTGAAACAGCCGTTTTCGTTCGTTAGTTCCCCGCGGGTTGCTCTTTATCCATGCAAAGAGCCGCATGAAGAAGATACTTTTCACTTCCTGCTTGGTTATCTCCAGGAATTTTGTGTACATCTCCTCAATCTCACCGGAGAAGAGCATGATGATAATCCGTTCCTCATTCTCATCCTGTTCTCTGTTCAGAGACCTGCCTAAAAACCAGACAATATTCGTGATATCAATGACTTTTCCAAACAGGGTAAAGGGAATGTCCCGGTTCAGTTCTGCTGCGATGTAGAGGAGCCGTTCATCCTCGTTCGGATACGTTTCAATGTACTTGGAGATGGTGACCGCCTTATTGTACTGTTCGGTCGCCTCAAGCCATCTGAGCAGGTATCCCCGGCCGATATGCCGCTTTGCATCCTCCCAGGAGACCGGGTCACCGATAAAGGCATACATCAGGTCATGGAGGCTGTAGTAATTCTCATCATGAAACTCATATGGCTTTGAGATGCCCATCCTGCCGGTATGCTCTTCCTCATAATAGACCGGGATATTCCGTTTCCCTGACAGCCAGAGCGAAACCTCCCGTTTCCCCCACCTCTTCTTGGGATTCCTGGTCAAAAGTCCTTTGAGCAGAATGAGGCGATCGGGATTTATCTGCTCAGAGAGAATAATGCCCCGCGAAGCCAGCGTTGAGAGGATGAGATTATGATTTAGTCCGTCGAATGGATGCTTCTTTTCAGTCAGCTCAAGAGCGATGACACCAAGAGCCCAGTAATCCGACTCCCTCCCGACCACATTTCCAAGCTGCTCCGGGGCCCAGTACATGGGGGTTCCCTTCGTCGTAGTGATATGCCGGGACAGTTCGCTGTCGAGTAATGTTGAGATACCAAAATCGGTGAGGATAAGGTTAAGTGGTCTGAGCTCACGGATCAGAATATTTGATGGTTTTAAGTCCAGGTGCAGGACATTATTTTTATGCAGGGTGTCAAGGCCGAATGCTATCTCTTCAATGATGGCCTTAAAGGTGTTGTTATTGATGGACTGTTTCTGGACCAGATCGCGAAGTGATCCATACCTTGCATATTCCAGGATCTCATACCACCGTTCTGAATCCTCGTCAAAACCGTAATCGATGATCTTGATAAGATTCTTCGGGTTCCGTAATGAGATATGACTGACCTGATCCAGCACGTCAATTTTTGGTTCAATTCCGAGCCGGTAATGTTTCAAGATATAATAGACCCGATCTTTTTGGATAAGCCAGATATCAGCTTCCCCACCGGTTGCCGGAAACTGTTTCATGATCCGGTATGTTCTGAAATACCGCTGGGATTCAGACCCGGCGATATCAGGTTCTGCCTGATGGGAAGGTTCAAACTGTGCTGACAGCCCGTCCCGTAAAGTTCTGCCCCTCTTCTCCGGACTGTCAACATCTTCCGGTATCATACATGGCTCCGGATACCATGTATAGGGAGTTTATAGAATTAAGATATATGCTCATCAGTCAGGATGTCAAACCGGGTAAGCTGCTGAATGGGCACTTCATCCGGATTTTTCTTTAAACGCTCAATAAAAAGGATATGTTCTTTTTTTAATTCATCCTGCAGGATTGCATAATCACGACTCCAGACCGCTGATGCATGTGCATCATCCTTCTGAATCTGGTCAGGGTCCAGTTCATCAATATCAAGACCATCGACAATCCTGACCAGTCTGAATACCAGTTCATCCAGCGGATTGATGGAGATCATGATCGAGTAATGAGATACCGGAGAAAAGACCTCAATACTCCCCCTCCGGAACGAATCACGTAGGTTAGTCATCTTCCGTGACTTGACCCGGTATCCCCGTCCTTTCATAGCCTCAAGAATACTCTGAATGACCGTTCCCCACTGCTTGTCAGAGAGGGATTTGCTCTTTTTTTGAAGGTAATATGCATCATACTGCCTCCTGATAACCGACAGTTCACGAAGCTCAGGGAAGGGGTCATGATACAGGATCATGGCAGCGTCCAAAAGGGCCCCGGCATCAGGGTCCAGAGAGAGGGTCTGGATTATCTCTTCAAGGTCCTCCCTGATAACTGTCTTCTCAGGGATCTTCTCTTTTAAAAGTCCGTATTCCAGTTGCAGGTTCTCCCTTTGCAGGGCAAGCCGTTCAGGAGTTGTCTCTTTTGCAACCGGTTCGTAATCTGAACTCTCCGTCTCATCATAATCAAAGAACCCAATGCGCCCGTGAAAAAATTCCGCTTCCATGGTCAGGAGTTCCAATGACACATCATGCGCAATCTTCGCCTTTACCTCCTCACTATCAGGTTCCTCACGGGGAATCCCTCCAAGGGTGGTGTGTTCAATGCCAGACACCCGGTGGTCAAGGGCTGAAAGCTGTTCTTCAAGACTCTTCAGTTTCTCTTTTCGGGCCTCGATATCCGAAATTTCAGAAAGGGAAGAGATCTGGCCCTGTAATGAATGCAAGATCTCCAGATCCTGAAGAGATACATTCTTCAGTTCAAGAGATGAGGCCTCTTTTTTCAGCTCGGCAATCCGGTTATTGAGTGAGAGAAGAGTATATCTACAGGTATAATACCTGGTTGCAATATCAGATATGAGTGTCTTATACGAGTTTATCCGTTCAGACTGAACCGCGACATTGGAGAGATTCTCAACTGACCGTCTGTATTCCAGGTATGCAGGGTTTTCAGCACTGATGAAGGATTCAGATACCAGTCGGTCGAGGAGGTTTTCTATCTTCTGTATATACACCTCTTCCAGAAGTCGCATCTCATTTTCTTCAAGAAGAAGCTGGATGAGCACAATTCTGAACCGGTCAGCTTTCCGGAAGAATAACTCCATCGTCTTTCTGGAGGATTCAGGAGATTTCCAAGCCGGATAATCTGGGGTCAGGATTTGCTCAGCAATTTCTGTGAGTTCTTCATGCAGTTTAATAACCCGCTCATTCTTGTTTGTCAGGGTATCAAACCGTCTTTCTGCACTAGATAAAAGAGAATGGATTCGCTTTTTTATCCATTCAATTGACTGGCCTGCAACGTCATCATCAGAACGTGCAAGAGCAATTTCTACAACGATCAGAGAACTCATTATGACAGACTGGTTGAGAGAAGAATTGCCGTTACATTATCCTGTGACTGACGTGCCAGGGACGCGACGAGCACTTTATCGAGGAAGGCATACCCCGGATGTTTCTGAAGGATCATCTCCAGTTCATCCTGTGAGAAACATTCCCAAATCCCATCAGAGCAGATGAAGAACTGATCCTGGTCACGAAGGCCGATGGTCTTGAACCAGATATGAACTGAGTCCTTTATCCCGTCACCGGATATGGATGAGGTGACAATATTTTTCCGTGGGTGATACCTCATCTCATCCTCAGTGATTACTCCCTCTTCAAGAAGGTGCTGGACGACGGAGTGATCTTTGGTTATCCGTTCGAAGAATTTCCCGTTTATCCGGTAGACCCGGCAGTCTCCAATGTTGAATACATGGGCTTTTTCTTCCTGGATGATGACTCCGGCAAGGGTACAGCCGAGATTTGATGCTTCAGGATTTTTCTCAACATACGCCTCCAGCTGTTCTTTTGCAGCATAGACAACCGAGTTAAAACTCTCTTCATCGGTTATCTCGGTAAAGTGATCCTGAAGGTAGGTTAAAACCAGCTGGGCTGCCACCTCTCCTTTCTGTTCTCCACCAATCCCGTCTGCAACACAGAATAAGGCATTCATGACCTCTCCGCTGTAAGACTCGGGGATTTTCATGGAGAGATCTGATATCAGTGTTCCCGGAATGACCAGTCCGTCTTCGTTATTGGATCTGACCCCGCCTTTGTTGGTGAAAAAGAATGCTTCAACCCGTTGTTTCGTTTTATTCATAACCTATATGACCATCGTGCTTGAAAGAGATATACCCTACTCTGATCTCCTGCGTATCATATACCGGAGAATGTGCAGGTTAAACGAGCATACCCACAAACCATTAATATAGGAGAAAGGAGCATGTTTTGTCGGTGAGGATATGGTCATCAAGGAAACAGTTATCAAGCGTCTTGGGGTGCTGAGTGTAGCAAAGTTCAGTGCAGTCATCGGAGTTATTTATGGATTTCTCATGGGTATTGTTATGGCCCTTGGGATGGGAAGTGCCATGGGACTTGCCGGGGACGTCGGTATGGGAGTCGGTACCGGTATTGCGGCTCTTATTATGATGATCATCATCGGAGCAATCTTTGGGTTTATTGGCGGGGCAATCGTTGCTTTTGTCTATAATCTGGCCCTTGGAGTCATTGGCGGTATTGAAGTCGATCTTGAGATAGATTAACCGATTTTTTTTCCTGAGCCGTTAGATCACGGTCACTGTCACTCCGGTTCTTGGTTTTTTTCTTGCGGTTTGATATCGGTCAGATAGAAACCTATAGGTATGGCTCATTCAGTGTGTCCGGCAGAACGTGCCTGGATGCTTGACAATCCACTGAGATCGCTTCTCATAAGACCGAACCGGCTGCTCAGGTCCCATGTCAGACCAGGGATGACGGTCCTTGATGTCGGATGTGGTCCGGGGTTTTTTACCGGTGTCATGGCCAGACTTGTTGGACCGGAGGGGACGGTCATTGCTGCAGATCTTCAACCTGAAATGCTGGATCTGACGAAGGAAAAGATGATTCGAAAGGGGCTTATTGACCGGGTGATCCTGCATAAGACGGCATCAGAAACGCTTCATCTCAATGAGTCCGGATTCGTTGACTTTGCGATTGGCTTTCACATGGTCCACGAAGTCCCCTCTCCCCGAACATTGTTTGCAGAGGTGTTTGATTGTCTAAAACCGGGCGGTATCTTTCTGGTGAGTGAACCGAAAGGGCATGTCAAAACGGAGGAGTTCAGCCAGGAGATGATGGAGGCACAGGCTGCCGGGTTTCTGATTATGAGAGAGCAAAACAGCCTGTTTGAACATCAGGTTCTATTGAAAAAGCCATGATCGAACTATTTTGCGAGATGAAAAATTTCGTTAAGCAGGCCCTTGATGAGCCGGGATCCCATGGGTTTGACCATACCCTCCGGGTGGTATCCCTGTGTCACATAATCGGAAAAGCGGAGCAGGCAGAGATGGATATCCTGATTCCCGCTGCGATATTTCATGATATTGCCCGGCCACTGGAGAAGAAAGGGATTCCCCATGAAGTGAAAGGGGCAGAGATGGCTGAGGAGTACCTGACCGGAATATCATATGGAGAGGAGCGGATCTCCCGAATTGTCCATGCTATCAAAGCCCACCGGTTCAGCACTGCTCCTTTTCCGGAAACATTGGAGGCAAAGATCCTCTCTGACGCAGATAAACTGGATGCCATGGGGGCCGTGGGGATTGCCCGGACGTTTATTTCAGCCGGGGAACATGGTGGGGATATAAGGGACGGGCTTGATCATATGCATGAGAAATTGCTCCGGTTGTTGGATGTGATCTACACCCGGACCGGGAAGGAGATGGCTGAACGGAGGCATAGATTCTTAGTGGCATTTGTTCAGGCACTGGAAGACGAGAGGGAGATGGAGAAAAGGGTCGGGTTAGATTATTAATTCCATCAGAATATCGATGTCACTCCCAGGATGTTCCTCACCCCGGGCATATGAACCAAAGAGACCTATCCTCTTTACCCCATATTTTCTTGGAATATCGATGAAAGGTAATTCGTTTCAATTCAGATTTGGGTAATATCGGATTATTTAATCGAAAATTGTTGTTGTTCATAATGCTCAATTCACTCACAAGAGCATATTCAATTATTTTCCCGTCGACCTTTGTATCATCCCCTGCACCGCTTCGATTCATTCACGTAGTGACTACTCACGAAAATCCCCCACTCAATCTCCAGGAATCGTGCAGGGGAGAGAACGGAGGATAAACCATGGAACAGGAAACACAGATACAACGAGGGATCCGGCTTGCCAGGGAAGGGAAGATGGAGGAGGCAAGAGCCGTGTTCAGAGATGTCATCGATGATGTACCGGATGATGCATCGGTATGGTGTAACTATGCAACAACCTATCTCAATGAAGAAGATTATGTGGCAGCACTCCCGTATTTCGAGAAAGCGATAGAGCTGGATCCGGCCTTTCATGGTCCGTACCTCTCCGCCGGGATCTGTCTCACGGCTCTTGGGTTTCATGAGGATGCACTCCGGTTATATGACCAGGCACTGCAGGTTATTCCGGATAATCATGAGATATGGTATAACAAGGCCTATACGCTGATGGAATTGGGGAGGGTTCCTGAAGCGATTGCCGGGTTTGATCATGTATTGAAACTTCATCCCCTGGATGCCGGTGCGTATATCAATCGGCGTGAACTGCTGAAGTCATGTACGTTCAAAGGTCAGTGTGTTGTCTATACCTGTGAAGAAGGGCAGATGAACCGGGTGACGGCGTATGTGTATTCCCATGAGGGGCTGTGCTTTATGACGTTTGTCGTGGATGAGGTGGATGATGAGGACCTGGTGGAGTATGATCCGGATGAGGTTGAGATGTATGACGGGCCGGATGATGATGGGGAGGTTGAGGGTATAGAGAAGGATGATCCCCGGTATGAGACCAGGAGTCTTGTGTACTTTACCCCTGACGGGGTGATGGCCCATGGACAGCTCGAGCATTCACCGGAGTTTCCGGCCTATGCAGAGAATTATGAGGTGGGTGGATATGAGGTCCTTTGTCCGGATAATATCTGGTGTGAGGTTCTGTGCCGGAGTGGACATCGATATCTGCTTTGTCAGAGTATTGATTTCGTATATGCCCATGACCCGGATACTCTGGAGGTCCTGGATGTTTTCCGGTTTGGGGTGAAATGGGATGATCCGGCGTATGAGGATGGCTGGGATGACGGGGATAGGGAGGATTGCCAGAGGGCCTGGAGATGGTTGGAGGGGAGATTGCGATAGTATTCGTGATATGGGTTGGATTGGATTAAATCGGCTTATTTTTGGAAAAATATTTTCGTTGTAATTATTGCTTTTGAATGTAACTACAAAGAAACGGATCCAGAATGGTCCTCCGATGGATTGTGCGGATCCGGATCCATTTCCGGAAAAATTGATGTGGATCTGAAAATGAGTGAATTATGCGATTAATTAAAAATGAGCGGAAAATCAAAGATATCTTCACCCGTCGGTCTTTGGAAATTTCCGGAAATTTCCGGAAATGATCCGGAAATGATCCGGAAGTGAATATTGTGTACGTTTACTCTCTCCAGTTCTTAGTAATACTCCCATTTCAATCATTTTCTTTAAATCGTTTCTGGCAGTTCTATCGGTACATGTAAATAATGAAGCGTATTCGGTTGAATTCAGATGTGAATTTTCCTCCAGAAGATAATGGAATGCTGCTTTCTGGCGATTATTCAATAAAGATAATACCGCTGATATGGATGAATCATCACTTTTCCTGATTATCACCCTGAAGTCAATGCCTGAATCGATAAATTCGGGTTCTTCAAGTCCATATTTCAAACACGTTGAAACCATGGTGGAAGTACCTGTTCCCCATTGCTCAATCATTTTCGCCAGGTATAATAACCGAGCGATATTTTTATTTTTTGGACGTGACAAATGTTCTCCTTTGAGTGATTCGACAGTAACTCCTGGAGGCAATGTGCCCGGATTCCAAATTTCAATCCGATCATCAAAAATACGGATTTGTACGTTAGCAGATGAACTGTAATCACGGTGACAAAGGGCATTCGTTACCGCTTCGCGAAGAGCTTCAAGAGGATAATCCCACTCTTCAACACGTTTAAAAGAATCAGGTCCGACTGTGACTTTCCTGTTGATATGCTTCCGGATAAAGTTTTCAGAGGCTGTTATCTGTTCAAGAAGTGTTCCCTGAATTGGTTCAGCCATGTCAAGGAACCCCTGACTCATATCACATCCCTTAAATCGTCCTGCTCTGACCTCACTTTGTTGAATAAAACGCTGAGGGGTTTCACCAAACAGTAAAATTGCGGTATTGGTAGGTCTTCCCTGAGAGATAAGCTGTAATCGCTCCAATGCATTTTCAGAGGAAATTGTAGTGTCAATCGCTGTTCTTCTCCCCTCCTGTAAAACCTGAAGAAATCTGGAAACAGATTTGGGATCAATATCTGCGAAGGTCGCTCCTGAACAGGGCAGATTATCCCAGTGATATTCATCCTCCTGTCTGATGATGGTTTGAGTTCATCAACAGGCATTCTGATGCTTTCCGTTCCTGAACGAACATATGGCTGTCCGTCAGCGAAATACGGCTTATTAGTTCCTTCAGGTACTGTCACTATAAGAAATGATTTTCCATGATATGATTCTGAAGTAAGGGATAACGATATTTCTGGTTTTATTCTGGCACGAATTTTTTGGTTAACTTTTCTAAATGTGGTATCTGTGATAGTAAGACCAGCGATTTCACCATTCGGTCTGACTCCGAAGTATACTGCTCCCCCACGGTGGTTGAGTAAGGCACAAATGTCTATGATTGCATCTTCGAGTTCAGATAACCCGGTTTTTAGTTCAATGGTTTCTGACTCTTCTAAATTACTACTACATTGGGGTGATGTCATAGGGGTCAGATATGATTGGTATGGATCATTCCTCGAAGCAGACTGGCAATATGGGCTTCTGATATCCAATGCTCCATATTGCTGATATGTTCAAACGATTCAATATACTCTGGGAGTGATAGAATATATGTTCTTTTATACCCGTACAGCGATCTCATACCTGAGCCATAGGACTTTTAGTATTAGCATTATGATCCAAAATACCCTGCAATCTGTCTGATTTATTCGTGATTTGTATGGGATTGAATTAGCTACATTATCCTAAGATATTTTTATCAAAGGGGAAATCATCACTTATATACACAAATCTCACAGGGAGGAGATATGATCGCGATTGAAGAGGTTGAATCTACCCTTCGGAGACTTCCGGTTCCGGTCCAGAGGTAGATCATTTCATATATTGAAGCAATTGTGACCGCTGAAGAAGAGATGAAGGAAAAGCCTCCATGCCGGTTCTCCTGGGTTGGAGCTTTGGAGAATGAAGATGTCGGGAGTAGTTCGGTAGATATTCAGCATAAAACAGTATCGCACTGGATTAATTTAATGGGCGAATAAAATAAATCGTGAACCCTCTCTTACTTGTCCCATCCACCATCCGGCAGCCTCATTCTTTCAGGGAGGACTTACTCACTTTATCTCATTATCATAATAAGAATGAAGGATTGTCGGTACCCTGGCAGTTACCAATGATACAGATCGATATGGAAAACCAAGGTGATATCGATAGTTCCCGATAGGTAATGAGATATTGATTGTTATTCCGGTGACACTCTCTTGGATTCGGGCTATTTTGTGATTTAATTTTTGGTATCGGTACGCATTTACCGGAATACAAGGTTTCGAGAGAAATGGGGTATCTCTACACCCTTCCCCTATACACCGTGATCTCTGCCTTCTCTCCGCCTTCTGCAAACAGGGCCGGGAAGACTCTCTCATCCCCGTTCCGTTCACAAAACCGTCGGAGATTGAACATATGATTCAGCCCGGCCATGGCATCCTTATTTTTCAGGAGTTCATATGACTGATCCAGGAGTGGCCGTGAGATGAAGAGGATACATTTCGTCTTCGCCCTGGTCACGGTTACATTCAACCGGTTTAACGAGTAGATGAAGTTCGCTTCTGACATTGCGGTTTCGATATCCGACACTCCGTAACTTGCGATCACTGCCTGACTCTCCTGGCCCTGCATCTTATCCACGGTATCAACAAAGGGTGGATGATGCCAGGTCATTGATTTATTCAGGAGTTTTCTGATAAGCCGGATCTGTGCATGATGGGGACAGACGATAAAAAGCCCGCTTCCCCAGAACTGTTTATGCCCTTTTAACGTATCCGGGAAGGTCTCATTGGTTTTGTGATTAATCATGCACTTTTTCAAATAACAGGCGAGTCGTGCGGTGAGGTCTGCCTCGACCATGTTATCCACCGTTGCACGGACATTATCAACGATGCAGAGGACGAGGGGATAGTCCGGGTCCAGGGCCCATTTCAGGAATTCTGATCCCTCATCATCCGCTGCGTCACATGGGTCGGTGATGAGTAACTTCCTCCCTGCAATCTTCGCGGTTGCCGGGATGTATCCATTTCCATAGAGGGTTTCAGCCGGGAAGCGGGAGAGGGTTGTGTTCATGCGGAAGTTTTCAAGGAGCTGGCAGGTATAGACATTCCCGCTATCCCGGTACCGGAGATAGGAGAAGACGGAGTCATACAGGCCGGGGAGACCGTCATCCGGCTCGGGGTACTCACCCTGAATCAACGGGGGTAACTGCATATCGTCACCGGCAAGAACCAGCCTGCCATCGGTTTTGAGGATACCGATGACCAGTGAGAACTCACCGAACTTCATCTGACTTGTCTCATCGATGACCAGCATGTCAAACTGTCCAAGGTTGGTCTCATATTTCTTGATGGCATATACCGTCCCTCCCAGGATGAGGTATGGCTCGGTGGAGCTTGATGCTGCAAGTCCCTGATTGTCGATGAGATCAAACCCGTCCTGACTCTGTTCAGTCAGCCGGTCCAGTTTCCCAAGGAGTACGTCATCGCTGAGGCCGGCATCGGTGAGGTTATCGTGTATCTCCCAGAGTAGGTTTTCAATCGCGGTGTGAGTGAATGCGGTGACCAGGATCCGGAATCGTTTCCCGGCGCTTTTGTATGCCTGAAGGAGAGCAACAACGGACTTTGCGAGGAAATGGGTCTTGCCGGTCCCAGGGGGTCCCCAGATGAGGGTCATTCTCCGGGAGAGGACGGTGTCGAACGCCTTCTCCTTGCTTGGCATGAAATCCGCTGATCTGATATATTCGAGGGCTTTTGATGTGATCTTCGCATCGGGGGATAGAGGGGATGAGAACCCGGCCGGGTCACGGAGGAGCTGGAGGAAGAGTGAATCCTCCTCCTGATCTATCTCGATGAGTTTCTTGAAGATCTTATCGGAGTTGTAATCCATGAACCGGGGATGGAGGATTGCTTTCTCCCCATCTTCAAAGGGCGTATGGCAGGATTTATACGCGATGTTCATGATTATCTCACGGATATTTCCCTCATCATCGACGGTAAAGGGGGATACGTCGCTTGCTGACATGAGTGCCGGCAGATGGGTTGGGAGATAGGGGCGATTCCGGCTTTGGTAATCGTTCATCTTCATCTGCTGTATATTCCCTTCTTCACTGGTATCGGTGAGGATTGCCCGGAAGGAATAACTGTTGCTCTCGAATAATCCTTCATCAAGGGGGGAGTCCAGTTCAAAGACATGTGCTCCGTCCATCGTCTCATACCGGTAGGTGAGCGGGATTGCACTCCCATGCTCGATCCGTTCACTCATGGGGAGGCACCGTTCTTCCCTGATGGCCATGGCTCCCATGAATGATTCATACCTGACGATGAACCCGATCTGTGAGAGTTCTGTGTTGCGGAAGTTTGCCTGTGACGGGAAACTGAATCGCTGTGGATAGGCAAAGAGCCGGTCTTTCACCTGGTCCCGGATCCCTCCCAGGATGGAACCCGTTCCGGTCAGTCTCCGGTTCACTTCGTTGCGGATGGCGTCTCTATCCTTCTCATCCCCGGTCTTCCAGTATTTGAAGAGGGGATCGCTCTTCATGATGTTGCTGAGGTTGAACCAGAAGAATTTACTTGGAGTGATTTGAAAGTCAAATCCGGGTGAGGGGAGATTTTTGAGGATGTCCGGGAGTCTGTAGGTGATATGGACCGGTACTGCCAGGAGTTCGCGGATGACCTTTGAGAGGACAATTATCGGGTATACCACCTCGTTGGCCGGTTGTTTATCTGCGGTGGATAATACGGTCTCCTGGAAATGGAAGAGGAGGTGTAATGCCAGTGGTGCGAGGTCAGGGACTTTCAGGCTGTCGAAGAGGAGCCGGTTAAAGAGGGTGAGTTCAAATCCGTCAAAGACATACACCTGCACACTGACCTGCCTGGCCCACTCTTTTCCGTAATTGTAATCCGCTACCTGTTTCAGGGTAGAGAATACATTCTGAAGGAACTCTGTCTGTGCATGGAGGCAGTCGTCTGCGTTCCTGGCGATACTGACGAAGGTTCCGACATTGTTTCCCAGGACCTCTTTATCATATGCCGTCCACCGGTATCCCAGCACGGCCAGCCTTCCCGACACCGGGTCCTCCTGTAAGGTGAGGAAGAACCGGATCCCCTCACTGACCGGGAGAGCGATGGTCGATCCCCCATGGGATACGAGTGCTCCTTCTTCAAGTGACTTGACGGTATGCATGAGCCGCTTTCGGTTATTGCGAAGGGAGCCACAGCTGTTTAAGATGTCTTCCGATGCGGGGTCTTTCAGGAACTCCCGGAGTTCGGGGATGGTGTTGATGGGTTCTCCGCCCCATTCAGCCTCCCTGAGGTACATCCTGGCCGGGGTGGAGAGGTACGGGATGAGGGAGACGGAGTGTGTCCGTTCTGCTTCTTCCCGGCAGTTTTCGTAGAACTCACACCATTCACACCGGAAGTTGAGGTGCCAGAAGACGGATTCGATGTCATCGGTGAAGATTGTTTCAAGGTTAAACCGGAGAAATTCACGGACGATGCTGAGCGAGTGGGATAATTCAAAGATCTCCGGTGCATCGGTGTTGTAGAGCCAGACAAATCCCCGGGTGAGATCGACGGTGAAGGGGAGGTGCTCCTTTTCTGCGATGGCCTCAAGGATGAGGGCATAGAGGGCGATCTGGATCTGGTGGCTCTGTTTCAATGCATCGCTGGCCTTTACGTCAATGACCTGGAGGGTGGGTTTTCCGTCTATCTCTGCCATGAAGAGGAGATCGGGCCTGCATGGGGGGAATGCGAACTTCTCTGTATCGATGCCAAGTTCTTTGATGAGTGACTGTGGCATGACGATGGTCGGCTGGTAGAGATACTCTCCCGGTTTCATCGTTTTGAGAATTGACAGGGTTTCATCGAGGGTATGGGTCCGTTTATGGAGTGGTCCGTCCCGGTCTGCGATGTGGATCTTCCCGGTGATCCGGTTTGTGATGACCTCTTCTTCCCATTCAAATCCTGACTGGAGTATGGCGGCAAGGGCAAGGCTTTGCTGGAATTTGGATTCGGGGATGTGTATCCGTGTTCGTTCTTCGACTGGTGAGGCGTTGTACCGGAGATGGCGATCACAGCCGAAGTAGTAGTATCGGGCGATGAGTGATGGGGATAGGTTATACTGGGTCATTTGGATAGGAGATAATCAGAGGGGGAGAGGGATATATGTTATTCGTTATTTATGTAAACTGAAATTTGGGTTTGATCTTGAAGAAAACTTCCAAAAATATTATATGAGTTACTGTTTTTGAGAAGTTCGTTGAAATCTTCAGTTTTGAGACGAAATAAGATTGTATGGCCTTGAGGAATGTTTCAATTGTGGGGGTAAGGTATGAGTGATTAGGGTGAAAATATTGTTTTTTTGGATAAGGTTCGGTCTATATAAAATTCTGAATGTCACGGTTTCAAAATTGACATTTAAGAGTTAAGAACCTGATTTATAACATGTAAATATTCCCCAATTCCTTTGGTTTTTAGAAAAATAAACCTATCATCAACAATATTCAAGAGAGTTTCGCGATAATATCCACCCATTATTACTAAAATGGTATCATAATCCTTAATTAAAGATTTTAATTCTTCTTCTATTATTGATCTTAAAATCTTGGCTTCTCTTTTAGAATTCAATACTTTCTCGTATGTTCTGATACAGTCGTCTGGGTATAAAATTCCGTATTTAGCAGAAATTATAATATAATCAAAGTTATTTATATCAGCATATTTGCGTACTTTATTGAAAAGTACACCGACATAAAGATCTTTGGCTTTAATATAGAATGCAGAATCTATCGGTTCTTTTTTCTTTGAACACCCGGTAATAACAAGGGTTTTTCCATCGGGATTAAAATTCATTAAAGAAAATATTTCTTGAATTTTTCCTCCATTTTTTACTTCCATACTAAAAGTAATATTTAGTAATTTTTATTTTATTAACATTGCTTTCATAACTTTATATTATCCTTATTATTTTATATATATATAATAATATTCTATGCACATATTGTGCATTAACCCAGAAAAAGAAATCTATTCAATATATTCAGGTGAAAGAAAAAGACCATGTCGTTAAAACTCGTGTTCATCATGGGAGTAATTCTCTGGATATAACGATACCAACAGATTTAATCCAAAAATTTCAAATTAAAGCAGGCGACGCATTTTATGTAAGTGCCTCCCAGGACGACTGAACTTTAATCCTCAGTTATGAAAGGGTTTTTGAAAGCCGTTCCTCGAAGAGGCAATCTTTTTGATAGATGTTTTTTCAGAGAAGTGGTGTGGTTTTCATTGGAGCAAATGGGAACCCCTTGAAACAAATAGCCACTTTTCATATCTTCCAGATAGTCCAGGATTATATCGTATATGCACATCTGATTCTGATCGGATGATGTATTTTGGTCAAACTGGAAGAAAAATCAAAACAAGACTCTATGAATTAAAAAAAGGGATTTCAGATGATCAAATGCCATTTAATGATCCCCATACCGCTACACCCAATTTATGGGCATGGAAAAAGACACATAATTTTCATTATCAATGTTCAGGTACATCGATTGTTATTTCAGATAGAGAACGACAAGGTATAGAATACAATATTCTTTGGAAATATCGCTTGCAGACAGGTGATTCTCCTCTATGTAATTTTGGAAAATTTCATCCTCATTATACCAAGTCAAGTAATAAAAATATAAAAAAGAGGGGCAATTTGTTACCAAAAGAAGAGATTAACCCGGCATCTGGTAAATCATGCCCTCCTCTGCCGGATATTAATGAACCTGGTAAAAGTAATTGGATGAATATTAATTGGTCTGATCTCATGGATTTATCCAATCTTCACGATTTGCCTTCAAAACCTGGCCTTTACCTACTACTTAATTTACAGGAAGAAATTCAATATATTGGGCAAACTAAAAATCTGATTCAACGATTGAGAGATCATAGGAACAATAAAAAATTAGGAGAAGGCAAAAAATTATATCGCTATTATTCATTCAAAGGCGATGTTCAATCATATCAACTCCATGAACTTGAGAATGATTTAATTGGGTGTTATTATAACAAATATTCATCATTACCACCATATCAAATTGGAATTATCCATTAATCCAAATATTTAGCTTTCCAATCCGAAAATTGCATAAAAAATCAATGAATATCACATAATTTTTCTCTAAATGAGAACTAGATGATTTTTAACATTCATACCGCGTATTTATTATGTCAATGACAAACTCATCGGTCTTTGAAGCTGCAATTTCTTCATTAACAGAAGAAATAGGAGTTTTTGGCCCTACGTCATTTAAATCATATGCGAAAAGGCATGGCTTTCATACTGTGAATACTGCACACTCAATATCGATTGATTTCATCGAAAAATTAGATCCATTGTTGTATTCTAATGATACCATGGTTTTCAGGCTGGGTGTATCTGAAGAACTAAGGACAACAAATTTTGCTTTGGTTAAATGTAAGGGCCATTTAAAGGGTTTTTTCATCTTCGATTCAGAAATATTTGATCACGTTCCAATTATTGAATTTGACATCCCAATAGGTAAGAAAAAATATCTTCCATACATCATTCTTCCAGATTTGACTGAAATTTCATTTGTTCACTTAGGATTATTCTCAGGACTTTTTGCTGAAGCTCTCAATTTAGATAAGAAAAGAGATGTTATCATTCCTGCATCCACTCATTCAACATTTTCTTTCTCATTTAAGCCCCATTCCTCCCTTCCGGATGTTTTTCATCATAATAAAGGACAGGTCGAAATCGATGCCGTGTTTCTCGAAAAAAGAAGAGGTGTTCAAACCTTATTTCTCATTGAGGCGAAAAATGGATTTGGAAATACATCACCGAAAACCCTCTCAAAACATAAATTACTGTATCCCATTCTTTCAATTGCAGATAAAGTACCTGCAGAAATCTCTATTGTTCCAATATATGTAAAAGTTCAAAAGGAAAAAAATGGTTTACTATTCAATATCGCAGAGATGAAATGTGACGATCCAAGAGGTGGGCTCATTTCTATTGATAAATTATCCACAGAGAGAGTATCACGATATTTCTTTCCCCTTTCATTTAGTAATTGCGAATAATTAGAGAATTACTCATACAGCATGGAGACAATCCGTTCCACTTCACCTCCCTTCCCTTCAGCCATCTCAAGGACCGTATCAACCCCCGTTCCCCTCGGGAAGAACAATGCATCCATCGTCGGGATCCGGATAACATACCCAAATTCAAACCTGAGCGGACAGGACTCATAGGTCTAAAGAAAACAAAGAGGGAACTTGAAATATATCAGATTCAGGGGCCGCTTCTCCGGATTCATCAGCAAGATGACCAGTGGATCAGGTTCGGAAATATCTGGGATACTCCAAGGCCCGGTCAGTCCCCGGGCCCATCCCGTCACGGGAAAGGCAATTCTGCCCCAGGGCACAGAGATACCGGGTGGCTGCACCAATCCACCCATCCCTATCATTTAACCCCCGGTTCCAGTACAGCGTGGACTTTGCTCGAAAAGAGATGACTGACAGCAGGGGCAATCTGGTATCAATATACAGGAGATATACTCATGGTATACCTGCTATTCATACAGAGAGGAAGAGAGGAGATCCAAAATGGATGTAATAAAGGAGATCAATACGGTGCTTCCGATCCTGAAAAGAAGATTTGGGATATCGCGGATTGGTGTATGTGGTTCATATAGCACAGGTACAGCATCTCCTGAAAGCGATATAGACATCCTCGTCACCTTTCAGGAAGGACAGGAGACCTTTGATAATTATAGTGCACGGGTAAAGGTTTTAGAATATTCGGCGTGAAAAAAGGATATTCTAAAGCCTGCACTCTGAATGCACTTCATAGTTTAAGCCAAATTTTCTGTTCTAGTTCAGAAAATTAGGCATTAACTATACATGGATTTAAAATTTTATCTTGAGGACTCATTCAATAAAAAAGTGGATCTTGTCATTGAAGACAGCATAAAAACCCGGATAAGATAGAATCATGCGGGAAACAGTATTTGCATGAGAGACTGGGTCCAGCAGGGGTTTTTCTGTCTCTCAATTCCTAGGATTTATCCAACACCGGGTCAGGGGGCAGAGTACTATTTCAGGGCTTGAAACCGAGATCTTATATATTATAAACAAGATGGATAAAGTCCTGTGTAACTCCTGTGAATGTGGAAGGAGAGTTATTTGACGTGTCTGTCCAATCATGTGATACATTTCTTTTCACAGGAACCAGAATGGGTGGTGGTGAGCCAAGGATCTGGATGTGGGGGTTTAGAATTACCTGGCTATTGTGTGAGGATAGAAAGTATGAAAGTTCGAGAGGTTATAGAATTTATAGAAGCAGATGGCTGGTATCTTGTAGCCACCTGAGGAAGTCATCGACAGTATAAACACCCGGATAAACCCGGCCGAATTACCATTCCTGGAAAACTGTCAGATACACTGCCACATGGAACAATGAATAGTATCTGGAAACAAGCAGGATATAAGGAGGGAAAATAATGTATAGGTTTTTGATTGTTATTGAGAAAGCTGAGACAAATTATGCTGCATACTCCCCGGATCTCCCCGGTTGTGTGGCAACAGGAAAGACCCGTGAAGAGGCAGAAGAACAGATGCATGAGGCGATTGCGTTTCATATCGAAGGTATGAAAGAAGATGGTCTCCCAATTCCACAAGCTAGTTCTTCCGCTTCATGGGTATTAGTATGATATATCCAAAGCCGCGAGAGTGATTGGTCGAGGCAAGTCTTTCATTAACCATATCAATCCTGATTCGGGCTTTTCACCGTTCATATCTTTTTGTCCGGAATATCTGCCCGGAACGGAAACGAAAGTTCATTTCCGAAAACTTGGGATTCTAATTCTTCACCTTCCATATCGGGTGCTCCGAAGTGTTGCTTCAGCGAAAACCTCACTCAGTTCTGCTCCCGTCACCGAACCAAAAACCCGTGGGTTTCCAGCACTCATGCAGCATGGAGATAATCCGGTCCGAATCAGGTCCCTTCCCTTCCGTATCCTCTGCGGTCGCCATCTCAATGAACGTGTGACCACTGTTCCCTTCTAAAGAACAATGTATCCATCGTCGGGATCCGGATCACATACCAAATTTTAACCTGAACGGTAAGGGCCCATAGGTCTAAAGAAAACAAAGAGGGAACTTGAAATCACCTAGAATCAGGGGTCGCTTCTCCTAATTCATAAGAGGGTACTGGTGGTTCAGGTTCGGAAATATCTTGGATACTCCAAGGCCCGGTCAGTCCTCGGGTCCATCCCGTCACGGGAAAGGCAATTCTGCCCCAGGACACAGAGATACCGGGTGCTGCAGTAATCTGTCCATCCTTTTCAATTTAAATTAGGTTTCAGCACAGCGTGGACTCCGCTCAATGAGAGATGACTGACAGCAGGGGCAATCTATTATCAATATACAGGAGATATACTCATGGTATACCTGTTATTCATACAAAGAGGAAGAGAGGAGATCCAAAATGGATGTAATAAAGGAGATCAATACGGTGCTTCCGATCCTGAAAAGAAGATTTGGGATATCGCGGATTGGTGTATGTGGTTCATATAGTACAGGTACTGCATCTCCTGAAAGCGATATTGACATCCTCGTCACCTTTCAGGAAGGACAGGAGACCTTTGATAATTACATGGATTTAAAATTTTATCTTGAGGACTCATTCAATAAAAAAGTGGATCTTGTCATTGAAGATAGCATAAAAACTCGGTTAAAAGATAGAATAATGCGGGAAACAGTATTTGCATGAGAGACTGGATTCTTTTTGTGGAAGATATTTTTCATGCATGCGTTGATATCGAATCCTATGTAAAGGATCTCACGTATGAATCATTTCTTGATGATAAACGGACACGGGATGCAACAGTCATAATTTACTCATTATCGGTGAGTCAGTCAAACATATCCCTTCTGATATTCTAGACTCATATCCGGATATAGAATGGCGAAAGATCGCTGGTTTAAGGGATATTATTGCTCATTCATATTTTAATATAAAACCTTCAATCCTCTGGAATATTATCGTAAGCAAAATTCATCCCTTGAAAAATGTTGTTGAGTCCATTCTTACTGAACAAGCAGAAGAGGCATGAATACTGGCGGGTGAGTATTGGCGTCTTTACGTTCTGATGGAACTCATAAATATTACAATCTCATGTATTAATGAGGCTTTGGTGAGAGGCAATACTCTATCTCTTCCGACGATACCTCACCCTGTTCTGCTACCGTCACCGAACCAAAAACCCGGGGGTTTCCAGCACTCATGCAGCATGGAGATAATCCGGTCCGGAGCAGGTCCCTTCCCTTCAGCCCCTGCGGTCGCCATCTCAATGACTTGTAATGAGCCGTCCCTTCAAGAATAATTGATTATCTATCGTCGGGATCCGGAGCACACACTGAAATCTAAACCTGAGCGGACAGGACTCATAGGTGGGAAAATACGAAAATCGGTAACGAAGCGATACTATGGGAAGACCTATTATGATATAGATTATAACTATTTCTCACATAGGTAATCGTATGCTTCATGCAGTCAGACAGCGAGTGACAATCGGGCAGGATGGAACTATTTCACTTCATGTTCCTGAATTAAAACCGGGATCTCTTGCTGATGTAATTATTTTGGAGGCCCCTGATCAGAAACCAAAAAAAGGACTTACATCGTTTATTGGGAAAGGGAAGGGGTGTTATAAATCTGTCGATGAAGTGGATGATTTTATTCGAAATGAGCGAATTTTATGGGATTGAGCAACACTATTTCTGGATCCCGGATTTATCTGGACACCAATATTTTTATTTACGCAATAGAAGGCTACCCGGAATACCAGTCAATACTCACCTCACTTTTTCGTCTTTTTGATGAGGGTACATACAGTGCGGTAACAAGTGAACTAACCCTCGCAGAAGTTCTCATAAAACCAATGAAAGAAAATAAAAAAGAAATTCAACAGTTATATGAAGAACTATTAAGACCATCAGATGTTCTCACTATCTGCACTATTGATCGACAGATCCTTATTGATGCTGCAAAGATTCGGGCATCATCGGATACTATCCTTTTGCCTGATGCAATTCATCTTGCTTCTGCCCGAAACCAAAATTGTTCTTCTTTTATTACCAACGATAAACGGTTACGGAAGATTGATTCTTTTCAGGTAGTTATTTTATCTGAACTATGAAAGAAGCAACTCATCGAATTCTATGAAAAACCGGTTCATTTTAGGGAGTGAATCCTCAATGAGAATGGTATCCGGCTTTTCACCGTTCATATCTTTCACTCCGGAATATCCGCCCGGAATGGAAACGACAGTTCATTTCCGAAAATTCTGTACTAGTTCTTCACCTTCCACATCGGGTGTTCCGAAATATTGCTTCGACTGAACCCTTACTCTGTTCTGCTACCGTCACCGAATCAAAAACCCGGGGGTTTTCAGCACTCATGTAGCATGGGAATAAGCCGGTCCGGAGCAGATCCCTTCCCTTCAGCCCCTGCGGTCGCCATCTCAATGCCTTGTGTTGAGCCGTTCCCTTCAAGAATAATTGATTATCTATCGTCGGGATCCGGAGCACACACTGAAATCTGGTTTACACTGACTGATCTCATTGGTGGTAAGAGAACTGAGGGAAAACCCTCATGAAATACCGATCCGGGGATCACCTGTAAATATCCCGATTAATTGCCTGGAGAAAAATGGAAAGGAGAAGAGTAATCAGTTATACGGATGGAATATGGAGGGTTGTTTTCAGTTTCTCGATATCCGATTTATCAAGACCGGTAGCTTTTATCACGAACTCAGTATCCATACCCAGAGAAAGTAGGTTTTTAGCAACAGTTTCTCTCTCCTGTTCCCTCCCTTCTTCCAATCCTTCCTCTTTTTGCTTCCTGCATTCTTGTCGCCTGATCAGGAAAAAACATCTCTCTTGCTTCATAGCCTGGATTCCCGAGGAGACATAACGATAAATCCTCATATTTTCTAGGAGTTACGCAGAACAACCTCTAAAAAATTTATAGCGCATATTTTGGGTTCTGAATATATTCTGAAATTCCAACTTTTATGATTTGCCATTGAGCATCGTACGGAGTAACACTATTCAAAAATTTATTGACTTCGAATCGTAAATATGCCCGAAGTGAGCAATTAATATGATTTCGTTGGATAATTCCCTTTCTAGCTTGGCATTTTTTGACACCACATAGTTCTTTGATAGCCCTATGATAATTCTCGATTGTCCAGCAAATAGATTGTAAAACCAGCCTATCTTCATTATTCATCGGCAAAAAATTGGTTGCCCAATATCTACTTACACCTTTACGATTTAGTGAGTGAAAAAGACGAATAAATCCATATTTCTTTAAATGGACTTCTAATCCCTCCTCTGGTATATTTAATGATGACACTTGAACATTACCTTGGGCATCGGGATTGACCATACGATTTTTCTTAACTCGTGTGAAATAAAACCATCCAAGACGGTTAATCAACTTCAAATTTTCATTTCCGGAATACCAACTATCAAACATGACAAAGGCAGGAGTAAATCCTCTCTTGAAAGCTGTCAAGGCCATTTCTTGGAGATGATCATTTTTGGTCTTATCATCAACATCCTTATCATAAATTCGATAATCAATTGGAAATGAAGTGATTCCATCTGTCCAAATTAAGGTAATCAATCCTATTCCTTTGATTACTTTGTGCTCTTTTCCACTCCACTGGTAATATGTACATTCGATTTTTTTGGAATGTTTTTTATCAAGAATAGTGTCATCCAGAACCAACCAGCCCCTTTTTCTGTCAACATATGCCTCAACTTCAGCCCACAACGTCTCAGGAGTTAGAGACTGTCTTGTTAGGAATCGATTGAAGGTATCATGTGATATCGAGAATTCAGACGTCGAATAACAATCAGCGACTTTTATACAAGAAACGTCGCATCGAGCTGCGATGAGGTAATTGATATAATCTACATCTGAAGGCTGCTTCGTTATAGGCACGTATATTATAGGCGTCGTCAATATATATAGATCATTCTATAATAAAATTTAACTGCGTAACTCCTATTTTCTTTGAATTCTAGAATTTTCTTTAAATTATCTAGCGACACCTTTATCTCGTTATGCGTTTAATGCCATACATAACGAGGCCAAGATCAGCATGGCGACAATTGTATACCAAACGGATAAGCGATCCGGGATCACGTACGCATATCAATCGATATCATTCTGGGACAAGGAAAAGAAACAGTCACGTGCCCGACGTACCTTAATAGGAAGATACGATAATGAAACAGGAAAAATCGTTCCAACAGACGGAAGAAACAAGAAAAAGGCAAAAGAAAAGGAAGCCGAAACACGCGGTAAAACAGTTATCAATAGCGCACATCGTTCTTTTTATGGAGCAACATATCTGCTGGATGCAATTGGTGAAAAATTGGGGATTACAAAAGACCTCAAACAGTGTTTCCCTGACGAATATAAGCAGATCTTGTCTCTTGCATATTATTTGATACTCGAAGATAGCACCCCATTATATCGCTTTGAGAAATGGGGATCGCTCCACAAACATCCGTATGGCAATAATATTACCTCGCAGCGCAGCAGTGAGCTTTTCGCCAGCATTACTGAAGAAAGTAAACATCGTTTTTTTACTCTTCAAGGAAAAAGAAGAATAGAGCAGGAATTCTGGGCGTATGACACCACGACCTAATCAAGTTACTCTGATATCCTAAGACAAGTACAATATGGACATAATAAAGAGCACGATAAGCTCCCTCAATTGAAGTTAGCTCTTGTTTTCGGAAAAGATTCTAACCTACCTTTCTACTACCGAAAACTAGGCGGTAATATCCCAGACTCAAAAACAATCCGGCGATTTCTGGAGGAACTGGATATTCTCGGTTATTCGAAGGTTAAACTGATCATGGATAGAGGTTTTTTTAGTGAATATAACATCAATTCCCTATTCCAGAACCATATTAAGTTCCTTATGTCTGCTAAGATGTCGTTGAATTTTATTCAGAACGAATTGGATGATATTTACGATACCTTTCGCGATTTCGAACATTATAATGAGAATTATGCCATTTATTATCGAACCGTTCGAACTAATTGGAATTACACGCAAAATCGCCCTTATAAAGGAGATAAACTCAAGGAATCGCGTCGAATATACATTCATTTTTATTATAATATCGATCAGGCAGCTGATGAAGAAAAAGACTTTGATCGTAGATTAATCGCATTAAAACAGGAATTAGAATCAGGTGAACGCATTCCACAACATGAAAAGTTATACCAGCAATATTTCACGTATAAGACAACACCAAAGAGAGGAACCCATGTCACGGTTATTGAAGAGAATGTTAACGCTGCAAAAAGAAATTATGGCTTCTTTGCCTTAATCACTAATGAAAAGATGGATGCTATTACTGCCCTTGAACTTTACCGCAATAAAGATGTTGTTGAGAAGGCCTTTGGTAATCTCAAGGAACGCTTGAATATGCGTCGAAATCTGGTTTCTTCAGAGCAGAGTCTTGACGGGAAGTTGTTTATCCAGTTCGTCGCCCTGATCTATCTTTCTTATATCAAAAAACAGATGCAGGAGAAAGCGCTTTTTAAATCCTACACAATCCCGGGTCTATTGGATAAATTGGATGTAATCGAATGTTTCGAACAGCCAGGTAGATCACTTAAAGTGGGAGAGATCGTTGAAAAGCAAGAACAGTTGTATTATGATCTAGGGGTGGCACCGCCTGCCTCGTTATGAGTCGACGGGTCTCTTCATCAAGACTCATCATCTGAAGAGAATGGAGTGTCTTTTGAACAGCGGGTTTGCCTTCAGTTACCATACTTATCTCCTCCTCCGCATGTGCATTTAAAAATATAAACCACGATAGAGGCTGTTGCATAACTTCAAACAGTTAGTACAATGAGGGAAAAACCAGATTTTTTCCCAACGATTTAAGTTCCAATCGAATGGAAATTGTCCTATTGAGGAAATGACATTTTGGTTATGCAACACCCTCGATAGTAGATCTAAAATGTCAAGTTCGAAAAGACTCATTCCGATTTATATAGATTGATCTTTATATAAAGAAGAACAATATATTTACTGTGCTCAATCACGCTCAGACAAAGAGATTGAAACCCTCAGTAAGGCCATAGAAAACCATATTGCCTTAATTGTACAGTTATTTGAATTAGCGTCCCTGCAAAACTGCTTTTCTACAAAAACTCATAACAGATGGGCCACCGCCTTGGAGTATGTTAAAGGCCTTTTAATTAACCCATCAAGGTGTCATTTATCAGCAATTTCGGACAATTGTAGCATTGTAAATAATCAATCCTTCAGTCATTTTCTCTCTCAATCTCCTTGGGATCATCAAAGACTCATAGATTGGATCATCACGAATGGGTGGCATCTCATTGGAAAAAATGGTGCATTGGCCATCGATGAATGTGCCACCCCAAAGGCTGGAGATTTTTCGGTTGGTGTTAATCGCCAATATTGTGGGAATTTGGGTAAGGTTGAGAATTGTCAGGTTGCTGTCTTTATGGCCTATGTAAAGAATGGCTTTCGATTGTTACTTGACTACTGTCTTTACCTTCCTGAAAGTTGGACATCCGACCGTAACCGTTGTGATGCAGCGGGCATACCTCCGGAATTTCAATGCTTTAAAACTAAAGCGGAGTTAGCATACGAACTGATTTGTCAAGCGATTGAAGCAAAGATCAAGTTTTCTTTTGTGGCAATGGATGGATTTTATGGAAAACACCCTTGGTTACTTACCAGAATTGAGAACATAGAAGTTACGTATGTTGCCAATATTGGTTCGAAAGACCGCGTAATTATTGAGAAACCTCAGTATTGGATTCCTCTCAAAAAGGGTATTCGAGGAAGAAAGACATCACTCATAAAAATCCTTAACACGGTTCCAGTTCGTGTGGAAGAGATAAAAAAAACAATAGATCGGTGGAGAGTAGTACGAATTAGAGAGTCGACTGATGGATTTCTCGAATTAAATTTTGCAGCCATCAGGGTTTGGAGGATTGATAAAGATGTAAATGAACCGATCCCCGTTTGGCTCCTTATACGTAAAGATCTCGATGATTCAAATGTCAAATATTCATTATGCAACGCTTCCTCTCTCTGTACCTTGAGTAAACTAGCAAGAATGCAGAGTGAGAGGTATTGATTGAACGATCATTTCAAGATGCGATTGATCTTGCTGGGATGGCCGATTATCAGGTAAGAAACTGGGATGCATGGCATCATCACATGGCTCTGGTATTATTAGCAATGCTATGGATTACAAAAGAACAGAAACATTTTCTCAGCGTTAAGAAGAGCATAACACCTCATGATGCTGTGAAAATAATCCAGACCTTGATACCATTAAAGATTAAAACTTCTTTGAAAACGGCTAAAATAATTATCCGAAATCATAGGAATAGAAAAAGTTCTCGCAGATCGAAAATGAAGAAAAAGAACGGACCTCTCATCTGTTAGTACATCGAAGCCAGGTGTGTGTGCTGATCAACCAAACATAGCTCCCGGCTTCGCAATATTCTCTAATTTTCTAATCATTTAGCACTTCTGATCCATACTTCTTTTGTAATATCGGAAAATTCGGTAAATAAGATTCATTCAAATTGAAAGTTACCTCTAAATTTGTCTCCTTACTCAAAAATCAACCTGCTGCCGCGAGTGAACTTGACATTTTAGAGTTATTTATTGAGCGCCAAAATGGAACTGATAGAAATTGGAATTCTAGAGAAGTCAGAAAAACACTTTGTTTCTCTAAATAACGAGAAGAACATGATTCGATGACATTTTTTTCATTGTATAGCTACAACTTGTGCTGGCCTATTCGGACACTTCGAATTCAAGATAACTGGAGTGAAGTATCTTCACAGAGAACACCTGCTATGGCAGCTGGTCTAATTGATCATGTATGGTCAATAAGAGAATGGATTAGCTTTCCAGTTGTATAATGTTCTTAGATCACCACCATTCATTTCGAATTTAACAAAAAGGACAAATTACAGAGAGCCTCTTCCGGATGAAATTAGGAGGTGGTTAACCAGTTATTGGTACGAAGTTACCAATGATAATTTTTTCGGGATGCACTCCTTCCAAATTCCCAGTTGTTTCCAAACCTTACCTCTCATCGCACGAGATAAAAGAACATCTCTGCTACTCACCACCTACCCCGACCAGAACATGCCGGTTTCGGGGGCCGTCAAACTCGCAAAAGTAAATACCCTGCCAAGTCCCCAGAGCCAACCGGCCATCTATCACCGGTATCGTGAGAGAAAAACCCATCAGGGAGGCCTTGATATGGGCATCGGAGTTCCCTTCTGCGTGACGGTAATCACCGGCAGGCGGAACCAGCCGGGCAAGACCGGCAAGTATGTCACGAACAACGTCAGGATCTGCATTCTCGTTGATGGTAAGACCTGCTGTCGTGTGCTGGGTAAATACAAAACAGGTTCCATTCTGCACTCCGGTTCTCCGGACTTCCTCTGAAATTCTATCGGTAATATCAATGAACTGTGTTCTTGAACCGGTACTGACGTCAATTTTTATCCACTTCACCCATATCGCCTCATCTGTCTTTCAGTGTCTGTGATGTATACTTCCATCGTATTATCTGATTCGATCAGGAATAAGACAGTATTTAATTACTCATCATCCTGTCATTTTACAAAATTTTCAAGAGAAAAGAAATAATAGCGTGTAATTACTCGAATAGCGTGGGTTTTTCTGTTTCCATGATATCCTCATCATCCTTATGACTCTGAATTAACGTGCGATAACTACAACCACCAAGGGAAGACAATGACAAAATTCCAACCCGAAACACCCAATACGTATTCAGCTGATAAAAACCCATCAGTACATATAATGATTGAGTTAAATAAAAAAATCAAATACATTATCTATGATTAAAGCAAACATTATATCTCTCATTTTGACTATGCAGGAAAAAAGACCAAACAAAGTTCTTGGATATCTGAATGATATTCATGGAGAACCAACTCAAACTCTCATCGGATCGGACGATAATGAAAGATCTATTATATTCTGTCTGAAATCAGGAGAATCGACCATCATCACATCCCGGGATCTGAATATCAGCAATAACCCATTTACTCCATGTGATGAATCAGTACATCAGAAAATATTCAGGAATATGAAAAAACATCTGGATATCTATGTGAAATTTTTTACTCTCCTGAACGAAAAAATTCCCCGGTGAATTTTATTCTGATCTCCTTTTTTTTCAGATAATCAGAAATCAATGCAATAATATCAGTATTCATGAGACGATACCGAATCTCGCATATCATCTTGGAATATTCTCAATTGAATGGAGACGATTTCATTCCTCCTTCGAATACAATACATATTCATGAAAAACCGATTTTGGATAAATAAGAGAATATCCATGCCTTATCTGAAGAATGTACAAATTTAGATAGAGATCTTTCTGAACAAATAAGCACCGATCACCGTCATAGCACAGGCAAATCCTCCGATAACGATAAAACACAGAACCGGATTTATCTGACTGACTCCCGTAAGGCCATACCGGATCCCCTCAACACCGTACGTCAGGGGATCGCATGTTGTTATTGGTAAAAGCCAGTTGGGTAGAGAACTAATTGGAAACAAGGCCCCGGACAGACCGAATATCGGAAAGATGACAAAGTTCATGATAAGCTGAAAACCAGTCATATCCTCCATTCTGGAAGCTATTGCTATCCCAAAGGCGGTAAATGAGATCCCGATGAGCACCATAAACCCCAGTGCGATGAGAAAACCGGAGACACTCTGCACCTGTAACCCCAGAAAGAGTGAGATGACCATGATCATAATCCCCTGAATAACCGCTGTCGTTGCACCGCCAAACGTCTGCCCAAGCATGATCTCCATCCTGGTTACCGGGGCGATAAGGGTCTCTTTAAGAAAACCAAACTGTATGTCCCTGATGATCTGAATCCCGGAAAAGACCGATGTGAAGAGGACACTCATGGCAACCATACCGGGGATGAGAAACTGGATATAATTCTCCCCAAACCCGGGAATACTCACAACTGAATTCAGGCCAAATCCAAGGAAGAGCAGGAAGAAGAGGGGCATGCTGATACTCCCGATAATCCGGCTTTTTGACCGGATATACCGTTTCATGCTCCGGAGCCAGATAGTATAGATGATATCCATATTAGTGCCTCCTCATTTTGAACTGTCGTCGCATCATCTCTTTCTTGTCACTCTCCTGCTCCCGTATCGTCTTCCCGGTAAAGGCGAGGAACACATCCTCAAGCGTTGGTTTGTGAACCGATACAGAGTGAATCGGGATCTGATGCTGACTGAGAAGAGTGATGATATCGCTGATATGCTGCTCGGCATTGTGCAGATGTATCCGGACTTCATCGTTATGCAGTTCTACCTGATCTATCCAGGATCCGGTCAGGACCTGTGCGACCGTGTCATAATCAGGAGTCTGAATGGTGATAATATCTCCGCCGATTCCATCTTTCAGGTTTTGCGGACTATCAAGTGCAATGATAGTCCCATGATCGATGATTGCAATCCGGTCGCAGAGCCGGTCGGCCTCTTCCATATAATGGGTGGTAAGAATGATCGTGATGTTCTTTTCTTTACTTAATGTCGCGATATACTTCCAGAGATGGTTCCTGGTCTGGGGATCGAGGCCCAGCGTTGGTTCATCAAGGAAGAGAACAGACGGATGATGGAGCAGACCCCGGGCTATCTCAAGCCTTCTCCGCATTCCACCGGAGAATGTCTTCACAAGATCATCCTTCCGGTCATGAAGTTCTACCAGCTGGAGCAGTTCATCTATCCGCTGTCTCCTGATCTCAGGAGGGAGGCGATAGAGCCGGCCATGGAAATCCATGTTCTCCCTTGCGGTGAGTTCCTCATCCAGGCTCTGATCCTGAAATACTATCCCGATGGCTTTTCTGACACCATCTTCATCCTTTTGAATATCCCTTCCCTGAACGGTTGCAAAGCCGGATGTCGGTTTCTGCATGGTTGCAAGCATGGAGAGCGTCGTTGTTTTTCCTGCTCCGTTCGGTCCAAGAAGGCCGAATATCTCTCCCTGCGTTATCTCGAAGGAGATATGATTTACCGCAGTAAGATCAGAGAATATTTTTGTCAGGTCGGTTACCTGAATGGCAATGGTCATGATATGGTATCCTGATGTTAACAGTTTATAGCAATATTTCAGGTTTTAAGACTTGATTGATTATTCATAATCAATACATAGAGATTTAGGCCTCTTTCATCGAATTTTTAAACGTTTCATTAATTCGGTTGATTTTCACTCCGATTCTCTCAAGTATCCGGACATATGGGGCCAGTTTTTCTTCTGCAAGGTCCTCCAGGTAGGAAAGATTACTGTCTATCTCGGTCAGGATACTTTCAATTGAACCTGCTTTATCCGATCCCTCTGCTTTAAACATGCTGATCTCTTCAAATCCTGCATCGGTCAGTTCGTATTTTCGATCTACCCTCTTTACTATCAGATTATCATCCACGGCCTTACTGAGGAGTGGGTAGATTGAACCGGGTGACGGTTTCCAGTGACCATGACTCATCATGTCTATCGTATCCATGAGTTCAGCTCCGTTCTTTGGCCCTTCACTTAATATATAGAGGACGAGTAATTTGAGCCCCCCATATCCCCTGAAGTGCCCAAGACGGTGAAATTTCCTCATGAATGCCCTTATATCTTCACGATTGTCTCGCATACGTGTTACCAGCTCCCCTAATAACCGATATCGGTTAGTCGATATCGACAATACGATATCAGATGTCAGACTATTAAAATATATCGTATTCAGAAACAAAGGGAGAAAAAAAAGCGGAAGGAGAAATGAAATCTCTTCTTTGATTACAAAAAAAAGAAACGAAATTATTAGGTTATTGACTGACAATTACAGCCTTCGGTAGTATACCAACGATAGACCATTTCAAACCCATTGATGATCTCATCAGTCCCTTCAAGTCCCCCCGGACCGAAAAAGATAACCGGCGTATTCATCATGCTTCGATTGTGTTGAATGTATAGTTCACTCATCATTACCTCCGATTCTGGTCCGGCTGAAAGATTTACCATTTCAACCTTAACAACAGGATGGTCGGATATGTATTTCTCAAGATATTCATGAACAGGAATGCAGGGACCACATTCGGGATCATAAAAGAAAACTACCGGTGCTGAATTATTTGCAGGCTTTGTTGTGTTTACCATTTCATACAGATCATCGATAGTGAGTTCTGATCCATCTTCAGCAAAAATGGTTGCATTCACCGGCAGTATCAATATACTCATTACCATGAACAGAATTGCAAATATCTTTTGATTGGGGCCGAAATATTTCTTCATAAACAAATCACAGTACCTATGACATATAAAAATAGTTATGTACTGATTCAATTATTTTCCTTCTGTAAATATCCTGAATTGATCTGTATTCATAACCGTGCAATCCACACAGATATCATGGAAGAGAAGATATTTCATATTATGAGAGAGTTGTTATACCTAATACAGAGGAAAGTAGGTAAAATTTTGAATTAGGGTCAGCTCACACAAAAAACTTACAATATGAGCAATTATTAAATTGTATCCGGGACCTATACCTCGGTCGGAAAAAAGAGACAGATCCAGAAGGATCTCCTGTAAAAGCTCACAGATCCTGCGGAGTGAGAAGAGCGGTGTCATCGAACCACATCTCCATGCACTCCTTCAGATGGCAAACCAAAATAATGAAACGGTCCGCTGGTGTTCATACCAACGGAGCAACTGGCTGATCCCCGGACATCTGAAATACCGGTGATGGCAGAGAGATATCAAGGGCCTCGTGTAATACCTCATCAACCGTCCCAACCAGGATAAAGGTCAGTTCATCCCTCACATCCGCAGGAATATCAGCCAGATCACGCTCATTCTCCTTTGGAAGAATAATTCTCGTTATCCCGGCACGATGAGCAGCAAGCACCTTCTCCCGAATCCCTCCTACCGGTAAGACTGACCCGCTCAAAGTCACCTCACCGGTCATGGCAAGGCGGGAATCCACCGTCTTCCCGGTGAAAAGAGAGACGAGAGCAGTAAACAGGGTGACACCCGCCGAAGGGCCGTCTTTCGGAGTTGCACCGGAGGGGACATGAATGTGGACATCACTTGCCATGAAATCGATATGGAGAGGACTATGGGCAAACCTGGAGCGGATAAGGCTCATCGAGATGTTTGCCGACTCTTTCATCACATCCCCCAGTTGTCCGGTGAGCGTAAGTTTTCCAGTGCCGGGCATGAACGTCCCTTCGATAAAGAGGATATCTCCCCCGACTGGAGTCCAGGCAAGACCGGTTGCGACCCCAGGAGCCAGAGCCTTCTTTGCAACCTCATGCCGGTGAACCTCTTTCCCCAGGATCTTCGAAACCAGATCAGGTGATATCACAACCGGAGCGGTCCATGTTTCAGAGACAATCTTCTCTGATACATACCGGGATATCCGGTCCAGCTGCTTTTTCAGACCACGGACACCTGCTTCATGGGTATACTTGTCTATGACCAGGCGGAGTGCATCATCATCCACCGTTAAAACCTCGGCGCTGAGCCCGTGTTCACCCAAAGATTTCGGAATGAGGTGCTCTTTTCCGATGGAGAACATCTCCAGTTTTGTATACCCCGGAATCTCAATAAGTTCCATCCGGTCAAGAAGCGGACCGGGTATGGTAGCCAGGGTATTTGCCGTTGCTATGAAGAATACGTCAGATAAATCATACGGGACTTCAAGATAATGGTCGGAGAATGTACTGTTCTGTTCAGGATCTAAAACCTCAAGAAGAGCACTTGCCGGGTCTCCTGAGTATGAAGATGACAATTTATCTATCTCATCAAGGACAAAGACTGGATTTTTCGCCCCTGCTCTCCTGATACCCTGAATTATCCGACCGGGAAGGGCACCGACATACGTTCGCCGATGTCCCCGGATCTCTGCCTCATCCTTCACACCGCCCAGGCTTATTCGGACATATTTTCTACCAAGAGCATCGGCAATACTCTTTCCAAGACTTGTCTTGCCGGTCCCCGGTGGTCCTGCGAGGAGGAGGATGGAGCCCTGCTTGTCATGCTTGAGTTTCATAACTGCAAGGTGCTCAATAATACGGTCTTTGACCTTTTCGAGTCCGTAATGGTTCCTCTCCAATATGCGCCTGGTTTCTCTGATGTCAATACCCGTGGGTTTTGTTGTTACCCAGGGAAGATCGAGCAGGAGATCCAGGTAATTTCGGATAACCGGACTCTCATGCCCCTGATTTCCGCTGGACTCAAGTTTTTTCACTTCTGCTAGGGCTTTTTTCTTTACCTCATCAGGCATTGATGACTGCATGACCCGGTCACGGTACCCGGCATCTTCCGGTGAAGAGCCATTCAGATCTCCCAATTCTTCCTGCATCGCCCGAATCTGTTCACGAAGCATAGCCTCACGATTACTTCTTGCAGACTTCTCTGATACCTTCTTCGTCATCTCAATCCGGAGACTGATATTCTCCTTGCAATCAATAAGAATTCCAAGGAACATGAGATACCTGGTACGGAGCGAGTCAGCCTCAAGGATCTTTTGCTTCTTTTCTACCGGGACTGGTAAGAATGGCATGATGAACCCCATGAGCTGATCTATAGACTCCATCTGACCGGCCGGTCCGATTATATGGTCCGAACCCTGGAAGACATGCCCAATATCAAAGATCGTCTTCTTGATCTCATCGAGTAGTTCCCTCTGCCCCTGTTCATCAATATCCTGAATGTTCGGAATCACCGTACAGGTAGCATACAACCGGTCACCGTTGGGAATGACCGTATCTATCCGTACCCGGTCAAGGGCATGAACCCCAAGGAGGTACCCCTCACCTGTTTTATGGATAAATGAGACTTCAAGAAGGTTTCCAATTGAATACAGATTTTCTTCAGTGAGATTGGAAGGATCAGTCTCACTATGCACCGACACTCCGATCAGATGAACAGTATCAGGACGGCTTAACTCATTGATAAGTACTGTTCCGGTCTCTTCATCCACCAGAATTTTCGTCCTCGTATGGGGGAAAATTACTGTGTTGATGAGAGGGAGGAGATAATTCTCATGCTGATTTTGTGAAATTTTAGAATCTTGTGTAGTCATGGTTTTGTTTAGTTTGTTTTTGCCTAACTATTCAGTCTGATAAAAAAATTTACCTGACTTTTTTCAGGAGTGTGATAAGGAGCTCAATCTCCTGATCATCCAGTGAAGCAATGACCCGGTCAATAACCTTCTGCAGGGCTTTTTCTTCAGCACGGGCAATCATTGCTCCTTTGTCGGTAAGCCGGATATACTGAATCCTCCCGTCATAAGGACAGGATTCCCGGTACACACAATCCATCCGGCTCAGTTTATGGATCATGCCGGTGATCGTTGGTTTGGAGTTTTGTGTAATTTCAGCAAGTTCTGAAAAGGTTACATCCTTATGTTCGTCAATGAGCTTCAGATAGGCGATCTGCTTTATCGTGATATCTGAAAGACAGCATTCAGAGAAGATCCCACAGGAGCATTCAGCTTTCAGCCTGATCAGGTGATCAAATATCCGGAAGAGGTGCTCATGAGGATCATCCATAGTGCAGTACCAGTTAGTTAGGTTTTACCAAACTATAAAATTTGTGCACTACCATTCTATCAGACAGCAATGAACTCCGCTCTCTATGATCAACAAAACAAAAATATTTGATTACTCTGGACATTTATCCCTCTGGTAGAGAATTATGAGGGTAGGAATGAGTCCATTAAAATACTCTTCATTCTGGTTATCGGATGCTTTTGTGTAATCGGATGTTGTGCGCAACCAATAAATGCACGGATTACCGGGTATTCATCCACCGGTGATGCAGCTCAGATTCCAATCGAGACTATCACCTTCACCAGTGGCGATGTAACATGGAATGTTCCCCAGATAAGCAGTGAAGGAATTCAAAAATAATTTTTTATTCTAATTTTATCGGAACATCGAAGCTGGCCGATCCAAGTGGATTCACCCCATGCATCGGTGCGTTCGTTTTCACCGGTCCCGGATCATCGATCTGCTGTCCATCACCCAGCCAGTCACCGTCAATATCCTCTTCTGCCATGGATGCCCAGGGCCACTGGGTACCTGTGTTGTCTTCACTCATCGGATCCGAATACAGCAGATGGCAATGATACTCACCTTCTTCCAGCGAACCATCGAATGCATTACAGACATAACAGCTCCAATATGAAGCCCTGAACCGCCTGCCATTATCAAATGAATACCCGGTAAACCCAACATTCCATGATTTACACCGGTTCTCATCCGGATTTGAAATCTCTCCCCTGATAAGATGGATATACCCGTTATCATCAATGACCTTACTCTGGAGCATCATTCTGGCCAGTTCTGTCTCCCTTCCAGCCTCCTTGAACAACTTTTCCTGCGTTGAGGGATCAGCAATATCTTTAAGGTTTAAGGCAATCTGATCAACAGTTGTCCCAAGATATCTCCTCTTCTCCCGGATGGTAATCGTGAAAGGAACACCGGCAGCATTGATATAGCTTCCCTGCAGGTTACAATCCGAATTTCTGGTCAATTCAATATACGGGGGCCAGTCGATCCGGTACTTGTCAGTATTCCCAAACAACCAGTCTCCTTCCTTCATACTGCCGTTAAGAGCTTTTCCCCCATAGACCTGCCCTTGTGAATCAGAGTAGGTATCACAGGCTTCAGAGTAACTATCCGGTACATACTCCCCGTACTGGTCCATGACACCGCCCATGGGATCTACATACTGACCGTACTGATCAAAAAATCCTCCGAAAGTATCATAATCCCGTCCGGTCACCGGATCATAGGATGGAGATGCCCCATATACCGGTAAAATAAGCAGGGATATAATCAGAATGAGGATCACGACGGATGGAAAAATCCAATATCTTCTCATGATAATCATCTGATACTCGTAAGGCTTAGGGGAAAATATTTGTCCTATCCTGATCGGTATGAGCATGGAGATGTAAATGGAATATCGGTACCTCATTCAGGGAATAATCGCAACATGTGTCGGAATTCTTCTTTGGCTGCTGTCTGATAGCATATCATTCCTTGCGCCGTTTCCTCTCTATGCAGGAGTATTACTGACGATAGCCGGCATAATTACCATCATAGTCGGGACGGCTGTTCAGTTGCTCAAAAAATAGAGACAGGGGGTTCTTTTCAGACAGGATTCAGACACGCACGAATCATCTTTTCGAGATCATCGAGATCATAGAAAATAATCGTCTCATCCTCCTGGTAGGGGACGCATGAACGGCCGATAACACAATAGATCTCCTTTCGATATGAAGTACCCCATTTTACGAGAACAGCTTTCTTTTTCAAACTCTGGACTATTTTTTCAACATGAACATTATCCTGCCATTTACACTCACAGAAGAGGATTGTATCTGATTTTGGATCAACGGCTACGAGATCGATCTCCTGCTCCTTATACCACCATCGCCCGATATCTGAAAACCTGACTGGAAAAAGACCCTGTGAGTTGAAAAGATAAAATACATCCAGAATGATCTCCTCAAATCTGCGCCCGATATACTGTGATAATTGAGGGGCAATATTCTCACGATATACATATTTTGATTCGCCCATTTCTATCTCTTTTCGATATGGGTATACAAACCGGAACCAGAAAGAAAACAGATTGTCGTTAAGGAGATAAACCCCCTTTCGACTCACAGATCCGGACAATACGGGAGTTTCTCTTCGTATTAACTGTAAGTCTGCAAGGGTTGCAAGATACTTGGAAACCAGGCCCTTTTCAAGACCACAATCATTGGCAATGAGCCCTATTGTCGTATTGCCACTTGCTATTGAGAGGAGGATTGAATAATAATATCTGGGCTCTTTCAGTTCCATACGAAGAACAAACTCTACATCCCGATAGAGGAATGCATCTTCCATAAGCAGGTTCTCACATACGATCTCTTCAAGATCCAGGAAGGGTTCATCAATGAGACAATACGCGGGCGTTCCTCCAAAAATTGCATAGAGTATTATCGCGGTTCGCAGATCATTCACATACGGATAAAAATCAATGAACCGAAATGGTTTGAGTAATATCTGCCCGGTCCTTCTCCCATAAAGCGGGCTTTTGTACTGCATGAGTTGAGACTCAACAAGCCCGATACTTGAACCTGATAATATCAGATAGAGGTGAGTCTTTCCAAGAGCGGTATCCCAGTAGTACTGTAGAAGAGAAGGAAGTGACGAATCCTCCTGAACAAGGTATGGAAATTCATCAATTGCAATAACAACACGCTTATCGCCACGTTTTGTAAGATATACAAAAAATGCATCCCAGTCAGGAAATGGTGCATGGAGGAGATAATCATCCTGAAAAAAACCTGCCAATTCGGAGGAGATCCGTTTTAACTGCAGATGTTTTGACTCCTCCCTGGCCAGGAGCCGAATTCCCCCTACCTGACTGATGAACTGATCAGTAAGTTCGCTCTTTCCAACCCGCCGTCTTCCATACAAGATTACAAGTTCTGCCTTCTCACTATGAAACCTCCGGATGAGAACTGATAATTCTGTTTTCCGATCTATGAACATACTTTAAAGTAGTCTACTTGAAAGTATAATAATATCGATAGTTCCTAAATAGCAATAAAAAAGATTAAGGTTGTGATTCAACTGTAAATGCTATTGCTTTCTTGTATACCGATGAAACCCCGTCATTGTTAATAACACAGAGATCCAGTTTCCCTGATTTGACTTCATCTGATAGTGGAGCATCGATCTTCACCCGGATCTTTATAGTATTGTGGGTCAAGACCGGTTTTGGCTGATATGAGAACCAGGTCAGACTATCGCCGGCAAGAAGGACCTCACATGGCTCCATGAACTCCCTTCCGGTTATGGTCACATCGCTGGCTTTGTCAGGAGTAAGGACCGGAGCCTCTGCCGATATGATAACAGGTGGAATCTGCTTTCCCGTGATCTCGAATGGAACGGTTGCCTTTCCGGTCTTCGTGGTAATGACAAGGTTCCAGGTTCCCTGCTCTGCATCTGACGGAATGTCAATCATTACGACGCCATACTTCTGGTTTTCGGTAAAGCAGTAATTGTACGCCTCAATACCGACGTTGTCTTTCACCAGCGTGACATATACCGGGGATGAAAAATGATCACCATAGATCTTAATTCCCATGGTATTGCCAGCCCCGCCGGAATATGGGTAGATGCTGGTGACATGAATCCCCCGCTCATTGACGATCTTCTCACTCATGCCGGCAAACCGGGGATCTGATACCGGTTCTTCCGGGGTTTGCTCAGGAGGGACCTCCGGAGTCGGCGTGATTTCAGGGGTGAGGGGAATATCAACGGATGCATTCAGGTCATCTTCCGGGAACGGCTTTGACCCGTTCAGGACTGTAATATTGACCACACCGGTTCGCATATCAGACCCTGCACCGGCCCTGATTGAGTACATACCAGGCTGCACGGTTTCAGGGATGGGGACCATTACGGATCTCCTGGTGCTTCTAAGGATAAGACCAGGAACCTGTGAACCGACGCCGATTCCAAGCAGTTCAGAATCAGGGATTACCGTAAAATTTATCCGCTCACCTAAGAGTTTGACTGTATCAAGAGACCAGAGCCGATCCTGAGTGTTCTTTAAAACTGCACCATCTTTCCCGGCTAGGGTCATTGCCGAGACATCCAGGTTCAGGGTAAATTCAACCTCATCGCCGGGAGCCACCTCATCAGGGAAGGCAGACAGACTTCCCTTAAGAAGCATGGTGCCGCTTGGTGGAGCAGAATCACCGGTCCAGTTGGTAAATCCATGTCCAAAATTTTCAAAAAATGGCCCGTTGAAGATAATCTGCTCTTCAGAGACTGCTGCATGGGCAGAAGAGGAGAACAGAATGAGGAACAGAATCATCAGAAAATACCGGTATACTCCATCGGATGCAGATCTCTGTGCATGAATACCCATAATTCCATCGAACATTAAAAAGGAGATTGCAAGTTCCTGAATTTATTTGTTCCTGAAAAACCGGCATATGAGTTTGGCACTAATGGCAGGCAATAGTGATCAGCCTGAATAAATACGCATTTTCGAGCTACACGCCGGATTTTGATTCATATTTCCGCTCGTACATATCGATGGCCTGCATCCTGCCATTTGCATCGTTCGGACTCATGACAATATCATCTGCTGAAAGACCAAAATAATCAAGCGTTTCCCTGATAAGCGGGATATCCATAAACCCCTCCATATTGCCGGATGAAAGCGACACGATGATCTGGTGTAATGACTTTTCTACCATGGAGAATATCGTTTCACCGTCGTCACCATAGGAGATATCAACCCCTGATTCCTGGAGCAGGTGAATCATCGCATCCATATCGCGATCTGCCGGAGTCTTGTTGTCCAGAGCAGACTGATCTGCCATCCCTGGAGAAGAAGGAGTATCAGCGGTATCACTGTCAAGAGCAGATACCGGAACAGCGGATGCACAAAGCAGTATGATCAGGATACGTATGATAAATTTCATGTTTTGCTATATGAGAGGGAACATTTTTACCCACTTTTTTGGATAACCAAGTATATTAATTAATAAATAATCACGATAAGCAAAAAACCTCTTGATAATTTTGGGTCTCCAAACTGTAAACCAGGGAATTATTTTACAAACAGAACAGATCATTCATTATCTCAAGAACCCAATACCCATTCCGGAGAAGAGAGATGAAAAAAACCTATACCCTACTGCTGCCCGGAATCCTTATAGCTGCCATATTTCTCTGCGGATGCAGTGCTCTTTTTCAGGAGCCGACAGTAACCGTTGGATCTGTTGACCTTGCATACATCAATGCCACGGACCTTGGTCTTGACGTTACGCTTGATATAAAGAACCCGAATATATTCGGGGTGACGTTTCAAAAAATCACCGCCGATGTCACATATCTCAAAGATGGAAACTGGGAACCGCTCAGTCATGTTGAGACAGGAACTATTAACATCGGCACTGGTGAAAGTACGGTTCTGCTCCCGGTGTCTGCAAAGAATGCAGACCTTATTAAAGCAGGATTTCATATCCTCATTCAAGGGGAGATAACAATCCAGGTTGAGGGTATTGCACAGCCGTCCTTCTTTGGATTTGCTCCGGAGATCCCGTTCAGTAAAACGAAAACTATCCCCATCTCACTCTGATAGAGATGAGGAATCAGGTGGAAGACTCACCCTGACAATTTTTTTCCGGCAGGGGGCATCCGTTATGAAGCAGGTATTCTGATCCCCAGGCACAGAGCGACTCGAGCACAGGAATAACCGAGGTCCCAAGGGCTGTGAGGGAATATTCTACCCGTGGGGGGACTTCAGGATAGATTTTCCTGCTGATAACCCCGTCGTCCTCCAGTTCACGCAGTTGTTTTGTCAGCATCCGGGGTGATACCATCGGCAACCGCTCGGTCAGCTGGGTAAACCGAAGAGTCCCTCCTTTGAGCTGCCAGATGATGAGGGCCTTCCATTTTCCGCCAATAACGGCCAGGGCGGCCTCAACCGGACAATGATACGGACCTTTTTCATTCATGTATGGTGTTTTACTATTAATTAGAATGCAATTATTTATAATATAATTACTACCAATAGTATAGTAATGATACGTTAGGAACAATCGTGGGAACGAATAGAAAAGGTTCTTTCTTACCCCTGATGTATCCTTGTATCCAATGGAGAAAAGAATGCCAGTAATATCAATTGAAATGGGGCCGACCGCTCTGGAAAAGAAGCAGGAACTCATACAGGCACTCACCACTGCTGCTGCAAAGATCCTAACCCTCCCTGAGCAGTCATTCGTTGTTCTGATTAAGGAATATCCCCTTGATGCCATCGGTGTCGGTGGACAGTCATTGTCACACAGAATCTTATAATCGGAAGATCAGTACCAGGAAAAATCAAAACTAGATATTCACACGTCGAAAGAGTACGATTACCATGACTACAATCACCATCGATCCGTCAAAATGTAACGGATGTAAAATCTGTATGTCCCTCTGCCCCTATTGTATCCTTGAGATGAAAGAAGGAGAAAATGTCGCTTCTCCCAACCCGGATATGATACCGTTCTGCAGCAAATGCGGCCATTGCAGTGCAGTCTGCCCACAGGGAGCAATTGATGTGGATTATGAAGGGGCCGGACCAATTCCCGACTGTGCTTCTGATTCGATTCCATCATTTGGGGATCTGAGCAGACTGATGATGGTCAGGCGTTCGGTTAGGAGTTATAAAGAAAAACCAGTGCCCCGGGAGATCCTGCAAAAAATCCTCGATGTGGTCAGATATGCACCAACCGGCATGAATGGACAGTCGGTTCGCTGGCTCGTCGTTGAAAACCCTGATGAAGTTAAAAAGATTGTTGCCGGCACGGTTGAATGGGCCTGCAAACTGATGCAGACAGATATCGAACACCCGCTCAAACCGATCCTTCCGATGATCATCGATGCATGGGAACGGGGAGAGGATCATGTTTGTCATGGTGCTCCTCACCTGGTGGTTGCCTATACCCACAAACAGAATCCGATCGGGTTTATTGATGCAATTATCGCCCTTACCCACGTTGACCTTGCAGCACCGGCTCTTGGCCTTGGAACCTGCTGGGCAGGAATTGTACAGATTGCATGGAATGAATCACCAGACCTTGTTGCACGGCTCGGACTGCCGGCAGATCATATTCCGATGTATGCCATGATGATCGGATATCCACGGTACAAATTTTCCCAGATACCAAAACGGAATGCTCTGCAGGTCATCTGGAAATAAAATCAGGGATGTAACTGGTCATCAAGCCAGTCTAATTTTTCCTGATATGAAATGCCGGATGCCCCCAGCTGACAATGTTCACCGGCGCAAAACTCGTCGGTAAAGACTAGGTATGTCTTTGGGCATTTCAGAGCCTCATAAAATGACTGTGCCTGACCGCCAATCTTTGAGTCACTTATCCCGTCACAAACAAGGGTTGCTGCTGTGATGTTCTCAATGACACCTTCAAGTGTGTAGGGCTCATAGGTGAGCATCACATCAGCCGGAGTAGGGACATCAAACACATACATTCCCTGAGTCATGGCCCAGTCCAGACTGGTCGAATTCTTCATCCTGGCATACATATCCTCGTTGACATAGTCCTTGTTTTCCCTGATGAAGTCAAACACATCTTCACGTGTTACATTCTGGGGGTCCGGGAATCCCATTCTGAACTGACTGATCTGTTCATTCGCCATGTCATAGATAGCACTGTCGGCTATGATTGCATGAATCCGGTTATCAAACGCAGCAGCCCGGGGGACGAAATATCCCCCCATACTGATCCCCCACATACCTATCCGTTCAGAATCAACATCTGGTCTGCTCGTTGCATAATCAAGAACCGGGCCTACTACCTTCTCCCAGTCATATCTGAAGGGGATCTTCTGAACACGGATCACCTCACCCTGTCCAGGGCCTTCAAAGGTGAGCACATTATACCCTCTCTTCACTCCTTCAAGAGCATTCGAGTAGAGTTCCTCCTGGGTTCCATCATACCCGGTCTGGATTATCAGGAGAGGTTTCTTCTCACCCGACTCATCTGCAGAGTAGAAATATCCTGTGAGGGTGGTATTTTCATAGGGAATCGACACAATCTCCATGTGAACCGGATCAAGTTCCATAGCTGCCCTGAAGGTATCCACACTGTTCTTCCATGAGGTCAGAATCCGGGGGTCGTCTGGATTTCGATGAAGGAAGAATTCAGCAGTCCGGTAATAGGTCTGGGCACGGAGCCAGGCATCATGCGCTGAAACCAGGTGGCCCTGTTCATACGCCGTATCACCGACTTTTTTAAAATGATCTGCGGTCTTTGTCCATTCTGTATACCAGTTCTCATAATTGAGAGGTTTTATCCGGGATGCTGTGGCAATGACCTCTCCCAGATCAGATCCACCGGAGTACATACTGGAAAGGGTTCGTTTCAGTTCAAAATCAAACTCAGGGTCATTAACCATAAAAGGGGAACAGGTTGTATTCACATTGATGACCGGCTGTGGGGAGATCTCATCTGTTGCAGAACAAGACAGAATCAAAAATCCAAAAAGAATTACTCCACCTAACAGCAGATACCGTACAGGAAGAGACATGCCAATATCTTCACAGGGAAAGGAAAAAAATATTGCTGATAAATCCGGATACCAGAGAGGCTGTTTAATAAAATGTCATTTCCGCAAGAGTACAATTTCTATTCGATTAACGTAAATCGCCGATAAAAGAACGGGTTTTTACCTCATTATACGATCGGTTTGAAGTTATGAAACAGCCTCAAAAGGGATTTATAATTATTTACTCATCATATACCGGCGAAGATCAATCCCCCGAATACGACAGACGGGACCATCACGGAGTGCTGGCAGAAATCCGTCTGCAATATACTCTAACAGTACCGACTCACTCTCACCGGCAATGGCAGCAGCTTCTGACACGGTATACAGAATCTCATCCATGACTCCACCGATTGAGTCACGGAGCATCCGGTCACCAGCCCGTTCAGGCCCTGCAAACCCTGACGGAATAAGTTCTTCAGATTCTATTCCGGATTCTGAAAGCGAATACTGGACATCATCCACCGAGATCGGGGCGGGAGGGATGGCACTTCCTTCAGACTCCTTCTCTTCAGCGACGGAGGATTTTGTCTCCTGCAGCACCGGTCTTTGCATGGCCGCACGGGGGTCCTGAATGAGAGCAGGGTACTCATGCCTGATCACATGAGTCGTGGGAGAGAGAGTTGAAAGCCGGGCTATTTGTCCCCGAAGCCATGATATCTCCTCGTCCTGACGGTGTATTATCTCACGCAGAATCTCATGGTCGGTCGGGACGGAGGCAGTTTTCCGATCGCAGGATACAATCCTCGTTATATCATGTTTTTTAATATTGAGTGCCTGGCTGAGCAGATCACCTGCAATATCCTCTATGGACATGTTCTGCTCTGTAGCGAAGTGATTGAGCCGGTTTATAATTTCCGGAGAGAGGGAAAGGGTGATGATCTGTTTCTGGTGAGACATCTTCTCCCAGTCTAATTAATTTCTGAACACAAAAAGTGATCTCATGAGTATGAATCCAGCCCCGATTGTGTGAATTTTAAAAAATAAACGGATTTATGCAACCTTTTTCTTCGCTCCCAAATATCGTGAAGACTGAAGGGAATTGAGCCGTAATAAGCCGACCAGAAGAAGAGCGATAAGGAAGATACATTGACCAATTACAAGTACCGGGAAGATATTGATCATTTCTGGTAAAGTCATTATGTCAGATATGCGGAGCTCGGTAGATATGGGGCCGGCCATATACATGAATAGGATGATTGTCGAACAGAGGAGGATAAAGAATCTTATAAATTTATTTTTTACTGGTATTGAGAGGCAATAGAGCGGCAGTATGACTGAAAAATAGATAATCAGTCCGGCAGCAATAAGAATGAGGGTTGGAAAGAGGAATATCACCGGATGAACAGAGAGCGATGAGAGGAAAAACCCGACATCGCCTGTTACCTCAAAGACCCGCATCGGAATATAAGAGAACAGGGCACCAAGGTTGAAGATGAGCACCCAGAGGGAAAGTGTCATAAGGCTTTTGTATTTAATTCCACGGCTTTTCAGGAATATCCAGAAACATAAGACTGCTGCCAGAGCATTGAACAGAAGACCTCCGATCGCAGTCATGGACGCTGAACTTACATCTAATCCAGACATATAGGGGATATACTGAAAGGATTCAGAAAATCCATATATGCCAGTCTGATACCGGGTGATGTGTATCGGGGTTGTGATGATTGCCTGCATTGGATCAGGTGTCATGGTGATCCCCATCATCCATGCGGTGGCAAAATGACCCGATTCATGGATAAAATATTCAATAATACGACCAATGATGATAGAAACCAATGTTATGAGGATAAAAGGGACCGGGTTACTCCAGGGTCGGAACTTCATTCTTATTCTTCATATTCGCTGGAAGAAGGTTAATAATTCGTGCTCTGATATGATGAAGCAGAGATTAAAAAGGAACTTTGAAAGATAGAAAGGAATCAAAAAGAGGCAGGATTTAGAAAACCATGACTCTCCAAGAGGTATTATGGAGGGAGACGGTGTTCCAGTATACCAAAGTTTTGTCCTCGCCGGATGGTACTACATCACCCAGAGAGAGCATATCATACCCGGCAGGATAGGTTCCAACCGGTGATGAGGCAAGGTCAGCGATCTTCTGAATCGCAGAAGGATCGGATACCGTGGCAGGCAGAGACCCTTCATGCCCGATTATGGTGCCATCAGGCTGGATCACCAGGATGTTCAGGTCCGTCCCGTTTGTCAATGAATCCAGGGAGCTCTCCACCAGAAGAGCGGGATGGAGGAGCACCGAGAGGTATCCGGTAACTGAGAGCGATGAAGAGTAGACCGGATAAATGATACTTACTGCAAATTCTCCTTCGACAGTCTCGAAATACTCACTCATGCCAGGGGCAGGATTGCGGATAACCGAGGCGACCATCGTCTGGTTTTTGACATTTGAACCAATACTGCTGCTGTATTTTTCAGGATATACTGCAATTATCGTGCCGGAGCGGTCAAGAAGACTTACTTCAAATATGGCAGGGTTGCTCTTCGCTACTTTTTCAAGATAGCCTTGTGCATCAGGACCCTGCAGATTCTTTCCCTTGAGCTCTGCGGCATATGCGGCGATGGCGGCATCACAATCCTGTAATGTCTTTGAAAGAGCGGTAGAAGACCTGAGTTGCAGGGTTGTTATTGCCAGTTCTTCTTCGGGTGACAGAAAAGAGGTTTCTCCCTCATACCAGCTGTCTGATTGTGTAAACCCCTCATGCTTTGTAATCGAGAGGATCCGAAGTGGCTGCCCCCACATCTGGATAGTCATCACATCTGTATCAATGACTCCGGTAATGTCTACCAACAGGCCATCCTGTTTGTATTCATCAGGCAGATCCAATGGAAGATACTGTGCTCCATCCTGAGCAATAAAGCCATAAAAACCCCCTTCAAGATCGATGTAGGTAATAGTCCCGTAGCTCGTGATCTCTAAACCGGTCTCCTGTGCAATACACCCCGCAGCACAGAGAAATGAGAGTGCAATGAAAAAAACACCCACCGATGCCATTGATCGAATCATACATTTTTTTCGGCGGAACACAAGAAAAGAGTTCTGGTATAGAGGTTTATAAGAGAGCACCGGAACCACACCGGCATCAACCGGAGAGAAACGCGGAGAGAAGCAGGGCATAGATACCGGCATGAATAAGGATAAACACGGGGACCATTATGGAAAAGAGTGGTTTTCGAATCTTGTGCCTGAAGATCCTCATCCCTGCATAGGCACCAAAGGGTCCGAAAAATGCCACGGTTATCAGATTCCGTTCAGATAACCGGTACTCTTCACGCATAGCCCGGTGTTTGTCATACCCGAATAATGCAAAGGATATGATGTTGAGAATGAAATAGGGAATAAAAAATATACTATTCATGAAAACGTCCTTTCTTATCTTTCGTATTTTTCATATTTTTTTCCCATATGCTCCATAAGTATCTTTTTAGAGAATTCCGCCCTTTATTATCTCATCTGTTGAGAGAACTCTGGCATAGAGCCCTGACAGGGCCCCCATATAGGCAGCATGGACCAGGGGAGCAGGGACAGTTACTTCCTGAAACGTCAGATCACGGGTTGTACATGCATCATGAGCAAGAATACAGGCAAATCCAAGATCTGCTGCTGCCCTTGTCGTCGCATCGATACACATGTGACTCATCATTCCGGCTATGATGAGATTGTGTACCCCCCTTTTCTGAAGATATGATCCAAACTCAGTCTGCCTGAAACTGTTCGGATACTGTTTTTCGATGATCTTCTCCCCGGCTTTTGGGGATACCAGATCTGATATCTCTGCTCCTTTGGTTCCAGGGAGGAAAAATGTCGCATTCGGGCGTGTTGAGATGTGTCTGATATAAATAGGTTCTATGCCACGGGTCCGGGCAAAATCCAATAAAAGACTAGCTTTTTTCCCGGCGTCAAGACTCTGGTGGCATTCCATGGCACCGCCAGGAAAGTAGTCATTCTGGATATCAATAAGGATGAGAGCAGTGTTTGTCATAATTCCCCCGGATTTGCTAAGATATATTGTCGTGGATGCAGCCCGAATTTCTGGTAGAAGGGGAGCACATCTTCATTTCCGACGGTTACATGGACCCTGATATCGGTGCACCCTTCTTCTTTCATCCAGGTCAGGGCATGAACCATGAGTGTTGTCCCGATTCCCCGGTTCCTGGCCTCATCACACACAAAGATGGACTCTATCTCTCCATAGGAACCGGGGGCAACCGAACAGTAACAATACCCGATATCATCCCCGGACAGGGTGTCGACGGCAAAAAAGATGCGAATCAACCGGTCAGTGTTCTTCTCCAGCAGGTCATTTTTCCGGTCATGAAACCTGACTTTTCTCATCTGCCCGGAGAACATTTTATTGCGGGATATGATGCACACCCTGAGCTGTTCCCAGAGTTTTTCTATCCTGTGGGTCTCTTCTGGTCCGGCTGCATGGATCTCATACTGCACATCAACAGAGTTCTTTAATTTCGACTCCTGCTTCTCCTCTTCTGCCCGGTGCGCAAGTTCCTGAGCAAAGGCCGGGTGGCATACAGCGATATATTCTGCACCCTCAGGCGTGCTGTATCTGACTCTGGATCCTGCGGGGACCAGAACCGCCTGTCCGGATGGCACTAAAAACACCTGACCATCAGTCTCTACCTGCAATGTCCCGGAGAGCACAACCGAATATTCATCAAACTCCGGAGTCTGATATGGCTCTGACCAGCCGGGGGGGCTTACCATCCGTGCAATACTGACCTCCGGTGTTCCGGATACGATTCTTCCCACATATTCTTCAATTCTTTTTGGGGGCGTTCCAGTTGCACTGATGATGCGGGGAGAGGATATGATCCGGACCATAGTATCAGGTCTTTTGTTGTTTCTATATGATTATTGGGAGTGTGAACCGAAATTAAAAATGATGATTCTGATGAACCTGTATCTGTGATAGTCCCTCCCCATAATTTCTCCAAATCTCCGGTGAAGGAGGTCATCTGCCGGTACTATACATCTGGCAACTCTCCTGTTGAGATACTTATTCCAAAACCATACCCGGGATGGGAGGTAATCCGGAATGAAATGGCTGATTCACTTAATAGGTATCAGAATGAGACCTTTCATGATTTAATGCTCACATATACCGATGAGTTCCATCTTTTTCCTGATGATGAACCGGTCCATCTGATATCTATTGCCCCAGATATACCAAAATCACTGGCAAAACTGATGCTGTATGGATTAAAAACGGAGATTATCCTACCGGGAGCGGAGAAAGGGACTCTAATACAGATCAGATACACATGGAAAACCGATATGATTATTCTTGATTTCCAGGCGATGAGTCAAAATGAAAAGGTATATGCAAGAGATGCGACGCTGAATTGGTTTGAGAAGGCTCGTGAGGATATTCATTTGGTATTTGATGTGATTGTATCAGAGACGTTGCGGAAAAGATGTTTATAATAATTCCACCATCTCATCTACTCTTTTCTTAACATCTTCAAATGCTATTGGCTGAGAATATTGTTGTAACCGGGATAATGTAATCGATTTTTGATCTCTGAAATGCTTATTGATATCAGAAGTCCTAAATACGTAAAATTCCCATTGAGCCAGATCAAAAACGCAGACATTATCAGGATTCTTCTCTGTCAATACGCAAAAAATATACAAATCTGCTGATCTCACCTCATGGTCCCCGTATTTGTTTGTACTGGCATCCCAGGGTATTTTTTTGGCAATATCAAATTTTATAAGAGAGGGTTTTTCCATATTCCAGCTTTGCAGATAGCCAGAACTCTTTACTTCAATTTTTAACCCTTTATAACAAAAATCGATGTAATTCCATTCAACCCTTGGTGATTCTGTCACATCAAGAGCATAGCCGACAAGAAATTCAGCAAACAGGGGCCGTACAGTATTACTTAAAAGATCTGAATATGCCCATGACCAGAAATCGCCAATCTTTACCCCAGGAAGACCAGTTATTTCCTGATCTACTGAAATTTTTTTATTCATTCTCATCTATAAGTTACTTTTTGGGGTGGATTTTTAAATTATCGATTAACCCTTGCTTTTTGCTCAATAATAAATTTACAATGGTCATACCCAGCAGAATAACATTCAATCTCCGTTATTCTCACCGGCTCATTCAGATACCCGGAGAATATCGCAGATAATACCCCGATATCAAACGAGCAGGCACCATGACCGGTAACCGGGAGGTCCTCACACTCAAAACATCCCTGAACAGTGAGAGAGATTGGATCAGATCCACTCAGGGTAACCGATCCAAGACCATGCACTGACCAGAATTCATGCATTTTCTCAACCATCCGAGAGAGGTCGGAATCATACACCAGGGGGGCAAGGACCCTGCCAATCTCCCATCCCGTTCGTTCAAGCACCGGATCAACATTGATCCCAAGAGCCATCGCCTCTGTTCTGAACACCCGGACTCCCCATCTGAAAAAGGATGCAATATCTCCCGGTTCAAATGGGAGTCGGGCAGATACCTCACCTTTATCCTCTCTGACCGGTGCATGCCGATCAAGATTGGTCAGCCGCCCGATGGGATGTGAGGTAAGGGAAAGTATCTTTTTTCTGCTGTCATCTGGATCAGTATGTGATGAGATAAGACCTGCTTTCAGGAGATCATGAACATGGACCGATATGGTGGATTTTGCCTTTCCACAGAGTGTGACAATCTCATCAAATGAATGATCCCGTGACTGCAAAAGCTCAAGTATCCTCTTCTTCACCTGGCTGTCAATCGCCATAACCCGATTTCTGGATGAGAAGAGCTGGATATCATCATCCAGATTCTTTGTATATTCTTCGGTCACTGCTGCATGTACATATAATCCGGAAGGTTCATATTTGTTCGCATACAATAGAATGTTCGTACTAATACTAACGAGTTGGACTATGAAAGCAAGTGCATATAAAATTGCAGAAGGAGTATACTGGGTCGGAACACTGGACTGGGACCTTCGATCCTACCATGGATATACTCTTGATGGAACGACATATAACGCATACCTCCTCTTTGGTGAAAAGACTGTCCTGATAGATAATGTCTATCCAGGGCAGGCTGCACAGATGTGGGGAAGGATTGCTGATGCATGTAGCCAGGAAGGCCGGGATCTCCATATCGACATCATCGTTCAGAACCATGTCGAGAAGGATCATTCCGGAGCTCTTGCAGAGATTCATAAAAAATTCCCTGATGCACCCATCTACTGCACTGAAATTGCAGAAAAAGGACTTGTAAGACATTACCCAACCGTACAGGGAGCAGAGTTCAGGCATATCAAAACCGGAGATACCCTTGACTATGGGAAGAAGACCCTGGCATTTGTTCAGGCACCGCTCCTCCACTGGCCTGATTCCATGTTTACCCTCCTTGTGGAGGATGGAATTCTCTTCCCAAATGACGCATTTGGTCAGCATCTCTGTTTCACCAAGCGTCTTGACAGCGAGATTCCTGAAACGGTTCTGATGGATGCTGCACAGAAGTTCTATGCAAATCTTATCGTTCCGCTATCAGGGCTGTTCATCAAAAAAGCAACCGAATTGACAAACCTTGATCTCATCAGCAAAGTGAAGATGATTGCCCCATCCCATGGACAGATTTGGACAGATCCATCAAAGATCATCAATGCATATGTAGGTTGGGCAACCGGGACTCTCATCAAACCAAAGGTTACCATGGTCTATGACACCATGCATGGATCCACCCGGATGCTTGCCCATGCTCTCGCAGAAGGGGTCATAACCGGCGGATGTGATGTGAAGATCTTTAACCTGCATGAGGATGAGCGGTCAGAGATTGTGAAGCACATTCTGGAGTCAAAGGGCCTGATGATTGGTATTCCAACCATTAATGACATGCCGTATCCAAGCATCGGGGATCTCATCTATTACCTGAAAGGTCTGCATTTTGACCGGACCGGTGAACGCTATGCCATGACCTTCGGCTCAATGGGCGGAAAAGGCGGTGCTCCGGCCATGATTGCAGATGAACTGAAAACCGCGGGATTTACTGTCACAAAGACCATGGAAGTCGTATTTGTTCCAAATGCCGATGAACTGGAACAGGCGTTCGATGCGGGTTTTGAGATAGCAGAGGCCATAAAAAATAAAGGGATTCCAGCCTGATCCCCTTTTATTCTGGAGTGAGATCCTCAAAGGTATATGTCGAATAGATCATTCCAAGCATCTCAACATCTGAATCAGACGAGGTGCATACCACAGAAGGGTTCTGGTGGACAGCGGTAAAGAGAATATCTGGATTTGGCTCTCCGCTGAAGGGTTCGTCCACATCGGTCTGGATGGTAAACCGGTATGGATCCAGGTTACCAAAGAAGAAATCCTTGTACTCGGTAACCTGTTCAGGGGTGGCATTGTAGGCCCAGTCCGCTGCATCTGCAACAGTCACATCAACAGGAATCCACCCATATTCGGGGAGGTAGAACTCCGCCCAGAAATGCGTTCCCTGATGCCCTGGTACTATCTGATACCCGCCTGGAGCCCGTGCTGGAATGCCGACCGCCCGACATAATGCAGCGAAATAGGTACTCTGGGTTCCGCAATCGCCAAAGCCGGTATAATGCACAAAGTCAGACTCCGGAATGGACATTGCAGTGAGGTAGGCATGAGGCACATTGCTGTAAGGAAGCGTCTGTAAGATATAATCATAGATGAGCCGTGCCTTTTTATACGGATTTGTTTCATCTCCGACGATCTGGTTTGCTAATGCCATAATTTCCGGAGTGACATTGATATTTGGCTGACTTTTCGTATACCGCTGATACAGAGGATCTGATGTATCGTACACCGGAATCGCATCAGGATCGAGATCAAGAATCCGCGGGCTTGTGGTAAACGTGAGCCTGACTGAGACATTCACATAATCGTCCATCATCTTCTCAAGAGGTATCTCCAGGTATACCTCTCCGATGTCACCCGTTGTCACCGGTTCTGATACCACATATTCTTCAGGCTGAACAGATGTCACCAAGATATCTGACTGACTCTCAATACTGACCGGAAGCGGATACCAGACCTGCAAAGTCCCGTTGTCAGGAAGAAGATTTCGGGGAATACTCAACTCTCCCGTTCCCTGGAAGGTATGATTCAGATAGAGCGGGTTCTTCTTATCGCGTGGAGCACTGATAAACGGAGATATCTGATCGAAAAACGGTGATTCACCGAGCGATCGGGTATAGTTCTGACTCAGGGAGGCGTTGTGAAATCTGATATTTCGGGCAATACCTTCATAATAATAGATCTGGCCGTCAGATTCGAACTGGATTGAGGCTCCCGGTTCCAGGAATGCCTCCCGTTCTTCCTGAGTGAATTGAGGAAAAGCCTCCTGAATAGTCTCATCTGCGCTCGTCCTGTTCAGGTTCATCTCGGCAAACAGCCAACTCATTCTTTTAGCCTGGCGGAGAGCATCTTTCTTTTCCGCCTCATTACCGAGTGCAGCAAATTTTTCTGAGGCGTTCATGAAAAGATTATAGGCGTGTTCATAGTTCCCGTCTTTGACTGCATTCTCAGCCAGTTGAAGCATCTCATTGGCAGATTGTTCAGAAGCGCCGATCGCAATTCCCGGTATGACAATCAAAACCGTCAAAAAAAAAGTAATCGCCAGCACGCGACTACCCATCTTAACTCCCATATAATTTTCTTTATGGGTCAATGGGAGATTAATTCTTCGAACTGACGACCACACATGAAAACGTCCGAAATTCAGGGGATTTTCAGAGAGAGACCACCAATGTCCTTGGACGGTATCAACACGAATTTTAAATACCCAGTCACCAACTACTCTCCATGCTCACCTTCATCCTGCTTGGCAGACTGACAAATCTTGCCGTTGAACAAACCCGTGAATTACAGGAGAGAGATAAAAGGGCTGCCGAAATAATCAAAAATGCCGGAGGTAATCTGGTTTCGCTCTATTACACCTTTGGTCAGTATGATTTTGTGGCGATTATTGAAGCCCCGTCTCAGGAGATCATGGGACTGATTCTTCTCGAAATCGGCAGGTTCAGCACCGTCAGTTCTGAAACGCTGATGGCAATGCCACCTGAACAGATGTATAGCCTTATTCATAAGTTACCCTGAGCTATGTCAGAGTCCTCAAAGCTCCTTTTTTCATGAACTCCAAAACAAGAGCAGGAGGTAACAGATAACAGGCACACATCAATATATTGAAAGACTAATATTTCAGGTATAAGATGGTTTCAGATGTCGGGTATCTGGTCGGCGCAATCGGGACCTTTTTTGCAATCCTGGATCCGTTCGGAAACCTTCCGTTTTTTATTGCATACACGAATACCCTCAGTGCCCCGGTACGAAGAAAGACCGCTCTGGTCCTCTCGGCTTTCATCTTCGTCGCGATGGCAGTTTTTCTCTTCTCAGGCCAGATGGTCCTTAGTTTTTTCCACATATCCCTGCCAGCTTTTCAGATAGCCGGGGGAATTATTCTGTTTGGCGTTGCTCTTTCCATGATGAGCGGTACTCACACGATAACGATGAACCGGGTCATATCAGACACCGGAAAAGAGATGCTTCTGGAGAAGAACGAATCTATTCTTCCCACAATAATTGTCCCGCTGGGTATACCACTCTATGTCGGACCTGGATCGATTGCTGCAGCCATCCTCTTTGGCAGTAATGCACCGACCGAGACGGCGTTTCTTGGAGGTTTGCTCGTCATCCTTCTTATTGTCATCTTCATAACCATCCTCAACCTCAGCTCAGATTATATCGGGAAGGTGCTCGGGAACCAGGGAATTGAGATACTGGTCCGACTGATGGGGCTGGTCCTTGCAGCGATTGCAGTCCAGCTGACACTGGATGGGATTACAGGAGCGATCACCACCATGATTCTCCCCTCTCTCTCCGTATAAATTACAGCCTGATTACCATATCATCAGTACCGATGATTACATCCGAGAACTGAGGTCCAATATTCCTGATTGAGAGCCGCTGATCAAGGGTGGTGTACAGATCGGCAGCAAAATGAACCAGTGCCAGCTGGTCTGCCCCTGCCTCTGTTGCAAGACGAACGGCTACTTCTGGGTTTAAATGAGGCCATCCGGGGTTTTCCTGTCCGGGGAGATAAGCACATTCAGTGATCACCAGATCTGCTCCTGCCCCAAGTGTGAGTATTCCCTCGCAGGGTCCGGTATCGGTGCAGAATGCAATCGTTTTTGAAAACTCAAACCGATACCCGAAGACCGGTTGGGTATGGACAAGAAGTGCAGTCTGTACCGGGATGCAGAGATCAGATCTGCCCTCCGGAAGCTCAGTGATGGTTACCGGATAGGTCAGTTCATCAATCGGGACGGTGTAGGGATACCCGATAAATCCGGATAGTATCTGAACCCCGGGCGGACCATAGATGGACAGGCCTCCTTCAAACCGGCACCGTGCCAGGGTATGCAGCCCGGATATATGATCCAGGTGAAAGTGGGAGAAGAACAGGAGGGCGGGTTTTTTGATACAGGGGTATACATCCGGGATCTTCGTAAATCCCTCTCCGGCGTCGAGAATGATAAGACATTCAGGTGTGTCAATAGTTATACAGGTGGTGTATCCGGTTTTGGAGGTGTACCACCCATTTGTTCCATGAAAAATTACCGTGATCTCTTCCATTATCTCATGAGTATTTCGATTTAAGAACAGATATAAGGAGTGTTCCGGCCTCTACCTGAAATTATTATTTTTGAAAATAGTGAGCTGACCTCAGTAGATATATCTCTGCGATGATCTGCCCCTGATAACCCCGATCACCCCATATGCAATCAGGTAACACCCGATAAATACGATAAGGAGTTTCATCCCGTCCTGGGGATAGAGTATAAGATAAAACCCGATAACAATGCTGAGCACCCCTCCGATGATCAGAAAAAACCAGGATAACCGGTCCTGAACGAACCCTGATGAAAACCCGAGTTGCATGATACCCATCATGAGGATCACGACCCCCAGTAATATTCCCATCAGTGAGACCGTCATGTCAGGGTTGAAGAGAGCAAAAAGACTGACACATACACCGATGAGGCCCAATAGAATGAACGGTACAGAAAACCCTGATCCCCTCACCGAATAACCAATACCCACAATAATCAGCGATATCAGAAAGATTATCGCGGCAAGAAATACCCCGATAATACCTGGGATAAAAGGAGAAAAGACGAGCATCAGAAGACCGATGAGTATTGCGACCACTCCGGCCTTTTGGGATATACCCCTGCTCACCCAGATCATATGCATACAGGAAGGTTGTTCCATCATCAATAAATCCGAATTGATCACAGATCGGTGGAATGATTATTGCAGAGCAATCTTCTGCATGAGAGCCATGATTCCAGGTTTTGTTTTTCCCATACCGGTGCCGGTCTGCCCAGGTCCAAAACCCCCGAACATCGGTGGTGCCTCAAACATCTCGGTATTCATCCGATCGGTTATCTCATCAAATATTCGTTTATATGCAGGACAATGGGGATCAACACCGGTGATCTCCCCACCGGACGGGGCAATTGCATTGTAGGGGCATCCTCCCCGGCAATATTTGATGTGGGAGCAGGATGAACAGTGGGAATCCACGTAGGCCTTGAAATCATTCATGAGTCTGCCAGGCTTTGACTCATCAAGATCCTTCTGCGTCGGCCGGTCACGGACATTGCCCATGACATACTCATCCATCCCCACGAACCGATAACAGGGATAGATACTCCCGTCAGGACCAATGGCATAGGTGTTCCCCATACAATCGGCAAAGGTGCAGACATTCCCTCTTCTCGTAAAGACACACCTGACCAGGTCATTGATATTCATAATATCAATCTCATGATAGTGGTCAAGTGACTGATCCAGAAGGTAAACCAGGAGATCGCCAAATTTCTCCGGGGCCAGGGCCCACTCGTTCGGGCTCTCACTTCGTAATGAAGGAAGTGCCGGGTGCAGTTTCATGGTAAAGCCCTGATCGATGAAGAACTGCACGATAGATTCCCGCTGTTTTTCAGAGTAACCGGTAAACGTGCAGATAAACCGGATATTCAGGCCATGCTCCCGTGCAACCCGGTACCCTGCCATAGTTTTTTGAAAATACCCGTCTCCCCGCTGATAATCAGTAATATCCTCAGGACCATCAATACTAGACCCGATGGGAATATGGTATTCTGCAAAGATGTCCGCAAGTTCCGGAGTCATCCGCCAGAGGTTTGTCTGAATCGCGAATGAGGGTTTATTTTTCGCAAGACCCTGAGCAAGAAGAGGCAGAGCCTGCCGGTAAAAGTCAGGTCCGGCAAGAAGAGGCTCGCCGCCATGAAATGTTATCGTGACCGGATCATCCCGAAAATCTGAAAGCCAGGATACGACGTCCTTCACAACCTGAATATTCATCACCGGAGATCCTTCTTCAGAACTCCAGCAGTATTTACAATTGGACGGGCAGCCAAGGGTCGGGATAAGCATGATATGGAAAGGGGTTTTCATCAGTCCACCACTATTCTCCTGAATAGGTACTAACCCAACGACCTAAAAATTAGATAAGTCCCATTCGGTCGGCTTCCATCATAAGAGAGTCGCGGAACTGTGGATGGGCAAGATCAATTATCGCAAGCGCACGCTGCCGGGTATCCTTTCCTTTCAGATTGGCCATCCCATATTCGGTTGCAAGATAATGAACATCGGCACGTGGAGTGGTTATTGCTGCACCTGCCTCAAGCCGAGGCACAATTTTTGATATCTTCCCACCCTTAGCCGTTGAATAAAACGCAAGTATAGACTTTCCACCCCTTGAGTCAAATGCTCCCCTGACAAAATCAAGCTGACCGCCGGTACCACTAAAGAGAGAACCTGACAGGTACTCGGCATTAACCTGACCGAGAAGATCAACCTCAAGTATCGAATTTATCGATATCATATTATCATTTTGTGCAATGATTCGTGGATCACAGACATGGGATGCCGGATAACTCTCTATGGAGGGGTTATCATCCATGAATTCATACATCCGTCTGGTTCCTGCGGCTGTGGTAAATACGTGCTTCTCTTTATGCATTGTCTTTTTCTTTCCGGTGGCAACACCCATGTCAATAAGATCCACCATTCCTTCGGTGAAGAGTTCGGTATGGATACCAAGATCCGTATGATCCTGAAGGAAACCTGCAACCGCGTTTGGAAGTCCGCCGATACCAAGCTGAATGGTCGCTCCGTTTGGAATCAGATCTGCAATCATTCGTCCGATAATCTCATCTTCCGGCTTTTTTTCAGGGATCTGTAGCTCAAGAAGAGGAGTGTCATATTCCACAATCCCATCAACATCAGAGAGATGAATCTGTGAGTCACCAAAGACACGGGGCATGTATTTGTTTACCTCAACGATAATTCGTTTCCCGCATCGTGCGGCTGTTGATATATAGTCATTTCCGGTCCCAAAACTAAAAAATCCGGCTTTGTCCATCGGTGAAACCGTGGTGATCACAGTGTCTATATCCATAAAGTCCTGGCAAAGGCGAGGTATCTGGTGAAGATAAGAAGGAACAAAATAGCTCAGACCATATCTGGTCATGGTCCGGTCAGCAACTCCGCTAAACCATGAGTGATGGGTGATCTGATCACAGAGTTCAGGAGAAAGTACGGTCGATTGGGTGTGTTCACGAGGAAGAAATGTGTAGATGTTAATATTCTGAAGGTTTTCAGAGAGAATCCTGTCAGCAAGGGCTTTGAGAAGTGCCGGCGGCTGACATATGGACATACCATATACGATAGTCTCGTCGCTCTGAATTGGGAGGACTGCCTGGTCCGGGGTTTTCAGCAGTTCAAGGTACCGGGAATCTGATCGAGTAAATGCCATGAGTGTATCATATCCAATATACCGGGAAGAGTAATGAAGATGTACCAGGGAGGTGGAATAAATATACCTGGTGAGCAGGCACGGGTTTTTGAAGCGATTGCATCCGGCAAACCCACCGCCATTGATTGGCATATTAACCCGGTGGATAAACCTCCGGTCCAGTCATTTGCACAAGGAGCCTGTGATTATGCTGTACGGACACTGAATTAAAATCGGTGAGCATTCCTTTTTTGATTTTCGCAATCAATGTACCAACTCGTACCGATACGGCAAACTCTCTTTCAGAATTCATTTATGGGGGACCTGCATACGTGTGTTCATGGATCCGATAATCAGCACAATTCAGAAAGAACTGATCGGGGTGATAGACGAAAAGACCAAAAATAGTTACCAACGGTTTTTCAAGGAAAAGGTGAACGCATACGGATGTAAGACCGCTGCAGTATCAAAGATAGCTAAAAAATACTGGAAAATAGTCAGTACAAGAAGTAAACACGAAATATTCTCTCTCTGTGAAGAACTCTATCAGTCAGGATACATGGAGGAAGCCTTTATTGTATCCTCCTGGGTTCCAAACCTCAAAGACCAGTTTGAACCGGAGGATATCAAAACCTTCAGATACTGGATTCTGAACTATATCACCAACTGGGCAACCTGTGACAGTTTTTGTAACCATTCGATGGGTGACTTTATCGAAAAATACCCAGAATCCATAAATGAACTGAAAAACTGGACACAGTCTGAAAACCGGTGGATGAGACGGGCAGCTGCCGTATCTCTTATCATACCGGCAAAGCGTGGAAAATACCTTGATGATGTCCTTGAGATTGCAGATGCTCTCCTGACCGATGAGGATGATATGGTCAGGAAAGGATACGGCTGGCTCTTAAAAGAAGCAAGCAGACAGCATGAGGACACCATTTTTGAGTATGTTCAGGCTCACAAGCGGGAAATGCCACGAACATCACTCCGTTATGCAATTGAGCTCATGCCAAAGGAGAGACGGGCGGAGGCAATGAAAAAGGACTGGAAATAGACAGGACAAAAACAGGTACATCATATAGATTACAGGAGACATCAATAAGAATGAATGAGGCGGGCATGGTGAAAAGGAGGGAGTATTGGTGACATATTCACTCCCGGCCATCTCCTTGTTATGCCTGATATCAGCGGCTATCACTTTTAGTCTTGGGATTTTTGTTTTTGCTCGAAATCCGAAGAGCCATGTCCACCAGTTATTCCTTCTCCTCTGCTGTTCCGGAGCATTCTGGGCATTTTTTGAATTTATGCTGAGGCAGGCAACCGATCCTTCATTTGCATATTACTGGAATATGATCGGGTCAGAGTGGATCATCACCATCCCTGTCGCAATCCATTTTATCCTGCTGTTTACCAGTCATCCATTGAGCAAAAAATCACATCTTCCCATCATTCTGTTATTATTTTACGCCCCTGCCCTCGTGTTTTTTATCTATGATGCGACCCATGCATGGACATACCACTTTACCTTCATTGAAGGATATGGCTTTGATTCATCCCCCAAGCCTTCTCACCTTCTGTATATTCCTGAAATTATTTTCGCATTTATTGTTGCCTTTTTTGCAATAATCACCTGTATCAGGTCATATCTCAAAACACCCCAAATATACAAAAAATTAAGAAGACAGATCCTTCTGGTTCTGATGGGTATCAGTTTCCCATCCGGTGCAGGGCTTATCGGCATAGTGTTCTTCTCAAATATCTCCAATGGACTCTCCGTAGCCGTCGCAATAAGTTATCTTGGATTTGTCATCTGTATCAGTATCGCAATATTACGATACGGCCTGTTCATTGTCTCTGCAACAACAGCAGCGGAGACGATCATCACAACGATCCCAGATGCCCTCATCCTAACCACTCATGATGGAGAGATCATCACTACAAACCCTGCCGGTCTGCATCTGACGGGACTTGGGAGGGGCAATAACCAGGAGAGGCAAATCAGGAATTTTATTCCGGAAACTGAATTTCTTCAGATATTACAAAAGATTGAACGAAACGGATCTGTATCAGACGAGGAGATGTTGTTCAGGGGAGGGTTTGGGCCGGTGCCGGTCAGTATTGCTGCATCAGAGGTAAAGGACCTGGATGGAAAACCCGCAGGTCTTGTATTTATTATCAGGGATATAACCGACCGGAAAGCATCAGAAAGGGCCCTTGTTCAGGCACGAGAGAAACTGGCCCTGATGTTTAAGATCACCAGGCATGATATCTTAAACCTCCTGACCGCGATGACAGGATATTTGTGTATTGCTGAGGACAAGGCTGAATCCCTTGATGCATCGCTTACCAGCGATATTCGGACCTGCCAGGACCTAGCTGAGAGGATTGCAGATCATATCCGGATCACCGGAACATATCATGAACACGAGTCAGGAGAACCGATATGGCAATCCCTGGATTCACTTATCAGACGACTGATACAGGAGATGAGCAATACGGTTCAGATAACAGCCGATATCGAGCCGGTTGAGATACGTGCCGACCCTCTCATGTACAAAGTACTCTATAATATTGCTGAAAACAGCGTCAGGCACGGAGAGAATACAACTCTGATTACCTGTGAATCAGCCATCTTAAACGATTCATTTATCCTGGTTATGGAAGATAATGGGAAGGGGATTCTTGAGGAGGAAAAGTCAAGAATTTTTGAACCGGGATTTGGGAAGAATACGGGTCTCGGACTTTCTTTCTGCCAGGATATTCTCAATTATTCTGGGATTTCCATAAGAGAAACTGGAAAAGCAGGATCCGGAGCACGGTTTGAGATCCTGTTTCCCCCCGGAACCTGGAGAGAGAAAAATACATGACCTGATTAAAATATCGTATTATCCTCAATAAACCGCTCAATCACTTCTATTTCCCGTTCAAGACTGTCACTTAATTCAAGCGCTTTTGCCCGGCTGAGATACTTTCTGGCTTCAAAGAAATCTCCATCCTGTTTACATTCATCTGCATACGTGACCATCAGATCGATGATCTTCAGATTCGGACCAAACGGAATATTCCGTTCATCCAGGATCTCCCGGCCATGAGAGAGGATATACGACACATCCAACTCTATCTGGGACTTTTCTTTGATATATGCCAGTTCACGGGCAGTCTCTGTCGAATCCTCCCACGTGGTGCCCATCAGGTAACAGGTGACGGCACCGGTATAATCACCGGTTTCTATCAGGTAATATCCCATGTTCCGATAGGCATGGGCAAGGTCTTCAGGTTTCCAGGCATACTCAAAACAGTGGATCGTGAGATTGCGAAATTCATCCAGGTTTCCCTCTTCCCGGCAGAAATCAGCACGTGCAAACAATATGGAATCATTGACCGGACTTAATACTGAAAGTGATGTAAAAATGGCACGGGCTCTATTCTTCTCTCCCTTCAAAGCAGCGAGCCGTCCGGACTGTAGCAGGATATCACAGTTCAGATAGGGATGAACCGTAAAATCCTGTTCAGGCGTGACATAGGTGATGTAATATGCATATTCTATAAAGTCCCGAAATGAACGATATTTTCCCCCCTCCTCATCCGGATGTTCAGCATAGGGAAGGATATATGACAATGCTGACTCTGCAGCCGTTCCATCTCGTTCGTCCAGGAGTGAACGGACAGATGCAAGAACTGCCTCTACAATCAGATCAGGGTTTTGAACCCGGGATACGAAGGTCTGAAATTCAGTTTGAGAGAATGATAAGACAGCCAGAGATGCTATAACGTCAGATATCGCCTTCTGACATGGATGGGCTGTATAATGATGCTCCATATCGATGAGGTATTCCATTACCTGACCTTTTTCACCGGGAACATGCTCCCTGATGTGCGTAACAATCCCTGCACAACTCTCTGGTGATGTCATTCTCTTTTCTCCCGAATCTGGTACCTCTCATAGGATTGAACTTCAGTCATGATGATAAATACCTTTCAGGCTCACAAGAATTCTAGTACCTGAACAGACGATCTATTGGTATGCAGCTCCAAAAGCAGGGTATCAGGGTTTTTGGGATCTCCGAGTCCTTTGCTTCTCGGGACTGGTCGGTCCTCTGCGGCGTTGTTATGCGTCGGGACCTGCATATTGACGGGTTCTGCTTTGGAAAGGTCAGAGTAGGGGGGATGGATGCAACGGCAGAGATAATCCGGATGACAGCCGTTCTTGACCGGCAGGACGTAAATGCCATCATGCTGAACGGATGTGTCATTGCCTGGTATAATGTGATTAATCCGGTGGAAATTATGGAAATAACCGGATTACCGGTCATTTGTGTCTCATATAAGGATTCAGAGGGTCTGACTGGTCATATCAGGCATCATTTTCCCGGAGATGAAGAGCGGGTCAGACGTTACGAAAACCTTGGAGAACGTTTATCCATACCGGTAAAAACCGGTTTATCTCTATTCGCCCGGGGATATGGATGCACCGAGCAGGAGGTCAGGCACCTCTGCAGGATCTTCACCCTGCATGGGAAGATACCTGAACCTCTCAGAGTTGCACGCCTCTGTGCCAGGACTGTCATGCAGCAGACCAGGACAGAAAATTCTCCCATATTTTCCTGATAATTCTACACAGTTATTCGATATATTCTGCCCAACCGATATCAAAGGACGTACCTATGCGCAATTATCAGATTCTCAGGAGATAGGAAAGAAAAATTTTTGAATTTAGGGGGCATAGGTAAAAACAGAAGAGAGATACTTAAAGTTATACCGGTAATTGATCAGCTGGAATACAGATCTCTGATTCATGTTACCTGGCTGGTAGAAATACACACAGAACAGAGACTGGCGGTAAGAATATGAATCCAAGACGATTGTTTGTTGGAAACCTGACATATTCCGTTGATGAGAAGCAACTATGGGGACTCTTCTCACGGTATGGTGAGGTTGTCGGTGTCCGTGTCATTGAAGGGAAAGGATACGGATTTGTAGAGATGGAAAGCTATGAAGATGCACGGGCTGCACGAAATGCCCTGAATGAGACCGAATTTCAGGGGAGAAATCTTCTTATTGATGATGTAAGACCGCCGAAACCAAAGACAGGATTCCAGCAGAGACCAGGGGGGAAATTTCAGGGGAGAAGATCCCCATCCACCGGACCGGCCGGAAAACAGGGGAAGAAAGGGCCGGTACAGCAGAGAGGAGGGGCACCACCAGGCAGGGGAGGAGCAGGGAGCGGACGACTACGACAGAGAGAGACTGAGTATACAGAACGGGTATTAACCAGTGTAACCCGGCCACCCCGTGATGATAAGAAAACTGCCATTAGGAAAAAGCCAAAGACATCATCATCAGCAGATGAAAAATCATCGCCAAAGAAAAAGACCCGGTTCTGGCCAGGTGGCAGAAGATAATCACCTTTTTTATACGAATATCCCATTTAAAAATTTTGAAGAGAGCCGAACTTCTTCTTAGCGGTGATCAGGAAACCTTTCTGATGAGGGGGCTGCCGGGTTGGTAATATAGCGGATGATAAGCCTGATGACTTCGGGATTCTTTGGCAGGAAAATATGGCAGTACTGATAGGGATCAGCCTGCAGACTAACCGGGTCAGCCGGGACAAGATCAAACTCCGTTCCTGGAAGGTATGAGTCATAATGAGGAATCACCCCATCCCCAAGCCAGGTGGTTCGCCAGGTTTCATCATGCCCGAGCACCCAGGTCCGTCCGTTAAAACTTGGGAAGAATGTCGGATCTCCGGTCCGGTTTGCAGCAAGAATGTTCCTGTACCTGATGTCAGGCCTGATTCCCGCATTGCATAATTCTCTGGTCTCCCGGCTTCTGATCCGAAGACCCTGAACATTGACATCCTTCTCCGGTTCATATTTCTGCGGGACAAATTCACCAGAGAGGACATCTATGACCTCTGGTCCATGTACCGGATCATTAAAAATCTCGGCCATTGAAGAGCCCCGGTTTGGGACCCCTATCTCGATCAACTGGCGAACCTTCTCCTCCCTTTTTTTCCCGTCAAGCACTTCGACATAATACCGGGTGACATAACCACCCATAGAGTGACAGACAATGTCAACCGGTCCATGATATCCGGCTACCCTTCGTTTCTCATGAAGGAAGGACTTGAGCTGGTGAGCGATTTGTGAGATCGTCGATTCATATAGACCAGAATAATCAAAAAGCCAGATCTGTTCAGATGGGATTCGAACCTGCTCAATAAGTCTTCTCCAGATACCTGGATGACTCTTCCACCCATGCACCAGCACTAAGGGAATGGATTCCATGATTAATCAGTCTGCCTAGCAGGACAGAAGTTACAGATTGAGAAGAATACATCCTTTTCCTTGTCACGAATGGGGCAATAGTACTCATTACCTCGTTTTTCTACAACCTGACCGCCAGGAAACGGCATCCCAACCGGGTGACCGGGGAGGTCTTCAACGAACATTGTATATGCTGCAATCAGATAGTAAAAAAGCCGGTGCCTCGAGCTCCAGATCTCCGGGTTCTTCCACATACCCTCATCCCATGCCGTACACCCGTCAGGTATCATCCGGCAGTACGAGAGAAAGAGTTCAGGATCACGAATCGGATCAGTACATTTCCTGAAAGAACCACTTCTATACCTGGACAGGAGTATGTGGTGGGCACCGAATATCTGGTCTTTGAAATAGGAACTTATTTTATGCCGGTAATGTGCAGGTAGCCGTTCAATCTCAAGATGTAATCTCCCGCCGATCACCTGCAGCTCAAATACCGAGTACTTCTGAATTTCTTCTGCAACGATAGTGCCAAGTTCACCTTTGTGAGCCGCTCCAGCAAGCCGTGCGACGATTGATTCTATCTTTGATCGCTCTGGATCTGTCATCCCACAGCAGACCCGTTCTGTAATCACTGATTATACATGAAACCGGAGATACAATATAGTTTCATGCAACGACCCTGTTGAAATCAGAGACTGAAGACCGGTGTCCATTACTATAACCTTTCCAAGAAGACATATAGGAGATGGAACCTTCGAATATTCTTGCTCTCATCATACTCATCTGTGGAATTATCGGCATCATCATTATAAAAGCTGTCGGAAATCTCCTGAAATCGCGGGCAAAAAGAACAGAAAGTGTAATTGATGACATCATTTTATCCTCTATCGGAAAACCCCTTATCCTGTTCCTTATTATTATCACCGTCTATTCTACTCTGGCAACGAGCACCCTCATACCTCCTGAATACACCTGGATTTTGGACAACAGATACCTTCTGGTCTGTATTACCATCCTTGTTACCTGGATCTTCTGGTCATTTGTAAAGAATGTTGCAAACCAGTACGAAGAGTACATACTCCAGTCAGCGACAAATGAAGCAGGAATCAGGTTCTATCATTTCTTTCGATCGACATTCAGTTACATTGTCTGGATAATCGCCGGAATCATTATCCTTAAGATACTCAATGTTGATATCACCCCTCTTCTTGCTGCCGGAGGTATTGTGGGAATTGCCGCAGGTTTTGCAGGAAAGGATATCCTGGGTAACTTCTTTTCAGGGGCACTCCTTGCTGCGGATCAACCGTTTCGGATCGGTGACCGAATCCAGGTGCAGGACTATATCGGAGATGTTATTGCCATAGGGCCCAGGAGTACAAGAATTCAGACTCTTGACAGTCAGCTGATAACCATTCCGAACTCCATCCTCACGAATGATGTAGTGATCAATTATGCAGAACCGGATCTGAAGATGAAGGTGCGAATAAATATCGGAGTTGCCTATGGCAGTGATATTCAAAAAGTAAAAACAATCCTTTTCAGGATAGCAGATGAGATCATTAAAACAGGTCTCTGTCTGGGTGATCCAAAACCTTCAGTCTTTTTCCTTGAATTTGCAGAGTCGAGCCTGAATCTGCAGATGATTATCTGGACAGAAAAATACACGATGACGTATGAGATTCGGGATTTTATTAACTGTCGGATTCAGATGGAATTTCAGAGAGAGGGGATCGAGATTCCATTCCCCCAGATGGATGTACATATGAATAAATGAGAGGTAAATTCATATACCCTGTATCATTCTTAAGCACGGGAGATGAATACTGTTTATGGAACTCAGCCCCATGGAACTTTTTCAGAAAGAGGCCCCGGAATGTGCAGCAGCATTCAATAGTCTGATTCAGTTACTTATTGCAAGAGAGGGATTAGACCAGAAGACAAAGCAGCTCATCTATATCGCCATGAAAACGGCTATGGGCGATGACCGGGCAGTCCGGGCTCATCTTCCAATGGCAAAAGCACTTGGAGCGACAAGAGAGGAGATGGTTGATGCAGTCCTTCTGACTTTAACCGTCAGCGGTATATCAGGTGTTTTAAAAGTCCTCCCTCATATTGTTGAGATGTATGATACAAAATGAGCATCGGAAAGGCTGAATATCTCCGTACTCTTACGGTCTCAACGCTTCAGAACAGATCGGTACCAGTCGGTACAGAACTCGATGGAAGCTCCCCTCCGTCCATCTTCATCGGAAGTGCCGGTTACCCGAAGGTCTATGCCGGCCCTCTTATCACCCCCGAACATGGAGATACGGGTATATATGACACACCGGAGTCATGGATCCCGGCACAGAAGTCACAGGAGGAGATTATCGGATACCGGCTTAGTCTGGTGCGGGGAAAAAGACTGGTTGAGACCACCGATATCCATAGCAGATTTGTCAGCCAGTTGCAGGAGATCGTACTGTCTGACACTTCTGTTGAGAGTGAAGCTGCATTTCTCGAAATCCCGACAGGTTTTTCATTAAGTGAGGAGCATGCACCTTTCGGACCAAGTGCATCAATAGATACTCTCTCATGTGAACCGGTGAGATGGAACCATCACCTTGAACGGGTCTTTGATGACACCGACCTGCTGGCACGGGATGCTGTGATAAACCTCCATCAGGAGAAGGTTCCATTCTCTGCAATTCAAAAGGCATTCTCTGCTGGAACCATGGGAAACGGCAAGAAACGTCATCTTGTCCCGACCAGATGGTCAATTACGGCGGTGGACAGCACCCTTGCCGATTCTCTTTATAACCGAGTGAAACAATTCAGTCCCATTGATACCTGGCGGGTTCATGAATTTTCAAGCCTTCATAACCGGTATGCAATCATCCTTACCCCGACCGGGTGGCAGTATGAATGGACCGAGGCTTTTATCAGGGTTCTTGGAGACGAGAAACTGGTATTTTCAGACTCTGAAATAAAGCGGCCAAAGACAGAATACTCATCTGTCGGTGGTTGTTATTACTCATGTAAAATGGCAGTGCTTGAAGCACTCCTAAAAGAACAAAAACAGGCCGGAGCAATCGTTCTCAGGGAGGCAACCGAAGGGTATGTGCCACTCGGAGTATTTAACGTCCGCGAAAATGTCAGAAATGCGATGCTTACCAGGGGAAAGGAGTTTGAATCATTCAAGGATGCATTCTCCTATGTGTCAGGGACCATGACATTGGAGCCTGAGTACTTCATAAAATCCGGACGTCTGCTCAGGAGTCTTATGAAAGAACAGCAGACTCGTCTCTCTGACTTTACCTCCTGCAAAACTGAGCACTCTGATGGGGACAACTATGATAAATGATAAACCTCAAGAATGTATAGAGACGTCCTGACCCAAGGTTTAAAAGGACAATATCCGGAGAGAGGTCACTTCCTGATGACGGAAAAGAAGAAGATCCTGATCATAGACGATGAAGCAGTCTTTCGGAAAATATTAAAGGAAGACCTTTCTTATTGTGGATATGTGTGCAAGACTGCAGAATCTCCGTCAGAAGGAATGCGATATTTAAAGACTGATACCTTTGATCTTATCCTCCTTGACATCATGATGGAACCGCTTGATGGCTGGGACACCCTTGACCTGATTAAAAGTCTCACTTATGGCTATGAAACCCCGGTTATCATGGTGTCATCAAAGAAGATGGATCTTGTCGAGGTTATCAGGTATGGGGAACGGTTGTATGGATATATGGCAAAACCCCTTACACGGGAAGAGATATGTGCCGGTGTATACTCATTTTTCCGCTGGTATGAATCCCTGCATGAAGCTGCTGAAAAAATCAGTACCGATTCTGTACCACCGGAGGACATTGCCCTGTGGCTTGATCTCTCACGGCAGGTAAGAGTGATTACCGACCTTCGGGCAGAGGCAGCTATTATCTGTCTGCCGGATTTGAACCGGACCGAAGAAGAGTGCAGGGATCAGTTAAATGCACAGGTTGATCAGATGATCCGGGAAAAACGCTCGAAACTGGAAGAACTTGAGCAAAAATATCCGGTTTTGCACACAATACCCCAGTGAACGGGAGAGAAAAAAAGATTTAGTATCTTCTGCGGTCGCCACCATAGCCACCGCTGCTTCTTCCACCGCCACCATAGCCACGGTTGCCACCAAATGAACCACTTCCGCCAAATTCACGGCGTGGCTGCATTGGACGTGCTTCATCAATCCGGAGGGTCCGTCCACCAAATTCGGTCTGGTTCAGAGAATCCATTGCGTTTTGTGCCTCTTCAGAGGAACTCATCTCTACAAAGCCAAAGCCCTTCTGCTCGATAAGTTTCACATTTTCAATAGTACCGAATGGAGCGAACAGTTCTCTGATCTGGGTCTCGTTTGCAGAGTAGGGGAGGTTCCCAACGTATAATCTCTTTCCTTCCATTATCAATCACTTTTCTTTTGCATCCGTGTAATTGGCAGAAACGGATCCTGGGATCCTCGCTGCCAGAGACATAACCGAGAATAGCGTGACACAAAACACTTCAGACCGAAGGATGCTCATGGACTATTTCAGAATTGCTCGAACGTCTGCTATACAATAATTGACGCAGAAGTATATCAAGTATCACCAAAGGTACGGATTTACCGGTATCCTTCCCAGCAGGCTTCACAACCGATAAATGAATCATCATCCGGAGAGGTAATACTGATCATCCCCCCTGCCTTCTTCATATTATTCGTGGTATTGGTATCATGGGTGAGATTGTCAGGATCGATCATGACGGAAAAGACATATCCTCCGTACTCAATCGTGTCCGGAAGTTTATATTCAAGGGTTATTGTCTGCTCCTGTCCGCCCATAAGTGCCGGGAATGTGCTGATTACCGGAAGCAGCAGATAACTCCCAAGATACCCACTTACATTTACCATATCGCCGGAAGTGTCATTCATACCGGTATTTTTTACTCCCAGTGATGGATGTATCACTCCTCCCCGGTATGTTGTGCTCTCATAAACCGGTACATCAACAAACCTCACCAGATAATCAGGACCATCGCTGGCAGAAACAGACACAGCAGGATCATCATGCGTCATAGTATCATCCGTTATTATGGCATCTGCCGCTCCATAACCTGAAAAAAAAAGGATAAGAAGTATAAAAATGAGAAAGTCGGATTTTTGGATCATCATATCATACAGGTATATCGTTACGGGTCAACAAATTGCCGGTACATTAATACAGGTAATCACAGGCATAGGGCATTGACCAGTCAAACATCTCCATATAATAGGGATTGGTTAGAACCAGAAGATGCATATCATCCGATGCAGTCAGGTTCATTACAGCACCAGGTGCCACATAGATGATGTCATTCCTGCTCACGGCATACTCATGGCATCCCACTGATATATTCCCTGAGCCAGTAAGGACGGTTATCAGCTGGTACCTTCCATCTATATAGTGATCCGGAATACCTGAGCCGGCATCAATTCTGGCGGTCCCGAGATCATAGGTAATATCGTACGGACCTTCACGGGGATGGACAAATCGTGAGAACCGGAAAGTCCTGTTTGTACCAGAATCACCCAGTTCCAAGGCTGGAATCATATCCTCAGAGACAACTTTTGTCTGATTCAAGGGTTCCTGATGATTAAAGATATCTTGTATAGTTTTATTCGCATTAAATGAATGTATTTCGCCAGCTGGTGATGCCCAGTCGATCACCGAAATGAACGTCGAATAGCCAGGTTAGGTTACCCTAACCCAGCCTTCCAAGAACGGACCGTGCGATTTTCACCGCAATCCGCTCAAGTTTTTCACTACCCGCTTTTATGGGCGTAATGAAGGAACATCCGTATC
>Ga0228535_1000282_pt1 | contig 163991 bp, 169 predicted proteins | sample SJ1metagenome_FD_168457 | JGI IMG/M metagenome (GOLD analysis project Ga0228535, IMG submission 168457) | Enriched culture of PCE-dechlorinating microbial communities from Ithaca, New York, USA - SJ1 | ecosystem: Engineered > Modeled > Simulated communities (microbial... > Unclassified... | reverse complement strand
AATGTGATCTATGCTCTCTCGCCACAAGCCAAAGGGAAGATCGAAAGACCTTACCGCTGGCTTCAGGATCGTATTGTTCGCACCTGTGCTCTTGAAAACCTTACTACCCTTGACGAAGTTCGTGGCGTCTTACGTAGTGAAGTGGATCGTTTGAGATACCCTGCTTTCGCTTTGAAAAGGCCAAAAACTCCGGTTCAAGTTTGTTCAGACCTTTTTCCTTACCTAAACCATTCATTTCCCCTAAAGATGTTTTCTGTCTTCATGAAACTCGAATCATTAATGGATATGGTTACACCACTTTCTTCAATCATAAAGTTGACATGCCCCCTGATGTTCCAGATCATGAGGATGTTGACCTTCACTTGATCCCCGATCTTACTCATAATAGCCTTGAAATCCGCGTCTGGTATGAATCTAAATTGATCCGCTCTTTGACCTTGCCTCTGGACAATATCAAAGTTCACTTTTGAATTTCAATGGTGTTCACTTTTCAACTTCTCCCAACAGTGACTTTTTTTCACTTCCCCTTATCCATTTCCCATTCTTTCTGTGCCTTTCAAGGTCGGAAAATTTTTTGCGGTATAATGTGCTCACGCTCCCGTAGCTCAATGGACAGAGTGCCTGACTTCGAATCAGTCGGTTGCGCGTTCGAGTCGCGCCGGGAGCACCTTTTATGGCATGATCCCCGTGTCGAACTCCTATATGTAGGGGTTTTTTGTTTTATAAACGCGTTGAATGTAACGCTCGGTTTCGAATGGCCCAGGATTTTAGATACGATAACAATCGGGACGCCGTGGTTGATCATCAATGAAGCCGCAGTATGACGCAGATCATGAAATCGAATTTTAGGCAAATCGGTGCTTGCTAGAATTCTGTAATAATCCCTCTCGATATTCCGCGAGCTAATGGGTGTACCGTTGCCTGTGGCAAAGATCAGATTGCTTTCCTGCCACCGCATTCCCCTTTTTGTTTTCAATTTCTCTTGCATTACACGGTAATTGCGCAATTCTTCTAGCAAATTCTTTCCCAGTGTTATTTTCCTGAAGCCAGACAGGATTTTAGGTTCCAGAAAAACGATCCCGCTCCCGTTCACAAATTGTGCCTGACGCTGCACAGTGATCGCACTCTTTATCCAGTCCACGTCTTCCCATTTCAGTCCCAGTATTTCGCTCTGCCGCATACCCGTGGCCAAAGCGATTCTATAAGTTAATTTAAAGTTGATCAGATTTATATTGTATTTATTGATTTCGGAATTTTAAATAACATATCAGCTAGTATGAGTTAAGCAGAAATATTCTAATGATGGCTTTTATTGAACTCAGTGACAATATTCACTAAGTCTTTATCATTTTCTTCATATTCTGCCCGCAGGAAATCTGACCATGTAAATACGACAGCACCATCGACCTCTGAATCCAATAAAGAGTACAAAGAATCTTTGAACTCTTTATGAGAAAGCGTATTGCTTCTTTTATCACTTTTTAGAATGCCTTCAGCATAGAATGGCTTGCCTTGTACAGTGCAAACAACAGTTTTTCCTGTTAATCTCTTAATGTATTCCCCAGCCTCTTTTATCCATTGATATGGCTGTCCTAGCATCTGGTGATATCCCATCACCTCGAATACATCTACAACATCAGAAAGCATTTTTGGATCTTGTCCAAATATAGATTTCCCGTAATTTTCATAACTTGAACTTTCAAAAGGTATCGTATTTAACATAAGCTTTGCGTCGGGATTATATTTTTTAATAGCGTTCTTAAAATTCTTTACAATATTGTGGATAACTTCACATTTAAATTGAGTCCATTGATCCCTTATATTTTTTCTAATCCATTGACCACTTAATAATTCTCCAGCATTTGGGACTTTTATCCCGCTATATTGCTCGAATTTTTCAATACACCTTTGGCAAAAGCAATATTCATTCCAATGTTCACCATCCGTACCAGGTAACCATGTCTCCCAAAATCCTGGATATCGCATGAATCCCACAAAAAAGCCATCCAAAACTAGGTTTGACATAGCATTCTCTACTAACATATATCGTTCTTCATTATATTCATCACATGTTGGACAGGTCCCAATGTACCAATCAATCTTTTCACTCTTTTCTCCATTTTGATCGACAGGCATATTTTGATGTTTCCGCATCGCTTTTTCGTCAAAACCAAAAGTGACTATACCGAAATATTCTATTCCAGCGTTTTTTATCTTTTTTCTAAATTCCTTATCATCATATTCTACAAGCTTGTATTCTAATTCTTTAGGAATCGTAGTTTGAACAGCAGTGTTTTGTGGAGGAATGTATGAATTGCGTGCAATAATAAAATCAACTCCCATAGATTCTAATTTTTCAATGGCACTATCATATGACAGGTTATATTTCCAGTACCAATCTTGGGAGACAATTTTCAATCCAAATTTAAAATTATTCTTCATGGAATTCTTCTCTCCTAACAATTTTCATTTGATTGTAAAAATATCATTGCGAGGGATAAAGTTCATCCCTCGCAATCACTAAACCAAATTAATACTCAGGTTCGAATTCATCGATATTTGCAGCTGTGACTGCGGGCATCGGGATGATATTGGTGAATTCATCTAACTCTTCACCGTTAACAATTCTCAAAGCCAACTTTAGAGCCTGATCTGCATCAACTTTCGGACTTTGACTCATACTTCCATAGACTATACCATTCAGTATCGAAGTGTACGTTGTCTCTCTTAGTCCGGTGCAGACCACTGGGATGCTATAACCTGCTTCTTTGATGACCTCACCCACCGATGTACCACCACCCTGAGCGAATACACCATCTATTTCATCTCCATACTGATTAAGCCATGTTTGCATTGCGGCTTTCTCTTTTACAGGGTCCCAATCGCATGGTTGTGATGCAATAATATTGAGGTCAGGTGCCTGCTCGGCTAAAACATCGTTAAATCCATCCGCGCGTAATTGTGTTGTTGATTGACCAGCAGTACCTTCAATCATCACAACACTACCTTCTGTACCTACAGCTTCAATCATAATTTCAGCTGCAATTCGACCTTGTGTGTAATCATCAGGACCGCTATATCCAACGAGATATGGCACCGCATCTTCTGAAGCTTTTGCGGTCACAGCCAAAACAGGTATGCCCGCATCGTATGCTGCCTTTATTGCCGGAACGACAGCTTGTGCATCTAAGGCGGCCACTAGTATGATATCCACATTTTGAACGATCAAGTCATTAATATCATTGGTCTGTTTTTCAATGCTTGCATCAGCGCTAAGTGTGATTAATGTTACATTTTCCTTTTCAGCAACTAAAGCTTCGAAATTCTGAACATAAGCTGCCATATATGGCCAAGCCAAAGATTGGATGGATAAACCAATCACAACTGGTTCATTATTCTCTACTTGTTCTTCCTCTTCAGTTGGTTCAACTACTATCGTTGTTCTTTTAGGTGTACAAGCTGAAATGATCATAGTCAGCGCAAGCGCAATTGTGATGAGTATTAACATTCTCTTTTTCATTTTCACTCCTTTTTCTTATTGGGAAAATTTCATATGTACTTCGATATCCCTTATACACATCTCCTTTCTTGGGGTATTTGTCACTGGCTGAATTCGAGGTCAAATATCAAAATTCTCCTTAACTGAGCATCCATTAATGAGGTGAAGTTCGCACCTTTTACTCAAAATCTTTTCTACGAAAAAAAAGCTTGATTCTTTCGACGAGTGTTGATCTAATCTCCTTAACACCAGAATCAACTGCAATTACGATTATCACTAATAGCCCCCGAATAATGATTTGAATATAGGACATGGTTCCTAGTAGGTTTAGCATGTTATTCAATACACCCAAGATGAAAATGCCAATTACTGTCCTTAACATGCTTTTTACGCTGCTGATATTTCCATGGAACCTGTTTCCCCCAATAATGACAGCGGTCGTGCAAACCAATGCAACATCCTCTGCCATAACAGGAGAGCCTGTACCGAGCTTTGACGAAAGAAACAACCCTCCAATAGAAGCCAAAAAACCACTTATTGTGTAAGTAAGGATTAGTGTTCGATCCATATTTAATCCGGCAGCATATCCTACTTCTTTATTACTACCGTAGATATATATGTTGTGACCTAATTTCGTTCTTGAAATAAAAATCTGGGTTAATATAGCCAGAACAATAAAAAGCAAAAATGAAATCGGTATAAGACCTATGCTCCCTGTTGCCAGTTGATAAAATGTTTCATTCCATACGGAAACTGGACGGTGGTTCGTTACACCAAATGAAATTCCTCTACTTAATGTCGATGTTGCCAAGGTCGCAATAAAAGGGCTGAGTTTAACTTTGCTGATTAACAAACCATTCGCCAATCCGGTAAGTACACCCACAAATACACCACAGAGTATAGCCAGAAATAAATTACTTCCTGCTTTCAACATCAGCATAATGACTATTCCAGTAAGTGCCATAGTTGATCCGACAGACATATCAAAACCACCAGTCAAAATTACAAGGGTCATGCCCACTGAGACAATACCATTACTTGCAATTTGCTGAAGGATGTTCGTAATATTGGCAGAAGTAGTAAAGGTTTTATCAAGAAGTGATGCAAGAAAAATAAGCATTGCCAATAATATGAATGATTTGTACTGAAGAAAATTCTTGAGACTCTTAGGTTTCATTTATTTTTTTTCCCATAATAATTGCCGAGGATTGCACCAATAATTAAAATTAGTCCTTCCACCATCAGTTGATAGTTATAAGGAATATTGAATAGCATCATAGTGTTTGTAATCATGACGATGATTAATGCTCCGATAAAAGAATTTAAAACGTTACCTTTTCCACCCAATAGACTAGTACCCCCTAAAATAGTAGCTGTTATTGCTGAGAACTCGTATCCAACGCCGGATCCTGGATCAAGCTGCCTAACCCAAGAAGCTAGAATAATTCCACTAATCGCCGCACAGATTCCTAGAAAGATGTAGCTTTGATTGATAACCCTTGGAACTTTTATTCCGGATAGGGTCGCGGATTTTTCATTTTCACCAACCAGCTTCAGATATTGACCAAATCTTGTGAAACTTAAAACGAGTTGAGCAATGATACATAATAAAATTAAAACAATTATAGAGAATGGTATTCCGAATAACTTTCCATTTCCCAGGAAAAAATACGCATCTGTTGTCTTATAAATAAAAACCTGATTCCCGCCAGTGATTAATAAAGTAGTTCCCAAAATTAAAAACTGCATACCCAGTGTCACAATAAAACCATTTAGCCTTAGGTATCCGACCAAAAAACCATTGACCAAACCAATAAATGTACCTATGAGTATTGGAATAACTACTGAAAGTACGGTGCTCATTGTATTGACAGGTTTTAAGCAGATTGAAATAACAGCACAAAGACCCATAATTGCACCAGCCGATAGATCGAAGCAATGAGCAATGAGCACATATGTCATTCCAATTGCAATAATGCCCACAACAACGGTCTCACGCAGAATATTGAAAATATTTGATGATTGCAGGAAAACATCTGAAAATAGACTAATCAGGGTAACAATTCCAACTAAGAAAAACCAAATATAGTAATCCTTTATGTTTTTTATTATGCGGTAAATCAGATTATCTTGAAATCTAGATATTTTCATTTCTCTCCACAATATGATTGCCAGTGGCCAAGATCATTATTTTTTCCTGCGTGGCTTCCTGGTAAGTCAATTCCCCCATTATTTTGCCTTCGTGCATAACAATGATTCTATCGGCAAGAGCCAGCAGTTCTGACATTTCCTCAGAAATAAAAATTACGGCAACCCCCTTCTCAACCATACTTGATAAAATTTCATATATTTCCCTCTTTGCCCCCACATCAATACCCCGTGTTGGCTCATCCAAGATTAGAATATCAGGATTGATTGATAGCCATCTTGAGATTACAGCTTTTTGTTGATTCCCGCCTGATAGACGTTTAATAATTTGGAATATGCTTGGTGTCTGGATATTTAATTTTTCTGTGAAGTTCGTTGCGATATTCCGTTCGTTCTTTAGAGAGCGGACTAATTTAGAACTTTTGCCTAATACCACAGAAGTAATATTTGTCAGAACATCCTTTTCCAAAAATAAAGCTTGCTCTCTACGATCTTCCGGCGCAAAGCCTATGCCTTCAAGAATTGCTCTATTAGGGTGTGAAATTTTGCAATTTATTCCTCTTATGATTATCGTGCCTTTTTCAATAGGATCAATTCCAAATAACGCACGCATGGTTTCACTTCTGCCTGCGCCGTTCAAACCAGCAAAACCTAAGATTTCTCCTTTATTTAAAGAAAAAGAAATATTTCTTATTTTCCTATTCGTCAGATTTCTTACTTCAAGAATGCGTTCCCCCGGTAAACTTTTTCTGTCTCTTTTTATTATTGCTGAATCCTTTCTTCCTACCATCCTGTTGATGATTTGGTCAATATCAATCTGATGCTTTAAAAAGGTTTCGATATATTTTCCATCACGCAGTACAGTGACACGATCAGCAATTGACTTAATTTCATTCAACTTGTGAGAAATGTAGATAATGCCAATTCTTCGTGATTTCAATACTTTAATCTTTTCGAATAGCAGATTTATATCAACATCCGATAATGAGGATGTGGGTTCATCCAAAATCAAGATTTTGGGATTAAGGGAAAGGATTTTTACAATCTCTATTAACTGCCTTTTCGCTACAGTTAGTTCCTCAATTCGCATTTTCACATCGATGCGAATATTCAGCTCTTCTAATAGCACTTTGGATTTTTCGTAGATTTGATGCCAATCTATCGTTCCAATTTTTGTTTTAGGCTCACGACCTAGAAAAATATTTTCGGCAACATTTAGATGCGGTGCCAGCATTAACTCTTGATGAACAATTCCTACGCCGTTCTCAAGAGCATTAGCCGGGGATTTGAAGTGAACTTGCTTCCCATCGATGAATATTTTTCCAGAATCACTTTGGTACGAACCCGATAATATTTTCATTAATGTAGATTTACCAGCACCATTCTCGCCAACCAAAGCATGAATTTCGCCAGCTTTCAGATCAAAGTTGACTTTATCTAAAACTTTGACACCAAAAAAAGTTTTTTCAATATCATTCATCACAAGTAGTGTGTCGTTATCCATGTTCAAGAAAACTGATCCTTTATTTTGATATTTTTTTACCTTGCTTCCTGTTTATTATCTTTCAACAAGGTTTGATGTTGCCTTGATAATCTGTCATTAATTAGCGTTGCCAAGGTCTATGCGGTTTGTCTTTTAATAAATCTCTGCACTTTTTTTCGTGTAGGATATGAAGGGAAGCTTCCTTCTTTCGTTACAGATAGTGCTGCTACATAGTTAGCCCATTTAGTTGCTTCACGGATATTCTGGTTCTGTGTTAATGCACTTACCAAACCACCAATAAATGCATCCCCAGCTCCAGTAGTGTCTTTTATTTCCACCTTAACTCCCGGAATCTCCCAATAACCTTGTTTGTCCATTCCTAAGCATCCCATCTCCCCGAGTGTGATCAGCACTGTTTCAATTTTGGTCTTTTGCAATAAAAGTTGGGCAATTTGATGAAATGAGGGTCGTTTCATTTCATCAAAGCCTGCTAGAATTAATGATTCTGTCTCGTTTGGAATTAATAAATCTATATAAGATAAATCGTTTGAAAGTGATGAATAGGCGGGTGCGGGATTTAATATTGTAAACATACCTAAACTTTTCGCCAATTTCAGGCACTTTAAAGCAATAGGTACAGGTATTTCAAAGCTGGTAATAAAAATTTTTGATTGACGAAAATTGAGGATTTTGGGTTTTAGCTCTTGAAATGTAACATAATCTTTGGGTTTGTAAGAATTTACGATGGTATTTTGTCCATAATCGTCGAGAAAGATTAGCCCACGCCCCGTCGTCAGTGAATTGGAAAATATCATACCGGTTGTGTTTACACCATAAGACCGCATCCATCCTTCGCCTATATGTCCATTCTCATCGTCGCCAACTTTCCCAATAAAAGCCACTGAACAACCGAGGAGACTCATGCAGATGGCTTGATTTGGACCTTTTCCACTATCCTTCATGTCGCGTTGACCAAGACTCTGCACGGTTTCTCCTGGTCGAGGAAAATTATGGACACGAATTAGTTGGCTAACGCCATGGGTTCCGACAACCAGAACGTCCACCTTTGTCATCTAATCAAACTCCTGGTCAGGGGGAATTGGAGAAACAATAGTATTTTTATCAGTAACCAAAACTACTTCTGGAACTCGTTTTGTAAATAATGTTGCTGGATATTCAATGGTTGGTTCACTAAACATAAGCATTCTTATAGCAGTTCGTTTCCAACTTCCAGTTGTACATAAAACTACAACCCGCTCGGTATTTAGAAGAGATTTAAAACCAATTGTGATTGCCATCGGAGGTACGATGTGTGTTAGTCCCCCCCGGCTCCTTACAGCAAGCGATACGATAGTATCATCATTCAATACCACAATTCGCGTTTTGGAAGCAGCAAAATCCTCAACAGAAATGTGTGACCACGGCGATCTAGGAGGTTCGTTGTATGCAAATACTCCTGTAAATCCCATTCCTGCGTACACTGTATCGAGTCCGCCAATTGCTTCCACAGCTTTATCTAAGGAGTCTGGATCATTGACGCGAGGCCAATAAATCTGTTCTTTTGGCATAAGTAATTCGGAATCTATTCTTCCATAAAATTGACGTAACATCCTTCCTTCTAAGTTATATGGGTGGTCTAGTGGAAGAGCCCGTCCTTCCCAGGTAAGGAAATCATCCATGTGAGCAATGTGTAAATTATGCAGATCTATACGCTCGCTATTTACGCGATTAATAAATGTTTCATACTGCTCCATAGGTCCTGCGGGAAGAACCCATCGAGTAATCTTCTCAAGCTTGTTATTATGCAAAATTTCATCAGCCATCACGTTTCCTGCAAAGTTCATTGCATCTTCAGGACTATCAAAAAGTTTCATATTTACTTTCGAATTTGGATGATTCTCCAAGTTTTCTGCTGGAATTCTACAAAATTCTAAAATTCTTTTCTTTTCGATATATGACGTCATTTTAAACTCCGTTTCTTAATAGAGACTTAATTTATTCCGGTGATTAGGAGGAAGATTCTCAAAAGTAATGTTCTTTGCAGTTCGATAATTACAAATGTTCTCGCATTTTTGATTCTTATCGATTTATAAATAATTTATTGATCATCCTTTGTAGGAATTATTATAACCAAATTCCAATTATTTGTATTATCATTTTGCTTGTCAAAATAACAATTTGTTATATAATATTGTTATATTCAGCATATAAGCTGATTTGTTAGTAAGTAATTTTAAGATTAGGAATAGGTGAAGGATGGGATTATAGTAGTAGAGTGTGTTGAGGTTTGGAGGCAGATAGCAAATTATTGAGAAATCTGGAGGAATTTGTAATCAATTTCTTAGAAAAAATGGTACATTATTTTTAAGATCATGGGCATTTATATAAAACAAAACTTGAAGAATAAAATAATTCCAAACAAGGAAAATGCAAAGAAAAATGGAAAAAATTGAAGTTTTACGACAAATGGTTTCAGTAGCTAGATATTATTACCTTTATAGATACCCCCGATCGAAGATAGCAGATATTTTGGGGGTTTCAAGGCAATATGTATCAAAGTTACTTGATAAAGCAATAGAAGAAGGATTGGTTGATATCAAGATTATTGATCCATTTGAATTAGATAGTCAATTAGGTAAAAAGCTGTGTAAACTAACAGGCCTTCAGGATATCGTCATCGTTCCTTCCCCATTTAATAAATCTGAGGCGATTAAAAGAAACATAGGCATGACTGGTGCTGCCTATTTATCAGATAAGATAAAACCAGGTAGTATTATCGGGATAGGCTGGGGCGCCACTCTCAATTATTTGGTTCAAAATTTTCAAAAGCAGCGTATAGAAAATACGAAGGTGGTTCCTCTATTAGGTGGGAGGGGAAATTTAGAGCCAAGGTTTCAAGTTAACAGTTTAGTTACTTTATTAGCGGAAAAAATAAGCGCCGAGCCTTTTTTATTATACGCTCCTGTAATTCTTGATTCAAAATCTGCTCAAAAAGAAATCTTATCCTCTGTTGCCGAAGTAGTGGATTACTGGGACAAACTAGATGTTGTATTAGTTGGAATAGGCTCTTTACAAGAGGATGAAAGTTCTAATCCTTTTAATCCAGTTTACATTCCCATTGAAGAACGTTCAGCAATGAAAAGGAAACGCGCTGTTGGTGATATGTGCTTACGATATTTTAATATTGAAGGAGAAGAGGTTACTAGCGAAAATTATTACAAAATTTGTATTGGTCTTGATCAGTTAAAAAAGGCACCGCTAGTAATAGGGCTAGCGGGAAATATGTCAAAACTTCAAGCAATTCAAGGGGTCATTGCAGGAAAATATATTAATGTGTTAATCACAGATGAAACTGTAGCTCAAGAATTACTGTTACTCTACTCAAAAAAGTAATATGTAAGTATTTCATAAAGTTATTCTAACAAGTGGCTTATGGACAATAATTCATTATCTTTAGCTTTTGATTTTGGGGGAACCAAACTTGCGGCTGGTCTGGTTAATACTAGAGACGGAACAATAATCGATCATAGAAAAAACCCTACACCATCCCAGAAAGGCGCAAAAGCTTCTCTTGCCAAAATGGTTCAAATGGGGAAATCCCTCATAGAGCATAATCCTGGTTTCCACCCAATTCATATCGGTGTTAGTTTTGGTGGTAGCGTATCAAAAGATCGCAAGTCCATTGGTCGATCAATTCATATTCATGGGTGGGATCAATTTCCCATCACAGATTACCTGGGCGATATTTTTAGACTCCCAGTGTTTCTCGATAACGATGCAAATGCTGCTGCTTTAGGTGAATGGACATTCGGCGCAGGGAAAAAAGCAGCTAGCATGCTTTATATCCAATTAAGTACAGGAGTTGGATCAGGAATAATCATCGATGGTAAAATTTGGCGAGGAGAGGGTCTTGGAGCTGAATTCGGGCATGTAAAAGTCAATGGTTGGGATACTTTATGTGTTTGCGGACAAAAGGGGTGTATTGAGAGTATTGCTTCAGGTTGGGCTCTAAAAGATTCTGGTCAACAATTACTTAACAGAAATCCTGTCAATCAAAATTTAAATCTCTTATGCAAAGGTGACATAGAGAAAATCGATGCTCGCATTTTATTTTCTTCTATGCGACAAGGTGATTATTCCTCAGCTCAGATTATCAATAATGCTTTTGAAGCTTTAGGAATTGCATTAGCAAATGCAATTGTAATAATAGACCCATCAGTAGTCGTTTTGGGCGGGGGTTTATGTAAATCGAAAGACTTATTCTCCTCTATATTAGATGAATCATTGAAAAAATACTTGTTAAGTGCAATTTACAAACGCTTATGTATACGGTATTCATTTTTTGAAGGAAAAGAAACTTTGGTAGGAGCTGCTTTATTAGATTTATAATTCTTTAATTGATGGATCTGAATCAATCGTTAGTTAATCTAAGCTCAATTTACCTTATAGTTGAAGGACAAGGGGAAAATTACTCCTCAATTTCATATCGAGGAAAGATTATAATTGGCATGGTTTTATAATTACTTGGAATTGTTAATGTTCACCAAAATAAGCGGACTATTCTATTTGGAATGATCAATGCACTTGTACCAGTTGGGATGGCATCATTTTCATGGATATTTCTGGTTTCAATTGGTACTACGTGCTACCCGCTATTTCCCTTATCGCTGGTTGCAAGATCGAGTCGCGCCGGGAGCGCAAAGAATCGTTTTGTCAAACGTTCCAGTGATTTTCTGCTTTCAGTTGTTGCGGGGCTCTGCGCATTCTTGCCTTGTATAAATAGATATATATGACCGTGCATATAATCACTGGAGTTGTAGAAGTTAAAAACATTTTTGTATATCCTACATAGGCAACCAGCACCCCTGCCAAATTACTACCTAAAAACATTCCCACATCAGTACCGATATAGTTCGTATTACTGGCACTACCTCTTTTTAAAGAATTTGCATTACGTACGCATTCAGCCATCAGCATTGGTTGTTCGCCCGCGGAAGATACGCCTGTCAGCACTGCAGCCAGCATAAACATAGAAATGTCTCTGGAAAATGCTATTACCACCAGTCCGATAACGAGCAAAACTTCACAGGGGATTAGCATTTTGAGAAGCCCTCCTTTATCAGATAGCCTCGCTATAAATGGCCTGGATATGAATATCACTAGCGCCTGAACCGTGAAAAAAATACCAATTCCCTGCACGTTGAGCACGCCTGCATAAATAATTAAAAATGCAGTGATCGCAGATTTGGCGATCGTATTACACATTGTTAACATTGCAGGTGGCAACGCATTAAAGCATACAATATCTTTTATATTGATTGAGTATTTTTTAACACCCGTTCGTTGACCATCAATCTTTAATAGTAACGTGAGGATCATACATAATACCATCAACGCAGTATTTACGACATAAAGATTTTGGTACCCATATTTTTCGGCAACGCTGAGTCCAACCAAAGGCCCTATTGTCTGTGCAAAAATTTGTCCAAGCCCATATATTCCAACCCCTGTCGCCATATTGTTGTCCGTAAAGCAACTTGTGGCTATCGTCATGCATAAAGTGGAGCCTATTCCCCATGATAAACCGCTTAAACCACGAAAAAGCAGCAGCATCCAGTATTGATCAGAAAAAGATAGCCCGGCTGATGCAATAATTTGGAAAGCTAATACGATGCGTAATAAAACCAGTTTGTTCTCATTGTCTACAATTTGGCCGGAAATTGGACGCATGAAAAGTGCACACAAAGCAAAAATCCCCGAAAGCAAACCGATTGCCTGCGCCGTAGTGCCCATATCATCTGCAAATTTGGGAAGTGTCGTCGCCAACATTTGCATAGTGCAATAAATTACAGTTGCGACAATAAAAATCATGATGAACTGTGGGTTGCGATACCATTTTATCTTCTGCTCTGACATCATCAATCCCTTAAACACATACTTTAGAAATGCGTCATACATGCCAAAAAATATGCACCATACTGACATTCGTCATGAAAATACTAAAACGATTCAGTTTCTCTTATCATTTTTCGAATAGAAAGAATAGCTCCGGGAGACATCGAAATCTAATCGAGTCCATATTCTAAGAATGTTTTCGTAAGGCTTTGATCAGCGCCTAGCTCCCCACAAATGCCACACCAAATACCAGCTTTCTGATGTACTTGAAATATTTGAGCATCGTTTTCCCCTATTACACTAGTTATCTTTTCGTATAAAGCAGCCAACTGCGCCAATGCTTTAGTCTTTGCATTACGATAGCGAGACAGCTCAGCTTCCAAATCCTCCGGCTTGTACGCATTGACTGGTTCTTTAGAATTGGACAAGCAGAACAGCCTTCCCATAGCCATACCACTAAAAATACTCTTCCCAATAAACTCTTTCATATCAGAGGTTCTCCTCCACAATTTTCTTAATTGCTGCTATTGCAGCCTCTTCATCATCGCCTTCAGCCGACACCGAGATCTTAGCCCCATGCTTTACGCCCAGGCCCATTAGCATCATCAATTTCTTCAAATCGGCACCTTTGCCATCCGATCTGATCATGCACGTGGAGTGAAAGCCTTGGGCAGTTTTAACAAGCAGTCCTGCCGGCCTGGCATGGATACCAACTTGATCCAAAATTACATATTCAAAACTTTTCATAAACCATATTTTCTCAACAGAATTTTCCTTTGCAAACCCAGTACACTCCTAGAAAGAGGTCGTGACCCATCGAGCCGTACCCTATGAAACGGGGTACTAAATAACCACAGCGAAGGATGTGGTGGGATAAGTTGCCTATTGGCATCTCACTATAAGAGAGTGAAAATTTGTTGAATTTTCACTCTCATGTATTCTTATACGGGATTTACAATTCCTCGCCATTGCTCGCTATGACCTTTTTATACCAATAGAATGATTTCTTTTTGCGTCTAGCCAGCGTGCCACTACCGTCGTCATACTTATCCACAAAAATGAACCCATATCTCTTGGCCATTTCCCCAGTAGAGGCACTAACCAAATCAATGCAGCCCCATGTTGTATAACCTAATAAATCAACGCCATCTGCGACCGCTTCCCTCATTTGCTTGATATGCCGACGCAAATAATCGATTCGATAATCATCATGAATTGAACCATCCTCCTGAATCTCATCGCGCGCCCCAAGTCCATTCTCAACTACCATAATCGGAATCTGATAACGGTCATAAATAAGATTCAGAGTATATCGAAGTCCCTTTGGATCAATTAGCCATCCCCATTCACTTGACTGCAGGTAGGGATTCGATAGCTCCTGTATCGCACCCTTATCTGAACTTATCGACTCGACATTTTTTTTCACGCAATTAGATTTATAATAACTGAGAGTATAAAAATCGACGGTTCCATCCTTTAGGATCCGTTCATCTTCTGTGTCCATCTCAAGGAGGATCCCGTTTTTCTCAAAATACCGAGAGATATATGCTGGGTATTTACCTCGTACTTGAACGTCAGAGCAAAACCAATTTCTTAAGTTCATCTCCTTCTGAAGCGCCAGCATATCATCAGGGTTGCAGGTATAAGGATACATCGTCATAAAACATATCATGCAGCCCATTTGAAATTGCGAATATTTCTCGTGTGCCAACTTTACTGCTTTTGCGCTTGCAACCAGTTGATGATGCAGTGCCTGAAATCGCAGCTGCGATTGGTCAGGAACGTCTAAAATGCTTCCGCTATAACCCTTAATTATTCCCAATGAAAGAGCTGCACCAAGTGGGCTGGTACCGATGTTTATTTCATTAAATGTAAGCCAATACTTGACTTTGTTCTTATATCTTTCAAAAACTGCTTCACAATAGTTCAAAAAATACCCAATACATTCACGACTTCCCCAGCCATTGAATTTCTCCACCAACGCATATGGCATTTCATAATGAGATAATGTAATTAAGGGTTCAATGCCATATCTCTTACACTCATCAATAACGTCGTCATAGAATGTAAGCCCTACTTCACTTGGTTCATTTTCCATCCCCGTAGGAAATATTCTTGTCCAAGCAATAGAAAAACGAAATACAGTAAATCCCATTTCGGCAAAAAGTGCAATATCCTCCTTGTAGCGATGATAGAAATCTATTGCTTCATGGCTTGGATAAAGTGTCATTGGCTCTATTGCGGTTGTAATTCGTTTTGGGTTTTTATAGTTTCCGTTTGTGCACATATCTGCTACCGATGGACCCTTCCCATCGAGATTCCATGCACCCTCCAGCTGATTTGCAGCTACCGCTCCCCCCCATAAAAAATCCTCTCGAAACTTTTTCATATTATTAACTCTCAGGGCTACAAATTATCTGAATGTATTACGCGTTCTATATGTACAGATCACTATTGACCAGTTTAAGATGGTTTTGATATTCTTTTGTGCCATAGATTACATCTCGAAAATTCACCAGTTCAATTTTATGATCGCGTATATACGCTTTGAATTCCTCTGAACAAAGGAACCGAACATCTACTACTCGGCACCACGTCATAGATGATTCAGATAATACAAGTTCATCAAGATAGCCCGGATGCCACGGCGTGACATAGGTGTTATTGCTTTCGAGCATTTCAGCCGTTACAAAGTCACGATAGAAATTCATTGGGTTATATGCATTTCCTTCGTCATGCTTCATTGCTCCTACGTACTGATACTGTGGATCAACACCATGAATATTCTTTGATATAAATCTATCGGATGCTGCCGAATAATTTCCCATCATGGTGGTCGACATAAAGTCAACTGCAATTCCATATTCTTGCGCAACATCTGCTATCGCCTTCGAAAGATCTGAGTCGTCCAGCGGTGCCGGCGCTGTATCGGGCACTCTTCCGAGAATTTCAACACACCTATCCATCTGGGCTCTCAATTCAATAAGCGCTTCTTCATATTTAATTTGATTCTTTTCCTTGCGATCACGCCTACCTACAAACCGACCTGATTCATTGATCATGGATGGTACTCGATGAGGATCAGCAACTGGGCTGCCCCACAAATGGGCATGCCAGCCCACAGAGATCCAAGGATGCTCCTTAAGCCATTTGAGTATTTCAATAGTGCCAGAGCAGTCTAGCATAACATCGGCAGAAGTTACGAGACCTTCCTCCATCGATTTGATGGTGCCAATATTATGAACCGGGGTATATCCAACATCATCTGCGCGTATTACGAATTTCATAATTTGACTCCTTTTCCTTATTCAATATGAGACTATTCATATGAGTACTATATTTTGACAAAGTAGCTCTCTTATTTCATCACTTATCACCACTCTCCTTTTTTTGTTGGTTAGCTTCCTTATTTGTATTTTGTTTTGAACAAAGCATGTCAAGAAAATTGCCTGTTATTAAAAATAGTATTGTTGGTAACCCAACCGCTACATATTTTGATGAGAACACATCAGCGCTTTGAAGTATCAGACCAACAATCAGGCCAATAATTAGAAATATCAAAGAAAAGCAATTTGAACTATCTTGGAATTTTTTAGTCGCTTTTTTCATAGCAGTTATTCCCTCAAAGTATCAGTATTTACATTTTCGCCAATCTTCTCTACATAACGATATAATGCCTCAAAGTTCTTTTGCGTGATAATTTCATTCTTAACGTTCTCATCGGATAACAGTATGGACAATCCCCTAAACAATTGTTTCATACTTTTAAAATCATCTTTATTAATGCATATCATAAAAACTAAATTTGCTTTTTCAGTTGCAGTCCATTCAACACTCTTGTTCAACAAAGCGACTACCATAAAACTTTCACTGTCTTCTAAAAGCTCGGATGGATGCGGAATCGCGATCCCTTTTCCAAAGCAAGTTAACCCATATTCCTCTCTTCTCAAAACAGATAGATACAATTCTTCAGGATTGAGATTCCGAAACTTTGCGGCAGCCAAAGCAACCATTTCTTTAATTAATTCCTCTTTGTTGGATACTTTGCCTCGGAAGAGTAAATCTTCTTGAAAAAAATCTTCGAAATGTTTGCAACTGATATCACCATCAAGCCTTTCTTCTATAATGCGATAGTCCTGACCACTTAAAAAATAATTTATTCTGGTTATATTGGGGGGAAGGTTCTCAAATTCAACTGTTGTTGTGAAGATAACATCATATTCTTGGAGATTAATCGTACTCAACTCGATTACATTAATGATGTCCAGTTTCTCAATTCTGCCGCCAAATTTTTTCATGAACATATGCCGCAGCATCAATGAATCGCCTCGTCGTTGAGAACTAATAATTAGAACCTTTTTTCTTTGTTTATTTTCTACATCGCTATTCAACGCCAAGTTAAAATACACTGCCAAATACGCCACTTCATCAGGGCTTAATTTGAGTCCATAATTCTCATGCAAAAAGCAGGACCCGGTTAAAGCAATATCGTAAGCTAATGGATACGAAGTTATAATTTCGTTCAACACAGCGTTTCTTATTGTAAAATTATTCTTCGCTCGCATCATCATGGGATGGATGTGCATAGTCAGCGAAATTCGCAAATCTACATCCGATGTAAAGTCTATTCCCATTTTTTTCTTTATATAAGCAAGCATTTGACATGTAATGTTTTCCATGTCCGTAGTAATAGACCGTTCTAATCCATGATTTCGTTCTGCTTGTAAAAACAACGCTAAATACATAATTTCTGTATATGGTAATTTTTCACCAAACTTCTTCTTGACCTCTTGTGCGATCGTTTTTGCGATTTGTAAATCGTAAGTTTCCACCATTTCGTTAACTTCCATTGAAAAATCGATAATATGATTGTCGTGTACTCTCACGATCGCAATATAAGTACTCAAGACTAAATTTTCAAGTACAACATCTGAAATCAGATAACGCTCATCTACGAGTATTTGAATGATAATATCGGTCAATTCTTTAATAGCTTCTATGCGTTTTTCACTCGTTGCAAAGAGTTCATATATTGGGATTCGCTCTCTTATAATTAGGCTTCTTATGTTCTCTTCGTTTCCTATAATTTTGATACCGTAATAAGGTTTGCGATCAATCGTCAAATCGTATTTCAGCAAAATCTCTTTTACCGTTGTCAGTTCTTTTAAGGCTTTTGAATCCGAAATAAATAATTTGTCAGATATCTCTTGCATCTTGATATAATGACTGCTGAGTAATAGCTGATGAATAATATCCCTTGCATACGAATTTTGAGTACTACTTTCCATTTCAAAGTCATCTAGATAGTTTTGCAACCAATTGCCATCTTCGATCAACTCTATCCGGTAGCCTTTGTTTGTACTAGCTGATACGATAAATCCAAAATCCTGAGATAAACATTTCAACTGCTTGATTTCTTTCTGAACCGTTTTTACGCTCACACCAAGTATCCGAGCTAAAGTCTGCCCGGTCATGTATGTACCGGTTTCCAACTGAATCAGCAACTTTAGGATTTCCCTTTGTTTTTTAGTGAACATCGGATCCCATTTTACAAAAATGATAAATAAACAATGCGGGGCAAAGCAATCCTAATAAATAGGATGCCATGAAGAATAATACATATGGCAGCGAAATAAATGAATACAAGAACAGAATCAGATATCCAACGCCACCTATCCATGTAGCAAGAAACCCCAATAACGGAATTTCAGAAAGACTCAGCAACTGCAATGCAATTAAGCTGACTTCTGTAATCGCTATACATTTCCATTTTGTATTTTTCCCAACAGATCTATTCTTAAATAATAACTTGCTAAAAGTGACATATAACAAGATGTTGCATGTAAACATGAGAAAATAAACCGTACCGGTTAAGTCATAATTAATCAATCTCGACAAATAGTTCAAAGCGACCGAAATGATTGCATAAAAACCATAAGAAAACAATCCAACCAATACGATCAGAACAACACCTTGTAAAACATGGGGGATATGATTAACGATAATATTTATTATTTCTTTTACCTTGTTCATACCAATCGCTTTTCAATCATGAAGCAGAAGGCGATATTTACAAGCGATTATCGCCTTCTCTCTTTTTGGTTTATTTTGTTTGCTTCAGTTGATTAATGGTTCGAATCAATGGTTTAAATTCATTGCAAATGTCCTGCATAGTAAGTGCCATAGCTAAGTGATCATTTGCATGAACCAAGAAGATATCTACATTCTGATCTTCTTCGCCCCTTGCGTATCTCGCCATGTAAGCAGCTTCGTATTCATGCGCCTTAGTTAGCGCAACAATCCCCTCCTCATACTTAGCCGCAGCAGCATCTTCGTTTCCCAGAATCATTTCTCGCAGAGATTCGATAAAAAGCTGCTTCGCGTTTCCGGCATGAAGTACCATTTGAAAACTAATATCTTGTATTTGCTGTTGTTCCATTTGGTTTCGTTTCACAGTAATTAAAACCTGCTTCCGTGTTATTACGTTATTACGATTTGTCCATTTTTGCCATTTCGGCTTTCTCGAATGCCTTAAAGAACGGAAACCAAATAATCATTCCGACAGTAAAGCAAATCGGGATAAGCATGAGTGATTTAATGTCGCCTGTCGAAAATGGCAGCGTCAAAAATGACGGGGTTGCCCATGAAGGATCGACAAATCCTCTTCCTATAATGTTGAAGTACGAGAGATACCACGCTATTAAGCCGTTAACGACAGTAGAGAGTATCCACGGGATAATCAAATATCCATTAAAAACAAGCGGAAGTCCAAATACCAGTGGTTCTTGTACATTGAAGATTATCGGAAGCGCAGCGACTCTGCCAATTGCTTTTAAATGTTTTGCTTTGGATGTTAATAGTAAGACCGTAAGCACCCAGAAACCACCCACAAAAAGAGCTGCCCCTAATGTATAGGGAATCCATATATGAGGCAAAATCATTGTTCCTGCAGCTTTTGCTGCTGCGTTCTCCGTTAAATATAACGTAGTCAAAGGCGCCGTAATAGGCGAAGTCAAAGCTGCGCCATGTAAGCCGCAGAACCATAGTAAATTTCCCAGGATACCAAACAAGGAATAAACAAATGGATTTTCTGCGTTAACAACCAGCGGGCTTAACACCAAGTTGATTAAAGCTACGAGATCAAGATTTAATACAGACCTGATTATCCAGCTTACTACTGCAACCAGCAGCATTGGAACAATTGCGCCAAAAGACTTGCCTACATAGGAAGGAACTGAACTTGGGAGTCTAAGCTTAATATTCTTCTTGTCTAAAAATATGTAGAGTTTAGTCATCCAAACAGATCCAAGCATAGCCACGAACAAACCTGTAGCTCCGAAATTCCCGACCGAAATCGCCCCATTGACCGGTCCTTGAGTTGCAAGAAGAAGGAATGTCAATACGCCCACAATGCCAGCTATTTTTGTATCGAATTGCTTTAACTCTGCATAAGCCTGAGCAATTGTAAGCGAACACCAGAATCCCAGAAAGTTTAGTGTCATTAAGAATACTGTGAGGAATTTAGGAGCAAATCCCGCCAAAAACGGGAAAAGCGCAAAGTTTTCAATACCCATTTGTCCAGGTGTTGAAAACACAAACAACAGAATGAAGATACTGCCGATCATTGTTAGCGGCATAGCATTCATCAACCCGATTGTGACCGCTTTGACACCGTCGATCGATGCAAATTTATTCATTGGCTTTGCTATCTTCATAGCAAAATTTGTAACCTTATCCAACGTTTTGTTTTCCATAATATCTATACCTCCTCAACTAATTTTTTTGCTTGATTGTAAACAGCCACACCATCTATACGTCCATAAGCTGTGAAGTCAATTACGTCGACCTTGACATTATCCTTTTCACAAATTTTTACTAGATCGTCTACTTGCAAACGAACCTGTGGACCTAAAAGAACAACATCATAATTTTTGTAAATATTCTTCACTTCAGTAACAGACTGCGCTTCAACCACATCATCCTCATTTGCGACCTGTTTCATCTTCTCTACGAGCAAACTGGTCGTGCAGCCCAAAGCGCATACCAACAGAATCTTCATAGGTACCTCCTTTCCTGTTCAATTTCAGAATTCTCATAGGTTCCTCCTTTCTTTTTAATTTCAGATTCTTCTTCCGAGAATTCCATTGGTATCGATTTTCATCAAAGCTTTTCCACTTCATCCCTGAACCCAAATGTCTGAGTGAACACCAAAATATACTCAGTACTCGGCAACGATAGAACCCTTCGTTTACATCCATTCACTTTTCAAGGTACAGTTTCGCTACGGGATAGAAGCTACAGGTTATCTCAAATATTTGGCTAGTTCTTTGCTATTCTTGCCCTAAAATACTAAATGATCAGAAATTCTTTAAATACTATTTGACATAGAGAATAGTACCTGTCGGAATCACCCGAAAAGCAAGCATTTTCCCGAGCTCAGTTGCTCTTATCGCCTTTTTTACCAACATTAGTACTTCATCAACATCTTCTACTTCCACCTCAAATACCAATGTTGTAATAGCAACTTTCCCATCTTCTAAGTAAGTTAATTTTGGCGATTCAATGCTTTCAACAATTTTGATAATTTCAGGCTTGGCGAACGGAGCAATGCCCTCAATACTTATTTTCATCACATATATCCCTTATTTGTCGATTATATAGCTTCCAAAATAAACATCCTTTCATAAAACTTCTTCAAATTAAGGAAGTAGTTATAGCGTGTTCTCGTTTCGTACAGGATTTTGGAGTTGCAGAGACGCTCGAGGTCTGCATCGACTTTTTCTTGTTTATATCTAAAGGGAATGCAACGACTCTCTTCAAAAATGGAGTAAAAATTTGAAGATTGCTCTTCGAGATAAGGAAGCAGATTGATAAACCCAGTCAACTATCATGGAATGATTTGTGTAGAGACTTTATAATAGCTCCATCCGATTTCCGGATGCATTTTTCCTGTATTGAGTCACGGAGGTGTCCGTTTGAGCATCACATCCGAATGGAATGCAAAGCAAAAGCGTTTGAAAGAAATCATCAGAAATGCCGAGATGTTCGATGAAGCGAAAGAGCTTTTCATTTCCATGCACAGGTCGGTCCACTTTGCACAAGCAAATCGTTCCGAAGAGCCCACCATCATGGATAAGCTATGGGATGATGTGCGGCAGAGCGAGTTCGTCATTATGCCAACCGAAAAAGATGTCACGATTGCCTGGAACATCTGGCATATTACAAGAATTGAAGACCTGACCATAAACCTCTTGGTAAATTCATCTGAGCAGGTGCTCGATGAAGAATGGCTTGCCAGGCTTCATACCAAAATTACCGACACAGGCAATGCCATGACAACTGACGAAATCATGGACTTCAGCAAAAATATCGTGACGGATGAACTGAAAAACTATAGGATGGCAGTTGGCAATCAAACCCACCGGATATTGCATGATTTGAAATTTGAAGACATGAAACGGAAATTTGACAGAGACCAAGTTGACAGAATCCTGCGCGTGGGTGGCGTGTTGGAACATCCTAAATCCGTATGGTTACTGGATTTTTGGGGCAAAAAAGACGTCGCAGGGATCATTTTGATGCCAATTACGAGGCACCAAATCGTCCATCTGAATGACGGATACAATCTCAAGCAAACCATCAGGAAGAAGAAAGAGTTTTACAGGGCATAACACCCCTGTAGCGATTTTTTGCGAATATTTTTGCCCGAAGGCGGCAGTTAAAAAAGCTTCAGTATTGTTTCACGATCCCCAGTTTTGAAAACGCTGAAGAAAGGGTTTGTTCCATTTGGTCAAAGTACGCGTCGGTCTTTTTATCCATCAGGTTATGTTTCTGATAGACCCAATCAGCATGGTTGTAGTTCATCCGATCCATGATCACATAATCGATCTTTCCCGCCAGCAGTTCCGCAAGACCTTCTGCCCCAGGCAGAATGGGGGCGATCATGGCATAGGTCTTGATCCCCGCTTTGTGTAAGGCGTCCAAGGCGTTGATGCGCTCTTCGATTGGCGGGGCATGCGGTTCAAAGATGCTGCGGATACGATCATCAGCCGTGGTGACCGTGAGCCCGACTTCAAAATATTTTCCCCTTTCTAAAACATCTGCATCTCGCAAGATCAATGGGGAGCGCGTTTGAACGACCACCGCCCAGTCATTTTGCGCCAGAATCTCCAGACACTTGCGCGTGATGGCATATTTGCGCTCCAATGGCTGATAGGGATCACAAACGCCACTCACCCACACTTTGGCTGACTTTTTCCTGGTTATCTCTTTTTTTAGCAGGTCGGGGGCATTTATCTTCACATCCACGAATTGACCCCAGGGTTCTTTATGCCCTGTAAACCGTTTCATGAAACGGGCGTAGCAGTAGGTGCAGTTATGCTGGCAGCCAACATATGGGTTGATCACATACGGATATACCTGAGAATTGGAGAGAATCGTGGCAGACTGAATTTCTTTGACCAATATCATGCTATGGTATTCTTTCATTGATCTTCAAAATATACTTCGAAAGAAGCAAACGCAAACATGCATACTTACCGTGCGAGCACACTGTCCAAAATGTGCGTCGCAAGCCCTCCATAATCATTGCCTACAGCAAATTCGTTATCTCTATTGGAACCGTCAAGAACAAGGGTCTGTCCATGTTGCTCACCCTCTTCGCTGATAACATCCAGGCTCCCATTCTCCCAGACGAAATATTGCCCATCCGTAATCGACACCGCTGCGAGGATATCCCATATTAAAAAATCACCGTTCCACATCTCAAATTGCCTTTGCCACAATTGAGAAAGGAGATTGACCCCGGCATCCTCGCTGCCAGACAACTGGTCAGCCATGTCATGGGTAATCCAGAAATTTTCCGATCCATCCAAAGGAACGATCGTAAGCGGAACGCCTGAATTGAAAACCTGTTTGGCAGCCAGCGCATCGACAAAAATATTCCATTCAGCAGCCTCATTGGACGCGCTCCCTGCATTACCATTTAAATTCCCGGCGACGTAGAACGCACCGCCCATGATCACAATCCGTTCTATATGATTCTTGATTTGTGGAGCATGCTGCAAGGCTAAGGCAACATCCGTTTGCGCCCCTGTGACCAACAGGGTGACCTTCTCGGTTGAAGAACTTACCAGATCTATGATCAATTGGTATCCTGGTCTCGGATCGATTGTCCTGTTCGTTGCAGGAAGCTGTACGCCCCAAAAATCGTTTGCAGCAGTGCGCCAGCTCTCCGGGAAAGCATAACCCGCCGGGTCCAGCGGGGTCTCAGACCCGATGGCAAGCGGCACTGTATCCAGATCCAAGATTTCGTAGAGATACGCAGCCCATTCCTGGCTTGACTCACGGGGAACTTGCTCCCCATAACTGTTCACAACACCAATGATTTCAACCGCAGGGTTTTTACTGAGATACAGCATAGCAGCAATATCATCAGGCGCCCCATCGTGAGAAAAGATCACTGGAATTTTTGAGGGTGTCCCTCCTTGCGGGGTTTCGCTGCTACCAGCCGTCGCTGTTGTGGTTGGGGTGGATTCTTTGGAAGAACTTTTAAACAAATTAAAAACAGGGAATGCTTCACATGCAGCACAGGAAAACAGCAGAACAATCGTTAAGAAAGCCAATTTCATATTTTTAAACTTCATGTCCTCTCCTCAAACGTGATCGATGCCAGATTTTTTTCGAAGTAAAAACGCGCTAACACTATTTTTAAATTATCCATTGACTAATCAAGGGAGAACAATATTATATTCTTGAATAAGGAGATGTATTGTCATTCATTCCCGTCCAACCAATCTACTGTCCATTCTCAGCCATTTCCAAAAAGAAGGAGATGTCCATTATTTTCCTACCGGCAGAATACATTCCGGAGCATCAGCCGCAGGATTATTCACCAACAGACTGACAGGGTAAGCCATCATTTCGCTTTCCGGGAATGGTTGCAACAGCGACACCAATTGAGCAGCGGGGGTCTGGCTGAGCCATTCCCAGGCATGGGCGGAATTGAAAATGACAGGCATGCGGCTATGGATGGCATGCATCAATGCGTTAGGGGCACAAGTGATGATGGCACAGGTTGGCACCGGTTTCTGATCAGATGTCAATCCCGTAGTCCACAATCCTGCAAAAGCAAAGGGTTTCCCACTTCTCAAACGAAAATAATAAGGGGTTTTGAGCGCTCCTTTTTTCTCCGCCGGCTTCCATTCATAAAAACCATCTGCGAAAATCAAACAGCGTTGTCCCTGCTGCATCAATGTGCGGAAAGTTACCTTTTCCATGATGGTCTCAGCGCGCACATTGATCAAACGAATATGGGCTTTACCGTCCTTCGCCCACGCAGGCAGCAACCCCCACCACATAAATTCCACTTTTCGTTCCCATGGATCCCTTACCACAGGAATGAATTGACCGGGGGCGATGTTATAGCGGGCATTCCAATCATGTTCGATTGATTCATCCATTTGCAGGTTGAATTCCAGTTGGTATGCCGCCGCACCCGCAACGATCGTAAATCGTCCGCACATGGTCACATCCTTATTATCTTCGCCAAACGAATTTCATCAATCTGGCAACCTTCTCATAAGCTTACACCCATTAACCAAGAACGCCACCTTTTTTATGAAGAGACAATGACACGAATCATAAAAAAAATTATTCCATGAGCAATTCGCTCCATGGAATAATTTTCCATTCAATCGAGTCGGGATCGGCTATTTCTTCTGACCGTAGCTGGTCTTATACCAGTTGCGGTGTTCCCGCACATCTTCATCGGAGAGGATTTTGGGTTTTCCTACCTGCAGCGCCAACCAATAAGTCTTGGCAACGCCCTCCACCAGAACCGCAGATTTGAGCGCACTGTGGGCGGATGAGCCGATGGTGAACACGCCGTGATTCTCCATGATGATGGCAGTGGAATCCCCGATCGAACGCACCACTTCTGCACCGATCTCTTCTCCTCCGATCGGCGCATAGGCGCCGATGGGCACTTCTCTTCCGAAATTCTCGGCGATCGCGGTAATGCAGGCAGGGATAGGTTTCCCCACCGCAGCGAAAGCGGTGGCATAGTAAGAATGGGTATGCACCACGCCATTCACGTCAGAACGATGGCGATAAATATACAAATGTGAGGCAGTATCCGAAGATGGTTCCAGTTTTCCTTCCACCACTTTACCATCCAGGTCGACCACCACCATATCCTCAGGCTTCATTTCCTCGTACATCACACCGCTGGGTTTGATCACGATCAGATTTGATTTCAAATCCCGACCGCTCACGTTTCCACTCGTCCAATATACCAAGCCATTTTTGGGTAATTCCATGTTGCATTTGTAGATCTCTTTTTTCAATTGTTCTAACATCTTTTCTACCTTTCTACCGTACAGGAGAAATTACTCTCATCCCTTCCATAACCAACGGCCACACCGTTGCCCAATCGCTGTTTCCCATCCAGCCCCCCACCAGCCCTGAATTTCCAGCAGCCCATAAGCTTCCGAAAATATGGATAAAACCCAAAACGAATGAAATGACCACCAGCGCTTTCCATCCGCCAAACGTGTCGGCAAACACCGCTGTGATGGCTGCATCAAAGAAAACGGGGATAAAACCCGGGATGATCAGAACAGGAGACTTGGTGAGTATCAGGATCAGAACGCTGGTGAGCTGCCCCAAAGCACAAAATAAGAATCCCGCAATGACCGCGTTGGGTGCGTATGGCGCCAGCGCCATGCCATCCACACCGATCAGCGCATCTGGAAGGATCTTTTTGGAAATACCTTTGAAAGCTTCGCTCAATTCGTTCACGAACATGCCGATGCCGAGATTCATAATCAGCATATACGCCCCAAAACTGATCGCAACGATTGGAAAATAGAGCAGCCAGTTTTCCAAACCGGATAATTCCTGCACGGTCGAGCGACCCAGCATAGCCAGGAGAGGAGCAAAAATGAAAAACATTACGATCGGCACGCTCACTTCGGTTTTCTTGAATTCTTCCAGCCACTCCGGAAATTTGATCTTTTCAATGGAATTTTCCGGATTCCCCAACCACGGACCGATCTTCCAGGCGATCCAATTCATCAGGTGTTGTTGATGAGCCACGGTAAATCCTGCCCCTTTGTTGATGATCTGGCTCGGTTTGGCATTCATCTGAGCGCCAATGCTCCAGTAAAGCCCTATCAAGATCCCAGCCGTCATAACCGTGCCAGCCATATCAAAACCGAAAAAGTAATACACGATCCAGGTGATCAGCGCTGATTGCAAAAACATGACATGCCCGGTAAGGAACAACGAATGCAAATGGGTATATTTGCGAAATACGACCAGCAAGATATTGATACCAAAACCGATCAACATGGTAAAGCCCACCCACCCCAGTTTTTCGCCCAGCGCATCAGTCACCGAAGAAAGGGTAATATAGGGGTCAATGATCACGCCCTCGATCTGAAAACGTTCGGTGAAAGCAAAAATGATCGGGCGGAACATGGAAACCATCAGCCCTGATCCCTGCTGCAGAAGAAGGACGCCCATGATGGTTCTGACCGTCCCTTTGACCACATCAGGGAACGATCTTTTCAAAGCGATCAATCCAATTAACGTCACAGCCCCCAGAATTAAAGAGGGCTGTGAAAAAATTGGATTGATAATGTCGTTGAAGATGTTCGAGAATATTTCCATTGTTTCTCTACTCGCTATAGCCGCCTAAACGCATTTTCTCTTTAACAAAGCGCAAACTTTCTGATACGATGCCGGTCGAATCAGCGGCATCGTCGTTCCACATCTCAATCAAGACAGGACCTTTGAAAGCCATGCTCTTCAATTTTTGGAAGGCAGCCACAAAATCCACAATCCCTTTTCCAAAGGGAATCCGCCTCACCTGTCCTTTGACCACATCTTTTACATGAACAGCGACAATATGCCCTTTGCCTGCCTCCAACTCGTCACTTACATTCAACCCCTGTTCCGATAGATTGCCAATATCAGGATACAGTTGAAACCAGGGAGAATTGAAATCATTGACAAAACGCATAGCCCGGCTGATGGAGTTGACATGGACGCCATCCACATTTTCAAGCGCCAGCATCACACCAGTTCTTTCTGCATGAGCCAGACCCACTTCTAAGCCTGCGCGATACCGTGCAAGGGAATGCTCATCTTCTGGTTCGTAGTAGACATAATAACCGGCCAGTTGGATGATGCGAATTCCGATTTCAGCCGCAAAGTCTATGGCTCTATGAAAGATGTCCAGCGCCTTGGCACGAACACCCTCATCCGCACTACCCAAAGCAAATTTTCTATGAGCGCTCAAGCATAGGTCGAGTATGGGGGTTTGAGCTTCTTCAATCGCTCTTCGCAGGTCCTTTCGTTGCGATGCGCTCCAATCCAGACGCGCCAGGCGCTCATCGCTTTCGTCAACAGACATCTCGAGAAAGTCAAACCTCAGTTCCGCGGTCAAGCGAAGCATGGCTGACCATTCCAGATGCAGCGGGAGCGCCTTCTCATAAATTCCAATTAGCGGTTTCACGGATTGATTTTTCTTTCGGTTCTAATTCCAGTTTTCGCGAATCGCAGCGTTGAATTGCTCTGCTGCCGCGCGCGGATCACTCGCCTCGCGGATCGCTCTACCAGCCACAAAAGAATAAACAGGAATTCCTTTGAACACTGCAAGATCTCCAGGGTTCAAATTGCCAGTCACCGATACTTTGAAGCCTTGATCACTCATAGACTTGATCACCGACAGCAATGCGGGGTCCCAGCCTGGTCCTAATTTTTCCGAATCGCGGCTCTTGTGGAAAATGACCTGGGTAATTCCGAGAGCTTTGCATTGATTGATCTTTTCCATCGTCCAGCCTTCTTGAAGTTCAATCTGGACGTCGCCGCCTTTCGAAAAAGCTTCTTTTGCCACCGTTTCAATGGTCGGCAGTGCAGCCGAACTGAGAACCGAAATCCAATTCGCACCGGCATCGAAGACCATCTTCGAGATCAGTGCGCCCGCTTCAGCTACCCGCACATCCGCTAAAACCAGATTGTCTGGGTACAGGGTCTTGATCGTTTTTACGGCTCCCAACCCTTCAGCTAAACAAAGGATCGTTCCCACTTCGATAATATCCACCACATCATAGACCTGGCGGGTTACCTTTAATGCGCTGTCCAAACCCAGCGTATCCATCGCCACCTGGAGCATAGGGCGTGAAGAAACCATGAAATCCTCCTGTGATTGTATTGAATTATTTCAGATCACCTGCTTTTTCAAGCAGATCTTGAATGTCTTTTAGTGTTTTGGCGTTTTTGATCTTTTCAAAATAGACCTCATCGCCGCACAAGTTTGCAATCTGACGCAGCGCTTCAATGTGCTCATCTTTATCGCGGGCTGCCATGCAGAAAATCACGTACACCGGATCGTTGTATTCATTGCCAAACTCGATCGGTTCAGCCAGGGTGAGCAGACTGAAACAGGTCTCAAGCACCCCTTCTTCTGGACGTGCGTGAGGAAGTGCCAATCCCTTTCCGATGACGATATAAGGTCCTAATTCCTCAGCAAAACGGATCATCGCTTCGACGTATTCCGGTTTGCACGCCTTTACATCCACCAACATTTTGCCCCCTTTTCGTACAGCGTCTTTCCAGTCGGTTGCAGTGGTGTTCAGCAATACTGTTTTCTCAGTAAGCATATCTCTCAAATCGCGCATCATCACCTCAAACTCTGTTCACATTTTCAATTACTAATAATTTGACAGATGAATACACATCCTCTGCACAAGATGATGTATTCACTTTATTTTCAACTGCTCTGCTAGATGAAAAGTTATGGTATGCCAGTAGGGCTTGAAATATTTTATTTTTTCAAAAGTTCTGGATAATATTGCTTAAGCGCCGCGACTACTTTCTCTTTGACTTCTTTTTTATCGACCAGGTTGTTCACATAAATGACCGGTTTATTCTTGGGTGGGTCAACGTTTTCTCTAAGGTGAGCAGCAATGACAATGAGGTCAACAAAAGACATCATCCCTTGTGCCTGACCAATGGAAGTGCACTCTACCGCAGCGTCACCCAATCCCAATTCGTCCAAAACTGGTTCCAATCCTAGTCGTAAAACCACACTTGAACCCTGTCCGTTACCACAAACTGCTAGAATCTTTAACATCGATTTCTGTATCCTTCTTTCAATTTTTTTGCTCCTGGATAAGAGAATTTTTACCCAGGAGCATTTTGTTGGTAGTTTTGTTAATACAACTGTTTTTCTCTACGAATAAACTTCTCTATTGTATACCATTAATCATTGCGTATTAACAGACTACCGGATCGGGGAAATCGCCTTGAAGATGGTCATCATTGCCGGCCAGACTGTTGCGAAGTCGGAGTTGCCCTGCCATCCGCCAACCAAACCTGACATGCTGGCAGCCCAGGCGCTACCGAATACCTGGATCAAACCGACAACGATCGAGATGATGACCACCGCTTTCCAACCGCCGAACTTGTTGGCAAATACCGCAGTGACGGCTGCATCAAAGAAAACCGGTACAAAACCAGGGATGATGAGGATGGGGCTCTTGGTGGCAATCAAGGTAACGACACCAATTGCTTCGCCAATAGCAGCGCAGATGAAACCGGCAATAACAGCGTTTGGAGAGTAGGGAGCGATTGCCATTCCATCAACACCAACCACAGCACCGGGGAGCAGTTTCTCAGAAATACCATTGAAGGAAACAGCCAGTTCGGCAACGAACATTCTTACACCAGTGAGGATAATGGTAACGTACACACCGAATTGGAGGTCAAGAAGCAGAACCTGGATGAAATAATCGAAGTTCATTTTTTCAAAGCCGAGTGCTGCGGGACCAAGCCACAGCAGGATCGGGGTGAAGAAAATGACCATGATCAACGGAACTGCTACCACATTATCCGAGAAGACATTGAGCCAACCGGGTAGTTTTAGCTTGTCAATATCCTCTTTATCCGGATCGCCAAAAATATGGGCGATCTTCCATGACACCCAGTTCATCAAGTGCTGCTGGTGGGAAACCGTGAAGCCAGCGCCATTGGTAATGATATCAGTAGGTTTAATGAGAATGCTGGAACCAACAGTCCAATACACAGCAACCAGAGTAGCTGAGATGAAAACGGTCGGCCACATGGGAAGCTGGAAGAAATACCAGACCAGCCAGGTCATCAAGGTTGAATGCAGGAACATGATGTGCCCGGTCAAGAATAGCGCGCGTAGTTTTGTAATTTTGCGCAAAGCGACCAAGAGAATATTAATCAAGAATGCCAGTACCATCACATAGCCAACCCAAGAAAGCAGATCGGGGTTCTGCTCAGCAGCCGCAGCCTGTACGGCGGGTAGGGTTGTATAAGGATCGATGATCACGCCTTCGATTCCCAGAACATCCTTCATGCCAACGATGATGGGGCGGAATGTGTTGGTGATCGAGCCCGACCCTACGTTCAGGATCAAAACGCCGACCGCTGTCTTAACAAAACCAGAAAGAACACGGGTAAACGGTTTCTTGAGAGCAATTAAACCAATGGCTGCCACTAAACCAAGCAGAAGCGCCGGTTGCGCCATGAATGATTTGAAACCATTAAAGATCGTATTGAACATGTGAATTACTCCTTTTTAGTTTTCGTGCAAAAATACTTGTAAATCTTTCTTTCTAAAAATTTTGCTTAAAACAATTCTGTCTACCTCGCTTTCACCTCCTCCGCCTTTATTTTTTGAACGTAAATAAGCGTGCCGGATTATTTACAAGAATGTCTTCAATTGCATCTTCTGATACGCCTTCTTCGCGCAGGCGAGGAACGAATTCTACCAGATCATAATCCACGCCTGTCCCTGCACCATATGCGATCTGATATGACCTCTTTCCTGAATCTGTTGAGAGCGTGATGTGTTTTTGATAGCCAGCTTTGATCATCTCTTTGATGAGTTCAACGCGGAAGCGATCAGGCCAGTACTTTACGCGGTATCCGCCGTCGTAGCTAAAGCTGGCACCCAACGCAGCGATTCTCTTATGGTACCAGGCATCGGGAATCCTCTGGACGTGCCCCACCATAATCTGTTCGGGTTTTACGCCCAATTTCAAAAACCATTGCACCTGTTCAAGCGCCATTGTGCCGTGGGAGGTGTGCGTATTGATGACAGCACCGGTCTCTTTCGCGGCGATGGCTGCCGCTTTAATCTCTTTCTCTTCAAATGGCGTGATCATGCCGTATGAAGTGCCAATCTTGATGCAGCCAGCTTTGGCTTTGCTGCGTTTCACAATGGGTCCCATATAATCATGCTCATCAATCCCCTCTTCGATCTCTGCAATGACCAGGTCGGCGATCTGCTCGACCGAATAGCGGACGACCCAATGGACCACCTTGTCGTACACATGGCTGGCATGAAAACCAGTAGTGACGATAAGATGCAAACCAGGCAGTTTTTCATTGACCTCCAATAATTTCACGATATCGCGACCCACACCAATAGGATTGCAATCTACGATGGTTTTGCCACCGGCTTTCATGAAGCGTTCAGCTTCCTGAACCGCTTTGTCAACATCGGGCAGCCGATAGTCTTCGCCGTGCAGCGCCACTTCTGCCCCACCGATACGGATTAGATGCTCGTGGGTATTCGTCACACCCATCTCTTTTGGATCAATATCACCAAGAATTGTGCGTACAAAAGCCATAATGTATTCCTCTTTGTATTAATAATTTATTAGAATTTTTCACTTCTATTCTAGTTTCATTTTGAATTTAATCAACATATTTTCAGAATAATGAACATATGTGCATCATGGCTTTCGCGGAGATTCTCGTGAGATTGCTATTACGCAAAGCATTGAGATAGTGTTATTATATTACAATATTTCGTCGTGCTGAACATATGTGCAAAAGGAAACCAAAGAAGATGACACATTCACCGAAAAATTTTGGCATTATCTGGGACATGGATGGAGTACTCGTCAACACCGCCGAGGCGCACTACTCTGCCTGGAAAGAAATTCTTTCAAAGTATGGCGTGGACTTTTCCCGAAAGCACTTTGACGACACTTTTGGGATCAACGATCGCGCTCTGATCATGGAAGTTCTTCAACCAATCCCTCCTGACGAAACTATTCAGGAGATCGCAAACCAAAAAGAGATCCTGTATCGGAAAAGCATTGAAGAAAGTCTGGTCGTCTACCCGGGTGCAAAAGAAATCTTGAAAGCTTGCCGTGAGAGCGGGTTCAAACAAGCGCTGGACTCCTCAGCCCCGCAAGAAAACATTGACGCAGCAATGCGCATCAGTCGATTGGCGCAGTACTTCGACGCCATCATTTCAACAGATCATCTCCCCAGCAAAGAGTTTCCAGACGCCTACCTGGCTGCCTCAATCGCGCTCAACATTCCCCCTGACCATTGCCTTGTGATCGAAGACAGCATTCTGGGTATCACAGGGGCAAAGAAAGCCGGAATGGCATGTATCGGCATAGCCAGCACCCACCCTGCAGACCGTTTGCAGAAAGCTGATCTGGTCATATCTTCTATTGAGGAGCTTGATCTAAACAAAATTCGAAACTCTTTAGGTATTCAGGAGGGTGATCACTATGTCTAGAGAATACAACGATCTTCTTTTTCAGGTTGCCAGATTATATTACGAACAGCAAAAGACCCAGGCTGAGATCGGACACATCATCCATTCTTCCCGCCCCACGGTCTCTCGCCTGCTTAAAGAAGCCCGCAAGCGCGGGATCGTAGACATCAAGCTCAATTACCCCTTTGAACGTGAGTATGGATTGGAGGAAGAATTCCAAAAGGAATTTAATTTAAAAGAAGTCCGCGTCCTGAAATCCCATAACCAAAATACCGATGAAACCATCAAAGGATTGGGATTCTTTGCAGCAGAATACCTGGACTCACTCATTGAAGACGGGGATATCATTTCCTGTTCGTATGGTCGAACGGTTGCCAGCACCATTCAAGCGCTTCATCCCGATCGGAAATTGAATATAACGGTTGTACAGATGATCGGCGCATTGGGCGTGGAGAACCCCTTTATTGATGGTCCTGACCTGGTGCGTTTACTGAGCGATAAGTACGGGGGAAAATATGTGTATTTATTGGCGCCCCTGGTGGTGAGCGATAAGAACGCCAGAGAAGCCCTGGTAAAGCAGTTCCGTTACCAGGAAGCTATCAAATTGTCACAGTCTGCCAGGATCGGCTTGTCTGGAATTGGCGGGATGAACGAAGAATCTCCCAGCCCCATTTGGACCAATTACCTCAATCATCGCGAATGGGCGGATCTGCGAAACCACGGTGCGGTTGGGCACATGGGCGCGTATTTCTACGATGAAAATGGAGAAATTCTCGACGCTGACATTAATAAAAGAGTGCTGGGGCTCGGATTGTACCTTCAAAAAGGAATTCCTTATATGATCGCGGTCGCTGGTGGAGAAAACAAAGCGAAGTCGATTCACGCAGCTTTGAGCGGAAAGTACATGAATATCCTGGTAACCGATGACTCGGCGGCACGAAAGATACTCGACCTCTCCAATCTATGAAAATATCAATCAGTGACTTCAAATTTCCTTGACCGATTTTACATTGGGGCTTATTTTTTTGCCGTCTATCTTCTATTCGCTCGATCGCCTGTTGCGTCGCTCGTTTCATAAAAATACTTCGAAGGAAGGAAAAAACGGTAAAATTTCATCCATATAAGCCAATTCCTGATCGCCTGCTGTTTCTTTGCGATCTGGCAATGTAAAATGAATTCATCAATGGACCATGCGCAAACCACACAAACTTCAAGCCGGTGACATCGTGGCAGCAGTTTCCCTCTCCCGGGGAGCAGCCGCAACTTTTCCACACCGTTATGAAGCCGGCAAGAAACAACTCAAGGCAGCTTTCGGAGTGCAGGTGGTCGAAATGCCCAACACTTTGAAAGATGCAGATTGGCTGGCAAAGAACCCCGCAGCCAGGGCGGAGGATCTGATGCGGGCTTTTTCCGACCCATCCGTCAAAGCTATCATTTCCACCATTGGCGGCGACGACTCCATCCGCCTGTTGCCCCACCTCGACCTTGAGGTCATGCAAGCCAATCCCAAGATCTTCATGGGTTATTCCGACACAACCATCAGCCACATGGCATGTTACCGGGCAGGGCTCACCTCCTTTTATGGTCCATCCATCATGGCTGGCTTCGCGGAAAATGGCGGGCTTTTTCCTTACATGGTCGATTCCGTTCGCAGAACATTATTCTCCAGTGAACCAATTGGCGTGATCAATCCCAATGAAGAAGGATGGACAAGCCAGCGTCTGGATTGGGCGGATCCGTCCAATCAAGCAAAGAAACGCGCGCTTCATGCGTGCAGCGGATGGAAAGTTCTACAAGGAACAGGCATTCATCAAGGGCACCTGCTGGGCGGTTGTTTTGAAGTGCTGGATTGGTTGCGAGGCACTTCCTTTTTTCCAGAACTCCAAGATTGGCAGGATGCCATTCTGTTCCTGGATACTTCTGAAGAGGCTCCTCCGCCTGTTGCCGTGCAACGCGGGCTGCGCACTTATGCAAGCATGGGTATCCTGGAGAAACTTTCTGGCATCCTCTTGGGGCGACCTGGAGGAGATACTTCAGTGCAAGATTTTGAGCTGTACGATGTAGCCATTTTGCAAGTGGTGCGGGATGAACAGGGATTGACCGCTTTGCCCATCATCACGCACATGGATTTTGGGCACACTGACCCCATGTTCATCTTGCCGTACGGCGTTCAGACAGTGATCGATTGTGATAAAAAGACATTTACGATTTCAGAAAATGCAGTGATTGATTAAATTTTTGATCAGGAAAAACAATCTGGCATGTCTTCCATTATTCAAGTCTAAATTCAACTTCATCTAATAAAATCAACAGTATCAGTTTATTTATCCGGTTTAGATGATCGTCTTCCCTTTCACTTACCAGATCTCCTGCATAAAACATTATTCTCCCCTGAACCCATTGGTGCAATCAATCAGAACCTTGAAGGGTGGACACAGAATCACTGGATCTCCGGACGTTAGAAAACGAGGATTGCGTTTCCACAGAAGAAATTTATAGGAATGCTGTTCGCCTAATGGTTTATAACGGATTGAGAAGATGCTTGAAATGGAAGTATCGTTCATTTCAATCCAGCTTGTTTTATCTCATTGAAGAAAATGATATACATGGCATGGGACCAGAGTAGCGGAGAAGCTACGGGTCCCCATTTTTTTAACCACGGTTCATAATGCTCTGGGGAAAGGGTAAAATCATTGACTTGTTCAGGCAAAAATCCTTCCGTACTAGCTTGAGATTCGATCCATCCGATCAGCTTCTTTGCTTTATCTATTTCACCAACCTGAACATAATACCAACCTAGCCAAGCAGTTAAAAGGATCCATTCACCTCCCCCATAGTAGACATCCGCTTTATAGCGATAAACTCCTCCACCCGGTCGCAACAAATCAGCTTCAATGCTTTGAATTGTCTTTCTCACCAACACATCATCCAGTGCTAAAACTCCATATGGAACAGCTACACCAATTAAGCTAGCATCCACTCCACTTTGAGGAATTGGTTTGGGGGGTTCTGCATTGCGGGCTGGCCAGATATGTTTCACCATCTTGCCATCAAAAACAGCATATTTCAATAAAAATTCCTTTACTTGTTCAGCCTTCTTGCGCAAAGGAATTCCGTTTTCGGGAATCAGTCCTTTTTCTTGCAAGCAAGCTATGGAATTAAAACCGGCAAACACGGTTGTCAGTGAGTATAAATGAAGATATTCAGGGTGTTCTTCCCAGCAATCATAATTCGGGATCTGCCAGACAAGATCTAGATATCGCAGAGTAATGCGAATTGGTTCAATCAGGTCATTTATCAGAGCAGCATTTCCACTGAGCCGGACATGCTCTACCAATGCCCACAGCCATGTGCCGTATCCATCAATTTGAAAATTCCCCCAGGCGCTGTCCACCATCACTTCCTCACCATCCAAGGTATAGCGTGTGTGCAGAACATCGTCCTTACCAATAGATAAGCCAGAATCTAAATGCTGTTTGATCTCTTCCACTTTATTGCCATGCTTTTGGATGGTACGTCCCACCCAGCGGTAAAACGCTTCAGCGCTGGTAAATTCCCCCGCTCTATCCATGGCATGCGCAATAAAACTGCCATCGCGCAACCAACAATAATGGTAAGTTGGAAAATTCGGGCTGGCAACATACGAACCACTACTGTGCTGGTTTTGTAAGATCACTTCGATGCTTCGACGATAACAATCCATCAAGTACCTGCTCCTACATAAAAACGATCAGAGTTTTGCTTTCTTCGTCTCAAAAAAGAAAACATTCCATATTTCAAGCGACGGAACTTTCACAATTATTTTGTTCGAGATAGATTTGAATTCCAAAGGAACTGGAGAAAGCGAGGCATGGTCGGGTGAAACCAGCCAGACATGCTCAATCGGCTCATCCAATTGCAATTCCAGTGAGAACTTTCTCTTAATTTCAGGCTGTGGATGTTCCTCATTCCAATGCAAGGGCTGTGAGCCGCCAAGGTTCACCTGACTCAAGGAATACCCCTTAGCCATCTTTCTAAAGAAATATTCGATTCCCTTTGGTCCTTGCACCGGTATTAAGCTACTTTCTTCGATCAGTGGGCTAATCCATTCTTCATAACGGATGATCAACTCGAGCTGGCGGCGCAGATGTTCACTTAAGCTTGTATCCATGGCTTCATGCTTGGGAAAATATGGATCAGAAAGCAGTCTGCCATTTTCCCCCAGTTCAATGCGCGTTCCCCCGGCTGAAAAAATCATGGCGTCGGCCAGACGATTATTAATTGGATTGATCGCATGGAGATAAAGTGCAATGACCACTGGTTTCTGTCCAGAGAGCCTGCGTGCATTGCGTACAATTTCAGCGATATCGGTGTAACAGATCTTGGGAGGCCAAATCTCAATGTAATTAAAAGCAACAGGGGTCTTCGCCAGAATCTCAATTGGCCAATTACCCACTGCGTTGAATACCACCGGTGCATGAGAATTTTGTTTGTTAACCGCATTGATGAAAGCAGCGAACGCACTGGGTATATCCACGGGTAAACCGTTGGCATCATAACCGGTTTTCGGATCACCGTACTGGTCAATATGCAATCCATCAAAGGGCAATTGAGTCAAAACGTTGTCACACTCTTTGAGTAAATGTTCACTCCACCTGCCTCCGTCCACTGGATTCATAATTCCCAGATATTCATTTCCGAATGGAATTGGGTGACGATCTTTATTATAGAGCGCCCAATCAGGATGCGATTTCCAGAAAGGAATCGAGGCAGCATAGATCGCCAGGTAGGGCATCGCTTTCATACCATATTTATGCGCAGCGAAAATCAATTTCTTTATAGTTTTTAATGAGAGCGGTCGATCTAAAGGGTCAACAAATTCCTCTTCAGATGGAATCAACATTTCGTGACGATACAGCCAGTCATAGAATTGCAGACCATTCAAATGAAATTGGTTGAGTGTCTCTATTGATTCTTCAGCATTCGTTCGAAAAGGAGAGAAATCGCAGACAAAGCCATAACGCGGAAAAATGGTCCAATCAGTGAGAACATCAAAAGCAGTCTGGCAAGAAATGGAATCACTCTTTCCACCGCTTTCGCTTAAGGAAGCATCAACACCATATCCTACTGGATTCTCTCGACTTGGTCGCTTGAGTAAGTACAACTGGTTTTGGCCAGCAGTTAAATTCCAGGTCCTGAATATTTTTTCAACCAGATCGAGGCCACGGAAGATCTTCACTTCGAGATCAAGATCAATCGCCTCCGATGTTTCAACTGAAACGGTTAGACGAACATCTTCACCTGGGTGATAAGTTGCGCGATCAGGTGTTATTTTAAAATTTCTTAATTTATTTAATGATGTCATATTGATTAACCTTTAATCCCTGTTGTAGAAATTCCCTGAATAAAATACCTTTGGAAAACAATGAAAATAATCACCACCGGGATTAACGCCACAAGTGAAGCAGCAAATACTTGACCCCACTCTGTCAGATGTTCAGTCTGGAACAACGCAATACCTATCGGTAAGGTGCGGTTGGCAGAATCGCCAATGTTTACATTCGCCCAGGAATATTCCTCCCAAGAGTATAAGAACGAATTGATCGTCACTACAGCCAAACCTGGGCGAGAAAGCGGCAAGACAATTTTAGTAAAAATCGTCCAGGGGCTGCCACCATCGATCATGGCTGCTTCTTCCAGATCTTTAGGAACATCTTCGAATACTCCTCGCAGCAAGAAAGTCTGCATGGAAATATTCATCGTGACGTAGACGAGGATTAATCCCCATAAGTTGTTATAAAGGTTCAACCAGTGGCTAATGACGAACTGCGGAATGATCAGCATGACAGGGGGAACCATCATTCCCAGTAACAACAAATAAAAGAGTGGCTCTTTGAATCTGAAGTTCAATCGTGCAAAAGCAAACGCCAGCATGGAACTGATCAATACTGTTGAGAGAGTAGAAATGATCGTTACCTTGGTGCTGTTCAAAAAATAAAGGCCAAACTTATCTGTGGTCAGTGCTTTAATAAAGTTATTGAGTGTTGAAGGGTTCGGCCAGATCTGTGGCGGCAGTTCGAACACCATTGTTTGCGGTTTGAAAGCAGTCGAAATCATATACCAGAATGGGATCGCTACAATCACCAATCCGAGGACTAGTATAGTGTAGGATAAAATTTTAAATATAGATTGTGAACGTTTCATCTTATTCTCCTGCCGGCTTTCGGAGTAATTTCAACTGAATGATACTTAGGACAAAGACGAACAGAGTAAGCAAGTAGCTGATGGCTGCACCGCCGCCAAAATCCAAACGTTCAAAAGTTGCCCGATACATCAAAGTGAGTATGGAGTGGGTTTGATCCATCGGGTCGCCACCTGTGATCAATTGGAAAGAGACATAGGCATTCAAACCACCCAAAATTTGTACCACCAGCAAGAAGACCAGGGTACTACGCATCATGGGTAATACTATTTTTACTAATCGATTCCACCAATTTGCGCCATCGACAGCCGCCGCTTCAAGCATCTCCACAGGGATAGTTTGCAAACCGGACATGAAGATAAGCGCCGTCCACCCTACCCCCTTCCAGATGTCGGAAAGAACTACCGGTGCCAGCGCCAGAACGGGATCAGCCAGCCACATGATGTTTTTGTCGATCACATGCAGCACATCTTTCAAGAAATAATTAACTAAACCCCCCTGCCCGCTAAACATATAAGTAAATAACAACGAGACGATTACCCAGCTCGTGATGACCGGTAAATAATAGGTTACTCTGAAGAAGGTTCGACCACGCAATTTTTGGTTGAGCAATACTGCAACAAAAAAGCCAAGTACCATCTTGACAATAACTGATATAACAGTATAAACCGCTGTGTTGATTACGGCCCTTTGAAAAATAGGACTTTTCAGTTGGTCCGTATAATTCTGGAGTCCTACAAACACTGAGCGGTCAGGGTGAACAAAATTCCAGTCAAAAAAACTGATTCGAAAAGAATAAAGTAACGGCCCAAGGAAAAAAACAAAGAACAGTACAAAGCCAGGAAGTAAAAAGATGATTGCAGGAAGTATTTGATTACGAGATTTATTGGCTTGCATCACATCAATTTTTCCTCTTGGGTTGAACGTGACTTCATTATTCTCTGTTATTTCAATTGTATTCAAAATATCTTGCCCGGGAGCGGCCGGTGAAGAAATTATACTCACCGGCCGCTCCTACCCTACGAAATCCCATTAACTATTTTGTGAGGAGAGCATTGATTTCAGCGGCAGCCTGGTCAAGAGATTCCTGAACAGTCTGATCACCATTGAGAATACGTTGGTACGCATTACCAATGGCTGTGTCCATATCGTCCCAAGCGGGACTAGGAACACGAGCCTGGGCGGTTTTGAGTTGTTCCATAAAGACACTGAAATAAGCCGGTAATTCAGGATCACCAACTAGGCTGGACAAAGTCGGAATAACACCAGCCTGTGCCATTGTTTTCTGAGCTTCAGGACTCATCAAGTAAGTAACCCACTTCAAAGCAGCTTCTTTGTTCGTAGATCCATCTAAAACAACCACATCCTCACCGCCGACTACAGAGCTTGTTCCGTCTTTGCCAGCAGGGACCAAAGCAAAACCATAATTGAAATCTGGATAGTTACTTTTATAGATGTCGACCATCCAGGGGCCGTCAATGATCATGGCATATTTACCAGAGCCAGAGCCGGCATCGGTCGCAATACCACCGCCTAACAGGTTCGGGGACAAGCAGTCTCTGTCATACAAGTCTTTGAGTACGGTGAATGCAGCAACGCTCTCTGGGCCGTTGATGTAGCCGGTTGCTGTGGTGATTGCATCATCGGTGACTTTGCCACCCATGGCATAGAAAATAGGAGCTGAAGCCCAGAAGTAAGTACCGCCTTGTGCGAAGCCATAGGTTTCGGTAGATGCATCGGTTAATTTGCAAGCGTCACCAACAAACTCATCAATTGTGGTCGGGGCAGATTCAATCCCGGCAGCCGTAAAAGCATCTTTACTATAGACGAGCACCTGGGTATTGGTATTCAAAGGTAAACCATAATAATGACCTTCCCACTCGTTAGTGGATAATGGTCCAGGAAAAACACCAGCAGCAATTGTATCAAAATCTGGTAATGCGCCATCGAGCTGCATTAAAGCTCCTTGACTGGCAAATTGTGGTACCCATGCGATATCGAGTCGAGCTGTATCGGGAACATCACCACCAGCGATTGCTGTGGTCAACGCAGTCTTGAAATCATCAGCAGCATAACGGGTGGCTTCCACTGTAATTCCAGGATTGGCTGCTTCGAATGCCGCGATGACCTCATCAAATTTAGCGGTCTCAGTATCGCTCATGGTATGCCAGTAGCGAATGGTCACTGGCTCGCTTGATACGGTTTCACTGGACGCATCCGTTGCCTCGGTACTATTATCAGTTGCAGTTGCACACGCTGAAAAAATCATTCCCAGAGCAAGCATACAAGACATTGCTATATAGAAAGATTTGTTTTTCATCTTCCACTCCTTTTTTGTTTTTCTGAGCAATTCGGTAAGACTTTATACGGTGAATAAATTAACTTGAGGTAAAAAAATTTATTGTGCTTTTCCTGTTCTTTCCTCCTTCTGAATTGGGGAATTAAACAATTCGCCAATAACGAGGCTGGCCGCACCTCGCGCCCATACATCGTCACTCCATGTATTGATACGGATCTCCGTGTTTTCGTATAATTCAGGAACAGCATTCTTTTGGATCGCTTCGCGCATTGAGGAAAAGAAAGGATCTCCCATGCGTACCCCTTCGCCACTGATGATGATCAATTTCGGATCAAAAAGATTTATCAGATTGGCAATTTCCTGTCCAAGTAAATCACCAGCCCAGTTAAGTAAATGGATAGCAGCGGAATTGCCACTTTCGGCGATCTGGATAAGATCATCAATATCTCGAATCGAAGCGTTAACATCTTCTCTGGCACGGGTCAATAGAGCTTGATCCCCCAGGTAGCTCTCCAGGCAGCCACGCTTTCCGCAATCGCAAACGGGACCATCCTGATTCACCACCAAATGTCCAAACTCCCCTGCGCCACCGCCTTTACCGCGGTAAATTTGCCTGTTGATCACGATACCCATTCCTATACCGCGCCCCACCGTAATCACCACGTAATTATCAGCATGGACTCCATTGTCGAGCCATTTCTCGCCTAAAGTTAATGTGTTGACATCATTGTCAAGGAAAATAGGTACTTTTAAGCGAGAGTGCAATCGGTCGCTCAAGGGAACGTCTTTCCATCCAAAGAAGGGGCTTTTTCGCAATACACCATTTATCGAATCAATCACACCTGCCAGACCAATACCTATTCCAAATAAGCGTTTCTTGGAGATCTTATTTTTGCGAATGAGATCCTCCACCAGTAGCGTCAGTTCATCAATTACAGACTCCAATTCCTTGTTCGGCATTTTTATAGTTGCTTTTGCCAGAACGGTAGCATTGAGATCAGTAAGAGCCGCAACAGCATGCAGTTCCATCAACTTTATTCCAATGACAAACCCACCCTGCGGATTCAACGCCAGTAAAATCGGGGGTCTCCCGCCGCTGGAATCGCCAGTGGATTTTTCAAAGATCAGATCTTCTTCAATTAACAATCCGGTTATGGAAGTGACCGTCGCCGGGCTCAATCCGGTCATATGTGCAATATCGGCTCGTGAAATGGGTCCATGAATTTTAATCACGTTTAATATAACAGAACGATTAATACCTCGCATGAGGTCGCGATTTGCACGTTGGATCGAATTCATGATAATATTAGTTAGTTTATTTAGTGAATTAAGTATCAGCATAGCATTAAATTTATAAATGTCAAGATTAAAATTGAGGCTATGGATCAGAAAATGAAAGATGATTTTCAAGAACAAGCCATTGCGAATCCAAAATCAGTTTTTTCTTTCTCCAATACTCGCTTTTCTATCCTTACTTCTCGCTTCATTCGCATTGAGTACAGCCCAAACGGATCCTTTGAGGATCACCCATCACAACAATTTTGGTATCGCAATCAACCTACCCCATCCATAGATGCAATCGCTTCGAAGGATTTTTTCCATCTGGAGACTGAACATCTGGTTCTAGATTATCACAATTCTTCTTGCGGGTTGTCCGCAAAAAATTTGAGTATTCTCATCAAAGACACCAACATAAAATTTCGTTATGGCAATCCCAATCCCGGCATTTTACCTGGAACGACCAGAACATTGGATGAAACGAAGGGTCCGATCCATCTACAACCCGGTTTTCTATCCCGTTCCGGATGGGTACTGCTGGATGATACAAAAAGTCTGATATTCAATTCTTCCGGTTGGATGGAACCCAGACCAAAGAACGATGGCTACCAAGATCTTTATTTTTTGGCTTCGGGGCATGCTTACAAATCAGCCATGCAGGATTATCTAAAAATCGCAGGTAACGTTCCCTTGATCCCGCGCTTTATGCTGGGCAACTGGTGGTCGCGTTTTTGGGAATACTCACAGGGGGATGTAAAAGAGCTAATATTGAAGTTTCATGATCTTCAGATTCCCCTATCGGTTTTCGTACTGGATATGGACTGGCATATCATCGAAACAGGGAACGCCTGCACCGGCTGGACGGGGTTCAGTTGGAATCACACCCTTTTCCCTAATCCAAAAGAACTGCTGGAGTGGCTTCACAGGCAAGGTCTGGCAGTTACGCTGAATCTTCACCCCGCCGAAGGCATTTTCCCTCACGAAGAGCGTTATGCACCTGTTGCAAAAGCAATGGGTATTGACCCATCCACAAAATCACCAATCCCATTTGATATCACAAATCCGCAATTTGCTGCTGCATATTTCAATCAATTACTGCATCCCCTTGAAGAGCAAGGGGTTGATTTTTGGTGGCTAGATTGGCAACAAGGCAGCACCTCTGAAATTCCCACTTTGGACCCGTTGTGGTGGTTAAATCATCTCCATTTCCGAGACCTCGGCAGAGATAGAAAAAAGCGACCGGTCATTCTCTCGCGCTGGGGTGGAGCGGGCAACCACCGCTATCCGATCGGTTTCTCGGGTGATACCATCATCAGTTGGGAAGCGCTGGCATTTCAACCGTATTTCACTGCCACTTCCGCCAACGTTGCCTATGGGTGGTGGAGTCACGATATCGGAGGTCACATGCGCGGCATAGAAGATCCCGAATTGTACATCCGCTGGCTCCAATTTGGTGTGTTAAGCCCCATCCTGCGTATTCACAGTGGAAAAGACATTTTCACCGATCATCAACCCTGGGCATTTGGTGCGGAAGTTCTGCGCATTTCTAAGAATTTGCTGCAATTCCGCCATGCTCTGATCCCTTATCTCTACAATATGGCAAGGCGCAATGAGGAAGAAGGGATACCCATCTGTACTCCACTTTATTATGAATACCCAGAAGAAGAAACAGCTTACCTGGTTCCCAATCAATATATGTTCGGCACCCAGATCATGGCAGCACCCATCACGGTTCCGATGGAAGCGGATCTGGGGTTAAGCCGGCAAATTATTTGGTTTCCGCCTGAAGATTGGTTCAATCTTTTCTCAGGCGAACGCATCAGCGGACCGAAATGGGAAATCCAATACAGAACACTGGAAGAAATTGCCGCGTTCGCCAAAGCTGGCGCCATCATCCCACTGCAACCCGTCAGGGATTGGGACGGGATCACCAATCCCGAAAAAATTGAACTGCTTCTCTTCCCCGGAGCGGATGGAGAATTTAACCTATATGAGGATGATGGGATTTCAACAGCTTACAAAAACGATCATTTTTGCTCCACGACCTTTCATTCCCATTCGACAGAAAATTCCCTATCCATCACGGTTGAACCAGCCATAGGAGATACCAGCATCATCCCAGAAAAGAGGACCTATACCTTTCTCCTGCGCGGGATCTCAGAACCATCGCACCCTACATTAACAATTAATGGACAAACACAGCCAGCAGCAGGCAGGTACGATGAAACCACTCTCACCTACCAGGTTGGTCCGGTTTTTTTAGAGAATCAGCAGAGATTGACCTTGACCGTTACAGCACACCAATCCATTCTCGTCCCTGCTCGACCTGTTAAAGGAGCGCTGTTGAAACTGTTGAAAGCAGCCAAAATGGAAACCCTGGTGAAGGGAAAGATCTATGAAAATTTCTCAAAACTGGTAAAAGATATCAGGAATTTGGGTAGAATGAACCTTACACTTTCTGAAAATCAAATAACCGGTCTTCTTGAGACACTCAGCGGCGCAGGATACTCTATTTTCACTAATCCAGAGAAGAAGCGATATCTGGTTCTGGCAAATCCGGATGGTCAGCCTGGTTTTCAATATCAGCTCAATTCTTTTTCACCGTCGAGAAAAGTTCCACGCGAAGGGACCATTTTGCCCATCTCATCTGGCAAAATGAAGAAACCAAAGATAGATCTATTTGGTTTGATCGTCAAAGAGATCGATTAACAATTACGCAGTAAATACTGGTTGGATATTCATTATTCGCCGGATAAGTTATTACTGTTTTGAATTATTCTCTTGTCCTGCACCTGCCAGATCTCCTGAGCAAAACGTTCAATGAAATAGCGGTCATGCACCACCATCAGAATCGCCCCGGAAAATGACCGCAAAGCCTGCTCGAACCGGGTGCGGCTGGGAATATCCAGATGGTTGATGGGCTCATCCAGCAACAGCACGTTGCAGCCGCGCACCACCAGCAATGCCAACATCAGGCGTGCCCGCTGCCCAAAACTGAGCTGGGAAGAGGGCTTGAGCACCTCATCCCCCGTGATCAGGTAATATCCCAAAAAGCGGCGCGCTTCGGTCTGGTTGGGAAAATATTCCCATACATGCTCCAGTGCGCTTTTTTCAAGGATCAGAGCACTCAGATCTTGCGACATCCATCCCACATGCACGCTGCTGCCCAACAGAACCCTGCCTGCCAACGGCGCGAGCTCTCCTGCCAGCGTGCGCAGCAGAGTGGTCTTGCCGCATCCGTTGGGTCCGGTAAAAGCGATGCGCTGGGAAGCGTGCACTTGAAGGTTGATGTGCTCCAGCAGGGGCGGAAAGCCTGCAAAACCCACGCTCAACCGTTCCATTTGGATGACGGAGCGCCCCAGGTGGGGAGCATTTTCAAATTCGACCCGCATGCTGCGAGGTCCCTTGGGTTTCTCCACCCGCTCATCGGAATCTTTATACCGCTCCAGGCGTTTTTCGCGCGCTGCGGCTTTTCTTGCCACTTTTTTCGCCAATCTTTTCTTGAAATCCTTTGAAAACTTCTTCTCTGGATCGCCGGTATGGTTGGCACTGGCTTGCCGTTCAGTGTATTTTGCCTGCTCCTTCACCCGTGCGATATCCGCTTGCACACGGCGAATTTCCTCTTTCTGATCGTTGTAGGCAGACCACTGAGCTTCAATTCCTGCTTCCTTCTGTTCGAGGTATGCGCTGTAATTCCCTTCATAAGAACGCAGCCTCTGTGAAGATGCATCCAATTCCAGAATGCGCGCCACAGTGCGGTCGAGAAACATACGGTCATGAGAAACGATCAGCGCTCCACAGCGGGTATTTTTCAACCATTCCTCCAGCCATTCCAGCATGGCGATATCCAGATGGTTGGTGGGTTCATCCAGCAGCAACAGTTCAGGGTCTTGAAGCAACAGCAGCGCCAGCGAAAGACGCGTTTTTTGACCCCCGCTCAGATTTCCGGCAGGCAGATCCTGGGGAATATTCTCCAATCCCAAGCCGGCAACGATCCTGGCAGCCCGCCTCGGTTCTGCAGCTTGAATGCGCTGCAGCAGATCGTCATATCTCTCTGCCAGATTTTGGTTCGCAGGCTGCTCCGCCAGTTGCCCGGATAGCGCGACCAACTCGGCGTTGAGAGCCTCCACATCCCCAACCGCATTGTTCACAATCTGTGCAATGGCACATTCTGTGGGAAGTTCAAAACCCTGCGGCAGGTAGCCGATGCGCAAATTGGCTGGTTTGTGCACCTGACCGCCATCCGCTTCTTCCAGCCCGGCAAGAATGCGCAGCAGCGTGGTCTTGCCACAGCCGTTCGATCCTATAAGACCAACCCGCTCATTGGGATTGATCGAAAATGTGACGTTGTCAAATAATGTTTGTAGGTTAAAACTTTTTGTTAAATGAGAAACGGCAAGCATGAATGCCTCCTATTCCGGTGAGAAAAATACCGAATCACCCGATCATAAATCGGGCGCCCGCTCTGCCCTGTGGAGAGTTGTGCGGGAGGTGCGTGATAAACTACTTGCCGTCAATCATTTTTTGCGTTCTCTTTTTCTAAGACACAATCCATCATACTGACAAATGTGCGGGGTGTCAAGAAAAGCATGCAAAATTCGTCAATTCCGCTTCGGTTTCTTTCATTGTAGAAAGCAACGGATTGGTATCCAAATCCGTATGCATAGTGAAAAAGCCATTTACATTTAACAGGAGCAATAAAATGACTGAGGAATTTCGAGTGAACGGCGAAGAGATCCTGACCAAGGTCAAGGAACTGATTCGCGAGGGCAACATCCGCAATATCATCATCAAGAACGAAGAAGGAAAGGTTCTGATCAATATTCCACTTACGGTGGGGGTGGTGGGAACCGTGCTCGCCCCACAATTGGCTGCCATCGGTGCCATCGCCGCACTGCTGGCGCGTGGCACGATCGTGATTGAAAAAGAAGAATAGCGTTCGTCATTCCCGCAGAACTTCGTGAATCGGATGACAAGTAAAACGAGGAACACAGTACCTGTTCCTCGTTTTTTGTCAGGTTAATTGATATTGCCCGGTGTAAAGCTGGTAATACCTGCCTTTTTGCTTGAGCAGATCATCATGGTCACCGCGCTCGATGATCTCGCCATTCTCGATGACCAGGATAGCGTTCGAGTTGCGCACGGTGGAAAGGCGATGGGCAATCACAAACACGGTGCGTCCCTTCATGAGCTGATCCATGCCCTTCTCGATCAATCGTTCGGTGCGGGTATCGATGGAACTAGTGGCTTCATCCAGCACCATGACAGGCGGGTCAGCCACGGCGGCACGGGCAATGGCTAGCAACTGGCGCTGCCCCTGCGAAAGGTTGGCGCCATCACCGGTCAACTCCGTCTGGTAGCCTTGCGGCAGGCGCTTGATGAAGGAGTGCGCGCTGACCTGTTTGGCGGCTGCGATACATTCCTCATCGCTGGCGTCCAACCGACCGTAGCGAATATTTTCCATCACGGTGCCTGTGAACAAATGCGTGTCTTGCAACACCATGCCCAGCGAGCGGCGCACATCCGCCTTTTTAATGAGCTTAATATCGATGCCGTCGAAGGTGATCTTTCCTTCATGAGTGTTATAGAAGCGGTTGATCAGGTTGGTGACCGTGGTCTTGCCGGCTCCGGTGGAGCCCACAAAAGCGATCTTTTGACCGGGCTTGGCATACAGGGATATGTTCTTCAAAACCACCTGGTCAGGTTCATAACCAAAGGTCACATCATGAAAGCGCACATCGCCCTTCAGTTCAACATATTGCAGGCTCCCGTCCGGTTGAGGATATTTCCATGCCCAATGTCCGGTCCGCTCTTTTCCATCGATGACCTCGAAAAGTCCATCCTCTTTTTTCCGGATCCCAACCAGGGTAACCACCCCATTGTCATCTTCAGCTTCCTGATCCATCACCTCGAAGACGCGCTCCGCCCCAGCCAAAGCTGCCAACACGTTGTTCAACTGATTGGTGATCTGGATCACCGGCTGACCGAACTGCCGTGAATATTGCAGAAATGCCGCCAGAGAACCGAGGTCAAATCTGCCAGCCACTGCCAACAAACCACCAATCATTGCAGTAGCGGCGTAAGAAACATTGTTCAGATTGTTCAGAATGGGCATGACCGAGCCAGCATAAAAATTGGCGTTGGTGGATGCCCTGCGATACTCCTCATTATATTGGGCGAACGCGTCAATCGCATTTTGTTCGAACGTGAACACCTTCACCACTTTCAATCCCCCCACCAGTTCTTCGATATATCCATTCACCGTACCCAGCGCTTTTTGTTGGTCACGATAATAGCGGGTACTCTTGGATGTTATCTCTTTCGTAATAAAGAACATCAGCACCAACACGACACCAGTGACAAGGAACAACGTGGGGCTTAGAACGATCATCATGACCATGGAGCCGAAAAAGGTCAGCGTGTTCGCCAGAAATTGGGGAAGGCTCTGTTCAAGCGCCATATGCACATTATCCACATCGTTGGTGAAACGGCTCATCAACTCTCCGTGTGTATTGGCATCAAAGAAGCGCAGCGGTAAGGTTTGCAATTTTTCGAACAGGTCGCGCCGCAAGGTGTTCGTCGTTTTTTGGGCTATGCGCACCATCAAACGGGCTTGCAGGAAAGCGGACAGAATACCAACCAGGTAAATGCCAGCCAATTCCAACAATGCCACACCCAAACCAGCCACATCACCAGGCAAAATATAGGTATTGATGATGGGCTTGATGAAGTAGCTGCCAGCCAAAGACGCCGCGGTATTCGTCAGAAGAAGAAAGACCACCACCAGCAGCGGCCCTTTGCTCTTTCCCAAATACTGCAAGATCCTGCCCAATGTTTTTCCCGCGTTCTTCGGTTTTTCAAAACCTCTGGCAGGTCCCCCCGGACCTCCCTGCGGTCGCTCCGCTCTTGCCTGGGAATAGCGTTCTGGCGGGTTATTTTGTTTCAACTCAGGCATTGAGCACCCCTTCCTGTTGCGAAGCGTTGATCTCCTGGTAGATCTTGTTGTTCTGCATCAATTCTGTATGCGTGCCCATTCCCACCAGTTTTCCATCATCCAGCACCAGGATCTTATCCGCTTTGCTCACCGAGCTGATCCTTTGGGCGATGATCAACACCGTTGTATCTTTAAAATTGGAATAAAAGGATCTCCTGATCTTTTCTTCAGTGGCAGAATCCACCGCACTGGTGCTGTCATCCAAAATCAGGATCTTGGGGCTTTTTAACATGGCGCGCGCAATATACAGGCGCTGTTTTTGCCCACCGGAAATATTGACCCCACCCTGCCCCAAAAATGTGTCGTATCCATCAGGGAAAGACATAATGAATTCGTGCGCCTGAGCATCTTTGCACACCTGTTCCAAATCTTCTTGTGACGCATTTTCATTTCCCCATAATAAATTCTCGCGAATGGTGCCACTGAAAAGGGTGTTCTGCTGTAGAACCATCCCAATATCTTTTCGCAGATCATTCAATTTATAATCGCGCACATCCACATCATCCACCAACACCGACCCCGCAGTCACGTCGTACAGGCGCGGAATGAGATTCACCAGAGAGGTTTTTCCGGTCGCGGTGCCTCCCACAATTCCAACCACCTCCCCAGGCTGTACGACAAAACGAATATCCGACAGAACGTTCTCACCCGTACCCGATGTGGCATATTTAAATGACACATCCCTGAACTCGATCTTTCCGAATTGTAGCTGCGGATTTTCTCTTGAGGTCTTTTCAGCGCCTTCTTGCATTTCACCCGGATCGGCTATATCCACCTGCGTTTTGAGAACTTCGACGATGCGCTTGCCGCTGGCTTCAGCCCTGGCAAGCATCAAGAAAATCATGGAAAGCATCATGATCGAAACGAGAATCTGCATCACATAGCTGATGAAACTGATCAGTTCGCCCGTCCCCATGGCTCCTTCTATGACCAATCCACCACCGATCTTGATGATCGCCAACGTGGCTGCGTTCACCACCAGCATCATCATCGGCATGCTGATCACAACCAGACTGGCAGCATGGATGGCAGCACTGGTCAGCGCATCGTTCGCCCCCTTGAATTTCTTTTTCTCATAATTCTGTCGAACGAACGATTTCACCACACGAATACCGATCAGGTTCTCCTGGATGGTGCTGTTCAGAGCATCCACACGGGCTTGCATAACCGTGAATCGCTTTCTGGCATTGGTCATGATCAAAGCAATCGCGATAGCAAGAACAGGCATAGCTAAAGCGATAATGATGGACAGGCGCGCATTGATACGATACGCCAATACCATCGCAACGATCAGCATCATAGGAGAACGCAGCAAGAGACGGACTCCCATGGTGAGCGTGTTTTGCAGGTTGTTCACATCAATGGTTAATCGCGTCACCAGCGAGCCGGTGCTGAAATGGTCGATATTGGCAAATGAAAATTCCTGGACTTTCGCAAACAGCGCATCGCGCAGGTTGGCTCCGAATCCCTGCCCGGCAGTGGCAGAAACTTTCATATTTGCTACCCCCAGAATAATTGCACCCAGAGCAAGGAGGATCATGGCTATGCCCGTTCGCATTATGTAACGGGTATCGCCTGCAGGGATTCCCACGTCAACAATTCTGGACATGAGTATAGGAATGCTCAATTCAGCCACCACATCCAACAGCACAAGGATTGGCGCCATGAACAAATGTTTTTTATACTGCCCGATGTATTTTGCTAATGCTTTAACCAAATACTACCTCCATGAAATGTCCTGCCATGAACAAAACGTTGAAAGACGGACCATCGAATCTATCGTTCGGAATATTATTTAACTTGTTTATTATTAGCTGGTTACGCATTATCCATGGGAAACGTTCTTTTGTCAATAGAAAAATATTTTCGAAAAGAAAATCAATGGTCTTGATCAAGAAGCTTTGGTCAGGTTGTTTTGAAGATTTTCCAGCACCCTGCCAAGAAAATCACGGAGCAATTGCAAATCCTGATCGGAAAAACCAGCGAACATGACCCGGTCAATATTTTGAAACGTTTCATGGATCTCATTGACAACGGTCCGCCCCTTGGGCTGGAGAAAGACTCTTGAAATTCGTTCATCCGCGCTATCCGCCTCGCGCGAAACGTAACCATCTTGCTCCATGCGTTTGATAACCTTGGTGGCGGCGGCAGGCGAGATGCGCAGCTCGCCAGCCACCTCTGAATGGGTGAGACCATTTTCGTTCGCAAGGATCATCAACAATCTCGCCTGCCCATGGAAAAGGGCGCTTTGCCCAAGCTGCAGATCGACATTCTTTTTATGAATGCGGCAAATACAGGGGAACATCCTTCCTACGGATTCATAGTTCGTGAGCTTATTCATAATACAGTTAATTATAAACTAGTTTAGTATTTATACGCAACGTTACTACCAAAGTAACTTTTTCATTGAGGCATTACGGCAATAGAAAAATCGGGATGATTTTACGCAACCACAAATGCCAGACCCACCAAGCCTGCTCCGGTGTGAACAGAAAGCCCGGGGGTTAAAGGGACGAAGGGCGTTTCTTTCGGGCACTCCACGCTTTTCTGCAAGAGTTGCTTGAATTCCTGAGCGTCCTCTTCGGCGGTGACATGCAGAAAACACAGGCGTTCAATATGGCTGGAACCGACATCGCGCTTCACCAATTCAATGACGCGCGCCCAGGCTTTTTTTCGGGTGCGCACCTTCTCGATCAGATCCAACTTTCCATTCTGAACCGCGAGGATCGGTTTAATGTTCAGCATGCCTGCCATTCCCGCTGCGAGGTGGCTTACCCGCCCGCTCATCGAGAGGTATTTCAACGTTGCGAGAGCGCCATATACGTGCGTCCGCTCACGCAAGGCATGCGCGGCTTCGATGATCTTTTCAACAGTTGCGCCCGCCTGGGCTGCTTCAGCCGCAACGATTGCCATATACCCCTGCCCCATGGTCAGGTTGCGGGTGTCCACAACTTCTATGCGTTTCTTTGCCTCAAATTCTTCTGCTGCCAGTTTCGCTGCGCTATAGGTTGCACTGATCTCACTGCTTACGCAAAAGCAAATGATGGCATCAGCTTTCTCTTTCTCAAATATTTCTCGATATGCATCGGCAAAGCTGCCTGGTGACGGAGCGGCGGTGGTAGGCAGTTTTCCTTCTTTATCAATCCTTGCAAAAACCTGCTCGTCGTTAATTTCAACGTCTGTTTTATAGACATCTTCACCAAATTGGATCGTGATGGGAACCTGCTTTATGTTATATTTTTGCGCTAATTTGCGGGGTAAGCTGGAATCAGAATCTGTGATAATCGAAATCATAAGTACTCCCTTTTATAATGAATTAACAAAAATTCCTCGATGAGTTATGCTAGCATATTTATGGAAGTTTCACAACTATTTTTCGAACCAGAAGGACAAGCGCTGCCAAAATAAAAATGGGTGCGTCTTTACACCCATTTTTATCAGGAACAACGGTTCTTCAGAAACTCGATATCTCCCAATCAATCTTTCAAATACTGCCCAAAAAAGTCCACCGTTCTTGAGATGAACAGGGCATCACTGGAGCCAGAGCGGAGGAAGGTATGCGGTTGCCCCTCGTAGAAATAGCACGTATGCTCTTTACCCAGTTCTTCGAGTGTATTGCAAATGGACTCAGACCAGGCAGGCGAGATCGTATCGTCTTCCAGACCATGGTGAATGCTGAACGGCGCTTCGATCACGCGCAGGTCGTAAGAGGGCAACCCGATAGAAGAGTCGTTGTAACGTTGTGTTACCGCGCCATACAGCACGATCGCATCGATCTCATCCACCAGGGTCGCTACGCGCAGTGCAACCCCTCCTCCCAGGCTGTGCCCCCAAATCCCCAGGCGTTCCACATCTGCATGCTCGAAGATACCCTCTTTGCCTGCGCTCTGGCGCACAAGTTCCAACAGATTCATGACATCCACGGTGTAGCCGGTGAGCGAATCGCGCACGCGTCCGGGACTATCAGAAGGCGGAAAGTTGCGCATGTTTGGATGCAGCACGATATAACCCTGGCGGGCTATGGAATCAGCATAGCGGGTGGAATAATCCAGGGTCTGATACTCAGAGGCTGGTATATAACCATGCAGAGCGATCACCACCGGGAACGGTCCCTCTCCATCAGGGACATTCACGAATCCGTGAATGGTCAAACCATCGCTGGTATAGGTGATATAGTAGCGGGCAAAATCTTCCTGCCTTTGCCACAGATACTCGACCGTTAGTTCACCCTCTCCGTAGGTTCGAGCAGCCAAGGCGTCAATAGAATACGCGTCAATCGCCGGGGTGGCAGTAGGAAGCGCTTCTACAACCTGCAAATTGGAGGAGATTTCATCTTTTACGGTAAGGCTGCTTGCAGCCACGCCGGGCGCACAACCCACCAGCACCATCAAGATCAAGCTGATTACAGCTAAATAGCGTTTCATTTTTTCTTTTCCTATTGAACAGTAAAATTAACTTTTCTCTTTTCTGTTTATTAAACATGATTATATGAATTGTCCTCCCCTGTTCCTATTAACAATCCATTAGATAGCTGCTCTGTACACGCAGCTTCAGACAAGTGTAATTGTCTACGGTCGGGGGATCAAGAAGTCATGGTTGCAGGTCACTGCATTGTTTCAGCATGCCAGTAGTGCAACGATCTTTTCCTGTTTCTATCAAGAATACTCACGTATTTTGATTATGTTTCTTTCCATTCGGAACCAGGATCGCTGCGCTCATGAGCGCAGCATGGAGAAAATCCATGCAGGGCTGGAAATTCACGCTTTGCGAGAAAATAGACGCCCTCTTTCTCTACGAGATAAAAGCTGTCTCCAGAAGTGAGCGCTAAAGTAACTCGAACTTTTTATAAAGAAATGATAAGAAGTAAGCTTATGATTTCAATTCTTTCAACTCTGCGGCTGATAGGAATTTGAACAACTTACTGCCAGTTTCCGGATCGATCGCTTCAGCAGCCTGTCGCCCGTTCTTCAATGTCACGATCTTGACTTTGCTGCTGTCGATAACTATATGCTTTTTCGCCTTTAATGAATAGAATTTCACTGTTGACATTTCATCCTCCTGAATTTTTTCTGCGACGGCGGTGACGGCGCGACAAATCAATCAAGAAATGATAACCCCAACGAATGGGCAGATCAATATTTTGATTATACACAGTATTCTTGACATTGGGTATACCGAACGGTATACTCTCACGCATGGAAAACCAAAAAAAGATCCTACAGATGGGGTTAGAGCTTTTCGCTAAACGCGGGTTTGATGCAGTGGGCGTCCAGGAGATCGCAGACGCCGCGGAGATCACCAAACCGACCCTCTATCACTATTTCGGCAGCAAGGAAGGTCTGCTGGAAAGCATTCTGCGCAAGAACTTTTCACCCCTTTTTGCCGAGTTGGAAAAAAGCGCTGGCTATCATCACGATGTCAAAAACACGCTCGAAGCGGTTGTGCGAACATACTTTTCTTTTGCCAGCAGACACCTCAATTTTTATCGCTTTCAGCTTTCCTGCCGGTTCTCTCCCCCGCAAAGCACTGCGTTCAACGCGATCAAGCAATACGGAAAGAAACAACAAGAAATCTTCGAAAATCTCTTCCTACAGGCAGCTCAAGATCACGGAAATATGCGTGGCAGGCATCAGCGATATGCCGCATCATTTTTGGGAATCATCAATACCTATATCGGCTTGAAAACCAGCGCGGATATGGAGCTCGACGAACCAGTTGTCAGCAATGCCGTTCATCAATTCATGCATGGCATTTTTTCATAATTTTTCCACGTAACCCACTACCAATATGGACTTAAGGAACGATATGGAGAATTGGATCGATAAAAGTGTTTTTTATCACATTTACCCTCTGGGTTGTTTTGGCGCACCTCCCCAAAATGATTTCACCTCGCGCCCGGTTCCCCGGCTGTTGGAAGTGAAAAAGTGGTTGCCCCATCTTCACGATATGCACATCAACGCGCTGTACCTTGGTCCGGTTTTTGAATCCACCGCCCACGGCTACGACACAGCCGATTACTTCCAGGTCGACCGCCGGCTGGGAGATAGTCAAACCCTGCGCGAAATGATCAACCTGTTCCATGAGAATGGCATCCGGGTTATTCTGGATGGGGTTTTCCATCACGTCGGTCGAAATTTCTTCGCATTCGAAGACGTACAGCAGCATGGAGTAAATTCGAAATATTGCGATTGGTTTTCAGGGCTCGATTTTTCAAGATCAAGCCCCTACGGAGACGCCTTCGCGTACGATGGTTGGAATGGGAATTTTGACCTGGTCAAACTAAATTTGCACAACCTGGCTGTCACCGATCATCTCTTGCGCGCAGTTGAGCAATGGATAATCGAATTCAAGATCGATGGCTTGCGCATCGACACCGCAAATTGTGTCGATCTTTCATTTCTTCAACAGCTTTTCAAGCACTGCAAAACTCATGACGCGCGTTTCTGGATCATGGGCGAGATCATTCATGGGGATTATTCTCATTGGGTCAACGCACATGCCCTGGATTCGGCGACGAACTATGAATGTTACAAAGGGTTGTATTCCAGTCACGTGGACCACAATTACTTTGAGATCGCGTATTCGTTGAATCGCCAATTTGGCGATCAGGGCATTTACCAGCATTTTCTGCCCTATTCATTCGCAGACAATCACGATGTGAACCGCTTAATAAGCAATTTAACCAATTCCGCTCATGCGTATCCGGTATATTGCCTGCTATTCAGCATGCCCGGCATTCCATCAATCTATTACGGAAGCGAGTGGGGGCTGACCGGAAAAAGAACAGCTACCGACGACCACATGCTTCGACCGCACATCGATCCCCAAAATGTTCACTGCAATCCTGAGCTAAAAGAGCTTCCGGGTTATATCGCGAAACTGGCTCAGATGCGGAGCCAATCCTCCGCATTGCAAACTGGTTCATACCGCCAGCTAATGGTTGCGAATGAGCAATTTGCGTTTTTGAGAGAAAACGAAGAAGAAAGCATCATCGTGGTCGTCAATTCCAGCCAGCAGACCGTGGCGCTTGAAATCCCGCTCGAAGGAAATTACCCTTCCGCTTTAACAGACCTGTTGAGCGGGGAGAAATATCAGTTCCAACAGGGGCAGGTGTGCATCCCTCACCTTGCTGCAAATTCTGGCAAGATCATGAAAATCGGTTAAGCGAGCGGAGCATAATCGGAAAATTGCTGCGCACCGTTGCTCAAGAGGAGAGCTCTTTGGTCTTGTGGTTCAAATAAAAGGTGAACGGGAACCCTAAAATGCTGGGGATCCAGAAAGCGATCAAGCGATATGCCAACACTGCAACCACCGAAACCGCATTGGTCATCCCCAGTTTTTCATATAATGCCACCATGGTTGTCTCAACGACCCCTACCCCCCCGGGAATGACAAAGGTCGCTTTCCCCAGGAGCAATGGCAGCCCATAACCCATCAGCAGCACTCCCAGATTAATCCATTTATTTCCCGCCGCAAACAGGAAAAAGAGCGCCAGGATGTCAAACCCGTAACTCACTAACACGCCCAACACGGGTTTTTTCCACCCTTTACTCAACAGCAGATCCCAGGCAGCAAATATTTCGTTTAGTTGACCCTTTATCCTCTCCTCATTGAATGAACGTTTGATGAAACCATAGACCTTCTTCATGATTTTCAACAAAAAGGGAAAGGATTTTTCACGCTTGTACAGCACGAGAAAAATCGCCAAAACAACAGCAAGGAGAAGCAACAGAATGAACAAGAAACTGATGATCTGCAGATTGGTAAGCTCATGCAAAAAAAGGAGATAAATGACACCAAAAAGTGAAATGATCAGAATTGCCAAGTTATTCATCAATAACGGCAGGCTGCTGGCTAGGGCAGCAGCTTGCGTTTTCGCCTTGCTGTTCCGTATCCACTGAAAGCTGGCAGCCGCAGACCCCAGCATTCCCCCGGCAACCATCCCAACGCTGGAAGAAGCAAGCACAATGACCACGCAGCGCCAGAGCGAAATGCGCTCATTGAACAACCCCAGTATGGAATTGACCAAATATCCGGCACCCACATAACTACAAAATTCACACAGAATCGCCAGAAATAAAGCCCAATATTTTAAATTTTTCAGAACATACATCGATCTCTGGATCGAACCGAATTGGGGAAGCAAAATGTACACGCCAACCCCAAGAAAAACAAGGAGAAGCAGAGAGCGAAGAACCTTCTTTAAATTTTTGTTCAAACAACACTCCTTCGAAAACTTACTTGCAGAGATAACAAACTGCAATTAAGCCCATACCAAAATAATGTCTGTTTTTCTTCCATCTCTTGCTTGCCGCTCCAAACTACCTTATTTTAAGTGAAAAATTACCTTTTTGTCACGCATCTTGCTCTGAGCATCAAACGGCAGATCCACAGGAAATTTCAACTCCAACGGCATTTTATCAGTTTTTCCTACCTCAAATTCACGCTTTCTTTTTTATGAAATACCCTTTGTAAGGAAAAAACGAAAAGAAATCCAAGCAATGTTGGAATTATAAAAGCGATCAAGCGATATGCCAAAACCACAATCACTGATACCGAACTTGAAATCCCCATTTTTTGATAGAGACCGATCATCGAGCTTTCCACCACACCAATACCACCTGGTAAAACAAACGCCGCTTTCCCTAGAAGCTGCGGCAAGCCATATCCGATGATGAGGGTTGTGAATGAAAGGGGTTGCCCCGCGGAGAGAAAAAAGAAATAGAGAGCTAGGATGTCGAACAGAAAGCTCATAGAAAGCCCCAGCAGGGGGCGCCACCATTTTTTGCGCAAGACCACATCCCAAACCTCATATACTTCACCGATCTGTTCCCGTATCTTTCCTTCATCAATCTCTTTTTTCAAAATCTTGCTGACCCATTGGATCACCGAAATCAGGAACCCGATCGATTTTTCCCGTTTGGTGAGAAACAAGCCTGAAAAGACCAACACCACAACAAGCATGCACAGGATGATCAGCACTGCATTCCATTGCGGTTTTGTCAAGGCATCCATGGACCTGAGATAGGCAACACCCAATAAAGAGAGCAAAAATATCGCGATATTACTCAAAAGGTTTTGAAGGATGCTGGCAACGGTGGCTGCTTGCAACTTCACTTTTCTTTCGTGCAGCCATTGGATACTGGCAGCAATGGAACCGGCCATCCCCCCAGCGATCATTCCAAAACTCGCCGATGCCAAAATGATTATCAGCGCCTGCCAGATTGAGACATGGTCTTTGAACAATCCCAGAACCGCATTGATCAAAACGGCATAACCCAAGAATCGTAAGAATTCGCAGAGAACTGCCAGCCCCAGGTCGCCAAAATCCAGGCTCTGGATAGCGCTGATCGATTCAGGTATCTTCGCAATGTAAGGATTCAATATGGTTATCCCCAGGGCGAAGAATACGACCAATCCGATCATGCGAAAGATGTTTTTCGATTTTGAACCCATTGTCAACCTCCCTGACAGCGACAATTATATGGGATCGACCCCTGCGGAATGGAATTGGTACAATTCAGCAAAGTTTTTGGGAAATACACCGGCACAGAAAAATGAGCTGGTTATGAAGGGTCATTGCCTCATGTGAACACTCACTGGTTCAGGGGAACGAGTCGATAAATCTTATCGTCTCCCGTTGATGCAGTCCCTCGACCATCCAGGTTGCTGGTAGAGAAATAGATGAACCCATCCGGTCCCTCAACCACATCCCTCACCCGACCAACAGTGGATATGATTTTTTCGACCGTAAGGATCAAACGCGGGTCCTCCGCTGAAATGACGACCCGCAACAATCCCGCCCCGCGCAAAGCACCGACGAAGAAATCATTTTTGTACTGCGGAAAAATCGTTCCACTATAGAACATGCCCGATCCAGGGGCTTCAGCCGGTGTGAAGACGATCAGCGGAGAGATGAGCCCTTCACCTTCTTCTTCATGTGAAACAAGCGGCCAACCATAATTGCCTCCTGCTTCAATGAGGTTAATCTCATCCCCGCCGGGGGGTCCATCTGATCCTGACGGTCCGTGCTCAGTGGCATACAACAAACCCGTTCGAGGATCCCAATCCAACCCCTGTGGATTGCGATGACCGAGACTATAGACCGGCGAATTGGGATAGGGATTATCCTGCGGGATGCTTCCATCCGGATTTACTCGCAGGATCTTTCCAGCCAGAGAATCCAAATCTTGTGCGCTGCTCGGCTGCAGAGCATCGCCGGCGGTGATGAACAGGGTTCCATCCGCCGCAAAACGCAGGCGGCAGCCAGCATGGTAATACGCGGAGGGTATCTGATCAATGACGATTCCATCCAGTATCGGTTGTTCAGGGTCGTCAACCAGCCGCACAACGCGATTGAGCAACGTGTTCCCTTCCCGATAGGTATAGCAAGTATAAATATAGGCATTGTTGCGGTAATCCGGGTCCAGTGCCAGACCCATCAGCCCCGCCTCATCCACTGCAGCCACATCCTCAAATTGATATAGCGGGCGATCTTTCAGATCACCATCTACGATCTCTCGCAGCAAGCCATTCCGCTCAGATACGAGAATGCGGTTTTCATCTGTAAATACAATGCTCCACGGCACATAGAGACCCTCAGCCACAACCTCGATCTCCCAATCAACCACTTCTGCGGTAATGGGTGTGGCGGTAGGATTTTCATTGACGCTCTCATTCTCTGCCGTTGACGCTGCCGGCACAGGGGTTTCGCTGGCTGCCGGATAATCTTCAACCCTTTGGCATGCCGCCAGAAGCGTAACAATTGAAGCCAGAATCAAAGGAATCGCCAGTTTTTTTATCTGTTTCATATTCTCAGTATATCAAGGTAGTACAAAAAATAAAACCAGAGCAACGAAGTGATTTCGACTCTTATGAAAAAATTTCCAGCACGCTTGCTATCAATGAGAGGGGCAATTGAAATTCGGACTCGCACGCTCGCAAAATACAGCATGCAGCTTTGTGGAGCTTCGTAGCCACCGCATACACGCCTGCGGCAGCCCTATCAACGGCTAGAACATGACCGGCTTTGAACGCTTCAATTTGTTCGTCATAGTGAGCCTGCAGGGGGACGGCAGCGGGGACATGCCGGGGGTCAAGATCAACAGTGGCGCTGATTCCAACCTGAAATCGGATTTTGGCATTCGACAACGCAGACCGCACCTGATTGACCATTTTCACATCCGCCACGGCAGGGATGCTGCCCGGTAAATACTCGCGACTCGTGCCATCTTCCTTAACAGCAGCCTTCACGACCAACAGGTCGTTCGCTTTCATGTCTGAAGATATCGGTTTACAGGAACCGATATAGAGGAATCGCTGAATTCCAATGACGGACAATTCTTCCATCCCGATCGCGATGGGCGGGGTGCCAATGCCGGTTGAAATCGCAAGAAATTTTGCTCGGGGAGTTCTAACGAGTACGCTCAGGTATTCACGATGATCAGCCAGCACCTCAAAATCACCATAAAATTCAGCGATCTGGCGAACCTGGGCGGGCGTTTCAACCATCACCACATTCTCCCCGCCTGCGCCCTTACGTAAACCGATGTGGTACTGGTCTTTCTTGAGAACATCATTCTTCCACCAGCAGACGAATTTTCGATATGCAAGATTGAACGAATACAATTTATAGGCAAAGTTTGAAAAAGGATTCTTCGCAGCCATTTTACTTAACCTCTTGTGTTTCCTTATCCCAGCGAATCAATAATTCCAATGCATGTGAACAAACTTTTGAGATCTTCTCCAGGGTTTGAGGTTTGCTCCCTCCGAGCATCATGATCCCCCCAGCCCGCACATTGCGGACTGAGGATATGACAAAGAGGGTAGAAACTTCCATCTCGCTGCAAAGCATACCCGAGCGCTCGAACGTTTTTTGTTTTTGCAGCAACGCATGCGCTGCGATCATCCCCAAGGGATCATGTTCTCCATAGAAGGCATCTTTGGATTGAGAGATGCCAACCCGGTACCCATAAGCAAGCTCATCAGCCGCATTCATCAATGCGGTTGTTACATCAATATCCCCTACCGCAGGAAAAGACATGGCTTGATAACGCAACGATGTGCGTTCATCCCTCGCAGCAGCCCATGTGACAATGAGATGCGAAGGATCGGTTTTTCGTTGTATGGTGCCTGAGGTGCCAACGCGAATGAAAGTGTGCGCGCCCAACCGAATCAGTTCTTCCAGAGTGGCAGCCATCGCCGGGCAGCCCATTCCCGTGGATACAACCGACACTTTTTGACCCTCCAGGGTACCCGTGCAAGTAACATGCGTCCATTTTTCCGATACTTTGTGAACATTCTCAAAGTAGCTCGCAAGAACAGGCACGCGCGCCGGGTCTCCGGGAAGGAGCACATACTTCCCGATTTGCTCTGCTGAAACATCCAAGATTGATGAATACAATTCTTTTTTCTGCATACCCATAAGCACAAATCACTCCTGAAGAAAAATGAATTATCATTATATATGGAAAGCGTCGAAAGAAACACTTCAACACATGGATGATAAACATCGATCGCATGCGACAAAGATGCCCGGCAGAGCGATCGCAGGTTGACCATGACAAAACACAACAAATTTACAGACCTCCTCCCTTTTCTTATCGCCATCACATTTCTGGTAATTTATCTCGTACAGGCAGTTCAATTCATGAAAACGATCGAGCCTGTAATGGATGAGGGCACATATCTGTTGAAGGGAAAATGGTATTGGGAAGGTACTTACCAACCCTTTGAAGAGCATGGACCGATCACCAATAAACCTCCTCTGGCTTTTTACACGCTCGGTCTATCGCAGATCCTTTTTGAACCAGGTCTTTTGTCAGGAAGGTATTTTGCAGTTTTCCTCAGCGTCTTGTTATTGATCGGTCAATGGCTCACCGTTCGGCGCCTGGCTGGAAACTGGTGGGCTTCTTTTTCCATTGCGCTTTATGCCATCTCACCCGCCTGGATCATCTATTACTCGCGGGCTATGACCCAGGTGGTTACGTCGTTATGCATCGTGTGGAGCCTGTATTTCTTTCTCGGCAGAGGCAGAACGCAACTTCAGCTTACCCTTGGAGCTGTTCTAGCTGCCATGACCGTGATGGTCAGGCAGAACATGCTGCCTCTCTTCATTCTTACGCTCCTGTATATTTTGTGGGAAAATGGATGGCGGAAGAGCATGGTGCCGGCAATCAGCAGCCTTTTGCTCTTCATCAGAATGAACGCACTCTACTGGCCAGTCATCTATCAATTCATCTGGCAACCAGTTTTTCCCTCTTTCTTCAACAAGTTCATCGCCGGAATTCTACATTTCGACCTCCTGACGGGCGACATCGGAAAACCCTTTCTCATACGAAAGTACCACCTGGCATATGAAACACAGGTCTTTTTTGATGGGGTGCGGTATTTTTTTCTTCCGTTTATCACGTCCATATTTTCTTTGGTCGTTTTGTTCCCAAGAAAAGTTTTCTCAGAAACAGAGCACAGAAAAAGCGTCTACCTGGCGATAAATTTCATCTTGCTCACCATTCTGCATTATGCCTACGCCCTGTACGAAAACAATGTTTTATACAGTTTCCCGGCATATTTCGCCTTCTATTTGCCCATTGGTGTCACATTGATTCCCCTGATTTATAAGGATTTTTTAAAGATGTCCTCAAAAACTCGGAACTGGTTGGTAAGCATCATTACCATCGCAACCACAACCGGCATCGGTTTGAGTTTATATCGAGATATTTCCTCGTTCTTTATGAATTGGAATTTACCGAGCCTCAGCCAGCGCACCCTCTCGGGACCATATGAACTATGGGATGTGCTGCTGAACAGATTCGGCATCTCCATACACCTCCAGGAATTCATCATCCCAACAATAGTTGGTTTTCTGGCTGGTTTGCTTCTATGGGTGATTACGATAGCAATGCGGAGCTTATTTCACAAAAAGCTGGGCAATTTCTCCTTTGGCTCAGTGTTGATGCTGGTTGTTCTCACGTTGGGTTGTCTGCTTTCTCCCACACTTATCTTGGCAGCCAAGGGTTCCATCGCCACATACCCAGGCACCGACATCCCCGCCAGGTATAGCGAAGCGGCGGATCAAATGAAAAGCATCATTCCAGAAAATGCGCTGGTCTATTGGGATGGCTACACCCCCATCCTGTTCTTGTATTTGCCAGAAATCCGCACATTCCCCGCACAATTGAACATGGAATTCTATTATCGCATCGGGGGTGACACGGCTATTATTGAAAAACAAGGTTTTTGGGATGAGGAACTGGCAACACGCTGGATCACTGAGGCTGACCTGCTGGTCTTCTCTGAAGAGACATACCAAAAACGGTTTGCCGTTCTGGATGCCTCGATCCAATCCAACTTCAGAGAATTGCCAGGCAGTATCAACCCAGACCCTTATCAAGAAGGCAATACAGCCATCATTCTCGAAAGGATCACCGCAAAATAGCGGTTGGAATTTATCTCACGCCCTGAACTTCAAACAGGGCATATCCGCCTCGTGAAAAAATCAGGGTCAAATCAGGCGGGTAAGAATCGAGGCTGGAATATGGTTCCTCAAGAACCAGATATTCGGCTTTGACCATTTGGGCAAAATCCTTGTAAGCTCGAACATAAGCACCGGGGTCATCGCGATACTTCCACAGTTCATCATATGCGCGCGAATACCCATACCATGCAAGCAGGGCATTGTGGTTTGAGAATGAAAATGATGCCCCATCTTTTTTCGCAAAAGCCAGCGGTCGTAAGGAGTAGTAGCGAATCGCCAGGTCATCACTCAAGATCGATGCGCCTTCCGGCGTCTCTTCTCTGACCAACCTGAAGAACTCACTGCGGACGGCGAGTTCTTCATTTTCAGGGCATACGACTTTTCCATCGTTCCAGCAGCCCAGGGTGCGTGAAATTAAAGGGGTCGCCAGAAATTGGACATCGTTACACCACAAGGCAAGAAAACCAATGCAGAGAAGCACACAACTGACCTTTTTTAATGTTGAAGCCAGATCCTTCGATTTCACAGTATTGTACATGCTGGCAAATGGCCAAAGGAAAAGAATATAAAAAAGCGGAAAGAAATTCCTCATCGCCCTTAAAAATTGGATTTCCAACGGATTTCGATCGAGAACCTCAGCAATCGCGAAATCGACCATTGGAAAAAGGACGCTGACGCTGAGAACGCCTGCCAGCCACATGGTGACTGCAATCACCTTTTTTTTCTCGTCAGGATCGCGCGCCATGAAATTCATCCAGGCTAATGAAAACAGGCTCATAGTAAAAAAGAATACGCGAAGTCCATTGCCGGTGAGAACAGCGAAAAAATCGCCAATAGCAGTTTGAAAGTCCACCATCCCCTGCGCCAGGCGATAATCGATGATCGCATAAACCTCTTCAATAGAATACGTGCCTGCTTCTCCGAATGCCGTCTTTTGGAAATATTTCAAGATAAATGGGGCTAAAACGAACACGAATACCAATAAAGCGATCAACATATATTTGCATTTCAGAGAAAAAGGGGCAGAGCGGGGAGCCATGAACCACAGACATAAAATGATCGCTACGCTCCAAACCGGTGCGCTGACAGAATGAACATAGATCGTCGCCCCTGTGATTGCCAAGAGAAGAGGCCAGCGTTTGACATTGCCGCCCATTCTTAGAACGAAAAACAACAAAAAGGGGAGAACTGCTTGAAATGAAAAACGTGGAATGGGGGAAGTTACATAGCCCCAGAATTCACTAAGATTCATTTGAATAAAAATAAAGGTCAACGCAGACAGCAACAAACCGAATGTACGGCTTTTATACATTTGCTTCCCCAACAAATAAAACCCAAACAACTGCATGAAGGTCAATGGCATCTGTAAAATCATAAATGTCGTGCCAAAATTCCCTACCACGGGGAACAAGATTTGCGTTAGGGAAATATGGTAAGTGGAATACAGATCATAATTATCTGCATTGCCCAATAATGGGTCATTCTGAAACAATGTTGGGTATGTTTTGGCAGCCGCAAACGACGCATAATTACCGGCATCGCCGGACAGTTCGGTGTATTCTCCAAAATGCCCACCAAAAAGATTCATGGATAGAACGATCGAGATCCCTAATAAGGCAACAGCGATTAAAAGATCAACCCAATCCAATCGAAAGGGAAAAGCCTTTTCTTGGAAAGTATCGCTTTGGTCTAAATAATTCGTCAGGAAAAAAAGCGCAATGATGATGACCACCGCAAAAATCACAAAAAAATCTGAAATTACCGATAGGACTGCCAAACCAAGCCACAGCGTATTTGGACTCCCCCATGAATGCGGCGACAGCGAAACAAGAACCTGTGAGTCATCCTGTTCACCCAGATCAAGGATTTTTTCCTGACCGTCCCAAATCACCAACACGCTGCCCTGTTGATCGTCTGAGCGGAAAGAAAGTTTCAAAGCTCCAATCAACGTTTTTTTAAGCAGAATCGAAGACGAGGGTTTTAATAGAATGTTCCCATCTGCGATCCAAAATTCGCCATCGAACGACAAATCGTCTGTCGCAACAGGAACCCCATCCAGGTAGGATAGCGAGGTGATCTCCACTGGCTCCCAGTCATCAGAATTCTCGCTGATGTTGGAAACGACCAATGTGTGAGTAGTGAAAAATGGGGTTGGCTCATAATAAAAAATGAAATAGATAAGGAGGAAAAAAAGCAGGATGATTGAGAATAACAACAAATACCGTGATAAATTTCCGGAAACGGGTTGAACCTTTTTTAGAATTTTATTTTGAACAAAATAAAAAATGCCACCAAGTATTGCGGTTAACCCAACTAGAAGAACTGCTTTTGCAATAACGGGTTGTGCATACCAATCCAGAAAGTGAACAGATAAACTATAAGAGAAAAAGAACGCAACGATCAGAGCAATGATGAAAAATGAAACATTCTTAGGAAGATTTCTGTTATTCTTGTGAGTTTTCGTCATGTTTTATTTTTTCTTTAGGAAATCCCACCGCGCATCTGTCAGGTCAGGCAAATCTAGTACGGATTCATTTAGAATCTTGGATTCAAGTCTTTTCACCCTTTGAGAAACATCTTCGATCAATCGCCGGTTGACCGATATGAGATCAGCTTGCATTCCAAACATCCATGCAGATGTTCCGAAAATAAATAAGATGATAGCCAATAAAAGAGATTGAATATGACCTGTCCCTTCCCCCTTGAAATAGTAATGAAGATAGCGAACCATGATAACAAATGCCAAAAGAATTGCTATAGAACCGATGGTACTAAATATTTTGAGCGGTTTATAGGTCAAGAAACTGCGAAAAATGATGATCGCTGACCGTCTCAGATAATTCATGGTCGATGATATGAGCCGCGAAGGGCGAGTTTTCGCATTTACCCTGATTGGAATAAAGACCGTGGCGATCTTCATTTGACCAGATTGGATGAGCGTTTCGAGAGTGTAGGTATATTCGTTGAAAACGTTCAACTTCAGGGCTGTTCTTCGATTCATGGCACGGAAGCCGCTGGTCGTGTCTTCAATATCGATCTGGCTTAATCGGCTCACAACTTTACTGCCGGCTTTCTGAAGAAACTTTTTTATAGGAGAAAAATGTTCAATTTCCTTGATCGGTCTCGCTCCAACCACGTAATCGGCTTTTCCCTGGAGAATTGGATCGATGAGCTTCTGGATATCTTCTGCGTTGTATTGGTTGTCAGCGTCTGTGTTGACAATAATATCAGCGCCCAACCACAGGCAAGCCTCCAACCCCGTTTGAAAAGCCCGTGATAATCCCAGATTGCGCGTGTGCGAGACCACACAATCTGCCCCATTCTGAATGGCGACCTCCACGGTGCGATCTTTGCTTCCATCATTGATAACAAGCCAGAACACTTCATCCACCCCATTTAGTTTTCTGGGCAAATCATGCAATGTGGTCAATAAACAATCTTCTTCATTGAAGCATGGAATTTGAATAACAACCCTCATGATTATTCCTGTTTGGATTTATGATTCTTATTACTATACTATATTAAATTGTCCGTTCGCCACGATCCATGAAAAAGACATGGTTGGGCATTCAGGTAATCGCTACATATTTTCTATCAAATATTCCTGATACACAAGGAGATCCTTCACGATCGAGAAGCGGATCTGTTGCACCAGAATAACAAGAATGCCTCCAAGAGCCAGGAGCGCCAAGAGTTTCGTGGATAGCGGCAGGTTCTTCCATTTTTCTCTGACCAAAACGGGAATGTCAAGGGCGGCAAGAAACAGAGGCATCAACGCTGGAAAAATGTAGTGATCCGGTTTGGGTGCCACAAAGAAGAGCACGTACAACGTAAACGGGAAAGACCAGGTGATCAAATAGATATTCTCATTGAAATCTTTCTTTTGAAAAACGCCCCATACGGTTGAAAAAACCAGAAAAACGATGAAGAGCACCGCTCCAAACCAATTTTCTATGGTCCACTGCCAGAAAGAAGGTCCCTTCTGGTAGGAAGAGGGGTCTCCGTGGGTATACCCTTCTTCCAGCTCAGTTTGTTTGAACTGTTGAATCGCGATCATCTCGTTTCGGGGACCTTCATACCACAGAAACGGATTCGCCAGGACGATAACGACAGTCATCACGAAAACAAAGAGCAGTCCTTTTTTTATAATCCTGGTCCAATAGGCTCCACGCTTGGAATGGGTGATCACCAAATAAACCGGGATAGTGAGAAAAAAGAAAAATCCGAGCAATTTTGTTCCCGCGGCTAAACCGCAAGTGACCGCTGCCAGAATAAAGTTTCTGCCCAGTCGATAATCATCCTTCTGCAGAAAAAGGAAAGTCAATGCGATGAATAGAAATGTGATCGAATCAGGATGCCACCACCAGATGTTACTGCGCACCACGCTTGGCACCATAAGAAAAAGAAGAAAAAGCAGGGTAGATTGAACAGTATTGCGGAAACGCGTTTTGTAATAGACCAGGACGCCGGCAGCCAAGATCATCGGCAGTACATTCACCAACTGCCGCAGAAGGAAAATATTGGTCGTTCTGGCTGCAAAGAAAGCATCCCCAAGGACAAGACGACGCGGTAACAGCACCAGCATAGAAAGGAAGTAAAACGGGTACCCATAATGATAATCGCCATAGATGATCAAATTTCCCCAGAGCTGGTGAATATCACTATCGCCTCTTAACATTTTTTCAACATAAGGGTACGTAATGTATTCATCACCCGAAAAGATCGAAAAAGCGCTCCCTCCTTCGCTACTAGAGGAATTGACCGGAATGAAAACGCAATAGTACGCTACAGAAAGCACCAGCAAAATCAACAGTGTGATAATCTGTTGTCGTGAAAGTTTTTTGAATAACAAATGAATTCCTCTTTCCAGACTGTTACCACCATTTCATGATTATACTTCCCCCGACGTGACGAGCTGGGCAAACCGTTCGAAGGAACGATCATAGGTGCCCTCAACGACATCCGGGAAACAGCAGGCAGGCAGTTCGCGCATTTGTAGATGGTAACGGATGCAATCACAACAAATGCCTTTTCGGGAACAAGATTCGAAGCTGCAATTGCACCGTTTTTGGTTTTTTTCTTTATTGCAATCCATGGCATCTCCTGGAAGATCCGGTTTATCTCATCAAGAAAGGATCTTCTATTGTAAACGACCCGTTCATTGTATTGGATGTTCCGCATTCTTTCAAAGAATATACCTCGATCGCTCCCTGCGACTTTCTTTTTGCAACCAAGGGAAAATCCTGCCGGCTATGATTTTCAATAGCGACTTTTCAACTTCGTATAAAGTCTCTCCCTTTGTTCAGGATGAACAAAAGGTGGACCATCGGAGCACTGTCTGTTTTCTCCAACCAGTCACTTAAAATAACAGAAATCAGATCCGTTTTTGCAGCGATTTTTTATAAAAAAAGGATCGTGCCGGTCATGCCGATCAATACTTTTGTAGATTGTCGAGCCATAATTGCTTTCCGGTACCATCCTGATAAACATTAAACGTATTACCCTGTTCTTTTGCTCTGTACAGGCTAACATCAGCGAAATGCATCAGTTCTTCCATTTCACCGCTATCAACGGGGTAGATGCTCACACCGATGCTTGGAGTAATCTGAACCGTATTATGATCGTATACAATTGGCTCACTGAATGCAGACAGGATCTTCTTTCCAACAAGATTCACGTCGTTGCTCGATGAAAGGTCTTCGCCCAGAATAACAAACTCATCCCCTCCAATTCGGGCAACCGTATCACTGGCACGGGTAACCTTTTGCAAGCGCTTTCCCACCTCGATCAGCACTTTATCACCGAACGGATGCCCAAACGTGTCATTCACCTTTTTAAAATGATCCAGGTCGATGACGTATAGTCCGGTCCATTTTTTCGAACGCTGTGAGCGTGCCATTGCTCCGCGGAAATGATCTTCGAACAGCAGTCTGTTGGGCAGATCGGTCAGATAATCATGGGTTGCCAGATATTTCATCCGCGCATCCGCTTTTTGGCGTGAAATGGCGGCTGAAATCAGACTTCCGGCGGTTCTCAGTTCTTGAATCTCAAGCGTTTTCCATTCGCGCTCATACCTGCATTGATCAAATCCGATAAAACCCCACCAATCTCCGTTCGTATAAATAGAGACCAGGAGAACAGATTTAATGTTTTTCATTTGCATCAACGGTTGATATTTCTTAGGCAGTTCGCGGACATGGGTTTTCACATAGCGCGTTCGTCGTATCTCCTCAAATAGTGAAGCAATTCCTACTTCTTCGATCGTCCGCTCTTCTCCAGGTCTTGGAATAAATTCGGCAGAAATCCCCGCAGCGATCCAGCGATCGATCAAACGCACGTGGGAGATTTCTTTTTCTTCTGAATACACGTTCTCAAAAAGATATACGCGATCCACCCGGCTGGCTTCACCAATCTTTTGAAGAACGTCCTGGATGTACGTTTTCCAATCCGGATTATTGAGAAACTTCTCTGCCGCAAAATTGACCGAGCGCAGAATCGCGTCGCGCACGTTAATTTCATTCTCAATTCTTTTCTTTTCGATGGAATAAAAAATTGCCTGCAAAAGAACACAATCGTTCACGGTTTCCGCCGGAATCGGCTCCTGATAACCAAATTCGCGCGCAAGGCTGGTGATCTCTGCGTTGTTTATTCGGGTAATAGGAATCAATGGTCCTGCATAACCATACTTTTGGACCTCATGCAATGCTTCTTGAAAATACAGAGCATCCTGCACACAAAATAAGATCAGGCAAATATTATTATTCTTTAAGATCCTACCAAAATCGATCCTTTTCTCTATTCGAATCAAATTGAGACCACACCAGGCATTATCACGAACAATAGTAAATATTTGTTCGCTGAAATCTGCCTGGTCACCAAGCAATAAAATAGACTGTTTTATGCCCTCCACCATACCTCACTATCGACTTATCTCTATTTGTTGTATATGCTCTCATCCCCACTGATTTTCTCTTCGATGAACATTCATGGACCATACACATCGCTATTATACAGAAAATAAAAAGGAAAAACTATTAGAATTTTTTTCATATATAATGATAACAATACTCGGTGGAGGGCGCCTCTACGCAATGCTTTGCTACAACAATGGTTTACAGCAGCATGCGCAGGCGTTTTTTTATGCAGAAAAATGTCTGGTTGAATGAAATGGATAATCCAATCATTAAAATTTTTGACAAGCTCGAACTCCTGGTGGTCATCCTGGATAGAAATCAGCAAATCATCTATGCCAACCCACATTTTCTCAACCTGACCAATTCTTCCCCTGAATCAATCTTGGGAAAGAATTGGTTCAACGCTTTCGTCCATAAAAAAGCATCAGAGACCCGTGAGGTTCTTTCGAAGATAACCTGTGAAGAGCCCCCGGTTCAGTATCTCGATGAGCTTCAAGCAAAAAGTGGGGGCTTCCTCTCGATTCGATGGAACGTTTCTGGGATTGAAAACGATGACAAGTCCTCCCACAGCACACTTTGCATTGGAGAAGATATTACACAACACATGAACAATGAAGCATCTCTGAAGCGGCAATTATCTGAATTGGCAATATTGCACGGCATTACTTTGTCAGCCACAACCTCTCAATCGATGGATGAGCTCGTCTCCGGTGCAACCAGCTTGTTGACCAGCATCTTTTCACTAAACAACTATGGCATCTATCTGGCTGACCCGACAAATGATAACCTCATTATGCACGATTCTTATCAAGGTATTCCTGACAAGAAACAAAGGGATCGCATTATCCCTTCAACAGAAGGGATTCTGGGATACGTATTCCACAGCGGTGAGCCGTATTACAGCAAAGATGTTCTGAAAGACGATACGTATTTCAATTTTGACCCCAGAACAAGATCGGAACTGGCTGTTCCGATAAAACTTCACCATCAAACCATTGGAGTGATCAACGCCGAAAGCGAAAAATTGGACGCATTTTCTGATGAAGACAAACGATTGCTCACCACTTTTTCGGAAACCCTCTCCACTGCCATCGAAAAGATCAGACTCTTCGAATCCACCCAACAACAAGCAAAAGAAATCAGTCTGCTGTATGAAACTGCCGTGGCAACATCAAGCGTTTTGGATTCAGAAAAGCTGTTCAGCACCATCTACGAGAAAGTAAAGAAAATATTACCCCTCGATTCCTTTGTCATAGTAAAAAATAACAAACCAAACAACGAATACATTGTGGTTTCAGCAATCGAAAACGATGAAAAGTTGGGTGAATGGGAAGGCATTCCATTTCCGATCGAACCGAAGAGCCCCTTCAGCTGGGTGATATTGGAACGGAGCCCCTTATTGATCCAGGACCTCCAAAGCGAAACTACCTATTGCCCACCCTTTCATGGAAAAAAGCCATGCCGTTCCTGGTTGGGGGTTCCCCTGGTGGTGCATGAAAAGACCATTGGTGCAATGGCCGTGCAATCCTACGACCCGAAAAAATTCAGCAATAACGATCTTCATCTTCTTGAATCGTTGGGATCCCAGATAGCGATAACCATGGAGAACACCCGCCTTTTGGAGCAAACACAGAAGCAATTGGAACGACTATCAGCCCTGCACGATATCGATCTGGTGATCAATTCAAGCCTTGATCTTCGCGTCACATTAAACATCCTGCTTGATCAGGTGGTTGAAAAATTGAACATCGACGCAGCGGCGGTTCTATTGTTAAATCAGCAAACGCAATTGTTGAACTTTGCTGCCGGCAGGGGATTCAGAACGAGAACCATCGAGTCTTACCGATTGCGACTGGGGGAGGGAATTTCTGGACAGACCACCATGGAAAGGCATCTCGTTCAGGCACTAGATCTCTTTGAAACCGATGAGGGGATGGCTTACCTTCCTTTGCTGCAAGAAGAGGGGTTCCTCAGTTTCTATAGCGTGCCCCTCATTGCCAAAGGGCAGGTTAAAGGCGTGTTGGATATTTTCAACAGAAAATTGATCACCCCTGATCAAGATTGGATCTATTTTCTGGAAACGCTGGCGGGGCAAGCCGCTATTGCCATTGACAACACCACCTTGCTTGAGAACTTACAACGTTCCAACATCGAACTGTCTCTGGCATACGACACAACCCTGGAGGGCTGGACGCGCGCGCTGGATCTGCGCGACCAGGAAACCGAGGGGCATACGCAACGTGTGGTCGAAATGACCATACGCTTGGCACAACTGCTCGGAGTTCCAGATGAGGACCTGGTACACATCCGTCGAGGTGCGCTGCTGCATGATATCGGGAAAATGGGCATACCAGATTCCATATTACTGAAACCCGGACCGCTCACGGAAGAAGAATGGGTAATCATGCGCAAGCATCCGGTTTTTGCATACAATCTGCTCTATCCTATCGCGCATCTGCGTCAGGCGCTTGACATTCCTTATTGCCACCATGAATGGTGGAATGGAAGCGGTTACCCAAGACATTTGAAAGGGGAAGAAATACCGCTTTCAGCCAGGATCTTCTCAGTGGTGGACGTATGGGACGCACTAACCTCGGATCGACCTTACCGAAAAGCGTGGAACGCCAAAAAGACTCTGGATTACATTGAGGCGCAAAAAAACATCCAGTTTGACCCCCAGATCGTCGATCTGTTTCAGAAATTAATCAAGAACGAGCTGTTTAAAAAATTATAAAAACTGTTCAACTACCCAGGAAAAGCCGGATCTCTTTTTCGTTGCCCTCGAGGTAGAGATTTAATAGCTGCCCAGCCAGTTTCGACTCGCCATGACAGTTCAGATCTTCCAGAAATGACAGCCCGCGTTTGATCTCTTCTCGATCTTCCGAGAACAATCGTTGTACATTTTGCTTAAAGAATTCCTGATGTTCCAGGATAACCTGAGCGGCTTCACTGGCGTAACTATCTTTTCCCTTGAGAATATTCAACAATTCGCGCTCGCCCAATTCACCAAGTTTTCCCAGAGCCCGAACCGCATTGCTACGCACGGTCCAATCAGGGTCGAACGCCAATTTACGAAGATAGGGAACCGCCTGAGCATAGCGCAGGAAACTGCATGTGCGGCAGAATTCTCCCCGAACCTGCCACGCCGGATCATCGGCATATTTCACCATATAGGGAAACAGAATGGATCCTGTGGAACGATCTACTTTTTGAAGTGCTGCCACTTTTTCTTTCACCGTGCCACTTTGCATAGCCTTCACGAATTCATTGATCACAGTTTCTTCATTGACAGCAACAGTCTGATGCTGTTTCTCCATTAACGTGGAAAAGTCTTGCACTGACGCGCGTTCTTCCTCAATGACTTCCGATGGGAATTCATGTTCCGTTTTATCCCACTGCATGCGCTGTTTCTTCAAACGTGTGGTGAAATAGATGCGCACAGCCCGCATGATCGCAAAAAAGTTGATAACGTTGCCCCAAATAGAACGGGGAATGGAAGTGATCGCTGGCCATAATCCGTAGATCTTGTTCACCGCATAGGCACGGTTGAGGGATCGCCAGATCATAAAAAAGGTTGCAATAAGGGTTAAATACCATAAGAGCGTGCCCTTCACGATCAAAGGAGGCATATATTGCGCAAAGTACGTTTTAAGAATCTGATAAAGGATGAAGTAGAGAAAAACGAAGTATCCCAGGAAGTTTGCGGGGGTGGTGAACAGCGCTTTACGATCTTGAAAAAGATTCCAACGCACTTTCACGTTTCCTTTCCATCCGATTTTTTGCCAGCTTTGCAGCACTATGCCAATATTCCAGCGTGTTTTTTGCCTCACGGCTCTTTTAAAGTCCAGAGGAAACATCGCCCTGGTTGCAACCCAATCAGTCGTTCGCCTTTGCGCTCTCTTATTTGCGTCTTCTGGGGGAAGATGGACAAGCACGAACGCCGCTTTATAACCGCGCAGGTTCATTCGCAGCCCAAGTTCATAATCTTCAGTCAATGAACCAGGAGTGAAGATCTTCTTTTCGTTTTCCAATGCAAACAACTCAAAAGCACGTTTCGTGAAGGCTGTTCCTACACCCGCCGAAGGCACAAAGCCACCCGTCAATTCACGCACCAGCAACAATTTGGTGTGGTTTTCGGCAAACTCATCAGCATAAGTCCAATGCGTGGCATGGCGCAAAGGCAAAGCCATCGGGAATACCGGGACCTGTACAATGTCCATGCGTGGGATCAGGTAATTATCGACGAGCAGTTCATAGGGATGGATCACATCTTCAGAGTCATGCATGATGATGATCTCATACTGTAAGCCAGTCTTCCGCTCGTAATCCTTAATAGCCTCGAACACCTGGTTTAGATTTGCGGCCTTGTTGGTTGGTCCATCATCTGCGGTCACGACCTTATGCACCTGCGGATATTCGCGACTGACCTTATCAACTTCCCGTTGTGTTTCCGGATCGTTCGGATAGGTGCCGACGAAGATATCATAGTTGCGGTAATGGATTGATTCGCAGGCATTTCTCAACGTTTTTGCAATCACCGCCTCTTCATGCCAGCATGCCACAATAATAGCGATCTTTTGCTGCTCTCGGGCTTCCAGCCGTTCCAGCGTTAGTTTGGACCAGTTGCGAGATAAGAAAAAACGACGGATGGAGCGAAAAATAAAGTAAATGTCAAAAATAATATCGGTAAACCCGCTAATGGCAAACACAGATCCAACCGCAAGCGCTAAAGCGTGCAAGTATGGGTATAAATTCACAGCAAAACGGGCTAAGGTATAGATTATTTCGTTCATTTCATCTCATGGATAATATGTTTAATTTCATAACTTTTTATAGAAGCTCAAAAAACAACAAAGAATGAATAAAATTTTTGCTTCTCCCCTGAATTGGGAACAACCGCACAATTATACCGAAGATGGATATGTGGATTATCAGAACTTCGTTAATATATATTCTACTTTTATTTCTGGTTTCATTATCAACCTGTTCCAAAGCAAAAGAAGTTTTGAACAGGCATCGACCCAACGATGCGGCTATTGGAATTTTCCCCATCGTACCTTCAGATGGAACATTGCGATCTTTCGATCATTTTGGAGGGTGACGATGGAGAAAAAGCGCAATCAATCATGGCACAATTTGCCGGGAATCCACCCTGGACGAACAGGAAGATACAGTCCCTCATATCGTTCAAGATGATATCATCCTGGGTATCAATACGTATACAATGAAGAAGTAATCATAAGGAGAACAAAAATGATCAGAGAATTCAAAGAGTTCATTCAACGAGGAAATGTGATTGACCTGGCAGTGGGTGTGATCATGGGGGGAACCTTCGGCAAGATCATCAGCTCGCTGGTCAACGACATCATCATGCCACCCATTGGATTACTGTTCGGGAAAATAGACTTTAGCAATCTATTCGTGACCTTGCATGGTGGATCCTATAAAACCCTTCAAGAAGCCCGGAACGCCGGTGCAGTTACCATCAATTATGGGGTTTTTCTGAATCAGGTCGTCGAATTTCTCATCGTCGCTGTTTCTTTATTTATTGTGATTCGCCAGCTAAACCGGTTGTCAAAAGCAAAACCTGCCCCTGCGGAACCAACCACCAAACCATGCCCGTACTGTTTCACAGAAATACCCATTCAGGCAACTCGCTGCCCCCACTGCACCTCGGAACTTCCGTAACATCTGACTGTGGGTAAATTAATTAATAGTAAGGAAAAGGCATGCTGAAGACGGTTAAGAATGCATCAGCCGGGCTAAGGTGATGATTCCCTGTTCAATCTCTTCTTCAGTCAGTGCGCAGAACGGGAGGCGGATAAAGTTCTCTCCAGCGTTGACAAAGAAACCACGACCATCCGTCAGACGCAGCCCTTGTTCTTCCGCTTTTTCCAATAATGCCGGTCCATTATGCGACGCCAGCCACAAACCAACGAAAAATCCGCCTTGAGGTTCCGTCCAGGCGTTTCCTGCGGGCATATGTTGCCGCATTGTGGTTAACATGCACTTCAAGCGCTTCTGGTACAGGGTTTTCAAGAATCGCAGATGTGTTTCCATATAGCCATTTTGCAGGAAACGATAAACAACGGCATGGTTTAGATAACTTGGATTGATATAGGTATCTTCGGCATAATGCGTCACTGTTTTCGTCAAGTTTTGCGGCAGAACCGCGTAGCCCACCCGCAAACCCGGGCTGATCAATTTACTGTAAGACGAAAGCTGAATGGTGGTATCGGGGGCAAGTTCAAACAACGATGGAAGCGCTTCCCCCTCATAGCGCAGATCACGATAGGGAGCATCTTCCACAATGGAAACATTAAAACGAATCGCCAGATCAATCAACCGCTCGCGTTTTGCCAAAGCCATAAGCGATCCACTGGGATTTTGAAAATCGGGAATGGTATAGATCAGTCTGATCTGTTCTCCATTTTTCAATTTGTTTTCGAGGTTATCCAGGTCCAACCCATCCTGTTCAAGATTCATGGGAAAGATGCGCAAACCAACACGCCGCATCAAAGTGAGCACACGGTCATAGGTGGGCTGTTCCACCGCAACAGCATCACCGGGGTGCAGCAAACAATGCAGCAGGATATCCAAAATCTGCAAGGAACCCTGTCCGAGAATCACGCGCTCCATGCTTATACCTTTTGCCCTTGCGATCACCTCTCGCAAAGGCGGATATCCTGCTGAAGAGGAATACTGGAGAATATCCGCTCCTTCTTCAGCGATGGCGGTTTTGGCACACTCAGCCAGTACACTGCTTGGGATACTTTCGCGAGGGGGAACTCCACGGGTAAAAAAGATTGGGTTCATGGATATGCTTCTTCAATCTCCTTCACTGCGAGGTTAGCGGACCAGACTTCAACCCACTGCCCGTCAATGAAAGAACGATCGTTTGTTTCCTTTCAACATTCTCATAGATTTCATTCAACGCTGCAACAATCACCGCACTGCTTGGTTCAACATAGAAGCCTTTTCCCGCCAGCCTGCGCTGAGCGGGCAAAATATCCTCTTCGGCTACTTTCACACAAAAGCCATGGCTCTCCTTGATCGCAGCGATGATCTGTTTCCACCGCACCGGTTGGGTAATCGCCAAACCTTCTGCAACGCTTCCATCCTGCGGTGGGGGAACAGTATGCCATTCCTCCCATCCCTCATGATACGCGTCACATAACGGAGCCAACCGTTCAGGCTGTACCGCAATGATGCCTGGTATTTTTTCGATCAAGCCTGCAACAAGCAGCTCTCGAAAGCCTTCATAGTACCCAAGCAGATTTCCACCCTGACCCACCGGCACCGCCACCCAATCAGGAGCATGGTAGCCACTCTGCTCCCACACCTCCCAGGCTGCCGTCTGCTGCCCCAACAGATACACAGGGTTGTAAGCGTGCGATGCGTAGATGGCTCCCTTTTCCAACTCTTCCAGGGCGGCATGGCTGGCATTCTGGCGTGCGCCGGGGATGAGGTGCACCTCAGCTCCGTACAGAGAAATTTGAGCCAGCTTCATGGGCGAAGCATGAGCGGGAGCAAAAATGGAAGCTTTCATTCCGAGGCAAGCCGAATAAGCCGCCACTGAAGCCCCTGCGTTGCCCGACGAATCTTCGACCACGCGCTCTATACCCGCTGCCGCCATGGCATTCATCATCAATTCCACGCCACGATCTTTGAACGAAGCGGTAGGGTTGAGATAGTCCATTTTTAGCAGAACATCTCTATCCTGCAACCTGCATGGCAGCAAGGGGGTGAACCCCGCTGCGAGCGTGTTTCGCATTTTCTGAATTTCAGGTGGAAAGAAAGCGCTGTAGCGCCAGAGCGAGTTAGTGTCTTTTACAATCAATTCTGGCACAAGCGGTTGGGATGCGCGCAGAATCCACGCCCCACCACACGCACAACGCCACTCGGCAGGGCGGTAATCTTCTTTTCTACCACATTGCTCGCACTGTACCTGCATGTTCACCCGCATGCGTGATTATACCCAGAGAGAGGGAACCTGATATTCTTTATTTTCTACGATTTAATAACGAAAATCATGGTTCATGGCAGGAAAATCCAGATTTCTATGCAGGCGATTCTTCACCATTTCGAGAGTGATCGATTGCGGGCGTTCAAGCGGTAGCATCAAAGCCCGATTCCAAACCAGGTTGGCAGTGATTCCCAGCATGCGACCCACTCCAAAAAGGACAGTGTAAAAATCAAACTGTTTTAAGCCGCAATGGTACTGCAGGATCCCGCTAATGGCATCCACGTTGGGCCAGATCCCCTTGGCTTTTCCCTGTTTTTTAAGAGCCGCCGGAACAACCTGGTATAACATATCAACCAATTTAAAGAGGTCATCATCAGCCAGATATTGCTTGCCGAACTCATACTGGGCAGTGAAACGCGGATCGGTGCAACGCAGAATGGCATGCCCATATCCCGGAATCACTTTCCCCTCCTGCAAGGTATCCCAGACAAAACTTTCCAACTCATCCATTGTCGGAAGAGCGTTATTGAACTTCTCCCTGATCTTCAGCAACCATTCCAGGCAATCCTGGTTCGCCTTCCCATGCAAAGGACCAGCCAGACCGTTCATGGCGGCTGAACAGGAATAATAAACATCCGAAAGGGCTGAATTAACCAGGCAAGCCGCATGCGCTGAAACGTTACCCACCCCCTGGTCAGCGTGCAAACAAAAGAAAAGCCGGCACAGATCCTGATATTGCACATCCCATTCCTTATAGATCAAGTGCGCAAAATTAGCGCTCCAATCCAGGGCAGGGTCGATCTCTCTGGGAGAGCCGTTTCCATACTTGATGTTATAAATGGCTGCTGCCAGAGCAGGCGTCTTGGCTGTCAGGTCCAGACTATCTTCCAGCATGACCTTCCAATGATCCTCCCTGCGCAATCCATCAGAACAGGTCTTTGCAAATTTCGATTGCCCTTGCAGAGCGAGAATGGCTTGTGAAAACATGGTCATGGAGTGCGAATCTGAGGGCATGGCTTTTAAAATTTCTACAACATAGGCTGGAATGGATGCTCTTGCTCTCCACACGTCCTCAACTTCTAAAGCTTCGGCAAGCGTTGGGAAACTTCCGGTCAAGAGAAAAGCGTATAATCCGCCGGCGTAGGGGAATGCGTTGCCATCAGGTTTTGGCAACTCATTCAACACCTGATCGATCGGAATTCCCCGGTAATGCAAACCATCAAACGGGTCTACGAATGAGACATCGCTCATTAATAGATCAACGCCACGATTGCCGCTGAAAAACTGCTGGAGCGAGACCTGACTGATAATGGTTTCACCAGAGACCGCCAGCATATAACGTACCTGTTCATACACCTCCCTGATCTTCCCTTCTAATTTCTTTGCAAGCTCCATCGCATCAATTCTCCCATCACTCCTTTAGCGTGGCATGTAACCCAATTTGGCAGAGATCTCCCGTGCTTTTTCTTTCACAAGCTCTTTATAATCTTGTATCTTCTCCTCCACAAAGCGCTGCCCGGGACCAGAAATGGTAAGTGCGGCAACCAGCGTGCCAAATTCGTTGAAAATCGGCGCAGCCACTCCAGACGCTTCCAGAATCCATTCCCCATAGCTAACCGCACAACCCTCTTCCCGTATATTCGCCAGATCTCTGCGCAAAGCATCTTTATCGCGAATAGTAGCCTGCGTGAGGGGCGTCAACACGATTTGATTGAGGATCTCCTCACATTTTTCCTCCGGCATGAAAGCCAGCATGCATTTTCCGGCTGACCCGGCATAGAGCGGGATGCGCCTCCCTACACGGGCTGTGATACGCACCGGTTCAGGGCTTTCCAGCCGCTCGATGCACACCCGTTCCTTCCCTTCCAACACATACAAACTGATCGTCTCACGAGTGCGTTCCAACAGATTGACCATCACCGGTAGAGCGACCGCGCGCAGATCAGAAGTTGCGGTGTAAATGCCTGCCCAGGTCAGCACCCGCGAACCGATAGAATAGGTTTTGTTGACGGGATCCTGATTGAGAATACGCAGATCTTTCATAGCAACCATCAATCTGCCAGTGGTGCTGCTCGAAAGGTTGACCATACGGGCAACTTCCCGCACCCCCAAAGAAGGTCTCTCTAACGTGAAACAATCCAATATATCAATCACTCGTTGCAAAATTTGAACTTTTTCGGTAGTCATCTTTCCTCTTTGTGCCGTTTTATAGGACAGTGTCCCAAATAATATGGTATATTGTACCTATCCTTGCAATTTTTTACAAGCATTTTTCGAATGTTAAAATTACCCACAGGATTCTAGAAAGGTACAGCATGGCACAAGACAAAGCAGAACACATCACGATCCCCTATATCATCGGAGATGGCATCGGCAGCGATATCTGGAATGCAACCCGGCGCGTGCTGGAGCACGCTATCGAATCAGCCTATTCAGGCACACGTGCTGTTGACTGGCTAGAAATAGCCGCCGGAGAAAAAGCGTTCCGAGAGAGCGGCACATATCTCCCACCTGAAAGCATAGAACAGTTAAAAAAACACAAGGTAGGCATCAAAGGTCCATTAACGACGCCCGTGGGAGGAGGATATACCTCGTTGAACGTGACGCTGCGCAAAGAACTGGACCTCTACAGTTGCGTCAGACCGGTGAGGTGGTTCCCGGGCTTGCCTTCTCCACTATCTCATCCGGAAAACGTGAATGTGATCGTCTTTCGCGAGAACACCGAAGATTTGTACGCGGGCATCGAATTTCCGGCTGAAACTGAGGAGAATTCGATAATCCTTGACTTATTAAAAACGAGATTTCCGAATGATTTCGCCAAATTGCGTTATGCACAGGAAGTGGGCATCGATCTCAAGCCGATTTCAAAGCAAGCCTCGCAGCGCATCATGCGCGCTGCCATTCAGTATGCCATCAAAAACAAGAGGCATAAGATCAGCATCGTCCACAAAGGAAATATTTTGAAATACACCGAAGGGGCATTCCGCAATTGGGCATATGAGATAGCCGAATCTGAATTTTCCGATGTCTGTTACTCGAAGCGCGCCTGGAAGAGGACTTTTGATAAAAAAGGGAAAGGGAAAGCGGATAGTGAAAAAGCTGAAGCATTACGGCGCGGGATGATCTTTGTGGATGACCTGATTGCAGACAATGCCTTTGCGAAAGCCATTGCGAGCCCTGCCGACTTTGATGTGGTAGTAACCACCAATCTAAACGGCGACTACATTTCAGACGCTTTTGCTGCATTGGTCGGAGGAATCGGAGTTTCTCCGGGAGCCAATATCAATTCCGAATTGGGTTGGGGCCTGTTCGAAGCAAACCACGGGTCAGCCGAAGATATTGCCGGAATGGACAAAGCCAATCCCAGTTCGCTGATCCTTTCAGCAGCGATGCTGTTCGATTTTCTTGGATGGCACGAGGTGGCTGCGTTGCTTCGTGATGGTATTGAGAAAACCATCCAGGCAGGTCATGTCACCTTTGATCTGCACACGCAGTTGCCCGGCAGCACCCTTGTTAGCACCTCGCAATTTTCTGTGCTCGTAATGAAAAATATGGCATAGAGAGAAGATCCCAATATGGAAAATGAATTCAACAGTGTCATCGATACCATCAGTGTGCGCCAGCAAACATTTCAGTTCTATAGCCTGCCCAAACTCCAGGAGCAGGGATTCGGCACCATCGAAAAACTACCCTACTGTATGCGCATCCTTCTGGAAGGCATGTTGCGAAATTGCGGAAAAAAGGACTTCACCCGGCAACATATTCTGACATTTTTGCAAAGCGAGCACACCGACCAGGATACGGTGCTTTTATTGCCCAACCGCATCATCCTGCAGGATTTCACGGGCATACCAGTGCTGAATGACCTGGCAGCATTGCGGGCAGCGGCTGCAAAACGAAATATCGACCCCCGCTCCATCAATCCAGTGATCCGTACTGACCTGGTGGTTGACCATTCCTTGCAGGTTGACCATACCGGCTGCGAACGAGCACAGGAATTGAACGAAGAGCTGGAATATCGACGCAATCGCGAACGGTACGAATTTCTGCGCTGGTGCGAACAAGCTTTTCAGAATCTCCATATCATCCCACCGGGGAACGGTATCATTCACCAGATCAACCTGGAGTATCTGGCTGAAGTGGCATCCATCAGACAGAGCGAAGGGAATCTGACCATTATCCCGGATTGCGTGTTGGGAACAGATTCGCACACCCCTATGGTCAACGGGCTGGGCGTGGTCGGCTGGGGTGTGGGAGGCATCGAGGCGTTGGCTGCCATGCTGGGGTATCCGATGGAATTCACCTTCCCCAGAGTGGTCGGGCTGCATCTAAGCGGATGCCTGCCAGAAAACTGCACGCCCACCGACCTGACCCTGGCAGTGACCAGCCGGTTGCGAGAACATGGCGTTGTGGACAAATTTGTTGAAGTCTTTGGGGAGGGCGCGCATACTTTGCGCCTGGAAGATCGCGCCATGATCGCGAACATGACCCCCGAGAGCGGCGCCACGATCACGTACTTTCCCGTAGATGAACAAACAATCGCCTATCTGCATCTCACAGGTCGTGATGCAGAGCAAATCGTCCTGGTCGAGGCATTTTACAAGGCACAAGGGTTATTTCGTTCAAAAGACCTTACCATCCCTGATTATGATGAGATGGTCGAGATTGACCTCAGCAAGCTGGAGCCAGTGGTGGCAGGTCCCAAACGCCCCTTCGACCTCATCGCTGTGCGAGAAATATCCCAGCAGGTTTCATCATCGTTCACCGCGCCGTCCGGACATCATGGCTTTGGGATGACAGAAGAAGAAAAACAACGCAGTTATTCTTTGAAAATGAACGGGCAAGAATTTTCCTTAACCCACGGCACGGTCATTCTGGCAGCCATCACATCTTGCACCAATACCTCCAATCCGCAGGCGCTTTTGGGAGCGGGGTTGATGGCAAAGAAGGCGGTGGAAAAAGGGTTGCGCATACAACCATACATTAAAACCAGCTTCACCCCCGGCTCACTGGTTGTAGATGCGTATCTTGCCAGGAGTGGGTTGCTGCCATACCTGACAAAGTTGGGCTTTCAGGTGGGCGGACACGCATGCGCCACTTGCATCGGCAACTCCGGACCTCTCCCAGAAGCGATCACTGCTCTCATCCAGCAAGGATTGGTAGGAACAGCGATCATCTCAGGAAACCGAAATTTCGAGGGGCGCATTCACAAAAACATCAAGGCGTGCTATCTGGCATCGCCACTGCTGGTGATAGCATACGCTATTGCCGGCACAATGGTCACAGATCTTCTATCTGATCCCATTGGCGTAGACGTTCAAGGCAAGCCTGTTTTTCTGGATGAGATCCTGCCCAGTCCTGCGGAAATTCGGGAGTATTTGAAAGCGATAGACGCGAGCGTTTACAGCGAGGTTTACGCTCAGGGGCTGGTAGGAAAGAAAAAGTGGTTTGAGCTGGAGCAAAAATCAGGGTATCTTTTCGATTGGGAACCTGACTCCAGCTATTTGCTGGAACCTCCTTTCATCACAGATTTCTTCAACACGCAGAATGACGTTTGCGATGCCAGAGTGCTGGCATATTTGGGCGATTCCATAACGACCGATCATATTTCCCCTGCCGGCAATATCGCAACAACCAGCGATGCCGGAGAGTACCTGCTGACATTTGGCTGCGACCCTGCTGATCTCAACACCTATGGTTCAAGACGGGGAAATCATGAGGTAATGAGCAGAGGAACTTTCAGCAATCCTCGACTGCAAAACAAACTGCTCGCAGAAAAAGCTGGTGGGTTCACGAGCATATACCAGGCAGCCAGGCTGTATAAAGATCGCCATATTCCTGTCATCGTGATCGCCGGAAAGCAATACGGAACCGGTTCAAGCCGCGATTGGGCAGCCAAAGGACCATTCCTTTTAGGGGTACGAACGGTGCTGGCAGAGAGTTTTGAACGCATCCACCGCTCAAATCTGGTGATGATGGGAATCTTGCCGCTTCAATTCACGAACGGTGAAAACGCGCACACTCTGGGCATCCAGGGAACAGAAATATTCTCCATGCGGGGGATCGAGAAACTCAACCACACCAGGCAGCTCATCACGGTTGAGATGAAGAGAGCAGACGAGCAAATCTCTGTCTTCCAGGTTATCGCCAGATTGGACACACCCATGGAAGTTCAGTATTACCGCAAAGGTGGTATTCTGCCCACCATCTTTTCCGACATATGCGCGATGGAAGAGAGAAGTTCATGACCTTCGCGCAACAGCCAGCGAAGTCTCATCGATCTGTGCCAGTTCTTCCTCAGTCAGCTCAAAATCCATCACAGCCGCGTTCTGTTGAGCCTGAAGGACCGAACTTGCACCGGGAATAGCTACTATAGCTTCTCCATGAAACTGGATAATCCAGCGCAAGGCTATCTGTGCTGGAGTTTTTTGGTGTCTCTCTGCAATATCGCGCAAAACCTGGATCAAGGGGAGAGTCCTGAGCAGCGACCTCTGTTGGAATGCCGGCAGATACCGCCGAAAACCGGGGCGTTTCTGGATCAGTCCGCCTTCCTCATGAAAACGCCCGGTAAGTAAGCCCTGCGCCAGCGGTGAGTAAGCGATGAGCGTGATGTCATGCTCACGGGCATAATCCAGCACTCCGTTGAATTCAACAGACCGGTCTAGCAGGTTGTAGCGCATTTGATTGGATGTCAAAACGAAACCATCAGCCAGCAATGTTTCATGGGCTTTGCGCATCAAAGTCAAAGAGAAATTGCTCACTCCTATCAGACCAACCTTTCCGCTTTCCACCAAAAACGCCATAGCGCGCATCTGATCTTCAATCGGTGACACACTGAATGGGTTGTGCACTTGCAAAAGCGTTATCGGGTATGGTGCCAAATATTTTTCGCGCACGGGAAAGGTGCGCACGATGGAACGCGCTGAACGAAGCACGGGGTTCCATTTCGTGGCGACGACAATCTTTTCTTTCTCAACGTTCAACCGCTGCAAGGCAGACGAAAGCATTCTTTCTGACATGCCGTGACCATACAACTCAGCCGTGTCAAACCAGTCCACCCCACCCCGCAGTGATGCTTCAATGATGGAAGTGATGGTATCATCAGCAAGGTCCCCCCAGAAACTGCCGGCTAATCCCCGATTCTTCGAAAACTGCCAACACCCCAAACCAATGGCAGAAATAAAAAAAGCGCTGTTCCCTAATCTTCTTTTTTTCACAGGAAAATGTCCTTTTGTTTCCCTTCCATAATACATAGTGGATTTTGTCAATCCGACTTTTTCGCTTCTTTTCCCTTCGCCAAAAACGCAAACAGGATACTCACAAAATAGAGTCCAATCAAGGGGACCATCAGCAAACCCATATTGACCGGGTCAACAGTAGGGGTGATGACCGCAGACAATACCGCGATGAGAATAATCGCATACCGCCATTGTTTTAATAACATGCCTGCGTTGACCACCTGAATTTTTGCCAAAATAAAAACGATCAACGGCATCTCAAAAGACACGCCGATCAAGAACAATAAATTGGTCACAAACTTGATGTAACCGGAAAAGCGAGGAACAGTCTGCACATTCATAAAAGAAACCAAAAACTCCAGGGTCCTGGGCAACATGATATAAAAAGCGAACAGAACGCCTGCCACAAAAAAGACCGTTCCAATGCTCAAACCAAGAAACACCCAGCGCTTCTCCCCTGGTTTCAGACCCGGCATAACAAATGCGAGAAGTTCATAAAGAATAACCGGCGATGCGAGAATCACACCGCACATCAGGGAAACCCGCATGAAGACCCCGATGTTCTCCGTGACTTCGATCGATTGCAGGGCAGTCACACCGCCAACCGGCTGAGCGAGAATACGAATAGCCTCTTCTGCAAACGAAAAGCACACAAACGTTGCAATCACAAGCGCAACGAGCCCGATGAGAAGTCGCTTGCGAAGTTCTTCAAAATGAGCCCAGAAAGGCATTAACGTTTCATCTTCGGTTGGCATATTCAACGTTCTGTGCGGTCAGGTCGGTCAGATTTCTCTGCTTGTTCATGCGGGGGCTTGAACTCAGGCGGGCTGCTCAATCCCTCGCGAGAATTGGCGGAGTCCTGGTTTATGGCGCGGTTGATCTCCTGCAAATTATCTTCCAGTTCTGTTTCATCCATGATCTTTCTTGGCAAATCTTTGATCTCACGCGACGTTTGCATCACATTCTTCCAGAATTGAGAATGGGTCACTTTGCGGATCGTCTTGCCCAAATCCCTGGCGCCTTCAGCCATCTTTTTTGGACCAAGCACAACGATCATCAAGACCAAAATGAAAATTATTTCAGATAAACCGACACCACCAAATAGCTGCATAATGGTCAAAATTCATCAATCTTTTTTCGATTGATGCTCATCCTCTGGCTGGTTGTCCAGCTTTTCGCTTTTTGCGCTCTTTTCTTCAGATTTTGAGCCGCTCAATCCCTCTTTAAAAGCCTTGATCCCCTGCCCCAGTTCTCCCGCCACTTTGGCGATACGACCGGGACCAAACAGAAGGAGCACTAAAACAATCAGTACAAATATCTCCAGATATCCTAGATGCATCTTTCTCTCCTTGTTTCAATCTACACCCGAAATTATATCAGGCTGACATCAGGATACTACCCAAATCGCTCTCGCAATATATGAAAACTATCAATGCGCATTTTCTCGAATGAGCCAGACCGCGCCAATCCATGCAAAAGATGCAGATTTTATCCCTCTCTGGCGTTTTGCTTTGATTATCAGTATAGATGAAATAGAATTTTTGTTCTATAATAGAAGCATGAAAACCGAAGAAAAGCTGCAATTGCTCACCTTGCACAATGTGCACGAAATGGATGAAGAACACTGTCAGTTCCGAAAATCCAACGCTATCCAGGATGTCTGCGTGTCGCATGCCACCCTGCCCAATGGGAAAAAGATACGTTTATTCAAGTCGTTGATCACCTCCAACTGCAAGAACAATTGCTATTACTGTCCTATACGGAAAGATAACGATCAGCCGCGGGCTGCGTTTCAGGCGGAAGAGTATGCGCGATTGATCAACAATCTCTACCACGCCGGGCTCATCGACGGAGCTTTTATCAGTTCAGCCATTCAGGAGAACTCCGTGCGAACACAGGATTTATTGATCAAAGTCACGGAAATTTTGCGCTTGAAAATGGATTTTCGGGGCTACCTGCATGTTAAATTCATGCCGGGTCTCGAATTTGAACAAGCAAAACACATCATGTATCTTGCCGATCGGGTTTCCCTGAACCTGGAAGCCCCCAACGCAGAACGCATCCGATACCTCTCTCCTGACAAAATCCCTTTCGATCAGTTAATCGATCCGTTGAAATGGACAAATACGGTCAGGCAAAATGAGGCAACCTCTGCCAACTGGAAAGGTCACTGGCCTTCAGTGTGCACGCAATTTGTAGTGGGGGGTTCCGAAGAAATGGACAAGGAATTGCTGCAGACCACCTGTTATCTCTACACTGAGCTTCACTTACAAAGGACCTACTTTTCGCCCCTTACACCGTACAAAGGTACTCCACTGGAATCACACGCCCCCATACCCCTGAAAAGGAAATTTCGTTTATACCAAGCCTCTTTCCTCATCAGAGATTATGGTTACAGCCTGGATGATTTTTATTTCGATCACAAATCCAATCTGCCGCTGGAGAAGGATCCAAAATTATTATGGGCTGAGATGAACCTTCGTGAAAATCCTATTGAGATCAACCAGGCTGAACCAGCCAGATTGATGCGCATCCCAGGCATTGGCGAAAAAGGGGCAGGCAAGATCATCCAGATGCGCAAGATCCATCCTTTCCGCACCGAATCTGATCTCGCCAAAATCGGTATCCAAATTCAAAAAGGGTTGCCGTTCATCACCATGAACGGGAAAAGACCTGCCGTCCAACCAGCTTTGCCCGGTTTGCTCCAGTAGCGCTTCTCTCCAGTATAATCAAGCTGGCTTTAGAACCATCGCAAAGAAAGAATATCACAGCACGCAACAAAGAACAGGGAAATGATCATGAAAACCTACAAGATCGGATTGATCGGATTCGGTTTTATCGGAAAGGTGCATGCCCAGGCATATCGCAGCCTGCCGTATTGTCTTGCAGACCCTCCAGCATTGGCGCGGGTGATGGCAGTGCTGCGCAACGATCCTTCAAAAGATAAAGAGCTGCTGGAAACGCTGGCGGTTCCGATCTGCACGAACGATGAACACCTCTTCTGGAGCCAGGAGCTGGACGCGATTGATATTTGTTCGCCAAACGCGTCTCATTATGAATATTGCCTGAAAGCCATCCAAAAAAAGATTCCCATCTATTGCGAAAAGCCTTTAACAAAGACGATTGAAGATGCCCGCGAACTGGCAAAATTGGTGAGAGAACAAGAAATACCCACGCATACTGCTTTTACCTACCGTTTTCTTCCGGCAGTAGGTCTGGCTAAAGATCTCATCGCAGCCGGTTGGCTGGGAGAGATCCACCATTTCCAATCCAGGCTCTTTCACAGTTCCTACCTCAACCCGCAACGCCCCATCTCCTGGAGACTGCAGGAAGACATCGCCGGCGGAGGAGCGTTGACAGATCTCGGCATTCATTTTCTCGACCTTATCCGCAATCTGTTGGGGGATGTCGAATGGTTGCAGTGCCAGGCAGAGACGTTTATCAAATCACGACCCAGGCAGGATGACCCAAATTCATACGAGGAAGTGTGTGTAGATGATTGGGCACTATGCACAATGCAGTTGCAAAATGGAGGGATCGGCTCTTTGGAAGTGAGCCGGGTGGCGGGAGGTGCCGGGAACATCGCCTGTTTGGAAATCTTCGGGAGCCGTGGTTCCATAAAGATCGATTTCAACCAGTCGGAAACGATACAATATTATGATGTCAAAAAAGACCAATGGATCTCTAGCGCAGTTCTGCCCGAAGGCATTACGCCGAGACATTTCGATCGGTCACGATGGTCAGAAAACAAACGATCGCTGGGGCGTTTCTTGAGCGCCCACATCGCCGTAATTTCCACATTCCTGGACTGCCTGGAAAAACAGATCCCCTCGCAAGCCGACTTCCAAACGGCACTGAAAGCGCAGGAACTTCTCCACGCCTGCTATCAATCTGCACGAGAAGACGGGAAGAGAGTTTTTATCCATGATCAATAAATCAGAAGCAGTTCCCCGAACTCCCATCGCGATCCTTGGTAGCGGGAGTATCGCGCAGAAAGCATACTTCCCGCTGTTAACTGCCTGGGAAGGGATCGAAATTGCTGCAATCTACAGCAGAAACGCGCAACACGCCATGAACGCCTGCGCCCGCTGGAACCTGCCCTATTGGTCCACCAGTATAGATGATCTTTTCAAGTTAAACATCAAAGCAGCTTTTGTTCTGACCAGCAAGGAATCCCATTATTCCTTGATACAAACACTGCTTGAGGGTGGAGTGGATGTTTTTGTAGAAAAGCCACTGACCACGACCAGCCAGCAGGCATTGGAGTTGGCAGAACTGGCACAAAAGAAAAAGCGCATCCTCATGGTCGGTTTCAACCGCCGATACGCATTGCTCTACCGCCAGGCTAAGCAAAAGCTGGATGGGAAAGAGATCCAATTGATCGTGATCCAAAAACACCGCACAACGCCTCACTATCCGAACCTGACAGAATTCTATTTGGAAGACTACATCCACCAGATCGACCTGCTGCGCTATTTCTGTGGAGAAGTTGAACCATTGCAGACATCTTTTCAGATGCGCGACCAAACACTGCACAGTTGCATCAGCACCGTCCTTCTTCCGAATGGCGGTCTGGGCACTTTACTTTCAGCGCACACCGCCGGAATATGGCAGGAAAGCGTGAGCATACACGCCGACAATCTTTCCATCCATGTGGATGCATTTCGCAACTTATGGGTGCGCTATGCTGAGCATGAGGAATTGTTCGGATCAGACAGAGCTGGAAATTGGACACCAGATTTGAGGGAGCGCGGATTTATCCCAGAAATCGAACACTTCTTTCACTGCATAGAAACAAGAGCAGAGCCAGAGAGCAACGGGCTGGAAGCTGCAAAGACCCAGCAGCTACTGGAAAAGTTGTTGCCAGGGAGCTAAGCAGCACCGGCTCCTTTTAAAAATTGAAGCAGAGCAGCATGAGAAGGGAAAATCGCATGCGCCTTTTCACGCATGACCTCTGTCACCGGGCTAAGGTTTTGAACAACAAAAACCTGCATCCCGGCTGCTCTGGCTGCCAGAACCCCACTTTGAGAATCTTCCAGAACGAGGCAATCAGCAGGTTCCATCTGCAAAGCCGCAGCCGCCTTAAGGAAAATATCAGGCGCCGGTTTGGGTTGAAAGACGTCATCCCCTCCCAGAACCGTTGAAAACAGGTCCGTCAGTCCGGCTCTTTCCATGCGAAACAAAACTTCTGCCCGATAGGTAGAACTGGCAACTGCCATTTTTATCTGAGCATCTTCGAGGAACTGCCTTAATGCAAGCACCCCCGGCACCAACGGCAAACCATGCCCGGTGATCATCTGGTGGAAACTATCGTGAACTTTCTGATAAATTTCATCGAAAGGGTATTGGCTGCCGAATTCATCCATCTGGATTTGCTTAATGTCTTCTGTGGTTCTTCCAAGACATTTTTGAAAGCTTTGTTCGCTAAAATCATAGTGATATTCGCCTGCGATACGCTTCCATAACTTTACCAGCACAACCTCAGAATCAACCAAAATCCCGTCAAAGTCAAAAATGCATGCATGAAAGTTCAAAGAATCGTCCATTCTAGAATCCATTCGTGAAGGTGGTTTGAACGCTGAAATTATACCGAACAATCCGCTGATCAATAATTTCATTTGACAAGATGCGAAAAAGGGAGATAATAGAAGCCAATCATGGCGGGAAGATAGGCAACGAAACAAGTCATCCGTTTTTAACAATTCTTTCCACACAATGTCAGGTGAATTCATGCCTTGCTTGGAAGTCATTGCTGATACAGTCGAAGATGCGATTGCAGCCGAATCAGGGGGTGCGACACGCATTGCCATTCTTTCCCACTATCCAAGCAGCGGGATCACCCCTTCTTATGGAATGGTCGCCAGAATCCGTGAGAAGGTAAAGATTCCACTTGTGGTATTGATCTGTCCTCATACCCGTGGTTACATTCCATCGCACGAAGATCTGGAAATCTGCCTGCGGGATATCGATGCGTTTAAAAAGCTCGGGGTCAACGATTTTCTTTTAGGATTCATTGACCAATCCGGCAGCCTGAACATTGCGGTCATCGAAACCATCAAAGCAGCACATAATGGAATCCATCTTCACAGCCGCGTTATCTGGGAATTAACCAAAGACATTCGCAAAACCGTTGAGACGACCATCAGCCTGGGATTCCACTCCATGCGCACCAGTGGGAATTGCCTGACGAATTCGCTGACGAATGGAGATTTCACCAAAAACTTGCAAAACATTTCTCTGATAAAAGAAACGGCAAAAGACAGAATTGAGATCCTCCTGACCGGCGGGATTACCGCCAGGAATGTGGAGACTTTCTTGCGCCAAACCACTATCTACAACCTGCAGATCGGCAGAGGGGTGCGCACACCCAGCAATTCACACAGCCCGGTTGATCCCTTGAAGGTGGCTGCCATCCGCTCGAAACAGATCAGCATTTTTGAAGAGCATCTTTCACAAAGTCGGTGACTTTCGCCATAAAAACTCTCCGAGACGGTTGGCGCGCATATTCTCTTACCCGAATCTAATAATTCTATGTTAAATTTAATGCACTATGTCCTTTCAAGACTTGATCAATGGTGAAATAGGGGTAAATTTTGCGAAAGGTCTCGCAAAGCGCCTGCCTGAAAAAATAGGATTCCCTTTTGCGCATTTTCTGGCAAAGGTGATCAGCCAAAGGAAAAACGCCTCGATGGTGCGCTGTGTTCGCGCCAATCAATGGGTGATCAGCGGGAAAAAATTAACCAGTCAGGAGCTTGACCAACATGTTTTACAAGTTTTTGACCATACGGCATATTGCCTCTTTGATCTGTACCACAACATTGACTCCCCTGAAACTTTGCTCAAAAAGATCACCATCAGCCCGAAAATGGAAGAGATCTTGGCAAGCAGAGAAAAATATCAAGAAGGGACCATCTTTTTGACCCCTCATTTGAGCAATTTCGACCTGGCGGGGCGGGTTATCACCTACAAAGGGCACCACATCCTCGTCCTTTCCTACCCCAACCCGAACAAAGGATACCAGATGCAGAACAAGCTTCGCAAAGAGTATGCGATTGAAATCATGCCGATGTCGGTGGAATCACTGCGCCTGGGCAAACAGCGCTTACAAGAAGGACATGCCATCATCACAGGGCTAGATCGCCCTCTCAGTGAAAGCAAATATCATCCCAGGTTCTTTGGATACCCTTCCATGCTGCCCGTCACTTACGTCAAACTTGCCCTCCAAACCCACTCCCCGATCGTGGTTGTGGCTTGCGTGGGGCAGGAAGATGGTCGCTATACGGCTGAATCGTCTGACCTTATCTATTTAGAAAGATATAGCGACCCCGTCGAAGAGATGGAACGAAACGCCGAAAAAGTGTTAAAACAAGCAGAGACATTCATTCTCGCTCATCCTGAGCAATGGTCAATGTTCTATCCCGTCTGGCCCTGGGCACTGGACGAAATGCCCCAGTAAAATTATTTTACGCAAATTGATTAGAAAGGAAGCAGTATGAACGAGCAAAAACCGGATCATGACATTTCTGAACACAAACGTGTGAATGATATCTTGCTAGGACCTCTTGAAAGACCAGCCATCCAGTGGCTGGTGGAACATATGCCCGCCTGGGTCACTCCTGATCATCTGACGGTCATTGGATTGATTGCGGCGTTGGTGATTGGCGTGAGTTATTGGGCAACCCGCTACAGTCCCAATTATTTATGGCTGGCGAGTTTCGGATTCATCCTTAATTGGTTTGGCGATAGCCTGGATGGCAATCTGGCGCGGTACCGAAAAATTGAACGTCCCAAGTATGGTTTTTACGTTGACCATATTGTCGATACCATCAGCGAGATTACCATTTTCCTCGGTCTTGGTTTATCGCAGTATGTTGATTTCAACCTGGCGGTTATGGGCTTGATCGGTTATTTGTGTATGACCATTCAGGTATACCTTACCACCAACCTGCGCGGGGTATTCAAAATTTCATACGGAAAACTGGGTCCCACAGAAATTAGAGCCATCGCAATCCTCGCAAACACTTTTATCTTCTTCATAGGAAATCCCGCCATCAAATTGCCTTTTGGAGTTGGGGAGGTCGGGCTCTATAATCTCATCGTTGGCACGGTAGTGGTTTTACTATATGTCATCTTCATGATCACGGTATTCCAGGAAGCGCGCTTGCTGGATAAAGAAGACCGCATGAAGTGGAAGAGTAAATAATTACACAAAATTTATTTCCCCTGGAATTTCACCAAATTGAAATCGCGATATAATACAGTGGTTTTGTAAATCACAAATGTACCAGGGAGTATAGGATGATTGTCACAACAAAAAAATTATTTGAAGCCGCTTATGGCAAGTACGCCATTGGCGCCTATAACATCAACAACCTTGAACAAACCATGGGTTTGTTCCGAGGGAATTTGATGAGTAAAGCCCCATTCATCATCCAGATCAGCAAGGGATCGCGGGATTATACCGATAAAGAGATGCTGCAATCCATTATCGTGGCAGCCGACAAGGTTTTTCCGGAAGCGGTGTTTGCCGTACACCTCGACCATGGAGATGAAGAAACCTGCTACGATTGCATCAACAGCGGTTTCTACAGTTCTGTGATGATCGACGCGAGCCACCTAAACTTTGAGGAGAACATCGCCACCACCAAACGGGTCGTCGAAGCAGCCCATGCCAAAGGATTGGTGGTAGAAGCGGAACTTGGTCAACTGGGTGGCGTGGAAGAGCATGTGCAGGTTAGCGAAGAAGAAGCCAAATTGACCAACCCTGCCCAAGCCAGAGAGTTTGTTGATCGCACCGGCTGCGATTCGCTGGCAGTTGCTATTGGCACCAGCCATGGCGCTTTTAAATTTTCAGGCAGCCAATCGCTGCACTTCGATGTGCTGGCAGAGATCCAAAAACAATTGCCGGGGTTCCCACTGGTCATGCATGGCAGCAGTTCCGTGCCACAAGACGAAGTGGAGCGCATTAACAAAACCGGCGGCAAACTGCAGGGCGCGAAAGGCGTAGACGCCGACCAATTCAAACGCGCCGCGGAATTGGGTGTGACCAAGATCAACATCGATACCGATGGTCGTCTGGTATGGACACGCGTGCATCGTGAATACTTCATCGAGCACCCCGAAGTGTTCGACTTCCGCAAGCCCGGCAAAGTTTTCATGGATGAATACGCCAAATTCATTGCCAGCAAGAATGAAAAATTGGGCAGTGCCGGAAAGCTGGATGAGGTCAGAAAACTGGTCAGCAAATAACCTCGCTGTTTTTTCTGTCATGAGAAGGGACGCAGATGTTGGTTTTCCAGCATGCGTCCCTTTTTCAATGATACAATCTCAAGAGATCAAACTTTCTTAAGGCAGGAAATATAATGGAAAACAAAAGTTACTTGATCGATATGGATGGTGTGTTGGTGTACGGGAAGAAGATGATTCCCGGAGCCGACAAATTCATTCAAACATTGCGCGATAAGAACTGCAAGTTTTTGATCCTTACCAACAACAGCATTTATACACCCATTGATCTGGCGCATCGTTTGCAAACATCAGGATTGGATGTGAACGAGAGGGAGATTTACACCTCTGCCATGGCAACGGCAAATTTTATGAAAACGCAAAAGGCAGGAGGAAACGCCTTTGTGATCGGCGAAAGCGGTTTAAACCTTGCCGTTCACGAGGCGGGTTTCATTCTTACTCCCGAAAACCCAGATTTCGTCGTTTTGGGAGAAACCTTCGATTACAATTTTCGGCAGGTCACCAAAGCCATTCGCTTGATCCTACTTGGGGCGCATTTTCTGGCAACCAACCCTGACCCAACCGGTCCTAGCGATGAAGGAATTGTTCCTGCTTGTGGTGCCATGGCGACCCTCATTGAAAAAGCCAGCGGGAAAAGCCCGTTTTTCTGCGGAAAACCCAACCCGTTCATGATGCGTTCCGCTCTCAACCATCTGGGTGTCCACTCCGAAAACACGGTGATGATCGGTGACCGCATGGACACCGATATCGTCGCTGGTTTGCAGAGCGGCATGGAGACCATTCTGGTGCTATCAGGCGTGACGACCCTTAAAGATATCGAAAATTTCCCCTACAGACCCAACCACATCTATAAATCGATCAGCGAGATTGAAATCTAGGCACGGTTGGTTGACCCTACCCACCCTTCGAACATTTTCATGAAAGAATCCTCTTTTTCCATTGAGTTTCAACCGATCGGCATCCGCCTGGCTTTCTCAGAGCCGATCACGATTCTGGACGCTGCCAGACAGGCAGGCATCCAACTGCGGAGCGATTGCGGTGGAAAGGGTTCGTGCGGAAAATGTGTCATTCGGATCATGGAAGGCAACAGCAATCCCCTAACAAAGAGTGAGGAGACATTTCGTAAAGGTGGGGTTCTGTTGCCAGAGGAACGATTGGCTTGCGAAGCTATCCTTGACGGGAATGCAAAAGTCTTCATCCCAACCACCTCTCTCAGCACAGCTCAAGTTCTGCAAACCGAAGGGGAGTTTCAAAGCGAGCACGTCCAATCGCCTATCCACGTTGAAGCGCTGCAGCTAACCCCTCCTTCTCTCATTGCGCCTCGCTCCGATCTTGAAAATGTTCTGGCAGCCTCAAAAACCCTGCACTTTGAGAACGATGAAAAAGCGCTGGAAATAGCAAGAACACTTCCCCACCAGCTCAGAAAGAATGGCTGGAAAGTATACGCCATTTGCAACGAGGATACAATCATCCATGTCAAACCAGAAAAACCCCGGCAGGTGCTGGGATTGGCTATTGATATCGGCTCCACCAAGATCGCCTGTTATTTGATGGATCTTGTTTCAGGCGGCACGCTGGCAGTAAAAGGCATCCCCAACCCCCAGATCGCGTATGGCGAGGATATCATTGCCCGCCTGAGCTATGCCATGCAGGGCACAGAACAAGAAGCGCAGTTGCACACTGCACTCATTTCCGCGATCAACCAGGCTATTGAAAATATTACTGCGATCTCTTCATCACGAATTGATGAGATCGCAGATATGGCTGTTGTTGGAAACACAGCCATGCATCATTTTTTTCTTCATCTGCCATCCAAATATCTGGCAACCTCTCCCTTTACCCCAGCCCTGACGAAAGAAATGTACCTCTCTTCTGAAATGCTCGGAGTGTCCGGTATGCCCGGCAGCCGCGTGTTCGTTCCCGCCCCCATTGCTGGTTTCGTCGGTTCAGACCATCTGGCATTTCTGCTGGCTGCCGGATTCGGAGAGGATGAAACGATCCGGCTTGGAATAGATATCGGCACCAACACCGAGATCGCCCTTCAAAAGGGAAAAAGAATCGTCAGTTGTTCTACAGCGTCGGGACCAGCATTTGAAGGAGCGCATATCCGCTACGGAATGCGCGCCTCTCCAGGAGCGATCGAACATGTTTCCATAAAACGGGATGGACAGGCAAAGTGTGCGGTGATCGGCGAGGGCGAAGCCGTGGGAATCTGCGGTTCCGGCATATTGGACGCCATTTCAGAAATGAAAAGGGTTGGCATCTTGAACCAACGCGGTCGGCTTGACACCGGTCATTCCCATGTTGCTATCAACGAGGATGGCGTCCGGTACTATCCCCTCTTGCCGGCAAGTGAATCGCAGCGCGAAATACCGCTCTCGCAAAAAGATATTGACCAGATCCTGCTGGCAAAAGGCGCCATCCGCAGCGGGATTGCCATCTTGATGGACAAACTTGGCGTGCAAGCAGAGGAGATAGAAGAAGTTCTCATCGCCGGTGCTTTCGGCTCGTACCTCAACCCCTATCACGCCATCCAAATTGGCATGCTCCCGGTGCTGGAGCTCAGCAAGATCAAAGCAGTCGGGAACGCTGCCGGCGCAGGAGCCAGATTGATGCTACTCTCGGAAAAAATGCGCCAAAAAGCCAAAGCGCTTTCTGAAAAGATCGAACATCTGGAATTAAATACGTATCCCGATTTTGAACTGTTCTTTGCTAACGGGATACGTTTGTAGTTTGTCAGGCATTCATCCAGCAATCCATGGGTCTATGAAAAGCACCAGAGTGGCTACACAAATGATCACCATTAAGGAATAAGAAAAATAATTCTGCCATTTCTTGTTCACATATTTCCCCAGAAGTTCTTCGTTGTTAGCCAGCTTCAACATAAGAATCAAGATTACCGGTAACAGGACTGCGTTGAGGGCTTGTGAAGTCCACATTAATTGGAACAGCGGCAGATTGGGGAACAACACCACGATCGCGCTGACAATGATCACGCCTGCCAGCAGCCCATAAAAAATGGGAGCATCCTTGCGGCTATTATCCAACCCACGCTCCCAGCCAAAAGCTTCTGCGATCGGGTAAACAGTGGAAAGGGGAAGAACCGTAGCAGCCAGAATGGAAGCGCCAATGAATCCAATGGAAAATAATACTTTCGCCCATTCTCCAGCCAGCGGAGCGAGTGCCAGGGCTGCTTGTTCTGCTTCTTCCACTACAATCCCATTCTTAAATAAGGTGGCGGCAGTCGTGATAATGATGAACGCGGAAATGATATTCCCCCACACTGCCCCAAATACCACGTCGACTTTGGTCATGGGATATTCTTCCACTTTCACCCCTTTATCAACCACTGCGGCTTGCATGTAAAAAATACCCCAGGGGGTGATGGTTGTGCCAATTGTGGCTAACAGAGCCAACAAATAGGCGCTATCCAATGAAACGATCTTGGGGATAAAAGCAGACCTGGCGATCTCATTCCAATCTGGCTTCAGAGCGATGGCGGCGACTACATAACTCAAAGCAGCCATACAAAGGATGATCAAGATCTTTTCAACAACCTTATAAGAACCCCTCATGATCATCAGCGATAGACCGATCCCGACAACGGGTATTGCGATGTACCGGCTGATGCCAAGCAGTTCCGCACCGGCTGCAACGCCAGCGAATTGCGCAATGGTGGTTCCTATATTTGCTACCAGCAAACAGGTCATGGCAAACAGGGCAGTTCTCACACCGAACTTCTCACGAATTAAATCAGCCATCCCCTTCCCCGTCACAGTACCCATGCGAGCTGCCATTTCTTGAACAATCACTTCGCCAAAGGTAACCGCCACCAGCACCCAGAGAAAATTGTACCCGTAGCGCGACCCTGCCATGGAATACGTTGCAATCCCTGGCGCGTCGTTATCCGCAGAAGCCGTGATAAACCCCGGACCGAGTATGGTCAACAAGAGCCACAATTTTCGGAAAAATGTAGAGTTTGAAGTCGCTTTTTTCATATGCACATCCTAGAAGAAACGGGGCAAGCGTTTTTTGTATGCCGTCGGAAGGACTGCGTCCAGAGCGTCATCCAGGGTCACAATGCCCTGCATGATGCCAGTTTCACCATCCACAACCGGAATTGATAACAGGTTATATTTCGCAACCAGGTATGCTGCCTCTTCTTGGGTAGCTAATGGGGAGACGACGATTGAATCTTTTTCCATCATCGATTCCACTTCCATAGTAGGAGCCGCCATCACCAGATCGCGTAAATAGACCGTGCCTGCCAGCTTTCCTTTTTCATCCAGGACGTAAATGTAATACATATCTTCCACTTCTTGGGCGTCTTCTGATGAACGTAAGAAAGCCATGGCTTTTTCAACCGTCAATCCGCGGGGAATCCAGGCGAATTCAGTGGTCATAATTCCACCGGCAGAGTCTGGCGGGTAATCAAGCAAAGTGCGGATATCGTCCGCATCTTCTTTTTCCATCAGGTCAAGCAAGACGCTTCCCTGCTCTTGTGGCAAACTGGCGATCAGGTCAGCCGCTTCATCTGGCTCCATCTCCTCAAGAATGTCTGCTGCTCGCTCTGAAGCCATGCGAGATAACGCATCGATCTGGAATTTTGCCGGGCTTTCCTCCAACGTATCTGCCAGTATTTCGTCACCCATGCGCTGCAACAGTGATTGACCGGTTGGTCGATCAAGGTCATTGAGAATGCTGGCGATATCAGCGGGGGGCAGTTTGCTGATCTTTTCCTGTGATGTTTTCAAGCGCAGCGGGTCTTTCGCTTCAACGTAGGCAACATCCTTCCACGATATGACCCCTTCGGGCGAAGAACTCTTTGCCAGCTTTTTAAACAGTTCGTTCATTTTTTTCAACCCTAAACGCCGCAATAAGCCGGCATTTCCCACATCCACACCGGTCACAAAGTAGGCATTTTGCGTGAAGGCAATCTGGATGTCGTTGACGCGCACCACCCGTTTTCCCTCAACATCAACGATCTGGTGGTCCAGAACTTGCTTGCGCAAATACAGTTCATTCCCCTTGGGAGTATAAGGGTTCACTTCTATCATCGGTTTGCTGACCGTGACATTGGGGAAAAGGCTGCTGACTGACTCAGATGAGATCAACCGCGTATTTCCATCTTTCTCTTTGATTTCCACAGCCACGATGCGATGAAAGACCTTCTCATCAAAGCCAGTCAGGATATCGCGACATTTGCCGATCTCCTTACCCCAGCGATCCCACACTTTTTTGTCCAGTATTTCACTCAGATAGAACATCTTTCCATCTCCCTTCTACCCAGAATTTTCTTGCTCTGGATGGAATTGGTAAGGATTGACCTGCTCATCTTCTTACCTCTTCTCACCGATCCATTTTCATAACCAATTGATCTTCCGAAAGAAAACATTACAACCAGCATGATAGCCAGCAAAATGCCCGTTGTGATCATAAAAGCATTGGGGTGACTTTCGAACGGTAAACCAACGTTCATGCCAAAGAATCCCGAGATTATGGCGGGCAAGCTCAAAATGATGGCCCAGGCTGTCATGATCTTGAAAATGATGTTTTGATTGTTCTGGATGATGGACGCATAAGCATCCATCATTTGCCCAAGCAAGTTACCGGCAATTCCCGTCATCTCAAGAGCTTGCTGGTTCTCAATGATCACATCTTCCAACAAAAGGGAGAGTAAGCGTTCGATATCACGCTCGTCCGGATTAATAACATTCATCCATGCGCCATCCGCAAATTGCTCGATCGGGACAAGCGTTTCATTTTTTGTCTGTAAAATTGTGATCATCGGATACCTCCTCAGCATATTATCCCCGATCCAAACAAAAAACTCTCAGCCTTTCCATGCGAAATAGCTGAGAGTTCGTCACATACAGACAAAACAATCAAGAGCTGTTGTGGGTGCCTTTTACAGCAACACACCTCCAGACAATGCTATTTCGCACGAAAACGTTGTTAAGTTACGTTTAGGGTCAGGATCCAGATCGTACGATTTTTCTTCTTGCATTTTTCCTTTTCTTTCTTTAAATCTTACAGTCTCTAGTGTACACCCAGCCACACACGCAGTCAAGGAATTGATCCATTCACCCCTCTCCGTAGCCAAAAACAAGGCTCCGACGTCGTCCTGTGGAGCTTTATTTCAGAGCGCGTGCGAGCTATTTCTTCCCTAAGTTCTTGATCGAACCCATCATCGCGAGGCTTTGTTTCACCTCGGGCTCGCCATAGTATTCGATGGAACCAACGCCCGTGATGGACGCATCCAGCTCTTTTGTCACCCACAACCGAGCGCTCCCAGCGCCGGTGAGGGCGATGCGCGTGCGGTCACTTTCAAGATCATCCGCCACATAACTGCCCGCACCTGCCAGGGTGACAGCCTGCTCCTTCGTCTTTCCCCGCAGATCGAGCTTTCCCGCCCCAGCCAGACTTGTATTCACCGCTTCATACTGAATGTCAGCCAGTTCCATATTGGAAGCTCCGTTCAATTCCAACCGCAGTTCTTTCCCTTTGAATCCGGTAGCTTCGATCTTGCAACTGCCAGCCACCTCCAATTTGTCCAGTTGCTGCATGGTGATATAGAAATTGATCGAGCGGGCGGCGAGAAAATCCAAGCCGGCTGAAAGTTTTTCAAGCCAATCGCGACCAATATCGATGATCAGGCAGCCATTGATCACATCGGTCGTGATCCTGCTCAAAAGATGTTCATCCGCTTCCACCGTTACCTGCTGCACGGATCCCTGCTTCAATTCGATGTTTCCAATACCCTTTACCGTGATTGCATGGAATTCGCCCAACTCTCTGGTTTCTTTTCGTATTTCAGACATGGTTTTCTCCTATACGGTCTCATCCATAGTATATACAGGATATACGGATTTCGGAGATTTTCGTTGCAATCAAAACAGCGCACCCCCACTATTATGTTGTTTTTGAACAGTGCGTTTCCAGAATTATTGATACATCCTGAATCGATCATGCCCCGTCAACCACAGGGTTATCTTTTCAAAAAGGTATTTTTATTGCAACCGAGTGAGCCTAGATCTATTCAGAAGTTCCAGCCTGCAGGCGCAGCATTTCTCGGGCTGTGCCATCATCGATGACCAAAACATTGAATTGGCGATCTTTCACCGCAGCCAAGAAGGCTTGTGTTTTCAAGGGGTTCGACCCGATCCCGATGGACCATTTCGCATTTTTGATCACATCCAGCGGCGCTCCAACGATGCGCGCATTGAACGGGTCATGGATAGGAATGCCATTTTCATCGATCATTCTCGATAGTGAATGCCCGATGGCGCCTTTGGCTTGAAACGTGGCACGTTCCTCTTTGCGAATATATCCAGATCGTTCAAGGCTGGAAAGATTATCCATCAATGAACCCACGCTGGAAATTGTGATCTCCGCCTGGAAAGCCTTTTGTATCGTTTCTCGTATCGTTTTTTCATTTAACAAATGCTGCGCAATTTCTGGAGAATCTACCACCGCCGGAGCCTGCAGATAGCGATATGTGCCACCCAATGCCTGAGCCATCTTCTGTGCCAGTTCCGGTCCGTCAATGGCTGGGTCACCAAAACCCAACCCACCCATCAACTGGATTACCTCGATGCCATCGTATTCAAAGGTATATTCGAACAATTCCTGCACCATATAAGAAAGCGTAACGCCGAAACTGATGCCAATGACAACATGATCATGCAGAATCTGGGATAAGAACTCAGCGGCTGCAAAGCCCACATTGTAAAAAGCCTGATCATTGCTGGTACCGCCTGAAACAACAATCGCATCTTTGAGTTTAAAATGATGCTTGACCTTCTCTGCCAGAGAAGGAAATTTCTCCACTGGTCGCTTGATGTATATTCGCACAATGCCCGATTCGACTGCCTCAGCAAGCAGCCGAGAAACGGTAGAACGCGAACAATTCAAAATTTTTGCGATCTCCGATTGCCCCAGCCGCTGTTCATAATACAATTCGGCTGCGCGGATCATATTCATCTCTTTTGAATTCAACCGCAAATTTCCTCCTCCCGGGTTCAAGTTTATTCTATTATGAATGAAAGAATTTTATCAACACTTCTCGAACCTGCTTTTTATCGGTCGCTGCGCGAATCGCGTCCAGGTTCTCCCTTTCGCTGCAAAAGAGTGCCAGATCGCGCAGCGCTTGCATATGTTCTTCTTTGTTCGGCGCAGCGAAACTAAAAACAATATCGACAGGGTCGTTTTCAGGGACGCCAAAATTCACAGGAGTGCCCAAGGTCACCAGACTAAAGCAAGTATGCTTCACACCCTGATCGGGCCCGGCGTGTCCCAATGCCAGCCCGGGCGCGATAACCACGTAGGGTCCGAGATCCTTCACCATAGCAATCATCGCATCTAAATACCGTGGTTCTACACCGCCGCTGTCGATGAGGAGTTGAGCGCCTTGTTGCAAGGCTTCTTCCCAATTCCCAACGGGAACATTTAATTCGATCATGTTTTCTTGCAGAAGTTCCAATAATGTCGCTGCCATTTGAATCATTCCTGTTTTCTTGATGGGTGTAGGCACTTGAAGAAAAAAGGGGCTCCATGGAACAAGGTGATCAAAATCATGGAGCTCCCTTTCAATATGCTGAAATACTAAGCTATTTCAGCGCTACCCCAAACGAACACTATGCTCCGTAGGGAGGCACTGGCAATCCGAACAGATTACCGATGAAGCGAAGCACGACAATGATAGCCGGCCAGACGGTCGCCCAGTCAAAGTTGCCCATGTAACCGCCAACCATACCAGACATTGGAACAATCAATGCTGAGCCAAAGACCTGTACAAGACCGGTCAGGGTGCAGAAGAAAGCCACAGCCTTGAAACCACCATGCTTGTTAGCGTACACGCCAATGGGACCACCATCAAAGAAGAGCGGAACAAACCCGGCGATGATGAGAACGGGTGATTTCATCAGAATCAGGACGCCGATGGCGATCAATTCACCCAGGGTTGTGAAGAGGAAACCGATCATCCAGGCATTGGGTGAGAAGGGCATAATTGCGGGACAATCTACGCCGATCACTGCATTCTTCAATAACTTTTCAGAAATACCTTTAAATGAGGTTGCTAATTCCGCAACAAAGAGGCGGACGCCGGTCAGAATGATGGTGATATAGACCGCGAATGAAACACCGGTCAGGAGAATATGGAGAATCCAGTTGGTGCCAGCAGCCATTCCATCAACAGTTTCCTTTCCCAAAGCCAACATGATGACCAGGATGAACAAGAACATGATGATTGCCATAGCGACAATGTTGTCTTGCAAGATAGCGAACCATCCGGGTAACTCTACCCGCTCACAATCGTCTTTCTCAGGATCGCCAAATTTGTGGGAAAACTTCGAAGCAATCCAGTCCATCAACATCTGTTGGTGACCGATGGTGAAGCCGGCATTGTTGGTAACTTTATTGGTTGGACCAATCAAGGCGTTGGAGCCAATTGCCCAGTAAAGACCAACCAGGGCGCCGGTGATGAGAATGGTGGGGAGCATGGGAAGGCCCAGGGTGTAGGCGATCAGGGCAGTGGCAACACAAGATTGCTGGAACATGATGTGACCGGTCAGGAACAAGCCACGCATCTTGGTGACAGCTACCAAAAGGATGTTGACACCAAGGGCGATCAAGATCACATATCCAACCCAAGACTGGTTATCGCCCAGAGCTTCCAGAGCGGCAGGGAAACCGGTGTAAGGATCGATAATGGTTCCGGTGATACCGAAGCGTTCACCGAGGGCAAGCAGAATGGGTCGGAAGGTGTTGGTCAGTTGCCCAGATCCAACCTGCAGAATCATCACGCCCACCATGGTTTTGATCGCGCCAGAAAGAACATTGATAAAAGGTCTTTTTAATAAGGTGTAACCAATCGCGACAATGATAGCCAGCAGCAATTGCGGCTTGGTAACAACCTGGTTGAAAATTACATTCCAAATATCCAGAAGTACTTGCATTTCAAATCTCCTTTTATTTTAGTAATACGTCATCACCAATAAAATTCAAAAATTTCTTTAAGCTGCACCTCCTTTGTTTTCAAGGATTTAACTGGAGAATTTTTCTTTTACAACTTCCGCTACTCTCTGCGACAACTCTTCTTTATCGAGAATGTTCATGCAGGTAATGACCGGTTTGCCTTCGGGAATAGCACTTTCTATCCCTTTGTAAAAGGCAGTACTGGTAATAACCACATCCGCAAAAGGCATCATTCCGGCAGCCTGCGCAACGCTGGTTGATTCCACAATCCCGCGCACGTTCAGGTCAGCCAATACTCCTTCGAGGATCATTTTGACGATCAAACTACTTCCAAGTCCGTTACCACATATTGCTAAAAATTTTATTGTTTTCATCATCTCTCCGGGGATTTTTTCTTATTATGACACCATTTCGCAACAAGCTCTTTTCTAATAAATTGCAAATATTTGCAGTCTATAATAATATGTGCATATAGTATAATATATTCATATTGTTGTCAAGATTGCAAAAGACACTTCCGGCAACAAAAATACACAACATATCAGGTCGCGGTTATCGTCATCAACGATATCCAGCATCCTGAAAAATTATCCGTAACGCAAAGGAGAAACCTATGGGAAAAGTAAGAACAGTTCTGGGAGATATTGATTCCAAAGACATGGGGATCGTGGATGCACACGAGCATCTCATCCGCACCGGCGGTCTGGAAATTCTAAAGAACGGCGAAGACTGGCGGCTCAATGACGTCGCAAAGGCGATCGAAGAGGTGAAGTTGTTCGCCAAAGCCGGCGGCAAGACCGTTGTTGATATGAACCCCATCAGCAATGGGCGCGATATCAGAATGCTGGTGGAGATCGCCAAAGCAGTTCCCGAGGTGCACATCATGACCTGCACAGGTTTTCATGAGGGGCGCATCTATGACAACGTAATCCACTGGACTGCCACATACGAGGTTAACCGTATCGCAGATCTGATGATCGCCGATATCGAAGAAGGCATCGACATCTATGACTACAATGGTCCTTATGTGGAAAGAAGTTCAGCCAAAGCCAGTTGCATCAAGATCGGTACCGCTTATGGTTTGATCACCCCAGTTGAAGAACGAATCATCAAAGCCGCTGCCATCGCCCAAGAAGAAACCGGCGTATGCATCAACACCCACACTTCGGGTGGAACGATGGCTTATGAGCAGGCAGAACGCCTGATCGGTTATGGCGTGAAACCTGAGAAGATCGTCATCGGGCACGTCCAGCGCAACCCCGATGTGTGGTACCACAAGAAGATCGCAGCCATGGGAGCCAATTTCATGTATGACGGTTCCTACCGCATCAAATACTTGCCCGACAGTTCCCGCGCCATGCTCATAAAAGAGTTGGTCAAAGCCGGTTATCAGAAACATATTTGCCTCGGCACCGATGCCGGTCGGCGCACGTACCAAAAGAGTTGGGGCAGTGGAACCGGCATCGACTATGACGAGACCGTTTTCCTCCCCCGTTTGCGCGAAGAAGGGGTGCCCGAAGACGCTATCGAAGATATCTACATCAACAATCCTGCGCGCTATTTCTCGATCGACAAATAATCAATCTGTGAAATCTCCCCCTGAGAGGGGAGATTTCTATTTCTCGAAAAGGAACTTATGACCTGGTTCAATGAAGTATTCCATAAAGAAAAGGTAATGATCGCATCCATGTATCTGCCCCCCCTGCCGGGCAGCCCAGATTATCAAAAAGGGACCTCTCTGCAACAGATCATCGATTACACCCACGCGGAACTGAAAGCCCTGCAAGAGGGCGGAATGGATGGCGTGAACATCGGCAACCAGCAAGATTGGCCATACCGGGTAGGAGTGGGTCCTGAAACCCCAGCCTTGATCAGCAAGATCCTCGGTGAAGCATCACAAGGAATGCAGATACCCATCGGCATATCCATCTTTTGGGATGACCTGGCAGCCCTCGCCATTGCCAAAGCTGTGGGCGCAAAGTTTGTGCGTGGCGTGTTCCGAGGGGCTTATGCAGGGGAAATGGGTTTGATGAGCCTGAACGCCGCTGATGCGCTGCGATACCGCAGCCAGATCGACGCAGAACACGTGAAACTGATGTTCATGCTGCGCCCCATTCTGTGCAAGTCGATCACCGACCGCAGTTTGCAAGCTGACGTTAAAGACGCCATGTGGTCCTCAAAACCCGACGCGTTTGCCTTATGCGGACCAATTCCAGGAGAATCACCGACTATTGATGAATTAAAGATCGTAAAAGAAGCAAGCAAGACCTGCCCGGTGATCATGAATAACGGTGCCACTCCGGAAAACATCGCTGAAATGCTGAAACACTGCGACGGTGCTGTGGTCGCCACGCACCTGCGAAAGGATAAGAAAGCATCCAATCCGTTCAACCGCGATAAAGTGCGCGCATTGATGGACATCGTGGAAAAAAGCCGATAGTACGATCTGATCGGAATTCTTCGAAGAGCTGATTTTCTGAAATCAGCTCTTTTTGTTATGAGGAACACGATCATCGCTCCTGTTTTATAATGGAAAACAAAAACACGGGTTTAAGAAAATGAAAAAACTTCTGGGCGTCCTTTTTATAATTTTTCTGGTCCTGCCGCTGATCTTTTCCACCCTCATGATTTACTCCATTTCGAGCTGGGCGTTCGATCGGAACCTCTATCGCGAATTGTTCACCTCTGAAGAGGTAAAAGCAAAGCTTTTCTCCGATGAAGCGATCGCGAAGATGCTGACAGAGAAACTGGGTGCCATCGAAGGAATCGACACGGTTGCAGCGGTCGCCTTAGTGAGGTCACTGGTTCCCGAACAGTCCTACACAGATCAAATCACAGGCATGGTGGATCAAGTTTTCGATTTCATGGAAGGGAAAAGCGAAACATTGACCCTGCAGATCGACTTGAGCGAGGTCAAAGCTGCCTTTAACGGACCCAATCAGCAGGCATTGCTCGAAGAACTGGCAAAAGTGCTTCCCTCTTGCCAGAACACCCAGGCTGCGCAAGGATTATTGGCAGCCTTATGCAAACCTGCCGACATCAGCGAGAAAGTTTTCGTAGAGCAATTCCTCAAGAATAATCTGCCGGTACTTCTGGCTTTTATGCAAAACAGCATCTCCATATTCGGTCCGGTCACCAAAGCGGATCTGACCCAGAACATTCCTTCATTCCTTCACCCCTATTTGAACCTGGCAAGTTTTCGAACAACCCTATACATCTTTGCAGGAATCACCCTCCTTCTTTGGATCCTGACCGCATTGCTCGTTGGAAGCAATGGCAGGGACCGTCTGTTATGGTTGGGGTGGATGCTGATCCTTCCTGCGCTGGCTGTGCTCATCATCGGTTTGACTGTAAACACCACCCTGATGCGGAATTTGCTCGAAAATGGAATGAGACAATTTTATGTGCTCACAACAGCCATGCTGCCATTCTCATCGCAGGAGATTCTGAAGACGCTGCAGGCACTGTTCACAGAACACATCGGCGACAGTTTCACATTAACCGGCGGTTTCTTTTCTGCAATAGGATTGGGATTCATCGCCTGGGGCGCAGCCACCCACCTTCCCCAAACGCAAGACACAGAAGGATAAAAAAAGCCCCTGGCGGAATTATCCTTTCTCTTGATTTCCACCTTTCAATGCCAGAATCAGATCACGGCGTTTCAAGGCGCGTTTGCGATCGATTTCGACCATTCCCGCTTTTTCATCTGCCAACTTCAACAACGCCTGCACCCAGGCTCCACTTTTCACCGCCTGATGGTGCACACGCCAGCGTTCCACCCAGATGGGCAGGGCTTTGGAATTCGTCACCCGCTGATGCTTCACCACTTTGGTAACACCCTGCGATTCGACTTTGACTTCATATTCCTCATATTGTGCTTCCACCGGGCATATCTGCACACAGGCACCGCATTTAATGCAAAAGTAATCTGCCAATACCAGCTCCCCCGCTTCATTGACGCGTAGTGCGCGAGTTGGGCAAATATCGGCGCAAGCCAGGCAGTCCGCAACACACAGTTCTCTCTGCAGGACGACACTCCCCTGCCAGGGTTGCAGCACGCGAAACGCGCCATCGCTGGCTATCTCGCACTGGCGGCAGCGGATGCAGTGAGCATCGTCCACTTCGAGCGTGTGCTCTTGGATGTTCTCACGGATCACAGCGGTGGGGCAATTATCGATCACAAAATCCTTTTTCTTCCAATCGAAAACAGAAGCATCGAACGTGGTGCTCTGCTCAAATTTGGGAAAAGCTTCATATTCAATTACCGGGTTCTCGGGTTGTCCATTGATCAGCATTTCGATGGCATTGACCGGACAAACTTCCACACATTCCCCACACAGGATGCACTTTTGCGGATCGACATCGACGCTTTGTTTTTGCATCATTCGTCCATTCTCAATAACGCCATCCACATGGATCAGCGCCTCTTTAGGACAAACCAGCGGTCCTAGCTGGCAACCTACGCAGCGCTCGAGATCCCAGCGCAGCACATAATGGCGGGTGATCATGGATCTTTCCAGCACCAGCTCACTTTCCGTTCGTGTCTTTTGCGTCAATCCACGAGTAGACATCCGGCTCTCCTATATTTCATTCGGCAGTCTTTGCAGTTCTTGCAATGTAAACACCGGTCCATCTTTGCACACATATTTATGACCGATATTGCAGCGTCCACAATGCCCCACTCCGCACTTCATGCGTTTCTCCAGCGAGGTGTAAATGAGCTCCGGCGGAAAGCCGAGTTTGGTTAGCACGGGTATGGTGAATTTGGTCATCACGGGAGGACCGCACAGCACCGCCACGGTATTATCCGGTTCGGGAGCCAGCTCTTCCAGCACTGCCGGCACATAACCCACATGATACTTCCAATCTTTCTCAGCCACGTCAACAGCTTGATGCACAACAATATCGTTGCGATTGTGCCATTCTTCGATGACCGGCTTATACAGGCATAACCCGGAATTCCGAGTTCCATACAGGGCGGTTATATCGGCATAATCAGAGCGGTGTGCAGGATGCAAGATATGCTTGGTCATGGCATACAAGGTGGAAAACGCACAACCACCGCCGATGATCAACAACTTCATACCTTCCCATTCTTCCAAGGGAAATCCATTTCCTAACGGACCACGCATGCCAATCGCATCGCCTGCGTGCATTTCGTGGATAGCGGAGGTGAATTTGCCCATTTTCTGAACGGTGAAGCGCACAAAGTCACCCTCCCAGGCAGCCGAGGCGATGCCGATGGGGGCTTCCCCTTTTCCAAAGATGGAGAGCTGGCAGAATTGACCCGGACGGTATTGCGAAAAGAATTCTTCACAGTCCTCTTTTCGATTAAAAGTCAATTCGAACGACTTCAGGCTTGCATCGCTGGTTTCTATCACCACCCGCTCAATATGCATCGGAATGGGTTCATAGCAATTCTTCATTTCTTCATTCCCTCAAATTCTCGATGGAGCGCTTCTGTCGCAATCGCACGGATATCAATATTGACCGGGCAATACCTCACGCAACGTCCGCATCCCGTGCATCCCATTTCATCGATCAAATCCACCCAATAGGCGAATTTATGCATCACACGCTGCCTGGTGCGTTCTATTTTCGTAGGACGTGGATTGTGCCCTGACGCTTCCAGAGAATATTTGCGGAACATGCAGCTATCCCAATTGCGCACGCGCTCTCTTCTCACCGTCTCATCCACGATATCAAAGCAAAAGCAGGATGGGCACAAGAACGTGCAGACACCGCAACCCAAACAGGATTGCGAAACAGCTTTCCAAAAATCGGTTTCAAAGCTCGCCATGAGCGCATCATGCAGCTCCTGTTTGGGAAACAAGCCCGGCATTCTGGTTTCAACCCCTTTCATGAACTTCCGAGCGTTCTGCGTTTTCGACCCATCCGCCTGCGGCAGATCTTGAAACAAGGCTTCCGCTTTTTTGCTGATGCTGTATACCAGATACTCCTCCCCCATCTCAACCAGCATCGCATCTGAGCCGGCGGTGTTGAAAGGAGAACCGCCAACCGCGGTGCAGAAGCAGGTTTCGTCTGGAGAGTTGCAGCCCAGCGTGATGACAACCGCAGCAGCGCGTTTTTTCTCCCAATACTCATCCGGGTTTTGTTCATCCACCAGCGCATGATCCAGCAGGCGCAGGGCATGCGCATCACAGGCGCGCAGCCCGAAGATGATCTTTTCCTTTTCGTCAGTTTCTACGCTGTGCAGAATACCATCAAATTTCATCAGCGCTTCCGATTGCGGGAGGAAAAGGGATTTGGCTGGATAGCGTGTGTTGAGGAACCCATCCAAAACCATATCCTCAACATCCTTTACTACTTGAAAAGCCAGTTCATGCCCGTTGTGCATGGGTGCATACACCAGGTGTTTTTTTTGCCACTGGGCAAGCAATTTTTTCAAATCGCTTTTAGAGATCCACTTAGCTGGCATGCTGACCCTCCTGCTGTGCAGTGAATTTCTCTTTATCCTGACCCAGGGTAAGGAATGGTGGCATCAACGCAGGGTCCAAACCGGGTTCAAAGCCATATTCCTCAAACACATCCCGATTCAACAGGTCGGTCAGGTATGTCATTTTGATATTCATGGGGCAGGCACGTTCGCAAGCGCCGCAGCTCACACACCTTCCGGTTTGGTGAAAGGCGCGAATGATATGCCAGGCTTGCTGACCGGCAGGGCAAATGGTGCTGTCGGTCCACTGCGGGCGGGAATGATCCACAAAACATTCCTCGCAGGTACACATGGGGCAGGCTTCCCGACAGGCATAACAACGCACGCAGCGCTCAGCTTCTTCGCGAAATCTTTCATAGCGCTCATCCAACGTCAAGCCGCGGAACGCATCGAGGTACGATTTATCGAAGGATCTTTCTTCGAATAATCCTGGTTCATCGATGATCTCATCGGCATTGATTGGAACAGGATGGTTACAATGCACACAGGCACTATGGAGAACGTCAGATCGATTCAAGAGCTTTTCACCGCTGCTCAGTATTACACGCACCTGATCGCCCTCTTCCTGTATAGAAAGAATAGCATCCTGTTCTCGCGGTTGTACTTTTTGGAGATCCAAAATACCGGTGCAGGGAACTCCGATAAGATAGAGGGCGTCCCGCGCGTGGCGGTTTTCCAAAACGAGCGCCTGGATAGCGCGGCTTTCACAACCCCTGACGACCATGGCAATTCTCTCGCCCCTGGGGCGATGATTCAGGTAAATTGCCAGATTGTTGCTGCACAGACCGTTCATTTCCAGGCAAGTCGTTTCATCAGCCTCTTGGATAAAACAGGGTTGCATGCGATATGGCAAAGTTCCTCGGGTGAAACCGATCACCACATCCACCACCCCATCCTGGAGCAGTCGTCGGGCTTCAGCCTGAATTTTCTGATCCCGTGTGTTGGTCATCAGGCATTCTCCCGACTGAAAGCGCGTGTCTTCAAATGAACCGGGGGACTCATCTTTTCCAACTTCTCTTCAAAATCTTTCAGCAAAGATTGTATGACGCCACGCTCATCAATATGCATCCAATGAAAGACAAAACGTTCCTGCGAGTATCCTAACAAATGAAGAAAATTGCGAAATTCAGCGAGCACTCTGCGCGCGTGCAGGTTGCCCTCCTTATAATGGCATTTTTCCGGCATACATCCACAGACCATGATGCCATCCGCGCCGCCCTGCACGGCGTTCAAAACATACAGGGGGTCGATGCGCCCGGAGCAGGGAACTTTGACCAATTTCACATTGGCGGGCAGTTCATGTTCCACCCAATATTGGTCCACGCTTGAAGCCAGACAGTACTGGCACTGGAACAGGACGATGGCTGGTCTCGTTTGATTCATCTTTCACCACCCACTTCCGCCGTTTCGAACCACGACCATATAGAATCAACCACCCCTTCGCTATTCTCCCAGGCTTGCAGCTCAATGGAGTTCGACCGACAGATCATGGAGCAGGTGCCGCAAGCCATACATTTCGCTGCGTCCACTTCTGCTATCAGCAGCCCTTTCCCGCGCATAGGGACGTTGACTTCCTTCAGGCTAATGGCTTCATACGGGCAAGCTTTTTCACAAAACCCACATCCGATGCAGGTCAGCGCATCCACCCTGGCCGTTTCCAAGGGTGTCGCAAAGCCAGCTTCCACAGCCAGCTTCTTCACCCCATTGAGCACTGCTGAGATGTGGATCTCTTGCGGGCAAGCCGCATAGCACAGATCACAGGCTGAACAAAGGTAGGGGGTGATTGATGAAAAAGAATCCTGCTGCATGTTCAATGCGACCATCTTCAACAGCCGGCGCGGGTTATAAGCGGGTTCGACTTTTTGCTGGATTGGGCAGCGACTCACACAGGTTCCGCAAGAAAAGCACATATCTACTTTTTCACAACCCGGAAGTGCTATCAGCAGATCGCGCAACTCGGCTACTTTTTCATGCTCCACTCTTCACCTCTTGTGCTGTGATGATGCGCGCCATTTCCTCAGAGTACTCTACCGCCTTGTCTACTCCCGGTGTTTCATACATGCGGCGGGCACGTTTTTCCATTTCCGGTTTTAAGCGTTCAATCTCCTGCCTTAACTGATCATGTGGGATATCGTTAATGACCTGCTGCAATTCATTGATCACGCGCGCATACTTATCACCTTCGGCGGCGCTGATCCATTCCACTCGAAAACGACCGGGGGTCATTTCCATTTTTTCAAAGATTTTTGCCAGGCGCTCTGCTCGGGTGGCACCCACCTTCTGCCCGGTAATATAGTGGCAATCCTGCGGGTGGCAGCCTGAATACAACACTGCTCCAGCGCCCAATCGATAAGCCTCATAGAGAAAGTCCGGATCCATGCGCGCCGAACACATCACACGAATGCCGCGCTCGTTAGCGCTATAATCGAAATGGCTGGTGCCAGCCAGGTCCGCGCCACCATACGAACACCAGTGGCAACGGAAGGCAAAAACCTTCTCTTCGGGTTTGTCAGCCAGCAGGGCACGCATTTGCGCCAGCACCTGCGCATCGGTGAAGTGCATCTGTGTGATGGCATTGTGCGGACATTCCGCCACACAACCACCACAGCCATGGCATTTGGCAACCGTCACAGAAGCTGCTTTGCCCTCCTCAATAACGATCGCACCATACGGGCAGGCGCGGGCGCACACACCGCATACCTTACCCTGCGCCATCACACAGCGGTCTTCCCAAACCTGCGCGATAATCGGCTCGATCTCCCACTCATCCGAATGGAGAATACGCCCTGCGCGGGAAGCGGTTGCCAACCCGGAAGAGACAGAAGATGGGATATCTTTCAGACCCTGGCAAGCGCCTGCCAGGAAAATACCGTCGGTGGGGCTATCAACCGGGCGCAGTTTGGGATGGTATTCCATGAACCAGCCGCCCGGGCTTTGGGTGATGTTCAACACCGAGCTGACCGTATCCACATCCAGTTGCGGAACCGCCGCCTGGTTGAGCATGACCATATCATATTCCAGCTCACTGATCTTGCCCAGCACAACGTCCTCCGCATGGACAAACAGGTTCCTGGTCTTGGGATCTTCCGTGATCAAACTGGGACGCCCCTGGATGAAGCGGATGCCCATGCTGCGCGCGCGGTCATAGAATTCTTCATAGCCCTTAGAAGGCGTGCGGATATCCATGTAATAAATGGATATCTCCAATTGCGGGTTCATTTGCTTCAACAGAACTGCGTTTTTGATGGCGTACATGCAACAGAAATTCGAGCACCACGGATTAAAGCGTTTATCGCGCGAGCCGACGCAGTTGATGATCGCCAGCCGTTGCGGGTTTTTCTGGTCGCTGGGGCGGATGAGATTACCGGTGGTTGGACCAGCAGAATTATTGAGCCGTTCCATCTCCATAGCAGTGATCACATTGGGGTAGCGGCTGTATCCATATTCAGGGATCACGCTGGGGTCAAAATGATTGAAACCGGTAGCCACAACAATGGAGCCGATATCCTCCCAGGCGATCTTATCTTCCTGACTGAAATCAATAGCTTCCAATGCACCGCAGGCATCCACACACTTATAACAATGAATACATGCATCTTCGTCAATTGTGTAGCGCAGGGGGACGGACTGGCTCATGGGAACATACGCTGCTTTGCGCGGCGCCAGATTCATCTCAAAATAATTGGGCACTTCGATCGGACAGGCTTTGGCACATTCGCCGCAGCCATTGCAACGATCGGCGATGACATGGCGTGCTTTTTCTCGCAGTTGTACTTTGAAATTGCCTACATATCCTTCTACACGCTCTACAGTGGTGTAGGTTCTTACATCAACTTTAGGATGACGCGCCGCGTCAACCATTTTCGGTGCAAGAATTCATATGCTGCAGTCCATGGTGGGAAAGGTCTTGTTCAACTGTGCCATGACCCCACCGATGGTCGGTTCTTTCTCCACGAGGATCGTTTCAATGCCCTGATCTGCCAGATCAAGCGCCGCGCTGATACCAGCCACCCCTCCACCGATAACCATAGCCCGTTTGGTAACGGGCACCTTGATCATGGTCAACGGATTGAGGAAGCAAGCTTTGGCAACCGCTGCGGCTGTCAGGTCTTTTGCCTTCTTCAAAGCTCCTTCTTTGTCATGCCCATGCGCCCAGGTGCATTGTTCGCGGATGTTCGCCATTTCCATCAAGAAAGGGTTCAACCCCGCTTCTTGCACCGCCGCGCGGAAGGTGGTTTCGTGCATGCGCACTGAGCAGGCTGATACAACCACACGGTTGAGATCGTATTTTTTAATATCTTCCTTGATCAGCGATTGCCCGCTATCGGCACAGGCGTACAGGGTATCGGTTGCGCGCACCACACCTGGCAATTGCGCAGCCCAGTCAGCAACTACAGCCGGATCAATCACACCGGCAATGTTTGAACCGCAGTGGCAAATATACACGCCAATTCGTAGCTCATCATCTGGTTTCTGTTCTGCCATCTTGCTCCTTTAATGAACACACTCCCTTTCGAACACAGGGAGGAAATTGCCGATCAACCAGCCGCTTTGCTGCCGATGATCTCTTCTTGTATTAATTCTCTGCGAGATTTTTGCGCTCGCTGATCCGGAGTGATGAGGAACAATGCTTCTTTCGGGCACCATTGCACACACTGAGGGCCTTCTTCTACGGTTTCACACTGGTCGCACATTTCAGCTAATTTCGTTGCCGGGTTCATGGATATAGCACCAAAGTCACAGGCTTCCACGCACCAGGCGCACGCATCGCACTTGGTAGGATCAACGCGGACGATCCCTGTCTTTGGATCCTGTTCCAATGCATCTTTCGGGCAGGCGCGCACGCAGGGCGCATTTTCACAGGTTCGGCAGGCAATGGCTGTGATCAGCACCTCATCCACGCGCACTGTGCGAATGCGGCTACGGTAAGAATTATATTCACTAGTTTTGGTAAACGAGCAAACATATTCGCATAACTGACAGCCGATGCATTTATCAGGATCGCAATCCACATATTGAAATTTTGAAGTGGTAGTTGGCATCCTCTTCTCCGTTACACACCAATCTGCTCGGCAACATCTTCCATGCCGAGCTGAATCAAATTCTCTTTCGGTATCAGACCATCTTTCGTCCAACCTTTGGCTTTGTAATACAGGTCTTTCATATATTCCAATTCCTCTTCGGTTGTGACATAGCCGGCTGAAGGACCCTTGGTCATGGGATCGTGCATCCAGCGCCATGGCAAAGCATCGTCAGTCCGCTTCCAACCTTCGCGAATATTGAACGCCTTTTTCATGGTAACCGCTCTGGCACCAATGGCATCAATATCTTCATATGCCAGATTCCAACCGGTCGTGGCGTTGATCAATTGAACGATGGTTGGCCAGGCTCCAGCGCGATCAGCTTTCCCTGTAAAACAGCGCCGGATAAACTTGCAGAGCGGCAGCGTATCATAAACCGCCGCATATTCTTCCGAATCTTTCGCATGCTCACCGCGAGTCTCATCGACTTTGAAGCGATCCACCACGCCTTGAATATCCACATCATACGCGGCGCTACGGTTATGGCATGGTCCTCGAGTGCCTACTGCAGAACCCAGAGAAAAAGTTTTCAATCCGCGCGCATCGTACCCTGCAGGTTCCAATCCCTTCGCTTGCATTGCCCATTTCCAGGTTTCTGTACCGCGTTCTTTATCGATGGTCCGACTTGCGATGCGCGTGCCTTCAGATAGCAACGCGCCAATCCCTTCGCGGTCGCGAATCATTTCAGCCAGGAATACGGCAGATTGTCCATTGCCGAAATTTAAAGGAAACCCTTCAGGGTGATTCTTGCATTTGAAATCCTTATCCGTAAAGACTTTTCGTTCATAGGTTTCCATTGCCCAGGATATGGTAATGCCCATGCTCATGGCATCCATGCCAGAGTGATCAGCAACGGAGATCAGTTTGATGACATAATTCAAGTCATTGATGCCCAGGTTGGGTCCGTTGGCAAACAAGCATTCATACTCAATGCCCGTCATGGCTCCTTCGAAGGGTCCGCTTTTTACCACTGACATCTGTTCGCAGGCAATCGGGCACTGCGCACAGGCAATGGTTTTCACGTTGTGGTGCTCATGCAGATATTCACCGCTGACCGTCTCCGCTCCCTCAAAAACACCTTCCTGATAATTGCGGGTGGGGAGCAAACCCAGTTTGTTCATATTGAGCACATTGGTTGAGGTTCCTAAAATGCGGTATTTGGAGGTATGCGGTCCCTGAGCTTCTTTAGTGATATTGAAGGACAATTTCATCAGGGTATCCGGATCAGCCACAGCAATACCATGCGTGCCCCGCACGGAAACCGCTTTTAATTTTTTCGAACCCCACACCGAACCATGACCGGTGCGCCCAGCCTGCCGCCCGTCGTTGGTGACATTGGCAAAGCGTACCATGTTTTCACCAGCCTGCCCGATGGTAGCCGAACGAACCTGGTCATCGTGCAGTTGTTCGCGAATGGCTTCTTCGGTTTCGTAGGTGCCTTTTCCGAGCAGAGAAGTCGCGTCACGCAGCTCCACCCTGTCATCATCGATAAAAACGTTGACCCAAGACTCGCTGATACCATGGATGACCACGCCATCCCAGCCAGCACGCTTGAGGGCTATCGAAAACCAACTGCCTGATAAGCTATCTCCGATGAAGCCGGTCATGGGCGACTTCGAAGCTAAACCAAATTTTCCACCCACCGGAACCGGCGTTCCGGCAAAGATGCCATTGGCAATACAGACGGGGTTATCAGGCGAATAAGCATCGCAGCCGGGCTGAATGTTTTCCCAGCACAGGCGGGTCGCCATGGAGACGCCCCCGATATATTTTTTATACCAATCCTCTGGCTTCTGCTCAGTCCAATGTTTTTTCTCTTTCAGATCGATGTGCAGAACTTTACCATGATAGCCATACATATCTCATCTCCTTGTATGATCTAACCACCCGCCAGTAATGAAAGCAAGATCAACACCTCTCCATCACGCGGGCTATCATTCATTTGCTCCGGCAATACAACCGTTTTTCCATCCCGGCTAAAAACATTGGAGGGGAATAGAACGCTCTTGCTTGGATCAATCACATCACCTACCAGAGATGGATATTTCTCTGCGACCATGCGGATAACATCGACATAAGTTTGTTTCGGAGAAAGGGAAATCTGCATCTCATTGGCTTTTGCCAAGATACGTGACAGTCCGGAAAATTCGACCGTTACTTGAATCGTATCCATGCCTGTAATCTTAACCTTTTTCTTCATCAAAATGCAGTGTCAAACAGCAGTGGGAAGAAAAATAGTGTCTAGAACATCTGACAATGCTCTAAAAATTATAATATAGGAATATTGGGAATGTGGCTGAGAAAAAGGGTGTTATGCTGTTAACTTTCCTATATTAAGACTATTTTTATCATATTTTTGATCGTTCAGGAAGATGATGCAAGAAACGATACCGTCAGCGATTTTTCGCGCGTTCGCCAAAGATGGCTGTGCCCAGCCGGATCATGTTCGCCCCCTCTTCGATAGCCACCAGGTAATCATGGCTCATGCCCATGGATAAATAGTTCACATCCGGCATTTCTCTCTTGATCAATTCATAGAGCATGCGAGTTTTCCGAAAATAGGTGCGTGAATCTTCGGCATCCTCTGCCAGAGGACCCATGGTCATGATGCCAACCAGCCGAAGATGAGCGAGACCCTGTATATGCCGGGCAAGCTGGAAAGCAAGATCAGGCTCTATTCCTGATTTGGCTTCTTCTTCTCCGATATTGACTTCGATCATGACTGGCAGCAGTTTCTCGCTCTGCAGCGCCTGCTTTTCCAATTCATCCGCCAGCCGCTGTGAATCCACGCTGTCGATCATGGAAAACAAGCCCACCGCCACTTTGGCTTTGTTGCGCTGCAAGTGCCCGATCATGTGCCAGTGAATATCTTCGCGCATGGCAGGGATCATAGCAGCCGCTTCTTGTACATAATTATGCCCAACATGCCTCAGCCCGGCTTGATATGCTTCCCTCACCATCTCAAGCGTGCGGGTTTTGGCAGCCGCGAGAACGGTAACTCCCTCTGGGACGCACTTCAGAACCCTCTGGACATTTTCCGTGATCATAGCCATATTCCCCGTATAGTGTAATCGAAAAACTCAGAGATAGGTCGAACTTCCTGATATCAAACAAAAGAGCGCTGTGATAGCGCTCTTAAGCTGGTCTTTCTTTATTCTTTCTTGGCTTGATTGGCAACTGCATGGATGGCGTTTTCCACAGCTGCCTGATCGCCCAGATAATAATGCGCGATGGGCTTCAGGTCATCGTCCAGTTCATAGATCAGGGGCACACCGGTGGGAATGTTCAATTCCGGGATCTCCTCGTCAGAAATGTTGTCGAGATACTTCACCAATGCGCGCAAACTGTTGCCATGCGCCGCGATGATGACGCGCTTGCCTGTTTTGATCATTGGAGCAATGGTGTTTTCCCAGAAAGGCAAAAAGCGCTCCACCGTGTCTTTAAGGCATTCGGTTGTGGGGATATCTTTTTCTGCCAGTTCTGCATAGCGGCGGTCATGACCGGGATAGCGTTCATCGCTCTTTTCCAGAGCCGGCGGCGGAACATCATAACTTCTCCGCCAGAGATGCACCTGCTCTTCTCCATACTTCTCGGCGGTTTGCGCTTTGTTCAACCCTTGCAGCGCACCGTACATGCGCTCGTTCAAGCGCCAGGAGCGTATTACCGGTATCCACATCAGATCCATCCCATCCAGGACGATCCATAAGGTGCGAATGGCACGTTTGAGGACAGATGTGTAGGCAATATCAAAGGTGTATTCTTCCTTTTTCAAGAGCTCCGCAGCCTGCTTTGCTTCCTGCAGCCCTTTTTCGGAAAGATCTACATCTGTCCAACCGGTGAACAGATTGGTTTTATTCCATTCGCTTTCACCATGTCGAAGTAAGACTACCTTATACATCTGATTTATCCTTTGTTATAATGAATTTGTCAACCTTACCCTGTTTTCACGGTTTATTCCATTCAAGGAGGTACACATGAAATTAAAAGTAGGTCAACACGCTCCTGATTTTACCCTGCCTAGCCATTTAGAAAAAGACCTGACTTTGCACGATCTACGCGGAAAAACCGTTGTCATGGCTTTCTTTCCACTAGCCTGGACCCCCATATGATCAGGGCAGATCCCGTCGTATGAGGTTTTGTTGCCGAAATTCGCGGGATTAAATGTCCAGGTTCTGGGCATCAGTGTTGATCATGTTCCCTGCTTAAAAGCGTGGGCAGACAGCTTGGGTGGCATCACCTATCCTTTATTAAGTGATTTCTGGCCGCACGGCAAGGTCGCAAAAAAATACGGCGTGTTGCGTTCAGAAGGCTACACTGAACGGGCGATCTTCTTGCTGGATGAAGAAGGTATCATCCGCTATATCGACATTCACGATATCGATGATCAACCCAGCAATGAGGTGTTGCTGAATGAAATCAAGAAGATCACCCCTGAGAAATTCTTCGATGACGAGATCTTACCACAAGATGAATCGCTGCCGCACGGTGGGGTCGTAATGTACTGCACCCAGTGGTGTCCCGACTGCCGCAGAGCGCGCATCTGGTTGAAAGAGAACAACATTCCTTACACCGAAGTCGATATCACCACCAACTTCACCGCTGCCAGGCAAGTAAGATCGTGGGGAAACGGCTCGCAGATCACTCCCACCTTCGACATCGATGGCACCATCATCTTAGATTTTGATGAAGAAGAATTGAGTGAGATTTTGCTGAAATAAAAGATCCTTGAAGTCAGTACAATGATCCTCCTTTAATTTTGTAAGGGAGGATCTTTTTTATCGAAAACCCCGATCGCAGCGTTCACACATCCCAGTCTAGCCCATGGCGTTCAAGAAATTCTCGATCCCGCAGAGCTTTCTTCATTTCTCCATCAAAAACCAACCTGCCCTCATCAAGGATCAACAACCGTTCGCAGAGCGCTGCCGCCAACCGCAGATCATGGGTCGCCACCAGCATTGTTTGGGTGAGGGAGGCTGCAATTTCAAGAAATTGTTTCTTTGCCCGCGCATCCAACCCCATGGTCGGCTCATCAAAAAGGATGATCTCTGGCTGCATACAAAGCACGCTCGCAATGGCAACCCGCTTCTTCTGCCCCAAACTGAGATGATGAGGAACGGCACTTTCATAAGCAGCCATTCCCACGTCTGCCAGGGCTTTTCTGGTACGCTCCTCGATCTCAGCCTTTTCCATACCCTGGTATACCAGCCCGTATGCCACATCGTCAAAAACCCGGGTTGAGAAAAGCTGGTCATCGGGAGATTGAAAGACCAATCCCAGAATGCGCCGAATGGCTGAAAAGTTTCCCTTCTCCAAACGCAAGCCTTCGACATACACTTCCCCTTCGCCCTTCAGCAAACCGGTCAGGTTCAGCAACAAAGTTGTTTTTCCTGCTCCATTCGGCCCGGCGATGGCAACCTTTTCGCCCCGCGCCACAGAAAAAGAAATGGCGTTTAACGTTTCAGGCATGTCAGGATAGGCAAAACGCAGGTCGCGCACTTGCAGAATCGGTGTTCGTTCACTTTCCATAGATACCATAGGCTCCTAGTATGAGGGACAATCCGAAAACAAGCAAGAGAAAAATCTGGACCCATTGAGAGGTGCGCAATGGCTCTGGCTTTCGTGAACGCAATGTGCCATCAAAACCGCGCAACTGCATAGCCTGGTAAACCCGATCGCTTTGCGCATACGCCTGCAAAAAAAGTCCGCCCAGCATGGATCCAGTGCTTTGGACGCTGAGGCGAAGCCTGTGCCAGTTTTTGTAATTTCCATCCTGCGGGAGAGCACTCCGCAATTCACGAGCGGCGGAAAGTTTTTTAGCCTTCGAAACGAAAAGAACCAGATAACGCCACATCAGTAAAATGATCGTGACCAGCACCGCAGGCACGCCCAGGCTGGAGAGGGATGCCAACAACTCATCTGCCGGGGTGGTCACGGTAAGCACCACCATACTGAAAATGATCAGCCACGATCGCAACAACAGAACGCCCACCCGTAACAATTCAGGCAATGAGAAGTCCATAGATAATCCCAACAAGGAAATCCTTGTGGTGGCTGTACTGGGATTGATAAAGGGAAGCGGGATCAGTATGAACAACAGTGGCACCTCGACCAACAAGGTCCTTTTCAGGATCTGTTTGAACGGCAGGCGCGAGGAAATGGACAGTGCCACAAGAATGGCAAAGAGCAAAATATAAACAGCCCAGGTGAAAAGGGGAATGGTTAGCACAATGAACGCGATCATGATAACCCCCACCCATTTCACCCGGGTGTCTACCGAAAACAGAAAATCGCTTCCTGGATGGTACAAAGCCAAATGAAACTACTTTTGCGCGCTGTTCTTTTTTCCGCGATGGGTAAATAACGCCACGGAAGCGATCAACACAACTCCCAGAACTCCGGCTACGATGGTTGCCAGTCTTTCATCGTGGATGCCCGGAAAGGTGTAGTCAGGAATGACGGTATATAAGGGTCCCTGCCCTTTGGAAAGGAATCCGAGGTCTTCGGCAACTCTTTCCAGCCCATCTGGATAAGCGGAAGCCAGGGGCGAGAGAACAGCCAAAACCAATGCGATCAGGATTCCCCCGATAAGAATGGACGCATCTACCGCTTTGGGCTTTTGAGATCCCTCGAGCAGTTCCTTCTTCGTGGCAGCGACAAATAGCAAAGCGGCTGCTGTGATCAATCCTTCCCCTATGCCGATCAACGCATGGATGCCAGCCATGGCAGGAACGGCGATATTAGCCGGCGAAGTTCCCGAAACAGCCAACTCCAGGGCGGCTGCCAGCGCTGCCACGAAGATCGAAAGCCAACCAGCCAGAAAACCTGCGATCCCAACAGACCATTTCCCTTTCTTGATAATCCTGGACAGCAGAGAATAGACCGCATAAGAAACCAATACCCCAATCACAGCCATATTGAAGATATTGGCACCCAGTGCCAATAAGCCACCGTCTTGGAATACGATAGCCTGCACCGCCACCACGCTCGTGATTACCAGCACTGCTTCCCAGGGACCAACCAGGATGGTTGCCAGCGCAGCTCCTAAAAGGTGACCCGAGGTCCCTCCCACTACGGTAAAATTGAGCATCTGCCCGGCAAAAATGACCGCCGCCAATATACCCATGAGGGGTAACTTCTGGTTTTCCTTCTCTTTCGCATAATGCCTGATCGCCAAAAAAATCACAATGCCAGATAGAATCCACAAAATAAGCGATAAAATAAAAGAGAGAAAACCATCGGGAATGTGCATGAGTTGCTGCTTTACAAACATAATACGACCTCCTATGCATAGTTTTGTAATTGCAAAGATTTGCATATTATACTATTGAAGAGACAAAAATGCGAGCATCCTCAATAACCAATGCGATTCTTAAGGTTCTGGAAGACCAGGAAGATCATTTAACTGCCAAAGAGGTGTACGAAAAAGTTAAGGGTACCCTGAGCGCTGTCGATCCATCCACAGTGTACCGCTCTCTGGAACGCATGGTACATCAAGGTCAGGTTTCTGTATCCGATATGGGCGGTCCGGCTGTGGTATATGAACTTGTGGCAAAAGAACCCCACCATCATTTGGTTTGCGAAAAATGCGGGAAAGTTCTCACTTTTCAGCGGGGTGAGATGCATGATTTCCTCAACCGTGTGCACGCCAAAAGCGGATACCAGATCACCACGAATCACTTGGTGTTATTCGGCATTTGCCCTGACTGTCAAAAGAAAAATGACCCGTGAAAAATGGGTCATTTTTTCCAATAAATTGCATTGGCTCAGTTAGTCATCCAAAAGACGTTTTTCCCCTTCCAATTGGTGGATCTCAGTGATATCCTGGGTCACTTCGATGGTTCCCCGATAGGTATTCTCTTCATCGCGAACCGCGAAATAGCGGATATGAATGAACTTTCCTTTCATCTGAATCCAAAAGGCAGCTTCGCTGCGCTTGCCTGAGCGGAAATCATCCAGAATCTTCTGCACTTTATCCACGCTGGCTGGCGGATGGCACATTTGCACTTTACGCCCAATGACTGCGGGAGTGCGGGCGAAAATGCGCTCACGCGATTGGGAATAGAAAGCCACCTGGTCATTCTCATCCACAAAGGTCACATCAATGGGCAGGTTTTGCAGCAGCAGATTCACCTGTTTTGCGGTTAATTTTCCAACGTTCAATGTCAATTCAACCATATCCATCTCCTTTTCATCCTTGTTCACCCGATAATCCACTTCTGATTTTACCGGATTTGCTTGAATCTGCGGTTTCCAATCATTGCCGCGCGTGACATAAGCAAACCCGAGCTCCGCTTCTCCCGCATATACGGTTCCCCATTCCTGGTCTGTAAGACGTTCCAACGCGCTCGGGAATAAGATACGGTCTTCCTTATAAATCATTTCTCGGATCTTGTGCTGCAATTGCTGGTACTTCTCACTGAATTGGTCAACAGGGGCGTCGGTGATCAATTTACCAAGCTCATTCCAACCTGCGCGAATCTCATCATGGATTCCCCACATCACGGAAGAGGGTCCGGTGAAACCGTATCGTTCCAGAATGGGAAAAAGCAGGTTCTCCTTGCGCAAATAATGACGGTCCATTTGCTTGAGTTTTTCAACATCGTTCGAGAGCTGATTGCGCAACTCCTGATCATCCGATAGGGTCAATTTGGCAACTTTTTCATCCATGCTATGCAGCACCAACTCCACCAGCTCATTTTCAGAGCGGAAGGTATGGATGGGATGACCGGGCTGCATTTCAGGCGGAAGCTGGGTATCCAGCGATTCTTTGAACAATGCCACATGCACATCACACAGCAGTTGGATCTGCTCCACAGGCAAGCCCTCAGCAATGAGCGCTTGCTCGATCTGCACGATCTCTTGAGCCGATGCGTCCTTTAAAAGATCCTGAAAGGTATCTTTCAGGTCAGCAAACGCTCGCCCGGCATGTAATTGTTTAATGATCTCCTTTAATTGTTCTTCACGTTGGCTTGAATTGTTGATGTATTCGCTCATCGTTACCTGTTCCTTTCCTGTACGGTAATGGTGAATTCGCACCGTATCGCCTGCTGCGGGCATATCTGTTCACACAACGTGCAATACGTGCAGTTCGCAGGATTCCGAAAAAACACCCGGTTGTCCTTGAGACCGATCGCATCTGTTGGGCATATATCGGCGCAATCACCACAAACGACACATTTCTTTTCATCGATCACAGGTAAAAACCAAGTCATTTTGGTCTCCATGATCTATAGCTTATCAAGAAAGCGCAATCCCTTCTATGACTTAAGTCGCACATTTCATTCATTCAATGCATTTCGTAAGCTTGCCTCATCCAGCACGATGATGCGCTGCCGCTCCACGCGAATATACCCCTGGCGCGCGAAAAGACCCAGCAAGCGGCTGACCACGTCTCGCACGGTCCCCACTTGTGATGCGATCTCTTCCTGCGTCCAGCCATGGATCGTATTCTTATCTTTGCAGTGCTCCAGCAAAAAATGGATCAGGCGCTGGCGCGTTGTATAAAGGGATAGCTCTGCCACCAGATTGGTCATATGATCCAACTTATCAGCCACATCGTGCAGGATCAACAACGCGAAATCGGAGAATTCACGGATGGCATCAAGAAAATCCCTTGCTGCCATGACGCCCAGTTCCATCTCCGTCATAGCCACCCCATTGGCGTGATTTCCTTGCTCGCCCCGTAAAGCAGGGATCGTGTTGATCCATTGCCCGCTGTCTAATATGGCTAATATTTGTTCCCGTCCGTCATCGGAAAAATGATAGATCTTGGCATAACCGCGAATGATGAAATAGATTTTTTCAACTTCATCACCCTCCCACAAGAACTGTTCCCCTTTTGGGACTTTCATACTTTTTGTAATACTTTCCAAATGGCGTTTTGTTCGCTCCGAAAGAGACGACAGGTCTGTATGGGAGGAAATCGGTATGGTCATAACCCCATTCTAGCGGAAATCTCATAAAAAACTCAACCATCTGGTAAAAAATACCCGAAGAGAAAAATTTATCACTGCGGAGAACACCCCCTTCAACCTGCGGGAGTACATCTTTCCTATTTTTTCGACCTGACAGCCGGAGCCATCATCGTCCTGGCGGAATCGCGCCGGTCATTGAACGCAAACGATCGGAAAAAAGATACCGCCAATAAAAACAGCCCCTGTGTATTCATTCAGGGGCTGTTTCCTATTTGTTGATTATTTTCTAGAAGAGATGGAAGGCAGCGATGACCGGCGCAAACAGGGTGGAAACCAGCGACATCACGGTGATCAATGTGTTAATGGACGGACCAGCGGTATCTTTGAAAGGATCGCCTACCGTGTCACCCACCACAGCCGCTTTGTGCGCTTCGGAACCCGGACCGCCAAAGACACCCGACTCGATATATTTTTTTGCGTTATCCCACAACCCGCCGGCGTTCGACATCAACAGCGCCAGCACAATGCCGATGAAGATCGCGCCACCCAAAAAGCCTCCTAGCGCATTAGGTCCGAGCAGGAAACCGACCAATAGCGGCAAACCGACCGCAATGAAAGCCGGCAAGACCAGAGAGCGCAGCGCACCCTGGGCTGCCAGGCTCACGCAGGTGTTGTAATCGGGCAAGACCTTGCCTGCCAGAATGCCGGGTTCTTCGCGGAATTGACGTCGGATTTCTTCGATCATGTCAAAGGCATTGTGCGTGACCGCCAGCATGGTGAGGGCGCTGAAAAGCGGGGGCGTCATGGCGCCCAGCAAAACGCCGCCGATCACGATCGGGTCGCGCAGACTCAACGTCAGTGCATAACCGCTGGCTTCAATGGCTTCTGCATACGATGCGAACAACGCCAGCACGGTCAGAGCCGCCGCGCTGATGGAAAAGCCCTTGGTGATGGCTTTGGCAGTATTACCAGCCGAATCCAGAATGTCAGCCCGTTCAATCACTTCATGATCCATGCCAGACATTTCAGCGATACCGCGGGCGTTATCCACGATGGGTCCATAAGCATCCGCCGAGACGATCATACCGCTGATCGCCAGCATTCCCACCGCGCTGATGCCAATGCCATATACGCCACTCAAAGTGCCAGAAGCTTCCACCAGGAAATAGGAAGCCAGGGTTGCCACCACGATGCCGATGACCGAAGGGACAATGCTGATCAAGCCGTAGCTAAAACCAGTGATGATGGTGACAGCCGAGCCGGAACCGGAGACTCTCGCCGTCTCTTGCACCGGTTTGTGTGCATCAGAAGTGAAGTAATCAGAAGTGAACCCAATGACCACGCCGGTAACCAAACCGACCAGAGTCGCCCAGAGAGCGCCTTTGTCATAGTCACCAGCCAGTACCAAACCGCTCACCATCAATGCATAGATCATGGCGGTGATTACGGTGCCTCTGTTCAAAGCCGCACCGGGTTTTCCATCTTTTCCCACACGCACAAATTGAATACCGATCAATGAGGCAACAATCCCCAGGGCGCACAGGATCAACGGGAACACCACATAGCGCGTATCGCTTTGGTTGGGCAATGCTGCACCCAACAGGATGGCAGCCACTGCACTGGCTACATAGCTGTCGAAAATATCCGCACCCATGCCAGCCACGTCACCCACGTTATCACCCACGTTATCGGCAACCACCGCCGGATTGCGCGGATCGTCTTCGGGGATACCGATCTCAACCTTCCCTACCAAATCCGCTGCGATATCAGCAGTTTTGGTATAGATCCCGCCGCCGGCTTTTGCCAACAGTGCCAGGGTAGAAGCGCCGAAACTGAACCCCAGGATCAATTCCGGATCGCCGGTGATGAGAAAAATTGTGGACATGCCAACCACCGCCAGCCCGACCATAGCCAGACCCATCACGGAACCGGCATAGAATGCCACCCTGAAGGACTGGTTCAAAGATTTTTCAGCGGCAGTTGCGCTGCGCACATTGGCTTCAACGGCAACGCTCATTCCCAAATAACCGGCAACCGCCGAACAGATTGCACCGAATATGAAGGTAAATGCAATACGCAACCCTTCAGCGTTGTCGACAGTGATTTGAGAAGTTCCCAAATTGTCCAGGTCGAAGCTGAACACCAGCGCGATAAGAAAGCCCAAGATGATCGCCACCAGACCCAGGGACGTATACAATTTCTTCAGATACGAAGACGCCCCTTCCCTGATCCAGCGCGCCACTTCTTGCGCTTTTGCGCTGCCTGCATTCTGTTTCTTCACCCAATAGTACAGATACAGCGCCACAGCCACGGATACCAATCCCGCGCCCACCCCTATCAACAACCAGCTTTGCGAAGACATAATGACTCCTTCCATAAAATTAGTTTAAAAAAATCCATACATCACCCATCTGGGAATCCCAGCTAGTAAACCCACTCAATGCTAGCCTTAGAAACTTGCGGATCGCCACCAGGAATAATGTTCTTTAATCAATTCTTCCTGAGTGGGGATGGGGTAATGCACAAGCTCTTTTTCATTGCCGACAAAAAAACCATGCTTGATGGTGCGATAAGGAATGCCCCCCGAAGGTGTGCGATCTACCATTTTGGAATGAACATATTTTGTGCGCAGTTCCAACAGGCAGTCACGGATATGGTAAATGTTTTCATAGGGCAGGTCGCCAATGTCGCCATTTTGCGGATCATCTGCCAACGCCCCCAGTTTCAGCTCAGCAAAACACACAGCGGGAAGCTTGATGAGGCTGGTGGGATTGCGAACGATCAATTCGTAGAAAGCTTTGGGGTTCAGGGTGCTGACAACCAGCGGATTGACCGGGGAAATTTCCCGGTAGAGGTGCATCCCCTCTTCCTCTTTTGGCAATTGTACGCTTTTTTCGATACCCAGCGTCCGACCATCTTGTGTGACAAGGTAAAGCTTCCGCAAAGTCTTCAATGGAATACGTTCCAATACGCGGTAGACAGAAACGTACAGAGAGCGCTTGGGGGTGCCATCTTCATGAGGAACACATCGTTTTAACGCTTCTTCAATTTGAAACTCATCAGATCGGAAATCGGGGTCAATTTCAAAAAAAATCGCCTGACCACGCGATTTTTTTAACGACCCGACTGCATAATAGACACCAAACTCTTCTGGTGTTAACATTGAAACAATAAGGGCTTCAGGCAAGAGAGACAGATACAAATGTTTTTCCATGCTAACCTCCTGAAAAATTAACGAAATTGCCTAATTCTAATACATTATGCAATTTTGTGCGAATTTTACCGTTTCTTCTTATCGTATAACAAGAATGGAGAGAAAGAAATGCAGATTGGTATCGTAGGCGGCGGGGCTGCCGGGATGATGGCAGCCATCCTTTTACAAAAAGAGGGACTTAAACCTCTGCTCCTTGACGCCAACGCGAGCCTTGGACGCAAGCTCAGCGCCACAGGTGCCGGACGCTGCAACATCTCCAATCGCTCGGCAAAAGCAGATGCCTATTTCACCGATGATCCTGAAGGATTGCATCAGTGTTTTCGAACCGTTGCCAACGCGCGGGTTCTGGAAATTTTAAGATCGATCGGCATACCTACCACAACTACCGACGACGGCTGGATTTATCCGCTCTCTTTTTCCGCCGCCAATGTGGTCAGCATCATGGAAAACCATTTGCAGCACGTTTCTACCTTTCACAACACACTGGTCACGGATATTCAGAAAAATGAAGATCATTTTGCGTTGCTGACCGCCGAACGGGGCAAAGTGCACCATGTGAAGACGCTACTCATCGCCTGTGGCAGTCCTGCCAATCCGCAACTTGGGGCGCGCGGGGAACTCTATGCCGCGCTGGGGAGGTTGGGGCATCATATTCTGCCTGTCAGACCAGCCCTGACGCCCATCGAAACTGACCCTGAGCTTTTCCACAAACTACAGGGGGTGCGCCTGGATGCGGAGGTGTGCTTGCTTCACCATCACAAAGAGATCACCCGCACCCTGGGGAACGTCATCATCACCCAATGGGGCATCAACGGTCCGGGGGTCATGGACATCAGCCACTGGATCGACCCGCAAAAACCACAAGAATACTCCCTGAAGATCAATTTCATCCCGAAAAGCAGCCATGCCATTTGCGATTCGTTATCAGATCCCGCCCTGCACAAGCTTTCTCCGGCTGTCGTCTTGCAGGGGTATCTACCTGCCAAACTTGCCGATTTCTTCTTGAAACAGACCCATATGGAATCGGTGACAACCTGCGGTGAACTCACCATCGAGCAAAAAGAGCGTTTGTTGCATTCCATGCAAGAACAGCCGCTCAGCGTGCGCGGGGTGCGCGGATTCAAATATGCCCAGGCATCTAGTGGGGGAGTGGCGCTCTGCGATATCGACCCCCTCACCATGCAATCCAGAGTTTGCAGTGGCTTGTTCTTCGCCGGTGAGATCGTGAATGTGCTGGGATCCTGCGGGGGGTTCAACCTGCACTGGGCTTTCCTTTCTGCTATACTGGCAGCCCAGGCGATCACCCAGACGGCAAACGACCTCTAGAATAAAACGGACAGAAAATCACGATGCACCAGACGATAATGCGGATCATATTCCGTCCGATAGGTTTCGGAATGATGCACCACCGGATATTTGTTCTCTTCCACCCACTTATGGTATTTCTCGACCTCCAACGGAGCGAACTTGGGGATCTTGCGGCTTTTGCATAACTTGTAGAAAGTGTTAAAGGCGGTCGAAATGTGTTCGACATCCTTCTCTGATGAAGTGGAGATTTCAGCCGTCCACAGGCAAAGCGCGGAGAGCCGCTCGATCTTTTGTGATTGATACTTATAAGCCGCGAGGTTCACCCGCACGATCTTTCCCTCTGGATGGATAGATTCCCATAATGGCTGGGAATTATTGGCTTCAACAGAAGCAAACTCCCTACGCAGGTTCACTTCAAAATCTGAAGGTGATGAAGACAAGATGTGGGAAGACCCACGTACGCCCTGGTAGATCAGTTTGTAGACATCCTGGATCTCCATGAGATGGTAGCGGCGGAAATGGGTGACCAGCAGTTTGAACACGTCTTGCTGCGATCTCCATGCGTTCCCTACTTGATAAGCACCCAATTTCCACTGCATACGTTTCTTCAATCTATTTTTTCATATAGAAGCTGTAGATCCAAATCGCGGCTGCCAAAACATAACCAGCCAGGTTTATGCCCTGCCAGACCTGCGGATTCTTTACAGAGGCATCATTTTTGTCAATGGTCGTCAATGCGCTCACACAAACAAAGAGTAAAGCGACCGCGCTGTAGTAATCGCCGTTGATAAAACTGAAAGCCGCGATCACACACAGTGCAACACCAATAAAATATTTGTTCTTTTTAGTAATTACTTGCATGTTCCTGTCCTATGCTACCATTATTTTTGTATTGGTCTAATTTTAACCATTGTCAGTCTTTTTTGTGGCAGGAACCCACACTGCCATCCATATTGTAGCCGCGAAAGCCGTGCCTGCGCCGAACAGGAAGGGTGCCGAAGGACCGAATCCGCCCCATTTGCCAACACCCTGCCAGAGGATCCCCGCCAACAGAGAAGCCGGAAAGTCCAAGATTCCCATGATGCCATTATAGGTGCCATATGCGGTTCCGCGCAATTCAACCGGAACGATATCAGCCACCATGGCTTTCGTGGTGCCATAGGTCAATCCATAATAGATGCCATACATGACGTACAACACATAGATATGCCAGGTGGTTTGCGCCAATCCGAAACCGAGGTATACCGCGGCGTATACCAACCAGCCACCGATGATCATCTTCTTCCTCCCTACCCTGTCAGAGAGGATCCCGGCGGGGGTGGAAATGAGGGTATAAACCAGATTGAAGACGATCAACATGATCAAAATGCCCAACACGCTCACGCCTCTTTCCTGGGCGCGCAGCGTCAGAAAGGCATCGGATGAATTGCCAATGTCGAACAGCGAGACGATGAGCAAGAAGATCAAGAAATCCTTTCCCAGCGCTTTCAGGCTGATTTTCGGCAGAGAATGGGCTCCTTTGATTTCTACTTCTTTCGTTCCAAGGATCAATGCCAGAACAGACAACACAGCAGGGATCAAACTGAGCAAAACGATAATCCTGAAGGTGTCCACGGTGAGCATGCCTGAGGAGCGTTGGGTCAACCAGACGACCAAAGCCGCCACCGCTAACCCCAGCACCGCACCAAAGGTATCAGCCGCCCGATGAAAGCCAAACGCCAGACCTCTTTGCTTTTCTTCAATGGAATCAGCCACCAGAGCATCGCGCGGAGCAGTGCGCACCCCTTTCCCTACCCGGTCAGCCCAACGGATGGCAGCTATGCTTCCCCAACTGCCGGCAAAATAGAAGAAAGGTTTAGCCAGAGCAGAGATGCCATACCCCAGCACAGCCAGCCATTTTCGCGTTTTCAGTTTATCAGAAAGCCAACCGGAGATCATCTTCAGCAAGCTGGCGGTGGCTTCTGCCACCCCTTCGATCAAGCCGATGATGTTCGTCTTCACTCCCAGAACATTGGACAGAAAAAGTGGCAGGACATTGATAACCATTTCGCTGGATATGTCCATAAAGAAACTGGTTAAACTAACTGCCCAGATATTGCGCGGTAGGTCCTTGAGACGGGTTTTTTGATCGGAATGCATAGTAACTCCACAAGAAAACTTTTTACGTAGTATTTCGTTATATTTTTGACTATTATAGAATAGTAGTAGGATTTTCTATATCAGAAGTTTGTAAGGAGCGAAAAATGAAACTGATTATCCGTTGGGCAGCTACCTCGCTGGCGTTGTTCGCCGCCGCCTATCTGGTACCCGGAATCCACGTGGATAGCCCAGAAGCTTGGCAGGTTTTTGCCGTGATGGCAATCATCCTGGGTCTGGTCAATGCCGTCATCCGTCCTATTTTGAAAGTGCTGTCTTGCCCGCTCATCATCCTGACCTTGGGGCTGTTCGTGATCATCATCAACGCGGTATCCTTCATGGCTGCCAGCAACATCGCGGTAAACTGGTTCAACGTCGGGTTCTATGTGGATGACTTCTGGGCGGCGCTGTTGGGCTCTTTAATCGTGAGCGCTGTTTCCATCTTCGTCAATATGCTCTTCAGAGAAGAATAAGCGTAACCGATCAACCGGTTTCAAGATAGACCACCATATTTCCCAGGATGCCCCAAGAGTTTAGAAAATATTCCGTGGGAATGTCGTAGAATTTTCCGTTGTTCATGTAGCGGATGGTGTCTTCGGTGTATCCGGTGACAATGACCACATGCTCATACGCAGCAACAATGGTGGTGTTGCCCTGTGAATCGGTGTATTCATAGGGCACACCACCCACGCAATTCCCGACCACCCAGGCGATCACCGGGCGATTGGCTGCAATTTCGGCTTTCAATTCTTCAAGAGTAAACCCTTTCACCCCCTGCGCGTTCAGCCCATAATCTTCTCGTAAAACTTTTGCCACAGGCGCGGCATGCACCCCATAGGCATATGGGGGAACCTGACCCCAGGGTCCTTCCACGCTGCCTACAAAACCCAGGTCAGGATTGTCTGACTGGGGCAATTGATACTGAAAATTGAATTCATTGACCACCACGCCAAAGAACGCCGCCCAGTCGGTGGCGGTGGCAGCTTCGCAGCCGATCGCAAAGTACTGGCGATGCCCCCAAATGTTGTAGATGTGATGTTGGGTGGGCAATACCTGATCCCCGGGATCAGCCAGTGCTGTAGGAGTAGCCAGGAACACTTCCTGGGTCACCTCCAGCGAGAAATCATTTCCAGGCTCAACCAACGGCGCGGTGCCGGATAAGGTCAGCGCAAGGGTTGATTGGAAGGCAGCCAGGGTACCGGCGACCTGTTCCTCTATAGAGAGGGTGGCTGTTCCTCCCTCAGCGGTCGGCAAAAACAGACTGCACCCATTGATTAAGAGAAAGAAAAAAGAGAGAACACCAACCTGCCATATTCTCTCTTTGCGCACATTTCGCGATTGTGAAGCCATTTTATAATGAACTGCCATCCACCACAACCAACCGGATAGTTATGGACTCACGAGATTTCAAGATACTTTACTGCAGAAGTTCTTTCTGCGACGTTCGTTTTTTGTTCAATTTATCCACAATAGCATTGAATTCTTTTCTTTCCAGGGGATACCGCAAGGCAAAGACAATGCCAATGATAAGCAGAATGGCAGAGATGGGTCCCATCAAAAAGCGGATGCCGTTCAAAGCAGTTTGCGGTTGCACGGCTGAATTGGGCACATAATGGGTAATTTCCAGAACGAACGCCGTCAAAGGTATGGCAATGGACGACGCCACTTTTGCCATCAATGTGACCAGGGAGTAAAAGACGCCTTCGTGGCGTTCCCCCGTGCTCAATTCGCCATATTCAATGGCATCCGGGATCATCGCCCAGGGCAGCACATGGGCAGCCGAAACTCCCACACCGGCAATGACGCATAAAGCCATCACCCAGACAGTGGAAGAACTTGCGCTCAAGCTCATCAACAACAATTGAGCGATTGCCCAGAACGAGATACCGAGGGCGTACGCCTTGCGTTTATCCAGTTTCTTGGAAACCCAGTTCCACAACGGCAGGGCGATGATGGCGGTGATGAAGATGGATCCCATCAAAATATCGCTCATCGCTTCTCGCTCTAAAACGTATTTCACATAGTAGAGCAGCACTGTCTGCACAACATTCATAGAAGTCCAGGTAGCCAGGTATACCACCGCTCCCAGCACGAAAGGTCTGTTCTTCAATGCCAGCTTGAGCGAATTGAAGATATCGGGTTTTTCATATTTCACGACGGCATTTTTTTCACGGGTCTTCAGGAAGATGAAAAAGAGCGGAACGGCACTCAGCAACCCAAACAAAAGTCCCATGGTGAAAACGCGGTTGGCATTATCAGGTGAAAAGCTCTTCACCAGCATCAGCGGCAATGTGAAAGCCACCAGGCCCCCAATGATGTTGTACACCATGCGGTAGGACGTCAACGAAGTCCTCTCGTCATAGTCATCGGTCAGATCTGGGGTGAGGGCAAAATAGGGCATGAATACAAAGGTCTGTGCCGCATCATACAGCACATATGCCAGAGCGAAATACACAGCCAGCGCGGTTTGATCGGTAAAAGCCGGTTTGTACCACAGCATGGCGAAGGTGATCGCAAAAGGCACCGCCCCGAAAAGCAGGAACGGTCGCCGGCGCCCCCAGCGCGAGTGCGTGCGGTCAGAGATATTTCCGATGAGCGGGTCATTAATATAATCCCAGGTACGCCCGATCAGAATGGCAATGCCGGCAACCGCCGGAGACATACCAACCACATCTGTCAAAAAAAGCAAAAAATAGGCGGCAATAATTGAATTGGTCATGCTGTATCCAAAATCGCCCGATCCGTATACAACCTTTGTCCAAAGCGGTATCTTTTTTTGCATGGTCGTTTCCTTTTCACATGAGAATGGTTTTGAATGGATCTATTCTAATTGAAAAAAAGATTTTTGTTTTAAATACCCATAATAATGAAAATTCACATATGTGAAATACTCATGCGCATTTGAAGCCACTCTTGCAGTCTTGACAATTCCATAATAGACAGAGAATTGAGGTTGTTGATCAAATGCCCTCCGAACAATTACCTCAACGCCTAGCAGTGCCCCCTACGTAGGGGGCACTGCTAACGAAGGCTGGCAACACCTCTTTACTGAGAAACACAAGAGCACAAAATTCATCAGAGAAATCTGGGCTGCGTAGGTGCTCATTATTTGAAAATGAGGGTAATCTAGTATCATGGTCCTCTTGGTCGCTGTCGTCGCTGGTTTGATTGCTGCTCTCATCCGATCGTGGATTCGGCATGAGAAATTTCGATCTTTAAAGATGCGGAGCGTCTGGTTGGTTTTCGCTGCTTTCCTTCCTCAATATTTAGCCACCTCCCTGTCCTTTACCCGCGAAAGGATCCCTGATTCCTGGATGCCGTTCATTTTGATCGGATCCCTGATCTTGTTGATGGTCTTCGTATGGTTGAATCGCACAGAAGCGGGCATGTGGGCTTTGGGATGTGGCTTATTTCTGAATTTCCTGGTGATCTTCCTCAACCATGGTTTTATGCCATTAAGCCCGGAAACCGCGCAGAAATTGACCCCTCCTGGGGTAGATGTTGCGCTCACCATCGGCGAGCGGGTGGGATTTGGAAAAGATATTTTGCTGCCGGTTGAAGGAACGAGGTTGTGGTTCCTTTCAGACATTTTTGTCCTTCCTCAATGGATGAACTACCGGGTCGCATTCAGCATTGGTGATATATTTATCAGTGTTGGGGCATTCCTGTTCCTTTGGTCCTTGGGTGGTTCCTCTCAACGCAAGTCAATGGAGGCACACAATGCTCAGGACATTTAATTTCACGCCCATTCTTCCCACAAAACCAGAAAAAAATACGGAAATGAGCCGCATCACCTGTGCCGCGGTGATCAACGGACCCTTCTGTCGTATGCTTTTAGAGTCCCCGCTACGCGCCATCGAAGCGGGATTTCACGACGAATACTTCCATGTGAATGCGCAGGATCTGGCAAAAATAAAGGCCATCCATGCATCCAGCCTGGTGGATTTCGCCACTCAGGTAGCCAATATCTAATCAAAAAAGGAGAAAAATCATGAAGAACCTAACCAATAAAGCCAACCTGTTCGCCAGCCACAAGGGACAGCTCGTCCTCGCCATCCTCACCATCGCTTTATTCGTCCTGGCTGCCGGCGCCCCCAACGCCACCCTCGGCATCGGTCGCTGATCACCAACCAATAACCTTATTAGGAGTATTCACCATGCTTAAGAAAATCGAAAATTACAGCTACAGCAAACCAGCCCACGATATGGAATGCAGCCGACTGCTCTCCGCTGCCGTCATCAACCGCAATTTCTGTACCATGCTGCTTTCCGACCCCTCCAAAGCCATCCATAGCGGCTACAGCGGTGAAAAATTCAATCTCAGCAAAGAAACCGAGGAGAAGATCACCACCATCCGCGCCACCTCGCTGCAAGAATTCGCTGCCAAATTAGCAGCACTCTAATCAACCATTGAAAAGGAGAAAGATCATGAAAAACACCATCAACAACATTCGTTTATTCGCCAGCCATAAGGGACAGCTCGTCCTCGCTATCCTCACCATCGCTTTGTTCGTCCTGGCTGCCGGTGCCCCCAACGCTACCCTTGGCATCGGTCGCTAATTCGTTCACAAATAAATCAGGAGAAAAATCATGAAAAGCACCATTAACAAAATCAATCTATTCGCCAGCCACAAGGGACAGCTCATTCTCGCCATCCTCACCATCGCTTTGTTCGTTTTAGCCGCTGGCGCCCCCAATGCCACCCTCGGTATTGGTCGCTAATCTATCACAGCGTCGATAAGGAGAAAAATCATGAAAAACACCATCAATCTATTCGTCGGAAGAAAAGGACAGCTTATCTTAGCCATCCTCACTATCGCTTTGTTCGTTTTGGCTGCCGGCGCCCCCAATGCCACCCTCGGCATTGGTCGCTAACCGACTTTGTTAGGAGAATGTCGATCATGCTTAAGAAAATCGAAGATTACAGTTACAACAGACCAGCCCACGATCAGGAATACAGCCGGTTGCTTTCTGCCGCCGTCATCAATCGCAATTTCTGTACCATGCTGCTTTCCGATCCCTCCAAAGCCATCCACAACGGTTACAGTGGTGAGAAATTCAATCTCAGCAAAGAAGCCGAGGAGAAGGTCACCACCATCCGCGCCACTTCCCTGCAGGAGTTTGCCGCCAAGTTGGCTGCACTCTGAATATGAATGTTTGAAGGAGAAATATCATGAAGAATCTAACCAGTAAGGTCAGCCTGTTCGTTAGCCACAAAGGACAGTTCGTCCTTGCCATTCTCGCCATCGCTCTGTTCGTTTTAGCCGCCGGCGCCCCCAACGCCACTCTCGGCATCGGTCGCTAAACTGGTTTTTTGCTGAACTGTATTTTTACCAGAGGGCAAGCCATGCCCTTCCTTCTGGTATGAAACTTGCTCTTTCATTACCGTTTTGCGTTCGTTTAATGTTTAGTGGATAGAAAATTACATGGAAAATTTACAGCAAACCAAACATATGCAGTCCATCCTTGTCACCAGCACAAGGACATATGTGAACAACGCCTCCATCGCGGCTGATCTGGCTGCCATGGTAGCCCAGTCGGGCAAGAAGACGATATTGCTGGATGCAGACCTGAACCGCCCGGTCATTCATCGCGTTTTTGAACTGCCCAACCGGGTTGGTTTGAGCGACGTACTGCAGGGGCAACGCACGCCCGCTGCCATCATGCATTCCATGCTTGAGGGCAATTTACATATCGTCACCAGCGGCAATATGCCAACCATGACCAAAGACCTGATCGGCACCAGGGAAATGAGCAATCTGCTCAAGCAGTTGAAGCAGGAGTATGAAAAGATATTCATTCACGGTCCGGCATTCTTCTACAACGAAGCCACGCTGCTTGCTGCTCAAGTGGACGGGGTGGTGTTGATGATCAACCCCAGTTATGCCAAGTCTGAAGCCACCCAGGCTATCGTCGAGCGCTTCCAAAAAACCGGCGCTACCATCATCGGTATCGTGATGCGCGACCAGCCCAAGTATCAGTCCAACCAATCCACTTTCATCAACCGCTTGCTGAACTATGATAAACACAACCGCATGGAACGATAGACCATCCTATCTGGTTACCGGTAATTCTCTACCCACTGGCTGCTTTCATCAAAAAGCAGCCCTGCTTTTTAAATAGAATTCATCTACAATGTACTCAAAAAGGAAGTTCCCCATGCCCACCCGCCCAGATCCGAATCCCATGCAGCAATTGCAACAAATGGTCGAACCCTGGCAGCGCTCCGTTCAGGATCCCTTCAAAGCGCAGCAGGCAGTGTTGGAAAAATTCATCGCGATCTACGCACACACCACCTACGGCAGGCAGCACGGAACGGGCAATATCGGGAATATTCAGGATTTCCAAAACGCCTTCCCTGTACAAACCTACGAAGAATATAAACCGCTCATCCAGCAGGTGATGGCTGGAGAGATCAATCTCCTGTTGAACGAGCAGCCGGTTGGATGGGCTATCACACGCGGCACCAGCAAAGGGGAAGTCAAGTTCATCCCCATGACCCCCACCGACCTGAAGATGCGCGTTTCTGCCGGCAGGGCGGTGGTCAATTTTGCCCTGCGCTCCGGATGTTTTGAGCTCTTTCAGGGTGTGAACCTCAATCTGAACTTCCCCAGCGTCGTGGGGAGCATCCGGGTGGGTGAAAAGGAACTGGAATACGGGTACAGTTCCGGCATCTATACCCGCCACGTCAGCGCCCTCACCCCGGTGCGCTCCGTGCCCTCGCAGGATGAGATCGATGCGCTGGGTGGTGGAAAAACTCAAAAAGATTGGGACGCGCGCTTCGAGCTGGCGTACACCAAGTGCCTGCCAGAAAAGGTGACCTTGGTGGGTGGGGTGGCGCCCACCGCGTTACAGTTTGGCAGATACCTACGCCGGACGCATCGCCATCTGCCCAAAGACAAATGGAACGTGCTGGTTATGACGCTGGGATCTGTGCCCGGCATCAACACCCGCCTGGCGCAAGACCTGTGGGGGTATTACGGACAGCAGGCTGCCATCCGCGAGATCTACGGCGCGACCGAAGGCATGTTCGGTCAGCAAATGGACGAAAAGCGCGCCTGGGTGCCCAATTATGACCTGTTCTTCTTTGAAGTTCAAACCCGCCAGGGGGTCAAAATGCTGCACGAGATGAAACCCGGTGAAAGCGGCAGCCTGATCGTATCCACACCGATCTTTCCGCGCTATCAGATCGGCGACCGCATCCTGGCATTTCAGGCGCCCTATTTCCGCTGTATCGGCAGAAACGCCTGGACCACCCCCTTGAAATATGCCTGGGGCGAATTCAACTCTTTGAACCTGGGAAGGTTATAAAGGCTTTCAACCTCAGCGTTGAAAAATTATGCTGAGCAAGATAGAAACCCCCAACGCCAGGATGAATCCGGGTATGAGCATGACCGGTTGGAACATGCCGCAACTGCCTGCCGCCAGACCCAGAAAAATAAAGAAATGCAGAAAGGTCATGGTCAGGTTGTAGCGCAGCTTTTTAACCGCCACGCGCACCAGCAGCTCAAAGGCAAGGATGGCAGCATTCCCCAAAAAGAGCAGCGGGATGACGCGAAAGTCAAAGCGGTAACTTGTCAACCAATTGCGCAGAGAAGGGAACCATACCAGATCGGGCAGCCGCCAATCGGCTACCCAATGTTGAAAACCTGCCAGAATAATTCCCCCCATCCAGATCAACATGCCCGCCCAAATCAGCGTTGCAAACCGGTCGTTGATGATGATCTCATCCTGATCGCGCAATCCAAGATCGTCCATGGCGCTCAATTATAAAACAAAAAGTGGCTTGTGTTGTACCAAGCCACCGTTTTTAAGACCAATTTATCTATTTTTTCTTTAGCAGTCCGCCCAGCATCACGCTCACCCCAACTGCGATCAAAATGAGTGGCCAGATGATATACCAGTTGAAGAAAGGAGAAAGCCCCCAGCCGATCAGAACAGCCGCCAGAACGATCTTGCCGCCCACGTGCGATTTGAAAGCCGGCAGAACAAGGCGCAGCAGCACTTCGATCAGCACGATGACGCCCGCACCTAACGCGATCATGTGGAAAGTGTTGAACGCCAGCAATTCACTCACACCGCGGAAGAACCAGGAATGGCGCACGCTCACCCCAATGGCATCCCACCAGCCCAGGTTATGCCCAAGAAAAACCAGCCCAGCCCATATCAACACCGCCGCCCACGCCAGAGTGCTCAGCAGATCCTGCTCCTCTTTCTTTTCCTCGTGCTTCTCCTGCTCTTTTTCATTCTTTTCTTCCATCATCTTTTCATCTTTTTCATTGATATCTTTTTCAGACATAGCATTCCTCCACCTAATTCTTAATTGCTCACATTACTTAATACGGAAGAAATGGAAATGAGTTGCACCCGCTGCGGAAGCCCGCACTCGTTCACTACAATTGCTGGTCGAAGAATTCGACCATGCGCTGGATGAAAAGCGTATCGCCGCTGTTCTGAAAAGTGTGCGGCTGGTTTTCGTAAAAATAACAATACACTTCTTTTTGCAAGGCTCCCAGGTCAGAACACAATTGATCGGACCATTCCAGCGGCACCACCGTATCTGCTGCGCCGTGGTGGACGCTCAGGGGAGCGGTAATGCGGTCGAGGTAGGTGCTGGCAGAAAGGGTGCGCAGCACTTCATCGGTGGTGTGGATAGCCGGATTGCCGCGCCCATCATCGCTATCGAAATATGCCAGATTGACTTTTTCATCCGCATTGATGGAAGCATACAAAACCGCGGCGTCAATATCGTTATCGATTTCCAGCACGCGCAACACAATGCCGCCTCCCATGCTGTGCCCCCACACGCCAATGCGCTCCCCATCCGCTTTTTCGAGCAGACCGGATGCGCCCGCCTGGGTGCGGATAAGTGCCAGCAGGTTCAGGGTATCGATGGTATCGCCGATGCCCACCGGGTCATAGGCATCATCCGATACCCCGTATCCGCGCAGGTTGGGATGCACCACAATGTAGCCGGCTTTAGCCAGCGCATCGGCGTAGCGCGTGGAATAATCCAGCATGCTGTACTCCGCCGGCTCAATATAGCCGTGCAGCATGACCACCACCGGAAAGAGTCCCTCGCCATCTGGAACATTCAAAAAGCCATACAGCTCCAATCCCTCACTGCGGTATTTGACCATGTATCTGGTAAAAGCGCCCCCATTGGTGAGCACGCCTTCATTCTGAATGACGCCACCCCCATATGTGCGCGCGCTGAGCGCTTCGATGGTGTAGCCGGCAAAGGGGTTAGGCGTAGGGGTGATGGTGGGCAGAGGCGTGGGGGTGAATTTTGGGGTGGGGGTAATGGTGGGTGTGAAGGTTGGGATGGGTGTGACAGTAGAGCTCATGCGTTGCACCTGCGGCGCAGGGAGGGGCTCCTGGCTGCAGGAGGTAGTGTAGAGAACAGACAAAAGGATCGTGGTTATGAAAAGAACAATCCGCAAGGTGGGCTTATGGATCGCTCCTGATTTCCTTGTGATAAACATGCCAGTGATAATACTATGATTTTCAATTCAGAAAAAGCTTCCTCGATTAAGAAAATGCTGCCAATCTCGCTCCTGTTCAGTTAAAAACTTGACAAAACCCCGATCTCCGACTTCGAAGATGCGTGCGGATTCTTACCGATTAATTTCCGGAAAATTTCACAATGTACAGCATGCCAATCCTTTGTTTCTCAGCGCTCGGTTCTGGTCAGATGAATCTCCCATCACAAAGAAATGGTTTGGAGGAAAGCAGGATGACTGATAGAATACTAATAAGTATGATTGTCATTAAGGACCGGTTTAAGCATAGAAATGCAAAAGAAATCCCCTTCCCTCACTAAGGGAGATGTCAATGTTCACATATACGCAGATCTCTTCCATCATTCTGCAACCCCGGCGGCATTGTTCGACACGAATAAAAAATGTATTCTAGCGAACCACTCGTTCTTGGTTCAACTGGGATATCCTGCTGCCAACCACTCGCATCTAAACCCGGATTTTCTGCAAATCTTCGAAGATAAAGCGCAAGGAACCGCTTTCTTCGAGCAGCTCTGCGAGAGAAAGATTGTCCGCAGGCACGAAAGTCACTTGATCACAAAAAATGGGCATGGTTTTTCCGTCTTGATCTCGGGGCGTGTGTTCAATTTCAACGGAGATAAATTTTTTCAAATCTCCTTTACCGATATTTCGCGTCTTAAAGATCTCGAAGAGACAATCCGCAAAGACAGCGCCAAGATTGTTTCCATAATGGAAAACAGCGCTGCCGGGTTATTCTATGTAAGCCCTGAAGGCATCCTGACCAATCTGAATATGAAGCTATTGAAGATGCTGGATATCAACGAAAACGCGTACATTGGACAGCCGGTCAAAATATGGTTGGGGGACTTACTCGCAAAAACTTCGGAGCCCGAAATCATCCAGAAACGGATCGCGACCGCTCTCTCCGATTTAGACCAATACCCCAAAATAGAATTCGCAATTACAGCCGGTATTACATTCCATTACGAGATGGCATTATTTCCTGTCAAGGGCGAAATGGGAGAATCCTTGGGTTGGGGAGCGATTGTTCAAGATATCACCGAATTGAAACAGCAAGCCAATTGGAAGTTGGAACTGCTATCCATTCTCTCCCATGATATTCGTTCGCCACTTGCCACCCTGAAGGGTCACATGTCGATGCTCCAGGAAAATCTCACCCACTGGGGAGATGACATTGTTAAGGATTTCCTCAATACCATCAGCGAAAATATCGACAAGCTTTCCTATCAGATTGATCGGAACCTGGCTCTTACCAGAGTGGAAGGCGGTGACCTGGGGCTCCGCCCGCAAAACATCGACCTGGTTCAGTGTGTGGAACAAGCCATCAAATTTATTTCCGACAAAAAAGATAAATTGGTGATAGACCTCATTCACGATGACAACCTTGCAAAAACGCGAGCCGATCCTGCGCGTATCGAAGAAGTGATGATCAATCTGCTTGACAATGCCGTTCGTTACAACCCGCCTGATAAGAACCTCATTATTGAGATTCACTCTAGCGGTTCCTGGCTCATCGTTTCGGTCCGTGATTTCGGCAAAGGGGTCCCTGCCGATAAGCAGAAAACGATCTTTGACAAATACGTACGGGTGGACGAAGAGGGAACTGGAACCGGATTGGGACTGTACATCTCCCGCAAGATCGTTGAAGCCCACGGTGGTCAGATACGCATTCAGAGTCCTTTGCCCAATATGAAGCATGGAACCGAGTTCACATTCACTCTTCCAGCCACCTATTCCGCACCCACCAAGAGAACGCCCCTTGTCAAACGGCAGTCGCTCAACCGCACAGCCAACAAGGAATTCACCATCCTTGTCATTGAAGATGAACTCGACCAATTAACGCTCATGAAAACGATCCTGGACGAAGCCGGGTTCCAAGTCGAAACGGTGACCAATGGCGTTTCTGCCCTTGACGTAGTTAAAATTTCTCCTCCCGATCTAATCCTGCTCGACTGGCTGTTGCCCGGAATGAACGGGCTCGCAGTTTGCCAGGGAATCCGGCGTTATACAAACGCTCCCATCATCGTGGTCACATCCTGCACGGAGCAAGAAGAGCTGTTGACTGCTTTCGATGCCGGCGCCGATGACTACATCATCAAACCTTTTGACCGGCAAGAATTATTTGCCAGGATACACGCCCTGCTGCGACGAGAGAGTGCGATTCAGAATCCTGTAAAGTCCAACCGATTCAATGCGCATGGCTTGGTGATCGACTTTGACACCCATGAAACGTGGTTGGATGGGGAAAATTTGCTGTTACCAAGAGCCGAATACGAGATTCTGGAATATATGGCTCAACATCGCAACCAATTACTGACTTACGGGCAAATCATCGAATCGGTCAATTCATTAATGGTGGAAGACAGTCAAAATGCGCTTTATGTCCATATAAGCCGATTGAGGAAAAAAATAGAGCCTGATCCGAAGAACCCAACGTTCATTATCACTCGTTGGGGAATCGGATATGTGTTTATGCCTTATTGACATATCTCCCAATTGATTCAAAAATCCATAAGAATTTTGCAAGATGTCTCCTCGATATAGCAAGGACTTTGAAAGATCTATATCCTAGAATCGAATGAGTGACCTCAAACAGCCTTACATTCTAGGAGCAAATATGGCATCAAATTCCGCAACTGCGACGACTTCAAAGCCCGAAGCGACGGTTGAGAAGTTTACAACCGAACCTGATTTAAACAATTTTCCAGCATCCATTTTTTCTGAAGTGAGCTTTCTCGAAAAGAAGAACCAGTTCTTTGTTCAGATCGCATTAAATGATACAGACTTCACGAATTTGAAATTGAACGCTTCGGAAAATACTTTGGTTTTGCGAATTCAGGGGAAGCAGGGCAACACCTTCATACGTATCATAACCTTGCCGGTCCATGTAAATATCGAGCAGGGAAAAGCCGATTACTCCGGAAACATTCTTACGATCTGTTTCCCCATCCTCTCAACCAGCAAAGAGATCGAAATTCAGTTGAAATAAAACCGCTTTGTGTTCATGAAAAAATGGACAAATCGGATCAAAAAGCCCATCGCGAGGTGAAAATGCAGCAATCTGTATTGAAAAATGGCGTTTCTGGAAATGAGAAACAAATTCTGACCTTGAGCACCTACTTAACAAAAACTGATTTTACCCTTTACGTGGCTCTCCCTGACAATGACCCAGCGAAAGAAAAGTTGTTCATTTCGATATTCGGCAATACCTTGAGCGTCAACTATGAGTTCTTTCAGCACGGTATGCAAAGCCAATCCAAGATGATTGCATTACCCGATGATGTTGATGTGGATGCTATCCGTTATGAATTTGAAAAACGCATCTTGCGATTGATCATTCCCAGAGACGATTCAATACCCCATCCACAAAACTCCGTGCTGGTGCTGACCTTTCCGCCCGAAAAAAACATCCAAAAAGATAAATTCGACTTCCCTAAAATAGAGATAGAAAAACCGGTCGAATGCATCGCAAATCCATTCATGACACTCGACAAGCCGACGAATCATGTTCAGGAATTCTTTTCCACAGGAATTCAGAATGAAGTGGAACAATTTCATTCAACCATCCCCGGCTTCAAAGCAAGTCCTTTGGTAAGCCTTCCCAATCTGGCAGCTATGTTGGGCGTCAGAAGCGTATGGGTGAAAGATGAATCAAAACGCTTGAACTTGAACGCTTTTAAAGTGTTAGGAGGGTCCTATGCGATCGCGAAGACCGTACAACACCTTTTACAACCCACGAATTCCTCTTTAAATTTCGATGAATTGACTGCCAAAAATACAGCTCCGAAGTTGGGAAAATTAATTTTTGCGGCTGCAACGGATGGAAATCATGGGAAGGGAGTAGCGTGGGCGGCTTCGCAATTGGGTTATCAATCCATCATCTACGTCCACAAATTAACCTCGCAAGCCCGCATTCGAGCTATCGAGAACAGTGGAGCAAAAGTCGTGGTGGTAGACGGCACCTATGATGACGCGGTTCGAAAAGTGAACTGGGATGCCAAGGAAAACGGGTGGCTGGTAATTTCTGATACCGCCTGGGAAGGCTACGAGGATATTCCCAGGTGGGTAATGCAGGGGTATACAACCATGCTTTCTGAAACACAACGACAATTCGCTGAACAGGGGATCGAGAGACCCAGTCATGTTTTTGTACAGGCAGGGGTTGGGGCATTGGCAGCAGCCACTATCGGATTCTATGCCGCTCGTTTCAAACAAAACCGTCCGTTGAATGTTGTGGTTGAGCCTGGCAAGGCAGCCTGCCTTTTCCATTCCATGGAGATCGCAGATGGGGATCCCCATTCCTTTGCAGGAAATTTGGACACGATCATGGCTGGTCTGGCATGCGGTGATCCCAATCCCCTGGCATGGCCGATCATACGGGAACACGCCGATTTTTTCATCAAATGTCCCGATTATGTCGCCGCGAAAGGAATGCGCGTATATGGATCACCCGCCCAGGGTGACCCTGCCATCATATCAGGAGAATCAGGAGCGGTGACCCTGGGGGCGCTCATGTTCCTGATGCAGTGGGATGAAGCGAAAGCCTTCCGAAAGAAATTGAACCTGACCGAACAGTCGGATGTGCTTCTCATTAATTCCGAAGGGAACACCGATCCAGATCACTACCGCCATGTCGTATGGGATGGGGGGGAAGCAGTACCTGCAATTTATAAAAGTTATTGGCCGTAGAAAAATCCATTGGAAAGGAAATGAGGAATGGTTAAGAAAAGTATTGAAACGATCAAAAAAGAACTTGAAAGAAAAAAAGAAGAACTCATTTCATTTCTGAAGCCTTCGACTGAACATGGAGAAATAAATCCCAATGACTATGATTTATCCCAGCAGTATCAACTATCAGAACAGCAAAGTTCTCTGAACTCTTACAATCAGAGCATCCTTTCTCAAATAGAAATCGCGTTAAAGAAAATTGAAGAAGGGAGCTATGGAGTGTGCGAACGATGCCGAAAACCGATCGACCCGGAGCGCTTGGCAATCATCCCCTATGCCAATTTTTGTATGGATTGTCTGAATCGTTTTCCATCCAAGTTGATCCATTCTTCTACCATAAGCGAGGAGTGATGAAAAGAGTGCGCGATTTGCGATAATTTTTTAGTTTGCTGGTTGCAAAAGTTGCGCTGTAGAAAAAGGGAGCAACGAATATGAACCCGGGGCAGGGTTCGAGTCCGCGACCAGGCGGTGATGAGCCGCGCGCACTTCCTCTTCAGATACCCCATGAAACTCGCTACACTGATCTTTGACGCTATGCTTACCAACAGCGCACATGATCTACCATTGAGTGCCCTTCCTGGACCTTTACTCCTTTGTACCCGCATAACTGCCTCAATATTTCCCCTCCGTACTTCGGTGTAAACACTATATGATATTTGCACATCCATTGGAATTTGGTTGAAAAACCTAACAGATAACGATACTAGTGACTTTTAATTACAATTATTATTTACTTAGAATTTAAATCAACAACTAGTTAGTATTACCTCTATCATTGTGGAGATATATAATTGAATTTTCCAATCATCTTTTCGAGGATTAACTCAATTACATGCCGAATCAAACATCATTAGCTCAAGAATGGCTTGAAAAAACCAACCAAGCTGCCACGCCCGAAGAGCAAATTCACTGCTGCAATCAGGCTCTCGAATTGGATCCCGAATTTGCGCTTGCTTATTTTTATCGTGGCAACTGCTATGTCGGTCTGCACCAATATGCGGAAGCGATCGCTGATTATGACCGGGCACTCCGCCTCGATCCCAAAATGGATGGAGCTTTGATCAACCGCGGGATCTGCCATGCACATCTGCACCAGTATGAGGAAGCAGTTGGTGATCACAGCCAGGCAATCCGGATCAATCCTGAAAATGCCGAGCCCTATTACTTCCGCGGCAATTGTCTTTTTCAATTAGAAAAATACGAAGATGCGATCGGGAATTTCGATCAGGCGCTGCGGCTTGACCCGGAATTTGCGGCGGCTTACAACAACCGCGGACTCTGCTATTCCAATCTGGACCAGGATGAAAAAGCAATAGAAGATTACAATCAGGCTGCCCGCCTCGCGCCTGAAAACGCTTCTGTCTTTTACGACCGCGGGACCAGTTATGCAGTCCTGCGGCAACATGAAAAAGCGATCGAAGATTTTACACGGGCGATCAGCCTTGAACCTGATTTTGGGGATGCCTACTACAACCGCGGCAACTGCTACGGTCACCTGAAGCGGTTTGAAAAAGCGATCGAGGATTACAGCCAGTCCATCCGCCTGGACCCTGATGATGCCTATGCCTACAACAACCGCGGATTCACCTACGCCAACCTGGGGCAGTATGAAAAGGCGGTTGAAGATTGTGACCGGGCGCTCAGTCTCGACCCCGAATTGGAGGATGCCTGCTACAACAAAGCCTGTGCCTGCGCTCACCTGGGGAAAATGGAAGACGCTTTGAGCAACCTTCGCCAGGCGCTCCGGATCGCTCCGCATAAATACTGCGATCAGGCAAAGGATGAACCCGCTTTTGAAGCGATACGGGGGGATGCGGTTTTTCGAGAGCTGTTGGAAATCAATTGCGCTGAGTGTTGACACATCGGCTATCTGAATTACCCCGAAAAAATTGGTGGGCCCGGCAGAGTCCGAACCTGCGACCAGGCGGTGATGAACCGCACGCACTTCCCCTTCAGATACCCCATGAAACTCGCCACACTGATCTTTGACGCTATGCTTACCAGCGGGTGTATGTGATTGTGATCTACTATCGCTTTCCCTCTAGGAACTCTACTTTTTTCCACTTGCATAATTCCTTTATTACCATTACCTCTACTATATCCCTCTTTAACTTGTTGTAGATTATCTTCCGCCTATAAATAATGCGAATAATGGGTTCTCTATACAAGATCTATAAGTCTTTTTGATACCGATTTCAAGCATATTTGTTATCAATATGGAAAATTCTTAATGGGCTCGATCTGATTTTACTACAATGGTGGTATCCCCATTGACCGGTTGATATACCGGTATTTTTTCTCCTGCCACTTGCGCCTCGATCACCACACCCGATCCGCCGAACTGTCCTCTGCCTGAATCATCCACCCATACTTTACTGTAACCACCGCCTCTCCATGAGAGCGTCACATTTGCCTTTCTCCACGGATCATCTCGTCTATCTACCAGGATTAAAGTATTTGTCATTTTTGTCCTCGTTTATCTTTTTTGATGTTTATAATTTTGAATCTGCCAGAATGTAGTATTCCATGGCTTGTTCTTTCGCTTCTTCCAATCTTTCCTCAATTACATCGGAGTAATCAAGTTGGTTGACATCGAAAGTTTTGATTGCTTTATATATTTCTTTCCACGTATCATTTTTGATTCCTTCACAAAAATCTGCTATCCTGAACATTCTTTCCGTGTTATCTAAATACGCCACCGCGCTGGCGGGCTCCCTTTGCAGATTACGGTTATATACCTCAATCAGATTGAGGATGCTGGTCGTGAAATGCTCATTGGATATCCCTGCCGCAGCAGCGGTTACCCCCAGAGTAATGCCTTTGAAAAGGACGTTCATGGCTGTTCCCACGATAGTATCCGCCATCTCCTGTCCTTTATAAACAACCGGGTTTTTTCCCGCAGTCGCAGTTTTTAATTTGCATGAATGGAACACTGTCAGATAATAGTATCCCGCAAAACTGTCAGGATCCAATTCGATCGCTTTCTCTGCCATTTTTTCCATTTCAGACAAAATCTTTGAATCATTACTGCCCTGCTGGCTTCGGCAAATGAAATAAAAATACAAGAAATCAGCAAATTCCCCATAAACGCTCGAAATAAAATCTCGGCTTTCCTCATCAGCAATCGTGTCTATTGCAGGGATCAGCTTCTTCCGAATATTGTCAGCGATTTGATAATCTTTGACACTTTCATTATCATGGCCATTTTGCCAATACTTATGAAATAATTTATACTGGGTCTCAATATTATCTGTAGCCATATTAATCTCCACTTGATATCGATTTTTGTAAATTAGAATTTACTATTATTTCCATACTGCCTATATACTTTTTTATTATATAAGAATTTTTTTAATGAGTTCCGTTTTCAAAAAAGATACAAAAAGAAATATCTTTTTGCATCTTTTTATGGGCCCGGCAAGATTCGAACCTGCGACCAAGCGGTTATGAACCGCACACTCTGCCGCTGAGCTGCCAGCATGCTATCAACGAATGCAAAGGTGCCATCGTCAAATACCTGGCTCCATTCCAAACCACCCGTAAAACGGGGCTCTAAGGCTAGAAACCTTTACTACTGGTCACCCTCTCAAGATGCTGGCTTTCACTCTCGTTCAAGCCACTTTGTCTTTCCTCCTCCGCACATCCCTAAAGGGATTCTCTTTTTCCAACTACCCCTTGAAGGGGTCTCCATGTCCCCTCATACTTAGCCATCCCTTACTATCTGCCACAATCGACCCGTCAAAGAATTCGTCGACGATATAGCTCTTAAGAAATTAATATCGTTTCATCAATGCGCAGTTTATTCTTTTCTTCTATCCAATTCTTTAATCATCTCTACTTTCGGCAATGACCTTCCTCCTGCAAATTCACTTCCCAACCAAATATCAAGGTTCTTCTTGGCTGCGTTAACCCCAATAACCAAACTGCCAAAAGTGGCAATCTGTGCGTCATTGCTTGCCCTTGCCCTCTCTGCCGAATATGGGTCATGGATAACCGCCGCTCTGATACCCGGGATTTTATTGGCAGTGACTGCCATTCCTATTCCTGTCCCGCAGACAAGAACTCCTCTGCCATAACCCTCTCTCAATAACTTTTCGCATAGCGCGATCGCTATTTGGGGGTACAAAACTTGCTCATTTGTATTCACGCCCAAATCGATCACAGCATAGTTTTTTTCAATCAAATAATCTCTCAACTGGTTTTTGAGAACCAGACCGATTTCATCGGATCCTATCAAAATAGATTGCGTGTTGTTAGACATTTATTTTCCTTCTCTCTAGCAATTTACCATCTCAACTAATTCAGGTTTTTAACACAAATAATTTGATAAAATCTGCTACCTTTCCCATTGAAAGAACAACAAAGCGGGTGACTCAATATAATCACCTATTAACTGCAAAAATCTTGCCGCCGGCGCTCCATCAATCAGCCGATGGTCGTATGTCAGGCTAAGCGTCATCACATTCGCCATATCGATTTGGCTATTTCGCACGATCGGCTGTTTTGTAATCTTTCCAACACCCAGAATGGCACTTTCAGGATAATTTATGATGGGTGTGAAGGATGAGATTCTGTATAACCCAAGATTGCTTATCGTGAAAACGCCGTCCGAAAAATCTTCAACGGTACCTCTGCCGTTTTTCACCCGATCGATCAATTCATCCATCTCCATTGCAAGGGACTTGAGCGATTTTTGATTGATCCTCTTTAATACAGGAACCATAAGCCCTTTGGGGGTATCCACTGCGATTCCAATATTCATTTCAGTTTTGGTAACAATTTGGTCGTTTTCAAGCTGTACAAGAATATTTGGATGACGTTGTAAAGCCTCAGCGCAAATTATGGCTAAAATGAGGTCGTAAGAGATCTCGATATTGGCATCTTTCAACAAGAGATTTAATTTTCCCCTTAACTCCACTATTTCATCAGCCATTACCTCCGAATGAAGGGTGGAGTGAACAGTTGTTAGATGGCTTTGCATCATCTTTTCTGCAATTCTCGCTCTGATACCTGATATTGTTCCGCTATTTTTGACTCCAGAGAGTGTTTTTCGGTTATCGAGCCTACTATTTTCTACATCAACTTTAATGATGCGGTTGTGAGGACCACTGCCCCTCATCAGGGACAAATCAATGCCATTTGCTTTCGCTATTTTTTTGGCTAATGGCGATGCAATAATTCGATTCTTTTCTGGCTTCGATTCGAATAGCGCTCTCTCGTTGGTACTTTGGGGAGCGTTTTCTGTTTTGACCGGTTTCGATGATTCTTCAGAAATGCTTTCCCCATCTTCATAGATCAAACCCACAACTTGACCCGAAGAAATTATTGCGCCCTCGTGAATTACATGTTTAAGAATTCCGGTTTCCGAAGCTTCTATTTCAACAACAGCTTTATCAGATTCAGCCTCAAAAATGATTTGCCGTTTGGTTACTTTTTCTCCGTTTTTCGCAATCCATTTAACCAGTTTCGATTCATCCGATGATGCACCCAAATTCGGCATGGTTATTTCTTTTGGCATATTTCTTCCATCACTCCTTCTGCTGTTTGAGCCTGCTGCCAAGTAAATTCTTGTTCGAAAACCATATAGGGTTGAGTTCTTCAGGAAAACCGATCACCATACCACCAACGACACGTAAACAAGCCTTAACCTTCACCAGGAGTCTCCCTTTGTAACAGGTTTTCTCTTCTCAGTCGCGAATTTTCCCTTCCAACTTGATCAGGCAAACCATCACTGTTTTTTCGCGATTCCGAATCACAAATATCTCCTTAATAATTCCTGTCCAGCCTCAACGATATTTAAAACGCTGGGGATCAACACATCTTGCATTGCGGGAGAAAAGGGCAACGGTGTATCCGGGGTTCCTAAACGAACGACTGGGGCATCCAGATAATCAAACGCTTCTTCGTTGATCATGGCTGATATTTCGGATGCCGCAGATGCCGTCCGGGTTTCCTCCGTCACAATGATTACCCGGTTTGTTTTTTGAACTGATGCAAGTATGGTGCTTTTATCCAGCGGAACCAGCGAACGAAGATCGATGACCTCTGCGCTGATATTTTTATGCTTAAGGACCAGGGCTGCCTGCATCGTTCGATGAACCATCAAGCCGGTTGCAATAATCGTCAGATCGGTCCCTTCACGTTTGACGTCCGCTTTTCCAAGAGGGATTAGATATTCTTCATCAGGAATATCTTTTTCTATGTCTTGCACAAAATCGTTAGAAACCACATCAGGTAACCCCTGACCACCGACTGAGTGAGAACTGTAAAGAACTTTATGCTCAAAGAATACAACTGGATTATTCTCTCGCACTGCGGATTTCAGCAAACCTTTTGCATCATATGTGGTTGATGGAAACACAACCTTCAATCCGGGTGTGTGCATAAACCATGCTTCAGTAGATTGGTCATGGTGCGCCCCATGTTCCCGCGCCCCAGTTGGCATACGCAACACCAAGGGAACGGAAAATTGACCGCCAGACATGAAATGAATCTTTGCGGCTTGGTTAACGATTTGGTCAAAGCCACAAGTAACAAAATCGGAATATTGCATTTCAATGATTGGTCGCCAGCCGTGCATAGCTACACCAACTGCGCATCCAATAATTGCAGATTCCGAAATGGGGGTATCAAAAACTCTATTTTCACCGAAGGCATCCGATAAACCCTTGGTAACCTGAAATGCACCGCCAAAAGCTCCAACATCTTCTCCAATCAAAATTACTTTTGAATCGCGTTCCATCTCTTCGTACATTGCTTGATTGATAGCTTTTGCATAAGTAATTTTTTCCATACTAGTTACCTTCTATTCAAAAACAAAATTGGCGATTTCATCCGCTGCAAGGGTCTCAGATCTCCGTGCTTTCTGAACGGCAGCACTGATTTCTTTCAAAACCGCGTCTTCGATTTGCCTGACAACCGCAGGATTCACTTTGAATTCATTTATCAGAGAATCTTTGGCTTTATCAATGGGATCGACTTTTTTCCATTCTTCTAATTCTCCTGCAGGTCGATATTTAGCGGGTTCAAATCGCGAATGTCCTTTATAGCGATATGTTTTACACTCGATGAATGCAGGACCCTCATTTTTTCTGGCATCATTGACAAAATGAAGAGCCTTGTTATACACATCGACAACATCCATGCCATCAACCGTTATTCCCGGAATTCCATATGCCTTTGCTCTCTCCGACAGATTCTTCACTACTGATGATTTTTCTACAGGCATCGAGACGGCATATTGGTTATTTTCACAAACAAAAATGACGGGGAGTTTCCATACTGCAGCCAAATTCATCGCTTCGTGAACTGCACCCTGGTTAATGGCTCCATCTCCAAAAAATGAAACCGCGATGTTCCCAGTATGCTCAAGCTTCAAGGCTAATCCAATCCCCGAAGCAATGGGGGCGCCTGCACCTACAATACCATTGGTACCAAAAAAGTCATTTTTTTTATCGTACATATGCATTGAACCACCCAGACCCCGGCTTACCCCATCTTTTTTCCCATACATTTCAGCCATCAGTTCGTCTATTGATACACCTTTCGCAATCGCATGACCATGCCCACGGTGATTACTGACGACCGCGTCCCCATCTATTAATGCCATACAGACGCCAACTTCTGAAGCTTCTTGCCCGATTGCTTGATGCATGGTGCCAGGCATTTTTTCTGTCATAAACAATCGATATAGTTCTTCTTCGAAAACACGTATTTTTAACATACGCTCGAACATAGCAAGATATAGGTCATTCGAAATTTCCATAGGGCCCCTCCTGCCTTATACCAAAGCAATCACCGATACCGGACAGGCATCAACACCATGCATCCGAATCGGAACAGCCACAACAAAAAATCTCGATTGCGTTATTTGATCCAGATTCGCCAAATGTTCGATCAAAGGAATGTTGTTACGAAATAACAAACGGTGATTGGGTTGGTCAGGGATACCCCTTTTTTCTATGCCTGATATATCGACGCCCAAACATTTTATCTTTTTAGCAACAAGCCATTCCACAACTTCTGTTTCCAAATAAGGACGTGTACGGGACAGATCCGTTCGGTATGATTTACTTAAACCAAATCGTAGAAAAACGATATCATTTTCCTGAATGGAGTCCGCTTTTTTAATAAATTCATCTAATTTAAGCCCCTCATTTGCTTTCAGGTACGAGAAATCTAAAAGCGTACATTCCCCTACTAAATTTCCCAATGGAATTTCAGCTACATCTGCTCCGTCTTTAATATAATGATAGGGGGATTCGATATGTGTACCTACATGGCTCCACATTGAGATTTCGGTCATTATGTACCAGGCGCTATCCTCACGAAGACCTTTATAGTATGGGAGAAACTCATCAACATACTTTGTTTTTGTCTCGAATTTGTATTCTTCCTTAAAAGGGATAATGTCATGCGAAAGTTCAAAAATATTTTTTACCGAGCTGTTCATGTGATCCTCCCGATTCATCGTTTTTAGGGCGGTTTTCCTGCAAGAACTTGCTTGAAAACACCTGAAAATCAGTTTTGAGGGGCGATGGTTGCCATTCCAATTCCTTGTTTTTACGATCAGAATCTCTCTTTGATCTTTCTCTTTTCAATGGGTTTGCAGATTTTTCCACACATCTGCCTTTTTCATTTGGATTCATCTCAAAACCTGCAATGATTCATCGTCCTTTTCTTTCAGGAAAATTCAGGTATTGGCTTTTCGCTTAATCTGTTTTCACCGTGCTCAATGCCAACTTTTCTTCTAATTAATTTAGATCGCCCAATATTTCGCCACCGTCGACTATGATCTTTTTTCCTGTCACCGCATTCCACGTGCTGGAAAAAAGAGACAGAATAATATTCGCAAGATTTTCGTCAGATACGAAAGTTGTCAGTTCTTGATTATGAGGAATACTGTTCAATTCATATGCTTCGAACTGGTCTTTAGAATTGATACAGATAGAATTTACGGAAATGTTTTTCGCGCCCAGTTCAAGAGCTAAACTGGAATCTAATAAGCCCTGTGCCGCAAAAGCTGACGCATAACAAGATATTTTTTCACGAGGAACAATACTGGATGTATTGGAAATACAGATTACTTTTCCAGCTATTTTCTCCGCTATCATCCATTCGGTAAAAACCTTCACCAAAAAGAAATAATCTTGCAGGGCTATTTGATAGATAGCATCCCATTCTTCTTCTTCAATATTCAAAAAAGATTCTTGCAGTTGTTCCCTTTGTGTAAATACCAGATAATCAACCCTACCAAAAGAATGGAGTACCTGATCCTTCATCTTACGGATTTCTTCTTCGCTCGCAAAATCACAGCGAAAAACCAGAAGATCCGTTGAATTCTCTGGCTTTTGATAAGAAAAAGGGTCTTTTTCATCAATGCAGTAGGCAATCTTAAAATTTTGGGGTACGAAATGCGAAGCCAGTGCGGAATTGATTTCGTGATTCTTCCCAGCAATTAATACTATTTTTTCATTCATTTTTTTCTTTTCTCTTTTAGCTCATTTTGAGATTGGGTTTATATACGTCATCGCTTCTCCACCATCAATGTTGATGACTTGCCCTGTGATATGGTCAGCTAAATCTGATGCCAGGAACAAAGCCCCTTTTGCCTGATCAATGGGTAAAGCCATTCTGCCCAGGGGAATATTGTGCCTTTGTAAATATTCTTCAGGATTGACGGGTTCAATTTGAGGAGTGATTGTTGGACCGGGTGAAATGACATTCGCATTAATTCCGTAATGCGCCAACTCCAGTGCAATACATTTTGTCAGTTGAATAACTGCCGCCTTGGATGCAGCATAATGAGATTTCTCCGCTTGCACAATTTCTCCTGAAATAGATGCAACATTGATGATTTTCCCCTTTGTTTTTTGCTCGATAAAGCATTTTGCGACAGCTTGTGAGAGGAAAAATATGCTTTTGATATTGACATCCATCATTCTTTTCCAGTCGGCAAGGGTAAGATCGTAAATAGCGCGCCGAAAAAATATTCCGGCGCTGTTTACCAGGATGTCAATATGACCATAATCTGTGTATATTTCATCAACTGTTTTTCTAATTTGATCAACATTTGTAACGTCAACCTGATAGGCACGGTGAGGGCCTGATTTTTTATTCAATAGTTCTTTTTCTTTCTCAACACCATTAAAGTTAATATCACATAAAGCTATTGAAGCACCTTCATGGGAGAACAATTCTGCAACAGCTTTACCTATTCCCTGTGCAGCTCCGGTAATTATTGCCACTTTGTTTTCAAGCATTTTCTAAACCTCGATTACTAAATGGATTCATCACGCATCGATATCATTTTGATCTTTTCCCCAACGCATATACTGGGGAATGGTTCTTCTTCTACGGAAACATCGCCTGGCAATTCAGTCTCTAAAAGACCATTATTTTTAAGAATCAAGTGCCCAAGGGTTTCAAGGTTTTTATTCGCCAAGTCACCAACGCCTGTGATCAAAAACTCTTTATCGCAGAAAATAATGCAATCACCTGTCTTAATGTTTTCCTTCAAATCTGAATGTGTATGCAAAATTGAGAATTCTGCAAGCTCATCTGGCGCACCTTCTTGGAAAAACACCAATATCCCTTTTGAAATAAATTGGTCCACCAGTTCTCCAATACGGGTAATACACATTTCGTATTTAATGTGCATATTCTTTTCCTTATTAAATTAAGAGAAATTAATCAACTAATTCGATATTCTCTTCTTTGACACCGGAAACAAAGATATCTGCGGTAATGAATTGCGCTAAGGGTCCCGTTGGACTTGTTGGATAAATATCAACTGTTGGAACTCTTTTCATAGGATAGACACCAACTCTTGCAGTTCCTCCACAATCAATAACAACCAGTGCAATTTTGTCGAATGGAACTCCCTTTTTGAAACCATCTTCCACTACTGCACCAGTTAAATCTGCGACTTTTTGCGCAATGGGATGAATTCCCCCACCTGTTACAGAACAAATGACATTTCTATTTTCATTGGGTTCGATAACCAAGGGTCCACCCCAACCTTTATATCCTTTTGAAATTTTTACTTTCTTATATTTCACAGACATAGTTTTAAGCTCCAATCTGGTAAAATGTTAAAGATCGGGGAGAACATAATAGGTTTTTCTATTATGCTCTCCCTCTCGTTGTTGAACTTCCTGTTAGAATTTCATTCCAAAGCTAGCGAAATAACCAATAAGTACAGCAAGGGGTCCAGTAATCATACGAGAGAAAAGCATTGCGGGTACAGCTTTTTCCACCGTATCAGGTTCAGCTTCTCCCATTGCCATTGCGACAGGAATAAAATCACAACCAGCTTGCCCGTTGATCGCATACAGCGCGGGTAATGCCATGGTCACAGGTACAATGCCCTGCCCAATTTGAACACCAATTAGTGTCCCAATAATTTGAGCAATCACTGCGCCAGGTCCCAACATAGGTGAGAGAAAAGGTAATGTACAAACAAAGGACATGAGCAATAATCCGGGTACAGTTGATGCAAGGGGGCTCAGAGCGTTAGCAATCCAGGTTCCGACACCGGTTTTCAAAATAATACCAATGATCATGGAAATGAAAGCCATGAATGGTATTACGCTACCAATAACCAAATTAACGGAGTCTCGTCCAGACTGATACAGCACTCCAACGACATTCCCCACACCACGACCTACAGTTTCTAAGAATTTTGTTATCGCTTTCATTACAATTTTCTCCTCTTAGTTTTTCTTTTCGGCTGCTGCTTTTTTGGTCATCGCCATGTAGATCTTCTCGGTCAGCGTACCTCTAATCAGAATGACCAAAAAACCTGTTAATAGATAGCGAACAGCGAGATCAGATACGCTAAGTCCCAGCGTCATTACGCCTGATGCAATGCCCATCCATGTAAAAATTTCACCCGCATTAATATGGGGGAAGATGCCAATAGGGAATTGCATTGCGGTCAGCGCTGCGTCCATCCAGCCAATTTTGTACTTTTCGGGCAAAAATCTACCCATCGTGTATGCCATCGGATTTGTCAGGAAAAAAGCAGCCAGGAATGGCAATAAGGCATATCGCAGAGGGTAATAAAGGATCCCATCTCTCCCTGATGCTTTGGCAAGATTATCGATTTTTTCGGGACCAATTAACCGGATGAGAGTATTGACGGCGGTCATCAAAACTACCATTGAAGGAATAATCCCCGTGATTAGTCCGACAAAGTTTTCACCGCCCGCTTTGAACACACCACTAAATGCTTCCGCTAAATTTGCTAAGAACTCCATTTCGTTACTCCTTTTACTTTTTATAATCGTCTAAGCAAGCCATTAATGATTTTTCTAATATTCCACCTCCTGTTCTTCTATATTTACAGACTGATCCTGTTCTTTCTGTAGAAGATAATTTGCAGCGACTTTGAGTGCCTCGAATTCTTTTTTCGTAATGCTATGGTTCCCTTCAGAATTCTCCACTAAATCATGAAGACTAATGCCCTTCAATCCATCAATGGGCTTTAACTTTGCAAACACGGTCCAACCTGACAATACTTCCGCATTGGTTACTATGTCATTCTGATCTACGGCTAACAGAGTGTAAACTTTCCTTTTATATATAGTTCCCGAAGCGCCAATTCCGACACGACCCAAAGCACGCAATTCCTTTATTCTTTTAAAAACTTTTTTCGTCTGCAATATCGATAGAAAAGATTGCAACCCCCAACTTAGAAATAACATCACGACTAAAATAATGGTAGTTCTATTCATGGTAATTTCCATCCGATAATTCTACGATTGCCGCTTTCGCTTCTTCAATAGTGGGTGCTTTGGCATGGAATCGCTGATTTCCTTCCATAAATGACACCCCTTTCCCCTTCAAGGTATGTGCAACTATTAACTTCGGTTTATCAGTTTTTTTCTGGGCAGCATCAATCGATGAAATTAATTCATCCACGTTATTTCCATTTGCTTCCCACACATCCCATCCAAATGCTTTCCACTTTTCTGTTACCGGCTCAAGCTTGAAAACCTCTTCCGTTTTTCCTTCATACTGATACATATTTCTATCCAGAAAAACATACAAGTTATCCAATTTATATTGGGCTGCGAAAAGGGCTGCTTCCCAGATTTGCCCTTCATTCGACTCACCATCTCCGATCAAACAATACACGTTCGTATCAAATTTTTTCAGCTTTGCGGATAATGCCATTCCGCATGCAGTAGAAAGGCCCAATCCTAATGACCCACTGGAACAGTCAACCCCAGAAGTTTTTATCGATGGATGACCTTGCAAATTTCCCCCAATTTTTCTGAACCCATTGATGGAATCCCTTTCAATAAAGTTCTTTAATATCAATATTGCATATAAAGCGGGTGCTGCGTGACCCTTTGAGAGGACGAATCTATCTCGAGTAATGAGCTTTGCATTGTGAGGATCGACCCGTAAATATTTGGAATATACCGTCGCGATAATATCAATCACCGATAAAGATGGACCCGGATGCCCACTGCCTGCTTTTATGATCATTTCAATGACCAATTTACGACCCTCTCGAGCAATGTTTCTGATCTTCACACTTTCATCAATAGCAGACATCATTTTTCCTCAAAATACTCTTCAATCACTTTTACGATTTCATCAGAAGTCAAACCATATTTTTTTCGCAGATCACTGCTGCTCCCAGATTCTGCAAACCTGTCTTTAATAGCAATGCTTTTTATCAAAGCATTACTTTCAATCCCGGCTACAACTTCAGCGACGGCAGAATACAAACCGCCAATACAGTTATGATCTTCTACTGTCACAATCAAGTCTGTTTCCAATGCAGCTTTTTTAATCAAGCTGAAATCGATCGGTTTTAATGAATACAGGTTGATCACACGAGCAGAGATCCCTTTTTTCTTTAACTGTTCCGAAGCAATGATCGACGCTTCCACCATCGACCCGATAGCGATTATCGTCACATCATCACCAGATAGAATGGTTTCCCCTTTTCCAAACTCAAGTTTTGCAGATGGATGCACCAGGTTAGACGAGGGAGCGCGTTCTAATCGAATATAAACAGGCCCATTATGCATGAGGGCTAATTCCAAGGCGCTATCGACCTCTGAACTATCTGACGGAGCCAGAACCATCATATTTGGAACCGATCGAAAGAACGCCAGGTCAACAATAGATTGGTGCGTTGGACCATCTGGTCCAACGTTGATTCCGCCATGCGTTCCGATAATCTTGACATTCAGATTCGGATATGCAATACCGTTAATAATCGGATCGCTCGCTTTCCCGAATGCAAATGCCGCATACAAGGCAATGACAGGGATAAAATTAAAATTCGCCAAACCCGATGCGATTCCAAAAGCATTTTGTTCCGCAATCCCGCAACTTATATATCGTTCCGGATATTTCTCCTTGAAGTCCATGGCATTGGTAGAAAGGCCTACATCGGGCGACAGAACAACCAACTCCGGAAAAAGACCCCCATATTTTACAAGCGCTCTTCCTAACGCTTTTCGTGGTTCATCCACATTGTCTAAAATAATCATAAAATTTTGCTTCTTCTATTTGGGTTTGATTTCGGTGCCAACCGCAAAGCGGAAGCGGTCACTTCGATATAAAGCTTTTGCAAATCTTTGGGGCTTCAATTTTTCATCATAGGAAATACCAGAAATTAACAGGAGCGGTGTGCCTTCGGAGACTTCTAATAATTTTGATTCATCTTTGCTGCAAATCACCGCCTCTGCGTAGTCCACAGAATTCATGATCCGCAATCCTAAAATATCTTCCATCATCTCAGTAATTGGCTTTGCATCGAGATCCATTTCGACAAGTCTCCCGAACGTTTTCGCCGGAATATAAGTCATATCAATTGAGACCGGTTCTTCATCTGCAAAGCGCAACCTTTTTATGTATACAACCGGGTCCCCCAATTCGATTTCCAGGGCATTAGCTATCTTCGTAGACGCTTTTTCGATTTTTCGTTCAAGAATATGAGTATGGGTCTTATAACCAAGCGTGTTCATGTTCTTGGAGAAACTAAATAAAGTCGAAGGGGTAAATGACACTTTAGAATTGGTAACAAAGGTGCCCTTTCCTGCTATTCTTTTAACCAATCCTTCATTTACCAAAATATCAATCGCTTTTCTTGCAGTCATACGACTGATACTATAAATTTTCGTGATCTCAATTTCCGATGGCAAGGAGTCATCAGGCAAAAGCTTTCCTTCGTTAATTTGGGACCGAAAATAATCTGCAATTTGCCTATAGATTGGTTGAGAAGAGTTGATGCTTATTTCCATTTTTATTGTATATACCTATATATACTTGTATATATAGGTATATACTAATTTAGAGAAGGGATTTTGTCAAGACCGAATTTCTGTTTGTTATTTAAAATTCAAAAGTGGACAGTTTAAAGCTGAAAAGTGGACAAGCAAAAGAAGGGGTTCAGGTATAAATTTGAAAAGTGGACAGCTATGATACAGAAAAAGCGAGGGTATCATGGTGCAA